>ERZ838483.826-NODE-826-length-34338-cov-9.556398_pt1 | contig 34338 bp, 38 predicted proteins | sample MGYA00519939_ERZ838483 | MGnify/ENA primary metagenome ERZ838483 (study PRJEB31850, sample SAMEA3708836) | human gut metagenome | biome: human gut; feature: human-associated habitat; material: faeces | place: China | collected 2014 ... | reverse complement strand
CCTCAATGTCGTCTCCTGCATAGGATTCATTTCCTAATGACCAGAAAAGGATGGATGTATGGTTTTTAAAAGTTTCGAAATTGTTTTTTGCACGCTCAAGCACTGCATCTCTCCACTGTGAAATAGATCCCGGTACATTGCATGACGGTTCGATTGCCCCAAGTTTTTGAAATGAACCATGGCTCTCCAGATTTGTTTCTGCCATCACATAAATACCCGCATCATCGCACATATAGTACCATGGTATCTGGTCAGGATAGTGACAGGTACGCACAGAATTAATATTGTTTCTTAACATACATGATATATCTGCCTTCATGTCTTCTATACCAATGCATCTTCCTGTTCTTGCATTCCACTCATGACGGTTTACTCCCGTGATAACAAGACGTTTTCCATTCAAATAGACTACTTTATCTATAATCTCTATTCTTCTGAAACCGATATCATAAGGGATTACCTCGGCCAGTGAACCATCCTCTGCTTTAAGCTCAACATATGCATGGTATAAATATGGATTATGATTATCCCACAGCCTGACACTTTCCAAGTCAACACAAATCGTGCCTTCCAAATGGTTGTTTTCTTTATTTAACTGTAATGACTTCTCAACTAATATATTTCCTTCTCTGTCTTTTAAAATAAAGCCAGCAGTTACATTCTGACTGTCAGTAGCAGATACCTTCATGCTGACAGATACGCTTCCGCTTTCATTATCTTGATTTAACACAGGTTTGAACCATACATCCTCCAGATGAACATCCGGAATTGCCTTCAAAGTAACATTTCTGAAAATTCCAAAAAATCTGAAAAAGTCCTGATCCTCTAAAAATGCCGCCGTGCTCATCTTATGTACCTGCACTGCCAGAACATTTCCCTTTTCCTTAATATATGGTGTCAGATCAAACTCTGAAGGGGTGAAGCTGTCCTCTGCATAACCTATAAACTGACCATTAAGCCACAGATACATAGCTTCTTCTACACCTTCGAAGCATATATGGATTCTTTTTCCACACATGTTCTTATCCAAATCAAAGTATTTGATATAAGAGCCTACCGGATTGTACTGTGCCTCTGAGAACATTCCTTCTTCTGCTCCTGTTGCATCCATACTATATGCTCCTCTGTGGTACTCTTTTCCTTCCCATGGATACATAGTGTTGATGTAACGTATTTTATCATATCCAGCCAGTTCAATATGTCCCGGAACCATAATTTTATCGAATCCGGATGCATCAAATGTTTCCTTATAAAAATCAACAGGTCTTTCCATCACATTTTTGCTGTAAGCAAACTCCCATTGACCATTTAATGACTGTAATAATGGATTTTTTTCTTTTTTCATGTCAGAATAATCCAGATAATAGCAATGATCACTATGTGGTTCCAATTGATTTACCTTAAACACTTCCGGATTATCAAGCCATTTCATATCAGCGTTCATATTTTTCCTCACTTTCCTATTATTGATATATAAAACCAAGAACAATAACTGCTTTGCTACATCTAAGATATAACAAAACCCTTGCAAAGAGCAATGTAATAAATTATACAAATCATGCACTAAATGATACTGTTATAATTATTATGAAATGAGGGTCAAAAGGCATCATTGATGCTTGCATGCAATTTAAAAAGCTCCCGTGCATTGCACTGAGAGCTTTTTAGTCCGGTTAGTACAGACATATATTAATACGCGAATTATATGATGACACTTGCTTTCCCTTTTTTTCAAATCTTTGGATCCTTGTAATAACCTGATATTCCATCTGCAGCTTGTCCGATGAACAAGAGTATACATAAGGTTCAAAACCGGTATATTCATCATCCCCTTGCGTATAATTATTCCCATAATAAAAATTCTCTATTATATTTGTCTCAAAGGAAGAATCTATTTTTGATTCAGACTCTTTTGGATCCCCCATAGAATAATCACTGCCATATTTCTTTGCATATAAATCTCTCATCACTGCAGCCTGTGCCTTAGGACTATCCACATCTGCACAATAATATGTAATATAAAACGGTACTCCAAGCACCGCATCAACAGCGACCAGCATTCTCGTATCTTCAAATGATATTATAAATATCCACGCCGATAATTCCTTGCTTATATCCGATGTTACAAAACAATCTGATATTGTGTTGTCAATACTACCATCCAAAGCAACTGCTGCACCATATTGCCAAGGAGCTGCTTCATATGTCTGTTCTGTTTTACTGTCTGTATCCTTTGAATAGTTACTTTCAAGGCTTTGGAGCATAACTATATCGTCTTCACCGAGCATCTGCATAATACCTGACTGTTTCTGCAGCTCACAGGCACCCTTCAGAAAAGTCTGAATAGCCGTATAAGCCTGTCCCACCGGAATCTCAGTATCCAACGGTTCCCTTTTCTCACTATATTTCCCATTCCACAGCTCATTTACATTGTCCTGCATCAGAGACATCATCTTAGTAAGCCTCTCTTCAGCTGAAATAGAGCTGCTGTATGGGCTTATATCTGCGTTGCTTATTGTAGTACTCGTTTTGGCAATTTTTGTTGCTTTAAGTGAAATCAGAAAATTCTGTATCATATTTCCCGCACATACAACTGCCAGAATAATGCATATACACACTATTCCCTTGATTTTATCCGGTTTTTTATCAATACATTTGCGCACTGATAAATGCTTACTTCTCATCCAATGCCTCCGCTTTCATGTCAAAATACACCCTGGTTCCTTTACCTGACTCACTCTCATAATGGATTTTTGTATCATGCAGCTTAGCAATCCTTGATACAAGTGCAAGCCCAAGCCCTGCTCCATGCTCACTTCTCGACCTCGACTTGTCAACCATATAAAAAGCCTCTGTAATTCTCTCTATATCCTCAGGCGGTATTCCTCTTCCATTGTCCGAAACTGCAATACGATAAATACTGTGCGAAATAAGTCTGCCTGATACATCTACCTTGCTGCCTCCTGATTTCACTGCATTGTCTATCAGATTAAGAAGCATGGTCTTAAACAGATCATATTCCAGCCACACCCATGCCTCATCCGCACTGTACACAATCTCTGTATTATGCTTTCTTGCCGCTTCATGTGCGGTTTCCACACAATCTGCTATAATCTCAGATATTCTTGTTTCTTCAAGCCTGAAATCATTTTTATCAAGGGTGATAAGCTCCAGCAGCTTAAATGATAATGCTTCAAGCCTCATGCCCTCATTCAGTATGACTCCGGCAGCACTGTGCACCTCATCCTCGGACAGTTTTTTCTGATACAGGGTATCGGCATATCCGATAATTGATGTCATTGGGGTTTTGAGCTCATGTGCGAAGTTTGCAGTAAAATCCTCCTGCTTCTTTGCCGCCATCTGAAGTTCATAAACTTTGCTTTCAAGGTTTTTCGCAAGCTCGTTGAAAGCTCTCGCAAGCTCACCTATTTCATCCTTTGTCTTTACATCACTTCTTGCTGTGTAATCACCATCTGCAAATTTTTTGGTGGTGGCTGTTAATCCGGCAAGAGGCTTTGTAATCATCCAGGAAAGTATCAATATGACCATCATACCAACAGCAAGTATAACAATGTAGTACACGCTGCATCTATACCTAAGCTCCTTTGACTCATCGAAAACCGGTGTAATATCACTTTCCGTTATCAGAATATACCTGTTATCATTCAGTTTAAAGCTGCTTTTGACATGGATATATCTGCCGCTTTGCTTTTCACCGGTATCTTTAGTATTCTCTTTTGACACTATACTGTATGTAAGCGTACCATCCTTTACCTTTATATCCTTTTGCTCATAATTACATGAATTGGCATATATCCTTTTTCCATCATCATCAGCAAGATACATTCCTCCTTCATCTCCAACAATGGATTTTGCCGACTGCGACATCATATCTGTAAGCTCCTTATCCACATCCTCACTCTTCATATTAAGGATTACCGTTTCAATCGAGTATTTTATCATCTGATGCTGTGAAAGTGCACTGTCCTGCTCCCTTTTCACTGCATGCTCCAGTGAATATGATAGAGTCACATATTCTATCATTCCAAGGGCAACAGCCAGTATCACTGTCATTCCAAGAAACATTTTATAGAAAAATTTCATCCGCGAACCTCCAGACGGTAGCCAATTCTGAAAACTGTGACAATCTTTTCATTCCAGTCAAGCTTTTTCCTTAGTCTTTGTACATGTGAGTCCAGTGTTCTCGTCTCCCCGGTATACTCCTCCTGCCATACAAGCTCATAAAGCCTGCGCCTGCTGAGTGCAACATTCTTATTCTTCATAAGCTCATACAGCAGATCAAATTCCTTTACTGTGAGCTCTACCTGCTCACCTGCCTTTGTCACTGTACGTGATTTAGGATCTATAGCTACATCCTCTATTTCCAGACGCTCTGCCATGCGCTGAGTGCGCCTTAATACGGTTTCCACTCTCGCAAGCAGCTCTCCTATCTGAAATGGTTTGCATATGTAATCATCAGCGCCCATACGAAGCCCGCGTATCCTTTCATCCACCTGTCCCATGGCAGATATTATTATGACCGGAGTATCCCCAATTCCCCTGACATAGTCAAGCAATTCATAACCATTTATCTCAGGAAGCATAATATCAAGCAGCAGCAGATCATATCTGTTCTGCTCAATTTTGTCCGCCCCTTCCTTACCATCAAACGCTCTTTCGCATTGATATCCCTCTGCCTTCAGGGTGTTGCATATTAAATTATTTATGTCGTTGTCATCTTCCACTATAAGAATACTGGTCATAAGCTGCTCCTCTTCTATGATTATGATAGAATTATTATAGCATAAAGATGTGTCATAGTTGTAAAAAACACCCTGTTATTTAACTCAATAATAGGATGTTTTACCGGCACTTATACAAATATATTCTCACACATACATACTCCAGACAGCTCTAATCTGAGATGATATATTTTTGAATAACCACCTCTTGCCACTTTTTTCAATGCTGTTTGGATCATTTATTGAAAATCCTTCATCATCATAGCCTGTTATAACCATAAAATGTCCTGTATCGGTAAAATCTCCAGGTCCTACATTTACCACAATAGGATGTCCTGCATCAAGCTCTGCCTTCATTCTGCTCTCATCCAGCGCCACTGTCTTTGCTTTTACGCCGTAGTGCCTGCAGCCTTCACTTATAAGTGTCCATGAACTTCCTGAACCATCCACACTGTAACCGGCTTCCTTTGAGTACTTTGCTACTGCAAGCGGTGATGCATCCCTGTTGTGTGTCAGATAAACCACTACCATCGAAAGTGTAGTGGGACCGCATCCGCTTGCTGCAAAAAAATTGCCGCTATACTTTTCATAGCCCCAGCGTTTATCCCACTGCACAAATAAAGGAACACTATCCATAGACGCTTCTTCTGTCAAATCAATTGTGTGTTTCTTCACATGTTCCGCCGGATAATCATACACAAACTCAAGTGCCTCTTCATTCTTTAAAGCAAGCTCCTGTAGCTGTTTTGGATATTGGGTACTGTTCATTATATCATCAAGCATTGACTGTTCATTTTGTATCTTATTCTTTTCAGTGATTTTGCTATTTTCTATAACAGCATTATCATATGTATTATTTCCGGCTTCAACATCATATTTATTTGTCCCGCCATCGCCGGATGTTATCATACGGCTTCCCACAGCCACAAATACAGCCACAGCTATTATACTACAGGAAAATATGATAGAACGCAGTATTTTTCTGCGCCTGCGTCTCCTTCGACGTAAACTTGCCCCATGTCTGCAACATTTGTTTTGTGTCATGTCCACTTTCTACCCTCCTGCTTCTGTGTAACTGATATTGTGTATCATTACTCTATCAAAAGCATTCGTTTATTATGTTGCATACTTGTGTCATAGTTGTAAAATATTCCAATATTAAATTGTATAAATAAATTGACCAATTGCAGTATTGCAGAATATTTTAACCTGTCACTGTATTAAGCAACTTTTGACTATATATTCTGTTATTTTGGCAAGTAATAATTCTTTTCGTATTCTATAATGACATCGTAAACAGAAAGGAGATGAATTTCCATGAGAAATAAATTACACAATTTTATTAATAACTTACTTAGCTTTTATGCAAGCTTCTTTACTCACAGATTTTATCAAATGTAATGTGCAAAGCATACATAAAATACCTGATGTCCTCCATATCCTTCCACTAAAGCTATGAGTTGCATTCAAGTTTTCTTCATCCTGCAATGTCCATACGATTCTGATTCCTATCGTATTGTTCTGCTTAATCTTTGGCAGGTAATTTCCTATAACAATAAACAATAAGCTTGTTCCATAATAAATTAATGCTATAAATAAATCCTCAGCTTCTACTCTCTCAGCTTCACGAAATTCTTTTTGCAAGAAGCGCCGTCTTTGCTATATCCTTATCCGTAGTCTTGATTGCACCTCTTACATTTTCCTTTGCTTCTTTGCAATAATCGGGATGCTTTTTGCGTCTTCTTTCTCACTGTTTCGGATTTCATGTGTTGCTTCATATCCATCCATGACTGGCATCATAATGTCCATTAGAATTGCATCAAAATAATACACATTGTGTTTTCATGAGATCTGTTTCATTTGTTTCCGAATCGTACAATGCCAATTCTTTTAATTTATTCCGGGTGCTCTCGTTGTCGAGACCAGATGACATCAGACTCTTACGATTCATAGTTCTCAATTTTATTTGCGGAGTATTTATAATCCATACAATATCGCCTGTCGATCAGCCACATTTAATTCATAATTACAACATCGTTCAATCAATTCCCTGTCATGGGTGATAATAAAAATACTTTTACCCATGTCACGAAGTTCTTTAAACAGCTGTGCAGTACTTACCATATGACAATAATCCAGACCGCTCGTCGGCTCATCAAATATCAGTATCTCCTTTTCTGCAAGCACAGACGATGCAATAGCCACACGCTGTTTCTGACCACCGGATAATGACATCGAATGTTTATCACGAAATTCCCATATACCAAGTTTTTGCATAATTTCTCTGGCTCTTTCCTGTATCTCTTTTCCGGTATCCGATGCTCCAATAAGAACTTCATCTTCTACAGATTCACAGAAAAGCTGATGATTTACATCCTGCATTACAAGATAACATTTACGGAGCATTTCCTTTGGTTTATACTGCTTCTCTTCTATGACCGTCTGTCCCTTAAATTTTTTCTCCAATCCGCAAAAGCATCTGACGAACGTAGATTTTCCTGCTCCGTTTTGTCCTGTAATTGCTATAAGTTCATTCTTTGGGAGCTGCATATCTCCAAACTCCAGTACCTTTTTTTCTCCATAGGAAAAATAATAATTTTTCAGTACTATGTCCGACTTTTTGGCAATATACTCATGTCTTTTACTGCTTTCATCACAATGTGGCTGCATTGTACGAAGTCCGAGATTTTGCAGCTTTTGCTCTGAAAATTTCAGAAATTCCTGCATTGTGATATCAAACATAATTCTTCCATGTTCAAGATAGACTACACGGTCACATATTTCCTTAAGCCAATACAACCTATGCTCCGCTATCACGATTGTTTTTCCCTGCTTTTTCCAGAGTAAAAGCGTATTTTTTAGTCTTTCTATGGATTCTTTATCCAGATTTGATGTCGGTTCATCAAGTACAAATACGTCGGGCTGCATCGCAGTTACAGAACCACAGGCAACTCTCTGCTTCTCACCGCCTGACAATTTAAAAATATCTCTGTCCATAAGATTTTCCATTTCCAGTTCGCTTACAGCCAGTTTTACACGTTCGTTAATATCGTTTTCTACAAGTCCCATATTTTCGCATCCAAACGCAACTTCACTTGTTGTATCCATGCAGAAAAACTGACTTCTTGGATTCTGAAATACACTACCCACCTTTTTTGATATATTATATAGTTCTTCACTCTGCACATTCATTCCATAAACGCTGACATTTCCGCTATACTCTCCTTCATAAAAATGTGGGATAAGACCATTAATAAGGCGCGTTATTGTTGTCTTTCCACAACCTGAAACCCCACATAACAAAACACATTCTCCTTTATCAACTGAAATCGAAACATCTTTTAACGCTCCTTTTTCCGAATTATTATACTGAAAACTGACATTTTCTATCTGTATCATAATATCCTCCATTTGTAACAAAACCGCACTCTGCCAATATCATGACATCATGCGGTTTTATCTATATATTACATAAATAATCTTGAAATCATTGAAACGCTCCATATTACATAAGGAATAAAGCAAATAAGTACTACAATATAGTCCTGAAAATGAAAACCAATCCGGCACACATTGGTCCGCTTTACATCACCGCCAAGTCCCCGTGTAATAGCTGCGGCATTGAGCTCCTCTCCAATTTTTGCGGAGCAGACCATAAGTGGAATCAGTCTGTACTCTATCATTTTATCGACATTTTTCCCGCCGAAGCGAATATCCCGCATACGCATCGCATCATTGATTGCCCGGAATTCATCCGCAATCGTTGGAAAAAAACGAAACATAACAGAAAGTGGTATGGTCAGCTTATCCGTAATATGCATCCTGCTCATAGCCGAAGAAAACTCACTTACTGTTGTTGTCTGCATCAGATAGGTTCCAGCCATGATTCCCGGCAGAAACCTTGTCATAATCCCGCAGAATGCAAGCAATATAAATCCAATAAAACCTGTCATATGAGGCAGCACAAACACTGTCAGCAAATAAAATACACTGTACAAAATGATGTATCCTGCTGCTCTTTTCCACTTACCTACAAGTATAAAAAGCACGAACGGAAGCAGACAGAATAACGGAAGGTACGCACCAAATAATTTATCTCCTGCTCCTCCCAGAACAAATATTGCCATTGTCATTAAAAGAAGCATTTTCGTTCTTGGATCAAATGTGACGTATGTATGTATCATTATGCAATTCCCGCTTTCTCAAAATGCTTTTTCAACAATGATTTTCCAAATACTCCTCCGATCCATCCACAAACCACGCATGCTGCAATAAGTAATGGGATCAGCCATGAGTTCGCAAAGATATCTGTCATTTTAGTGATATACTCCTGTCCAAAACTCTGACGCGTACTGAAATATGCCTCAATATTCATAAACATTGGAACAAAGTTTCCAAAGATGATCAGATTAAATACTCCACAACTTAATATATTTTTCTTACTGCTTTTATAATTTCCTGATTTTACAATAAGGTCTGTAATAACACCACATATAATACCAAAAATAAACGGCCAGTATCCCATTCCTGTAATCCACAAAAACAATCCAACGATCATAGCATAAATAGTTATCATTCCAAATTTATCAACTTTTGTCAAAAAAAGCATATATGGAATACCGCCAAATATTGGGACAATCACACATAAAAGCGGCATCATGATCGGTATAAATCCCAGCATTGCAACTGCTGTCATAATCACACAGTAAATCGCTGCATAAATTCCAATATTGATCAAATCTTTTCCTTTTAATTTCTTTTTATTTTTCATTTTGAATGCTCCTTGTTTTTTATCTATATATTACTTTATTTCTTAACGTGCCAGTTTCCAGCTGACTGCCTGCTCTCTTGCATCCACAAACCGCTTGTAAATTCCTTCCTGCTTCATCAGCTGCTCATGGGTTCCTTTCTGCACAATCTGCCCTTTCTCTACGACCACGATCTGATCTGCATGGCGTACCGTCTTCAGTCTGTGTGCGATCATAATGATCGTTTTTTCTTTCGTCAGTGCATCCACAGCCTCCACAAGTTCTTTCTCATTCTCAGGATCTACATTCGCAGTTGCCTCATCAAGAATAATGATTGGTGCATCCTTCATAATCGCCCTGGCAATGGAGATCCGTTGTTTTTCACCACCGGAAAGTGTGGCACCACCCTCTCCGATCACGGTATTATATCCATTTGGAAGTTTGCTGATAAACTCGTGACAGCAGGCTTTCTTTGCTGCTTCCACCACTTCCTCATGACTTGCATCCTGACGCCCGAACTTAATATTATTCTCAATTGTATCTGCAAAAAGATAGACGGACTGAAAGACAAATGCAAAATTATTCATCAGGCTGTTCATGCTGTACTCTTTTACATTTACACCGCCAAGGGTCACTTCTCCGGAATCCACATCCCAGAATCTGGAAATCAGATTACAAAGTGTAGATTTACCTCCGCCAGACGGACCAACGATTGCTGTCGTTGTTTTTTCTGGGATAGAGAGTGATACACCATCAATAATCTTCCGCTTATCGTAGGAAAATGTAACATCTGAAAGTCTGATATCATAGTTTTCCGGCTGTATCTCTTTGCCATCGATATCCATCGTATCCAGTTCCAGAATTGCATTTGCTTTGTCCACACATACACTTACCACATGTAAGAGGGATGAGTAATTTCCCGTACATTCCAGACTGGCATAAAGCATAAATGCTGAGATTGTCATACCAATGGCATAAACCGCACTCATAGTTCCATTGATATAAAAATATGCACTGCATGCCACAATTACGGCTCCTGTTATCTTCGTTATCACGCTTTGTAAAAAATGATACGGGACAAATACCATTTCCATTCTGGTATTGATTTTGGCACTCGCATCGTTTGCATCATTTAATCTCTTTGCCTGTTTTCCAAGCAGATTGTAGGATTTCACTTCTGAGATTCCCTGAAGATACTCCATGATCTGACTTACGAGTTCTGTATCACATACCACCTTTTGTTCCGAATCTTTTTTCCCTGCATTCTGCATCATAGAATTTACACCAAAGAAAATCAGGACTCCAGCTGCAGATATCAGTCCGATTCTCCAATCAAAGACAAGCAGCATAAGGATGATCATCAAAGTCTCTAAAATCCCCTGCGTTGTCAGCATAACCACCCTGGCCGCTACATCTCCTAGTGATTCCATCGTATTGGTTGTCACCGAAGATATCTCTCCAATACTGTTGGAATTAAAATATCCCATCGGAAGGTAACGCAGATGCTCTGCAATTTTGATTCTCGTAAAAGCACTTGCATTATAGCCACCTTCTGTCTGAAGTACCGTAGAACTTCTCTTACATATAACAGCAATCACAATTGCAATGACCATAATGGCTAAGGAACCTCCGATATATTTTCCTATCGGTTTTCCACCAAGCAAACCAATCAATATGTACATAATGGCTGGTATCTTCATTGCAGATGCAAGTGCTTCTACAAGCCCAATGACCATCGACAGTTTGAATTTGTTTCCATTTTTCCTCCCTGAAAATCGAAAGAATTTCGCCAGAATCTCAAACATATCATACGCCCTCCCTTACGGTATCTTTTACTGAAATATGGGCATTCCACATTTCTTTATAAAGCGGGCATGACACCAGAAGCTGCTCATGCGTGCCATGCGCTGTCACGTTTCCATCATTTACCACAAAGATCTGGTCACTGTCCTTAACGGTAGAAAGCCTGTGTGCTATGACGATCAGTGTCTTTCCGTCCACCAGTTTTGCAATGGATTTTTGTAATAGAGCTTCGTTTTCCGGATCGGTGTAGGCAGTTGCCTCATCTAAAATGACGATCGGTGCATCCTTTAGCATCGCCCGGGCAATCGAGATACGCTGTCTCTCTCCTCCCGACAGATGTCCACCGGCACCGCCTACAACGGTATCAAATCCATTTTCTAACTGCAGGATAAATTCATAACAGCCGCTCTTCTTTGTAACCTCAACCACCTGGTCATCCGTAGCGTTTGGATTTCCCTGTCTGATATTTTCACGAACTGTCTCATTAAACAGATAATTGTCCTGCGCGACATAGGCAATTTTCCGGTTGAAATCTGTAAGTGCCAGCTCTTTTACATCAACCCCACCGATTTTAATGCTGCCGGAATCCACATCCCATAAAGATGCGATTAGCTTTGCGATCGTTGACTTTCCGCTTCCGGAAGGCCCAACAATTGCATTTACAGTCCCTGCTTTCAGTTCCATATTTACTCCATGCAGGATTTCTTTGTCGTGATAGCCAAACCTTACATTTTCAAGAATGATGGAATTATCTTTTGGAACATCTTTACTTTTCTCCGGACGTTTTAACTCCGGCTGTTCTAAAATACCTGCTATCTCATCAACGATCACTCCGATTTTCCCAAGGTCATCTGTATAGGAGCCCACCGTGATCAGAGGCCCGACAATTCCCAGTGAGAGAATGATACAAATGACAAAATCAGATAACTCTAAGGTTTTATTCGATACATAATAGGCTCCAAAAGGCAATACTGTAAGAAGTGTATACGGTGTCACCACCATCATCAATGCATGATAGACAGAACATCTTCTCATCCATGAAATGAAAGAGTCCGCATATTCCCTTGCCGCTTTTGTAAATTTAGCATAAGAGCTTTCTGTCTTTCCAAATGCCTTTATGACCTCTATTCCGTTAATATATTCTACCGCAGCATCATTCAGCTCTTTTGTGGTCTTAACCGTCCTTTCAAAACTTGGCTTATAATCCAGCATCATTCCAAAATATGAGAAAAGTCCAACAACAATCGGAACTAAAGACCAAAGTGCCAGCCGATAGTCTGTCAGGAAGAAATAAATCAGGATTACAACCGGTGCAAGCAGATTGGAGGTAAATTCTGGTACTATGTGAGCCAGAGTTGTCTCGATACTGTCAATTCTTTCCACCATGATATTTTTAAAAGTACCTGACGGTGTGTCTTTCACATACCCAAGAGGTACCCTGGCAAGCTTGTCGCAACACGCTTTTCTTATATTTGCAAGTACCACAAAAGTTGCTTTATGTGACAATGATGTTGAAAGTGAATGAAACAGTTCTGCGATCACAAACGACAGTGCGATCAGGACTGCTTTTATCAGATATTTTTCAAACTCCTTTTCACCGTTTAAAAACAGTTTCACCACATCCGCAATTATAAAGTACGGAAGAATCTTAAAAATAACATTTCCTATTGCGAGCAATACACTCCACACATAGGCACTTCTTTTTTGTCCAGCCCATGTCAGTATCCAGCTGACTGCTGACTTTTTCTTTTCTTTCACACGTATTCCCTCCTTGCTATAGTTTTAATTTTGTTAGTTGTGTCTAACCCTTGTATAATAAAATAGGTGGCATGCCAGCATCAGCCACCTGATATTATTTTCTTAAAATGTACCTTTCTGAATCGTAAGCCTAAAATTTAACGTTCCACAATCGCTCCCAGCCACCGGTATTGAATTCCCGAAGCTTGTGCACATTTCTCTTTGCAATTTCCTTATCTATATCGTGCTCAATGATCTGAAATATAGATGAAAAAAATCCGGTATAAATCATATGCATGAGGCTTTCCCCGACAATCGGTATTTCAATTCCATCCTCCTTCATTTTCTTCACATATTCCAAACTGGATCTCATTTCCCTGTCTACCATATTGTGTATGAATGTCTCAAACTTTCCACTGTCTCCACATTTCAGCAATAATCGGAAATTATCATAATGCTCATAGATATAGTCAATCATCTGATCCATTCCGTCGCCGGATGTGTCCGACATATTACTGGTCTGTTCTTTGGCAGAAAGCTTTTCAAAATCCTCAACTACACGGTCGTAGATCTGATATATATGTTCTATATACGGATCTGTCAGTGCATCAAAAAGCGCCTCTTTTGTCGGATAGTATTTATAAAAGGCACCCGTTGTAAGTCCGGCATCCTTTACAATATTTCTTAAAGATGCCCCGGAAAAGCCATCTTTTAAAAAATGCTTTCTGGCTGTATTTAATATATTTTTCTCTGTATCTTCTGCTTTTGTCGACATCTTTTTCTTATTCTCCTGAACGTCTCTCCAAAATATAACAGTGTTATATAGTACTGTTATATTTTATCTCATTCTATTCATTTGTCAAGTATAATTTTTAGATTTTTCACAACTGGCAAACCATCTTTTCCACATTCTACACTTGAAACACATTTGCCTTTCTCAAACACTAATAAAGCAGGAGTTTGAGAAAAAGAATATTTCTGTTTAAATTTTTTCCAACATTCCTCACTTTCTGACCTCAATTCTTTTAGTAATCTATTGATTGAATATCATTGACTGCTAAGTATTGTTTTGCGTTTCATAATTGTTTCCTCCTTTTGGGCATAAAAATAGCACCTAACAGATTTTTAATTTCCGTTGGGTGCTATTGATAACACTACACTTATTTGCTTATACTGATTTCTTTTTTACAATACGTAACTCATATCCTAAAGCATCAAGTATATGACTAAATGCTCTTATTGTCGGAATACTTTCTTTCCGTTCAATCCGTGAAATTACCTGTTGTTTATTTCCAGTTAATGAGGCTAATTCCTTTTGCGTTATATTTTCTTGTTTCCGTAAAGAAATCATTTCACCTATGAGCTTATACTTGGCACGGGATTCATCCCATGCCTTTTTAAATTCTGGATTATTTTGTCTTTGCTTTTCAATTTCATTTTTTACATTGATTTCTACAAATGGCATTTTGCTACCTCCTTATATAAATGTTTTGCCTAGTTGTTTTCCAAGTTCAGATGCTCGTTTTCGGACAAGTTTTTGATCTGTCTTTTCATCTTCTGGTAAACTATTTATATAATCAAGTATTAAGTCTTTACCAGAATTAGAGCAATAATCGTGTAGTGTCATCTATAATCCTTGTATCATATTTTCTCACTGTCACATGTACCGGAAAGTCAGCTTTTTCAAGTTTGCTTGTCCCCGGCATCACTGTAAAAACTGTATTGTTTGGGTGACTGCTTTTGTTCCCAGCACTAGCACCGAAAATGTCATATAAGTATACTCCAATCATGAAACCAACTTACCTTTGGCAGGTTTGACTTATTAAAGAGTGAACTTCATGGATTCAGGTTTAATATAAAAAATCCCCGAAAGATAATTTTCTTCATTTGATTTTTTTATTTGAGTCTTACATTTTAGATACAAATTCATATCTTTTAATTCATATTGATAAATTGTTTTATCTGATAAAATATAGATAACATTCTCATTAATCGTCATTTGCTCTACATCATGTCCAAGTTCTATATTATTTAACTCTTTGGTTTCTAAGTTATATATAGATATACTTCCACCTTCTCTTTTTACCAATTCAAAGTGAGAAACGATAAGTATGTTATCCCATACGGTCAAATCTAGTGGATAATATTGATCAAATGAAATTGTTTCTATCGTCTTGTCATTTATCGAATATATGCAAACGGTATTACATGGATGATCACCAGAATCTACTGAGTTTGAAAACAATATGTTGTTGTCGAAAAGAATTGCTTTATAATGAGTACCTCCATAATTTGTAATATCAATTTTCTCATCAAAACTCAGTTCTTCAGCATCATAAATGTAAATGTAAGAATTCATCTCTTTTCCGTATTTTGTAGTAGCAAATGCAAATAACATATCTTTACTACACAATAGCTTGCTTACATAAACACCTTCAATTTTCTCACTTACGACTTGATTATTTTCTTTACTACATTTATTAATGTACGAATCACCGTTTAACGTATTGCAAGTATAAATATTTTTATCATTAACACAAATACTATTCATTGCCAACTGATTGATTTCATAGATTTTTTGATTCCCACTTTTCAACTCAATTTTCAGAACCTTTTTTTCATCCTTAACATTAGTTTTTCCTTGAGGAATCAAATATAGTTCATCTTCATAAATTACTGGATTATAAAAAATACTTCCTAATGAAGCGTATTCCAATGGAAGCGTAGCTGTTTTTTCTAAATTTTGATTATAAAAGTAAATTCTACTTTCTTTACTATTACCACTTGTTTCAATAACTCCAACAGATGAAGTTGTTAGATCTATATTCGCACTCTCTCTATGCGTACATCCAGTAAATCCTAGAAACACTATTGCACAAATTGTAAAAAATTTTTTTTTCATACACATACCTCATCTAAAATATCAGCCTGGAAAATTTGAGAAACATTAATTTATACACAAATTTTCCAGGCCGAGTCATCACAAAATATTACTTAAAACATTATTATTTTTCTCCCTTTTCGGAAAAGTGTTCCTACTGTATATAAACTCATTTTTATACGTTTTCCACTATTTTTATTCATTTTCCATAATGGGGAGTTCGTTTTACTTAATGATTACACGCAATTCGTGAAATTAAAATTTTTGAAAGGCTACTTCACTTGGATGGTGAGGTAGCCACTAAAATTAATGATAATCCTTGTATAAACTGCGAGCTAATTTATACATTTCCACTTGCTCTGAAACTTCTTCTAGTTGTTCGTCATTTAATTCGCTTAAGTACTTTTCTTGCTGAGCTAATGTAAACAATCCACTTTTCCTGTAGTCGCACATGTTTTGTACAAGCTTCAATAATTTTACTATCCTATATTTATCAGCTTCTTCTAATGTACTTTTTCTATAAATTTCCTGCATCTCCACATTGTAATTAAATGCTGGAACCATATCTGAATCTGTATCACTTGATAAACAAGATTGACCTCCGAGTATTACCATATGGTCTTTTGCATCACTGGGATTCCAATAAATGTATAAAAAGTTTGGTAAGTTGTTTATTTCTTTGATGATTTGTGACACTGTCATAATATTTATGCTCCTTTACATTGTAAAAATATCAATTTTAGTTTAGACCTGTCCAATCATGTTCTCTATTGGCTACCAATTCAAGAATAAATGCAAGCAGTAGAAGTAAACCATCATCTTCATTTTCAATGCCATATTTCCTTCGTTCTCGTCCCCTAATCCAGCCACTATATTTTGCTAATGCCTTATTCCAATCAGCATAGTTATATGGCATATTGTCAGAGAATGTATTTGATAAATTGTCTTTGTATTTTTCTCTTATATACTGTACAATACTTTCACTTTCAATCTGATTTTCAATTTCTGAAATAGTTTCTTTATATCCACATGATACTAAGTCAATTATTTCAAATCCCAATAATTCTAATCGGTCTACGCCTGTGTATGGTTCATGTTTTTCATTACTCATAATGTATGCCCTCCTTAATACTTGTCTGTGTATGATGTATTCTCAACTCCTTTATTGTTGAGATTGTAAACCATTTTGTCTAAACGAGCCTTCCAAAATGCCTTAAACCACTTGGTATCCCCAAACCATTTTACAATAGTTGGACTGATTGCATAATAACACTTAATAAATAGCCGACCATACCATGTGGTATCCAATGTATAATCTCTGAATCTTCTAAGTGTCCATACCTCCGGACAGTCATAGGAACCATATACACATGTGGCTACATAACAACCTTTACTTGGTTCTGGTTTGTATATTTCAGCATGCCTTGACTCTGGTAATATTTCTTTTAAGAATGCTATTCTTTCTTGCCAATTATCAATATAACGATGATTATATAAATATTCTATTGCAGATAATATCAAATCCTGTGCAAACTTGTTATTAACAATGTACTCTCTAGGTACTGCTGATAAGTACTCTTTATATCCTCCACATTGAGGACCTCTTGTTAAAAACTCAGTATATATTTCTTTTTCATACATAGGTTTATCATGTGCATTTGCAAGTTGTATAATCTTTTCTCCTAATGAAACACTTTTCATTGGCCCATACTTCCAATCCATGAGCCAACCATCTATATTGTCAGAGTCATACTTTTCTAATAATTGACTTATATACCAATAATCATGTGCATCCTTATTATCTGTTATTGCTTCTTCTGCTAATTTATATATACCAGTTTCATGAAATAATGCAATTATCTGTTCTTCTCCATTTTCAGACTGAATAATAATGTTTTTAAGTGCATCCAATAGGTCATTTGAATAGTAATGTTTATCCAATAATTCCCTTCTTGCAATCCTTAATAATCCTTGTGTATTATCTTTTACTTGTTGAATAACTACATTTGCTCCAGCAAAGTTATTATTGTTTGTAATGTATGTATTATAAATTTTATATCTAATTTGCGATTATCCGCATAAACACTATACTTTCAAGCACTTTGAAGTATAGAAAATTATTTAATTTACCACGAATTTACCACAATTGAATGAGCCTTGATATGACAATAAAATAGCACTAAAAAGACACCCTTTACACCTGAGTGGTGTCTTTTGTTAAAAAGCAGTCAATCCTAAGACTAACTGCTTTGTGTGTATGGATATAAAGTTGTCAAACTGGGATTGTATGTTGGAAATTATTCTACATCAATCACATCATCTTCACCTATTTCTATGAAAGTGGTGCTACTATCTGTTGAAACGTTTTTAGATACTGACATATTAAATATTATCAAGAGGATATTCAATAGCACAATTACTAGGAATATAACCCCAGCAATTTTCCAAATTTTTTTGCTACGCCTATTCTTAATTGCCATCTGTTCACTGATTTTTGCAAGTTGTTCTGCGATGACATCATTATCATCTTCATCAGGTATTGTTCCTCCAAGCAATACAAATTAACATTATAGTTGCATTACTCTTATATTGATGTAAAACTTAATATTCTATTGTTCCCAATATCACATAGAACCGAATTTACTACCACTATCTTATTTAAAAATGAAAATATCTTCTATCGGTGCATTGAGAACCCGTGAAATATCAATCGCCAGTTTTAGAGATGGATTGTATTGTGCTTTTTCCAACCTCATAATTGTTTCTCTACGAACCCCGACTTTTTCTGCCAGTTGTTCTTGTGTTAAACCTTGTGCTACACGATATACCTTTAAGTTGCACATGAAATCTTCTACCATGACTTATTCTCCTTTTTCGTAGCGGTATAATAAATAGTTGCTAAGAAAAATGACTAAAGCATAGATAAGTGAAACAGAAATGAGCATAAAAATTGCACACCATTCCACATTACGAGAAAACATTCCTATTGCCATAAGCCAAATGACTATAAAGAGAAGTTTAAATCCTACTTTATAGGCGTTTATTTCTGCTTTTCTTTTATTTTCTAAAAAAAGTTCATCTTCTAAAGTGTGAGAAAGTTTTCCTTCAAAGAAAAAGCCGAAAAAGCCAAAAAATATAAAGAATACAAAAGGATATATTTTCCCATATTCAAAATAAGTCCAAAAACCGCTAAAACCTAGAAATCCAAATATTCCACACAGTCCCCAATATGAAGATACTGTTCTTGAATAGTTTTTGTCTTTAAAATTTTTAGAAAAGGCGTTTTTAAAGAAGATAACTGTTACATATAAGACATAAATAGCTATCAAAGCACCGACTATCAACATTGGTATATCCTTTATGGAAAATACATAATTAGACATATCCATGTTTTTAACCCAGCGTGCGTCGTTAAATAATAAAGAGTAAATTATCCCTGCAATCAGTAATATTACACACCCTACTCCCATAAAGATAACTTGTTTCATTTGTTTTTTTGTCATAATCATCCCTCTTTTCAATGTGATGTTTTTGTATCTTTATAAGACAAATATATCACTTAATATAAATGGTGTCAACAAGAAAATGATACAAATACATCTCATATCGTTTTTATATAATTTACTACAAATCAGATTTTGTCCCTTTCTTCCTCTTGTCTGCCACAAACAGTAAAGGAAAAGCCCTGTCAAGAGCCTTGCCACCATTGGTGGTGCTTTGCACTCTTTACTGGGCTTTTTGTTTGCTGTATCTTCTACAAAGAGGAAAAGGGTTACTCGTCCTCATCATCAAAATCGTTATTTTTCAATACTTCCCGTAATAATTCCATATCTTCTTTTGAATTGGGGTTTATCATTTTTACGACTTGATAAGGTGTCCTATATTTATGTCCCTCTATGCTTTCACCGAACATATCCATGCTGTATAAATCATCATAGTGGTCTAACAGTTTTTGAAACTTCAAATGCTGGATAAATTCTTTGATTGGATAAAGGTCGGACGCTACAATGCTTTTTCCGTTGATGTAGTCGGTAATATATTCCCGTAACTTTTTCAACTCATATTCCAGCCATTCTTCTTCGCTGTCAAAGAAGTTGTCATAATGCCCATGTTTTAATTCTGCATTTAGTCGTTCTTCAATTCTTAAAAACTGGCAGACTTCCTTTTCGGCTTGATTAACATACTTCCATTCTCCCGACAGTAATTCATTTGGGGTTACACCCAGCACGTCCATTATCTTTTCTAATGTATCAAAGGTAGGATAATTCACACCACGTTCAATCTTGGAAAGGCTCTGCATATTGATACCGATTTTGTCCGCAAGTTCCTGTTGTTTCATTCCTCTGTATTTTCTTATGGTTTGTATGTTCTCTCCTAAGAAACTGATTTTCTTTTCATAATGCTCCATAACTTAGTATAACCGCTCCTTTCGTTGCTTTTTTTGACGTTTATAAGCATATCATACTTAATCTATATCCAAAAGTCAACAAAAACTTCTTGACAAGTAATTCTAATGGCGTTATTATCGTGTTAGATAGAACGATTAAGCACGCTAGGGTCAATCACACGCTTGAGTAAGCATATAGAATAGATATTTTCACTTTGATAGCATGAATAGGCATGGACTATCAGACTGAAAATCGGATTTCTGACTGGGCTGTTCCGTTTAGCCACGAGCCTTACAAGGCTCGTGAGCGTTAAGAACGGGGCAGACACAGGAAGAAAGGGAACGCCTTTAGGCGTTCGTAAAGGGCGTATATGTAACACCGCCCTGCGCATACATGTCATAGTACCTAGAAACTGTGATAAATAAAGGACAAAACACGATTTTTACCCCGCAAAAAAACGGGAAGTACGAAAGGAGTAATGCACTATAACTACACACAAAAATTTATCCGTTAAGATTGATTACATCAGCATTGTATTTGATACTGCAACCGCTGAAGATGTAATCATGCACATTTTAGGTTTACCGACTGACATTTTCAATGTTTATCCAGCAACGATAAAATTCAAGACTTATCAAGCACGCTGGCAGATTGGAGATATTTATGTATCGGGGGACGCAAGAAAGACAGAGGACAACCCACAGGGGCTAGGCTGTTATCTTGTTATGACTGGCAGAGGTTGTGATGATATTTTCCGTATTCTCGATAGTAGGAATTGTACCTTTGGAGATATGTTCCGACGTTGTGAGCGAAGATACGGACTGGATAACTTCCATTTTACAAGACTTGATATTGCCATTGATGATAAGAACGAAAAGCCATTCTTTACCATAGAGCAGATAAAGAAGAAATGCGAAAAAGAGGAATTTATTTCTAATAGTGAGGGCTACCACTTTGACGAAAGCAAGTTTGATGATTTCGACACCGCAAAGACTGTTTATATCGGTGCTGGTAAATCGGGATTGTCCTACCGCTTTTATGATAAAGATAAGGAAGTCTGTTCAAAACATAATAAGACACTTGATGAAGTTGGCAGTTGGAAACGGACAGAAATGCAACTGCGTGATGATAAGGCTCATGCTTTTGCCATGACATTCAAAGACAGACCGCTGGAACTTGGGGAACTGGCTTTCGGGCTATTGGCAAACAACCTACGCTTTGTCGTGCCAAACAGAAATGAAAGTAATAAGAGCAGATGGAAAACGTGTCGGTTTTGGGAACGCTTTTTAGGGGCTGTGGAAGTCTTGAAAGTGCAAGTACCGAAACTACATAATTCTCTTGAAGAAACACAGCAATGGCTCACAGAGGGTGGCGTGATTTCCGCTGTCAAAAGTTTTTACTTCTTAGAAGAACATGACGCATTAGGTGGACTGGAAAAAGTGGGAACTATGCTTGATAAGGCAAGATACAGTAATTCCCTTTCCAGCAAACTAACCGCCCACTTACAGAGGATAAACCGCACCGACCTTATCCCCTATATCCAGTATGACACAAAACAAGGGAAAGGGGGTATCTAATGAATAACAACGATATTCCTGTATGGGAAAAGTACACCCTTACCATTGAAGAAGCGTCAAAATATTTCCGTATCGGAGAAAACAAGTTAAGACGATTGGCAGAGGAAAACAAGGACGCTGGCTGGCTCATTATGAATGGCAACCGCATACAGATTAAACGCCGACAATTTGAAAAGGTCATTGACAAATTGGACGCAATCTAATGCAAATGAGCCTTGTATGTGTTATGATGAACACAAGTCATATCAAGGCTCTTTCCAACAAGGAAAGGAGCAGACACCATGAAAGAAAAAAGACGGGATAGCAAAGAACGTATCCTGCATACTGGAGAGAGCCAACGAACAGACGGAAAATACTTATATAAATATGTGGACGCATTTGGAAACACAAAATATGTGTATGCTTGGAGATTGACACCCACAGACCCGACACCAAAGGGAAAACGGGAAAAACCCTCACTTCGTGAACTGGAACAGCAGATAAGACGGGATATTGAGGACGGTATCGACAGCACAGGCAAGAAAATGACGCTTTGCCAACTCTACGCTAAACAGAACACACAGAGGGCAAACGTGAAGAAAAGCACACAGAAACAACGGGAACAGCTCATGCGGTTATTGAAAGAGGACAAGTTAGGTGCTAGGAGCATTGATACGATAAAACCCTCTGACGCTAAGGAATGGGCATTACGCATGAAAGACAAAGGCTTTTCCTATAACACCATTAACAACCATAAACGCTCGTTAAAAGCGTCATTCTATATCGCCATACAAGACGATTGTGTAAGGAAAAACCCTTTTGATTTCAAGTTAAGTGAAGTCCTAGAAAATGATACCAAAGAGAAAGTCGCATTGACAGAGGAACAGGAACAAGCCCTACTCTCATTCATCAAGACGGACAATGTGTATCACAAGTATTATGATGATGTGCTGATACTGTTAAAGACAGGACTTCGTATCTCGGAACTGTGCGGACTGACAATCATGGACGTTGATTTTATCCATGAGGTTGTGGTTATCGACCACCAGTTACTAAAGAGCAAGGAACAGGGTTATTATATTGAAACGCCTAAGACAAAGAGCGGAATAAGGCAAGTGCCATTAAGCAGAGAAACAATACAGGCATTTCAACGGGTTATGAAGAAACACCCAAAGGCAGAACCATTTGTGATAGACGGACGGAGCAATTTCCTATTTGTCAATCATAAAGGCAAGCCCAAAGTTGCGATTGATTACAACGCCTTATTTGTCCGTATGATAAAGAAATACAACAAGCACCACAAGGACAATCCCTTGCCACATATCACACCGCATACGCTACGCCATACATTCTGCACAAGGCTGGCAAGCAAGAACATGAACCCGAAAGATTTACAGTATATCATGGGGCATTCAAATATCAGTATCACAATGAACTGGTATGCTCATGCGTCCATAGATACCGCAAAATCAGAGGTTCAGCGTCTAATCGCATAAGAAGTATTTACCACGATTTTAACCACGCTTGATAGCGAAAATATAAGAAGATAGACCTAGATATGTGAGGTTTACCACAAAAGAAAAATGCCCGTAGAGCCTATAAAATAAGGCTTTGCGGACATTTAAGAAGATATAAAAAGATAGTCAAAAAGACATATATAATTTAATATAATTGTTAATTGCTTTTTCGGTAATAAATGCTGTTCCACAGTATTTACATATTCCAGCCTCTTTTGTGTCATCTACCTCAATGTTTGCACCACATTGTGTACATTTAGCGGCTACTAATGGCATAATAAAATCCCCCTTGTCATTTGATATCTATATTTTACCACATGACTAGGGGGATTGGTAGGCTATTTTCTTTCTTTGATGACGGCTTCGATAACATCTATGTATTTTTGAGGCAAGTTGAATGCTTTATAAAGCTCCTCATCGGTGTAGATGTGGTCAAACTTACCTGTTGGAGGGGCTGGGACAAATCGGAAATAGTCATTGTCAAAAGTAACTGTTAATTTAGAAATATTACACAACAAAAAAAATCTTGTAAATTTACAATTTATCCATGATATAAATGCTTCACACTCTGATTTATCATCTGAACTGAATATATTTTGACTTACGCCAGCAGTATAGTCTGATTGGTTTTCTAACAAATAACCTGCGCCAACTACCTTACACTTTCCATCAATTGTTAACAAAACCCTATCCCATGGACTTGCTCCACCAAGGCTAAAAAGTTTATTTACAGAGTATTTATATCTTTCATCTAATTTGTTACTGTCAATTTTATATTGTTGAAATTTATCAATATACATGTGAATTTCATTGCAAACATTTATTAGTGATTGTCTACTTCTTATATTTCTGACATTTTCACTATTAAAGTAAGGTTGTAGTCTGGATTTATTAACTACCTTACATTTATCATGTTCTACTTTGTCAAGAATGTAGTAACATACACCATCAATCTGTCCAATTTTAAATACATCAGATACATCGGGATAGAAGCAAACGTAACTCATATGCGGTACATATAATTCTCTAAATTGCTTATAATTGATATTCTTACTTGCACAACCACTATAATCATCTGCGGTTGTCTGCCACTTAGCAGGTGTTATCATTACTGTATATTTGTTCGATATCTTATAACCTAGGTCTACAAAGTCTAGGTCCATTCCTTTATTATATGGTGGGTTACCTATGACTACATCAAATTTCATTGTGTTAAACTCCTTCTTTAATCTCTCATATAAGAATGTTTTATCTGCATTTTGCATTACTGCTAAGTAATTGCTTTCAAAACTGATGATATTATTCTCACCTTGAATCGTGCCATAAACTGTTCTTGTTGACATTAGCTGACACATACCATTCGGAGATATGCCATATAGCTGGTTTTGAAGTATGTGTTTTCTACGTTCTGCTTTGTCTGGAAAGTCTTGTATCATTGATGGTGTTTCCATGAGCTTTAAGTATATCTCATGCAAGAATACACCACTTTTACATGCTGGGTCTAAGAAAGTGGTGTCTTTGTTCCATACTTCTTCTGGCAATATATTGGTCATATCTTTTGCAATCGGTATCGGTGTATATATCTGACTGTCTCTTCCTGTTCCGGCTCTGTCGGATAACATTCCAAGGATGTTTTCTGTATGTGACATTTTAAATCCTCCAATAAACTTAAAATTTATTTGGTTATATTTTGATGTCTTACTTACTGATTTAATAAAAATCTTTGGTGTCTATTGGTAATTGCCTTGTTACTAAATCTTTTATTGTGGTTCTGGTCATTTTTGCTCTGTCGGTGTTATCTACATAGCCTGTGACCAGCTTAAACAGAATGTTTGTTAATTCTTTGCTGGAAAGGTCTTTGTTCTTTTGTAGCCACCAAAACATTTTTAGATAGAGGTCTATATATTTTGTTGCTGGTAAATATTCTTTACTACCTAAAAATCTTTCAATAGAAGAGTGTAGGCTGTTAATTCTACTAAGGCTGTATGCACCAGCAACATGCAATTCACTTTCTATGATTACATGCTCAATTCGTTCTTTTCGGCAAAACATTTTATAGCTAGGGTGGTCATCGGTTATAAGAACTGAATCCCTGCTTACAATCGGTGACAATCTATCATAAACATCTTGTGACTTTGCTGTACCGGCTGTAGCTGGCTCTATATAAATATTGTTACTTCGGTCAATAGCAGTTAGTATGCAAATATGTTGATGGTTCGCATCTATGGCGCTTCTGCCTACAAATCTCTTCTGACTGCTATATATCATTTCTTTAAGCAGTGTTGGATTTTCTGTAAATAGCTTTTTATAGCTGTCTCCAATGTAGTCAATTCTTTCTGCACGACTTCTATGGTGTCTTGGAAGTCTACCTAATTTGTCTATAAACCAATCCTTGTCTTTACAGCCTTTGAATGAAACTCTTAGGTATTTTCCATCTGCTTCAATAAGTCCATCGCACTTGTCATGCTCACAATAAATGTTCTGTATGGTCTGGTATATTTTCATTCTACAAGTCCATGCGGTAGAGGTGCTTGTACCTATATTCTTTGCTAATGTTGTTAATGAATCTCCTGTGACAGTTGCCCTTATGGCTTCTTGCCATTGCCACTCGGCTAAATGTGTATAATGAGTTATCAAGCCATAATTCTCTGCAAAGGTTTTTCCACAATCTTTACAGATGTACCTTTGAACTCCACCTTTTGTTGTACCATGTTTTTTGATTGCAACACTTCCACAATGTAAACAACACTCTATGACCGACTTCGGTTTATTTGCAATTTCAACTGCTAATTCTATTTTCTTAGTGCCATTGACAACCACAATTTTTTCTGATTTTTTATCTTCAACGCAACCGCCAACATGCTTTCCAATTTCTGCTTGAAGGCGTGCAAACAAGACTTCCTTTTGTTCAGAAGTCAGTCTATCAATTCCCCTTATAAAATCACTATAATTTGTATTGTCTGCTAAATACCTTAGCAGTACCTCACTTAACTTACCTACTAACCAGAATCCATATCTATTGTCGGTGTCTCACCTGTCACATGTTTTTCATGGCTGTTCTTTGAATAATCCATTGTTTGCACATTTCTTAACATAGCAAGTTTGGTCTTATCAATTGCTTTTTGCCTTTTCTGCTGTAGCTTTAATTCTTCCATTAGTTGGCATCTCATGTCCTTCTATTAAAAGTGTTCCCCTATCATGTGACAATGCTCTTTCTTGGTTATATAAATTCTCTAAAAACAATTTAGTTTTCTCATCCTCAAACAAATCCGTAAATCTACCTATGGCTTTACACGCTGAATCACTTCCTAAAAGTGGCGATGTTACTAATAGAAAATCACCTTTTTCGATATCCTCCTCTGATTCCCCCATTATGTAAAATGCTAATTCCATCGTCTATCTCATATTCTCTAATAATATTCATTACATAACACAATGGTTTTGTATCAACTTGTGGGGGCTGCAATTCCGATACTATAATTGACATATTAATCAAGTTTTTCAAAAAAACAAGTAATACGCCTGGATCTAAATCGCAGTATTCTTCTTTAAATTTCAAAATCAAATCATTCATAATAAAATAATCTGTTCCAAAATTATTATATATAAATTTTACTGCTTCTGTATTCTTTACAGACATTGCTTCTCCCACACAATCGACAAACTCTTCCCTTTGTACTTGTAACTTCAATCCAGGTGCGAGTAAGCGATTTCCCGCTTCATAACAATCTGAATTAAATCGAAATCTCAAATGATTCCAATATGTTGGATTATTTTCACATATTATAACTATTTTACTAAGCCACTCCATATCAACTCTAGCGCGCTTATAATATTGTGAAATACAATTTAACTCTATATCCGTTTTATCACCCAAATTACCAAACTCTACTCCTGCGAACAGACCAAAAGGAGTTGTTCTTGTTGCAGCTCTATTTAAAAATTTCCTTATACTTTGTATTAAATTCTCTGTTTTCCCATTTCCGCTTATACAATATCTTCTTAATGCTTCATACAGACTCGTAGATGCTATAGCAATTGATTCCATTAGCACATCGTTTGCATAGCATTTTCGTATAAAAGCATCATTATCCTTTTCTGAACATAATTCCTTATAAGTCTCTATAGATAATAATGGAACCCTAATAATAAACGTCTTTCCTACTTCATATGGCATCATATCAATTCCTCCTAATTTGCTTTTACTTTATTTCGTAACTCTTTTATTACTCCGACACTTGAATCAAATACTTAAAAGTTCTATTACCAAAACATAATTATCCCCCTCAGCTTACTATTTACCCAAACATAATAATCCTTTTCACATAACGTTATATATCGTTATATATTTATTATTTTTTGTATTATATACTTTACATTTAGTTTAATATATCATATAATACATATAGAAAGGAGGTTATATAAATGAAAAATATGCGTCTTAAATTAGCACGCGTTGAGATGAATCTTTCTCAAGAAGAACTGGCTGCCAAAGTTAATGTTACACGCCCTACTATCAACTTACTAGAAGGCGGAAAGTTTAATCCCAGTCTTCAGCTTTGTATTCGGATATGTAAAGTACTTAACAAAACATTAAACGATTTATTTTGGGAGGAGGACAACTTATGAAAACCACCATTCACTGTGATGAAAGGATCACAAATATTCGGCACACAATTTATGTTAAACTTTTTTGGGGTATAATTATAGCAAATGAACTTACTTATCTACTAGATTATTTTTTTAAAACAAGCTTAAACGATTGGGTTATTCCATTAGCGCCTGATGTGTTAATCATTTGGATGTCAATAAAAGGAGTTCTTTTTAATGGAACCCAACATTTTCCACACTGGTGTTGGCTATTTGCACTATGCTATTCTAGTTTAAATACTATTATCGTTTTTGTTGAGAGTTTCCAAATTGATACTGTTTTCTATCTTGAACAGATTAATCAAAGAATTATTGTCTCCTTAATATTTCTAACTGTTTATTTCCTTGGAGTATTGTTATTTTTTTACATTTCTTATCGTATTGCTATAAGAAAAATTAAAAAACTTTCTACTGACATCTAATTATGTAAAATTAAATGATTATCAATCCCACATTCTTCTTTTAATAAAGCGATAAGGTTTCCCCTTATCGCTTTACATTGAAATTAATAATAAGAGTGCTGCTTATTGCTTATTTTCTATAACACAGTTTTAAACTTTTAAATTATCCAATTCGACGACATGCAGCTCCACAATATGAATGACATGTATGACTGCTTTTCTAGGACCGGGAAAACGCAGTTATAAAAATGTTATTGTTTGGATGGGTTATTACATTTTTCTGATTTTTACAAATAAGGTCTTTCAGGTGTCACCATTAATGCTGCTTACAGGAAATATCATTCTGGTATTTCTGATTAGTACTGTTACTTCCAGAAAAAGCATAAAGACAAGGTTTATGTTTGCTATACTGATCTGCTCTGTATGGATGCTGGTGGAGGTTCTGTGTGCAATGGTAATGACGGTAGCAGGAGCGCAAAACGCTACCCTTTCAGATGCCGGCAATGTCATCTCCAAGCTCTGCATGCTTCTGCTTTCCGTCCTGATCAGCCACTATATGAAAGCCAAAAACAGTCCTGAGATTTCCCTCAGATATTTTCTTGTCATCCTGCTGGTTCCGGCAAGCAGTATATATATCATGCACAACATATTTATCATTGCAGCAGTATATGATGAATTCTCCAAATTTTCCGCTTTTGCCAGTCTCATGCTTCTCTTTGTCAATTATGTGGTTTTTGAGATATATGACTGGATGAGCCGGGATGCGGTGGTCAGGGAACAGAACCGTCTCTACGTGCAGCAGCTTGAACTGTGTAGCCGGCAGGCAGAGGAACGGGAAAGCCTTTACCTTGAAATAAGGCGTCTCCGCCATGACATGAAGAATTATCTTTCCTGCCTTCTGGGTGCAGTGCAGAACGGAGAAAAGAAGGAAGCTGAGATGCTTATACAGGGGATGCTGAATAATGGAATCAGCAACAAAGTTTCGGAAGTGTCCCGCAGCGGTAACATTGTGGTGGATTCGCTGGTCAACTATAAACATGACCTTGCCGAAAAAGAAGGGATTATGTTTGAAGCTAACGTATTCATTCCTGTATCCCTGCCATTCCAAAGCGGACATCTTGCAGTTGTTTTGGGGAATCTGTTGGACAATGCTCTGGAGGCATGCCGGGGAGTACCGGAAGGACAGCGGTACATAAATCTGGATATATCCTATGTAAAGGAAATGCTCCAGATATGCATACGCAACAGTTATCATGCAACACATAGGAAAGACAGTTCCGGCAGATATCTTACCACAAAGAAGGACACGCTTGATCACGGCATCGGGCTGTCATCCGTAGAACAGGCAGTATCCTGTTATCACGGCGAGATGACTGCTGAAGAAACAGGAAACGAGTTCCGTGTATCAGTGGTAATGTATGGCGCTGATGGGGAAAAATAGCATATACATTCTTATTTTCAACCTTTCCCTAAATTTTTACAATTGCTTAATTTATAATATGGTTTTGATGCAAAGGAGACTTCTAGCATGGAATACTTATCACACAAACTAACTGATTACATACTAAAAAAAGAAATTATCAAACAGGATTCCTATGATATCTACCAGTATGGTTTTCAATGCTTTTTAGAAATTTCTGTCAGCACTATCTGTAGTATCGTTATTGCATTATTACTGCATATGCTCCCAGAGTGTCTCTTTTTCTTTTTGTTATTTATTCCGATGCGTTCCTTTAGTGGTGGTCTTCATTTAAAGACCTATTTTTCTTGCTTCTTAGCTTCAATCATTGTACTAATTTCCACTTTGCTAGCAGTGAAATATATTGCTGTTCCAATAATAGTTTCGCTAATCTTGTATATATTTTTTGCCATCCTAATTTTGGTCATAGGTCCCGTTGATCATCCCAATAGAGAAGTCGATTCCCATGACAACCATATTTTTAAATTAAAAACATATCTTACAGTACTTTTTAGCCTTTTAACTGCAATTATCTTTTCAGTTATAGGAAACGCAAAATATATGTTTCTTCAAGCCGTCATCTTCATTTTCATAGGTATTACTGCCCTTATCGGACGGATACTCTATAAAAAGAATTAATCGCCATTAGTACACAAAACATCATGTACCTTATTTTGTAGTTTCTGGATGTGATTATTATAATCTTCCCTTAATGACTCAGGTATATCACAATCAATCTCACAAATATCTGCATAATCCTTACCTTGCATATACTTCCTATTTTGGTAATACCACTGCCATCTCCAGTTCTGTAGTAAGTTTTCTGCCATCTCTTGTGGTGAACCAAAAATCACATCAATCTGCATCGAACTATTCATCTTATTTCCTTTTTGATATACTCCTATTACAGATGCATAACCTATGCCATGTAAATAAGCAATATGATAATCTTTTGACTTTTTAAGGGTATCTGAAAAAATTACTATTAGTTGTTTATATTTATCCATTTTCAATCCCCGTCCTTTCTAAGCAATAATCTTACTTCTTGCAGAGTCCTCTCACTCCACTCCTCTTTAATTACTACTGTTTCCAACATTCTCTGGATATTACACCTATAATAACGTATCGCCTTATCCGAACAGCCTTCTAAATGTTTAGCCGTTAGAAACATATCTAGGAATTCCTCATTACGAATTTGTAAATAATCAGGCGCACGATTTTCCGACAAACAATTAACAAACACTTCCTGTAGTTTCTGCATCTGCGATGCATTCAATACCTCTGCCATATCATTGATAATGTTATAGATTTTAAATAATCCGGGGTGAAATCCATCACCTGTCCTGCAGCACGAGAATATTCAATCACACAAAAACACACAAAGCCAGATCCAACATTAATACACATTCATATAACCGTAAGTGATGTCATTTGATATACTGTATGCTATTGTTTCAGTAGCATTCCAAAGATATAAAAAATCTGTGGAAACATTACTATAATCTAATATTCCGTATTATATACAAAAAATAATTTTCAAAGAAAGAGCCGATACTCGCATTTTCAAATCTGCGTATTATCGGCTCTGCGTCTTTGAGTAAAGTTTACTTCTTCGGCATGCTCCGAAGTGTATTATTTAACGAGACTACTTCTTTAATTTTTTTAAATAAATCTTCTGGCATTTGTACAAAACTTTCCCCTATATATGATGATAATGTTTCAGTATCAACCCAAACCTCTGTATCTGTACCAATAAACTTAACACACATATCACAATCTTCCTTTGTAATATGAGTATTTGATGGCTCCCAGTTTTGACGGCACAAACGAATTATTTGTTCAATTTCATCTGGATTGGATACAATATATTCATTATCATTAAATATAATCTCTATTCTTGTTGCTTTATCAAACATACCATATCCTTCTCCACCTTTTACCTTTATTTTGCTACTATTTTCATTCATATTCACTATTAAAAAAAGTATAATTATCGTGGATATAAACACTAACATTGTAATATACGACTTGCGTTTTACAACAGATTTATTACCCAATATCAACACCCCCATCTGTATAACTCGAATTAATATTTATTCCAACATTTCCCCATCCATCATTTACTGTATAGGTTCCAGAATTATGAGATGTAAAATTATAACCCGTTACAACAACCCAATGTTCTCCATATCGTGGATGAGATGTCAATCCTAATATGCATGGATAATTTTTACCAATAATTGTTCTAATTCTATCTCCCCAACTATATGTATTTGCAGTTACTGTAGTTGGTTTATAGTATTGCTTAATATACAACGATAATCCTCTTTTTAACTCAATGTAATTAGTACTTGTTCCCATTCTTGCAACAAGTGCATTTATCAAAGCAACGCCATCTGAAGATTCTAAACTATTAGGTACATATGACGGTGACTTATATCGATCATAATAATTCAAAACAATGGCTCCTGCAACAGAACCACATCTTCCATCTGGATTATAACTGTATCGTGCAGTAGAATGAGATATACTATCGCTAGATACAGCCCTTGTTTTTATTAAAAAATTATCGATATTTAAAGTTCCTAATGAATCAGCTTCTGAGCCACGCACTAGAGGTGTAATATCTTCTATAGCTACTTCTTTTGAGACTGCAATTCTATTATACTTCCAAATTGTCTAGTCCCGTCCGCCTTATAATACATTAGCGGACCGCCATAATAATAATTAACTCACTTTATATACACCACTTACAACTTTTTCATAAAAAAGAAATCGTACATGGCTTTCTGATGTATAATGAATTTGCACAAAAACAGTACAAAGGAAAGTGACCCTGTACGACAAAGACATTATACAACGAAAACTCATTAATTGGTAGACTTCATAAATATTTTTTGAATATTATGCAACTTTTTCTGTTCCTACGGCAGAAACATTATTTTTACTAGTACTTTAAATACTCGCATTGGAGTCAGCTCATTCAATCAGATTCCTGTACCAGCATTTTCTTGCCGTGATAACAGAAAAATCCCTGAATACTTTTTATCATGCCTGCTCTTATGCCAAAGCTGATTATTCAAGATTTATGAATGTAACTGCCAAAATGGCACTGCACCTTATTCCGGAACAGCTTAAATCACAGCCGGTGTTTCTTTGCATTGATGATACAATAATCTCCAAATTTGGTACAAAATTTGAAAATGTATCAAAGCTGTTTGATCATGCAACGCATAATGGCTGTAATTATCTTAATGGACACTGTTTTGTAAGTCTGATGTTATGTGTGCCCGTGTGGAATCGTGATAAAATATCATATCTTGCGGTGCCGTTAGGATACCGCATGTGGCAGAAAAAAGAATCAAAGCTTGAGCTTGCTGCATCCATGGTACGTCATGTCATGCCTGAATTTTCATCACAAAAAAATGTTATCATACTTTGTGACAGCTGGTATACAAAGCAGAATCTTGTATCCATTGTCAAAGAGTATCCAAACCTTGATCTCATTGAAAATGCCAGAGCAGATTCTATCATTTATGATCATTTATGATCATTTATGATCCTTATAGTACTTTATACTGTCCAATAATCATCCCTTGTATATCGAATTAATGTTTAGTATTGCAACATATCCGCATTAAAAAAGGACGCAGGATCTCTCCCACGTCCTCGCATTTATCTGGCTTTATCGTCTCTTACCTTCGGTGCTTCCTTATGTGCCGCTTCCTGCTTCACCTCATCCACACCTCTAGCCTCAAATGCATCTGCATTATACTGATACTCCTGTGGCTCAGCGACCATTGGTGCATATACAACCTCTGCTTCTACTCGCTCAGCTTCTGCCCTCTCCGGCTCTGTCTGTTTCTGCGCTTTCGCATTCTCCATATGCTTTTCCTTATCAAGCTGCACATCCATCGCCAGATTATCCAGCTTATCTATGGATGCGTCCAAATGAATCTCCATTAATACAAGCATCTTTTTCACTGCTTTCATAGGGGCAAGCACCGCCTTTGTAATGGGATGTTTCTGCTCTTTCTGTGAATAATCCACCTCTGGCTTGTCAGCAAAAGTACGAAATGCATTGGTTACTGTCTGACCGGCTTCACGAAATCCTTTTGCAAGAAGTTCTGTCTTTGCTATATCCTTATCCGTTGTCTTGATTGCACCTCTTACATTCTCTCTGATATCAAGAAGTCTTTTCTTAATTCCTAAGAACTCAGACAACCTGTATAATGCAGATCTTCCCTTTTCTTTTGCCTTATCGACTATGCTCTTAGCTGTAGATTTGACCTGTGCTTTCACTTCCAATACCTGCGACTTTATCTGCTCACATCTGGCATTAAGTCGCTCCTGTGCTTCCGACAATGCCTTTTTACTCCCATAAGTGCTCCGGATACTGCCGGAACCATTCTCTTCTTAAAATGAATGAATCTCTGCTTCATGCCTTTTCCCTCCA
>ERZ838483.808-NODE-808-length-35071-cov-3.061800_pt1 | contig 35071 bp, 27 predicted proteins | sample MGYA00519939_ERZ838483 | MGnify/ENA primary metagenome ERZ838483 (study PRJEB31850, sample SAMEA3708836) | human gut metagenome | biome: human gut; feature: human-associated habitat; material: faeces | place: China | collected 2014 ... | reverse complement strand
GTGATCAGAGATGCGGACGAGTTCCGGAGAAATCTGTATGATACCTGGATGAACGTAGAAATTGAAACCGTGAAGTAGAGATGAAAATATCAATTATTATACCAACATACAATGAAGAATCGACAATTGAAAGGCTGATGAAGACACTGGAGCCGCTGAATGAAAGATGTGAGATTCTGTTTGTAGACGGGGGAAGCACGGATGGAACACTGGCACTTTTGAAGGACCGGTATCCGGTAATTCAGTCCCCGAAAGGAAGAGCAAAGCAGATGAACAAGGGAGCGGAAGAAAGCAGTGGAGATGTACTTTTTTTCCTGCACTGCGACAGTGAAGTTCCAGCTACAGCATTAGAAGAGATTGAGACTGTAATGAAAAAATACCGGGCAGGGTGTTTTGGAATTGCATTTCATTCATATAACTTTTTTATGTTCACCTGCAGGGTGATCTCCAATCACAGGATTAAAGACAGAAAAGTAATGTTTGGAGACCAGGGGATTTTCATTGACCGGAAGTTGTTCTTTGAAGTGGGAAAATTTCCAGAGATGCCGATTCTGGAGGATTATCAGTTTTCACTGATCCTCAAAGAAAAAGGGATTCCGCTTGGGATGACAAGACACAGGATTTATACTTCAGACAGAAGATTTGGCGGAAATACAATCGAAAAGCTGAAAGTAATGTGGCTTATGAACCGGCTGAGAGCCATGTACCGGGATGGTGTTCCGGCAGAAGAGATTGCAAAATTATATAAGGATGTCCGTTAGGGAGTCTGCTTTATGCAGACTCCTTTACTTATTTGGAAAATCAATAAAAGAAATAGAGAAAATCAATGATAAGTGTAAGGGATTTGATTGAATAAAGACTGAAAAAATAATATAATTATAATTTAAAGGGGAAGAAAATATGTCAGTTTATATTCAAAATTTTGTCAAATTTAAGCCGTTTTTAAAAGAACTGGTTTCAAGAGACGTGAAGGTGAAATACCGGCGTTCCATACTGGGGGTTTTATGGACACTGCTGAATCCACTTCTTATGATGACGGTTTTATCCATCGTTTTCTCAAATCTGTTTAAATTTGATATAGAGAATTTTCCGTTGTATTTGTTATGTGGGCAGGTTATTTTTAACTTTTTCAATGACGCTACGACAAATGCAATGTCAGCAATTATCGGGAGTGCATCTCTGATAAAGAAGGTGTATGTACCGAAATATGTATTCGTGATGTCAAGGGTGTGTTCCAGTCTGATCAATCTGATGGCATCCTGTGCAGCGTTATTTCTGATTATGATCGGTATGCATGCGGAACTTCACTGGACAATGCTTCTTTCAGTTGTGCCACTTTTTTTGTTGGTGGTTCTGGCTCTGGGGATTGGACTGATTCTGGCGACGATTGCGGTGAAATACAGGGATGTTCTGCACTTGTATTCGGTGCTGATGGCAGTGCTGATGTATCTGACACCGGTTATCTATCCAATGTCGATTCTGCCGGAATGGTTATACCATCTGGTAATGATAAACCCTCTGACCAGTATTCTGATCATGTTCCGGAATGTTGTAATCTATGGCAGACTTCCAGGTCTGGTGATGCTTCTGGTGACAGCAGCAGAAGCTGTACTGTGTCTTGGAGTGGGATGCTGGTTTTTTTATAAGCATCAGGATGGTTTTATCTTTGATTTGTAGGAGTAAGGATGGAGAAAAAAGTAATTGTAAAAGTAGAAGATGTTTCCATCAAATTCAGTCTGGCATCAGAGAAATTTGATGGATTTAAGGAATATTTTATACAGAGAGTAAAGAAAAAGATTACCTATCAGGATTTCTGGGCACTGCAGGATGTGTCGTTTGAAGTCTATAAAGGAGAAACACTGGGACTGATCGGTGTAAACGGAAGTGGAAAAAGTACGATGTTGAAAATCATTGCCGGTGTCATGAAACCAACCTGTGGCAGCGTTAAGACTTCCGGTGTGATCGCGCCGCTGATCGAACTGGGAGCAGGGTTTGATTTTGACCTGACTGCGAAGGAGAACGTATTTCTGAACGGGACGCTGCTTGGATATACCAGGGAATATCTGGAGGAGCGCTATGAAGAGATTGTAGAGTTTTCAGAACTGGACCAGTTTATGGATGTACCGGTGAAAAATTTTTCATCGGGAATGTTTTCGCGTCTCGCGTTTGCGGTAGCAACAATCGGACAGCCGGATATTCTGATCGTGGATGAAGTATTATCGGTAGGCGATTTCCATTTTCAGCAGAAATGTGAAGCAAGAATAAGGAATATGATTGATAAAGGAGCTACGATTTTGTTTGTTTCGCATAATATGGAGCAGGTGAGAAATCTGTGCAGCCGGATTGTATGGCTGGAACATGGAAGAGTTCGCAGTATCGGGGATGCAGATGAGTTGTGCAGAGAATATCAGGAAGCAGAATAAGAGGGAAAAATGAGAAAAGTAGAAAAGTTGGCAACAGTTATTGTGCTGATTCTGCTTGCATTTGTTTATGGACATGTTCATAAGACGCATGCGATTTATGACCGGATGATAGAAAATGACCAGTATGTCATGATGGATGTGTCGCAGGATCAGATATCGCAGGAATTTGTCTGTGAGGAGGAGACACTGGATGGAATCCAGGTGAAATGCCAGAATTTGCAGGAAGATCCAGAAGCAGAGATCCGAATTTATCTTCAGGATTGTGAAAATGGAGAAACGGTTGCGGAATCTGTGAAGAAGGTGGGAGATATAAAAACGGGCAAATTCAATGAATTTTCGTTTGATACGGTAACCAGATGCAGGGGGAAGGCGTATAAAGTAGTATTTGAAAAAGATTCTATTGCACTTTATACGGAAAAGACATCAGAGGAAGGAACAAATTTGAAAATAAATAGTGAAGAAAGTGAAGGAACTTTAATTTTAAAGACGGTTACATATCGGTTTGATATAGAAACATTTTGCGTATTTCTGCTGCTAGTATTGTATATCTGTGTTTTCTTTCAGTTTTTGAACTGGTTATTTTCCAGATAGTGTGGAAGTGAGAGGATTTGAAAAATGGAAAATGCTTTTTATATCGCAACATGTCGGTTTCATGTAAAAGAAAAAGACAGATTACTTATTACGGGATATTTTCTGGATAACAGACCAGATGGAAACCGGATTGAAATCCGGCTGGATGGAAAGAAACTATTTTATACAACGGATGGAATCCGTCTTCATCCGTTGAAGTTCCGTAAGATAAGAAAAAGACTTATAACCAAACAGTTTTTTCTTTGGATACATCTTCCGAAAGACTGGAGAGAAGCGTCCAGACTGGAAGTATTGCAGTCGTATCGTGGAAAAGAAGAATTGATGAAGACCTTTGCAGTCAGTGAATTGAAGAACCTGGAGAAATGGCTGGCAAACAGCATAGATAAGGTGAATACTGAAGAAAAAGGATTTTCAGTCGAGGGATGGTATTATAGAAGGAAAAATGCATCGATTCGGTTTCTGGATGAGAATCAGAATGAACTGGAGATGAAAGAAGAAAAAATCCGGCGTCTGGATGTGCTGCGAGAGTATCCGGAATGTAAAAAGGAAGAGATTGCCGGGTTTAAGGCATTTTATGAGGAAGGTATTCCGCGAAAACTGGAAGTATGCTTTGAAGAAGAAGAGAAAAATGCGGAAGAGATCATGAATCTCAAAAGAAAACTGCGACGTCAGAAAATGCTGGATGATTTTCGCAAAGTCAGAATCTATTATCGTCAGTTTGGAATCCGTGCAGCGTTTATCAGGGCGGGTGACAAATTGAGTGGGAAAAACGGTACAGAGTATGAAGAATGGCTGCGAAGACATGAGCCGTCCAGGATCAGACTGTACCGGCAGAAGAGAAAGCAATTTACCCGGATGCCGAAGATTTCGATTGTTGTTCCTCTTTACCGGACACCGGAAAGATATCTGCGGGAAATGCTGGATTCTGTAAGAGGACAGTCCTATCAGAACTGGGAGCTCTGTCTTTCAGATGGAAGCGGGGAAGATTCGTCGATTGCAGGGATTCTGGAAGAATACACAAAGAAGGATAGCCGAATCCGGGTGAAGGACAATAAAAAACAACTGCATATTTCGGATAATACAAATGTGGCACTGGATATGGCAACGGGAGATTATATCGCTTTTATGGATCATGATGATCTGCTGACACCGGACGCATTGTATGAGTGTGTGGCAGAATTGAATGAATATCCGGATACAGAGCTTATTTATACGGATGAAGATAAGATTACGATGGATGGAGAAGAGTATTTCTTCCCTCATTTCAAATCGGATTTTAATCCAGATATGCTTTGTACAACAAATTATTTCTGTCATCTGGTGGTTGTTAAAAAGGAATTATATCAGGCGGCAGGAAAATTGAACGGCGAATACGATGGTGCACAGGACTATGATTTTGTACTCCGGTGTGTTGAGAAGACCGATAAGATCCGGCATATACCGAAAATCCTATATCACTGGCGAGCATGCGAAGGATCTACAGCAGGCAGTGCAGACAATAAATCCTATATTGTGGATGCAGGTGCAAAAGCGGTAAGAGCGCATTACAGAAGAATGGGAATTGAAGCAGAAGTCATTCCAACGAAGTATCCGGGAATGTACCGGACGAAATATCCGGTAAAACAAACACCTAAGATATCGGTTATTATTCCGAACAAAGATCACACAGATGATCTGATCAAATGCCTGCGATCGATCCGGGGAAAAAATACCTATGAGAATATAGAAATTCTTGTTATAGAAAATAACAGCCAGAAAAAGAAAACGTTTAAAGATTATAGAAGGATCATGCATGAGTATCCAAAAGTTAAGGTTTTGTACTGGAAAGGAGAAGGATTCAATTATCCGGAGATCAATCAGTATGGAATTGATCATGCGACCGGCGAATATCTGCTGTTTCTGAACAACGATACAGAAATGATCGGCAATGACTGTATTAAAGAAATGTTGAGCTATTGTATGCGGGAAGATGTAGGTGCTGTCGGGGCGAGAATGTATTATGAAGATGGAACGCTTCAGCATGGAGGAGTGATCATCGGGCTTGGAGGAGTGGCAGGACATGCATTCCTTGGAATGGACGGAGATTCGCCGGGATATTTTGCGAGGGCGCAGGTGATCCATGATCTGAGTGCAGTGACAGCAGCCTGTATGATGATAAAAAAACAGGTGTATGAAGAAGTCGGAGGATTTGATCCGAAGTTTGCGGTGGCATTTAATGACGTAGATCTGTGTCTGAAAATACGGAAAGCAGGATATCTGATCGTATATGATCCATATGCGGAACTGATTCATTATGAGTCCAAGTCAAGAGGATATGAAGACACAGAGGAGAAAATTGAACGTTTTAACAGAGAAATTAAATTGTTTCAGACTAGGTGGAAAAAGATTCTGGAAAATGGAGATCCGTATTACAGTCCGAATCTGACACTGGATCATAATGACTTTGGACTGAATCATCTGGCAAAAGTGGAGAGGAGATAGGAGATGTTCAATAAAATGTCTCTGTATCGGGTAAAAAAAGGGCTTGTATATCTTCGGTACTTTGGACCAAAAGAGTTTATGATACGTTTAAAAGAAAGGATCCGTTTTCAGAAGATTGATTATGAAAAATGGTATCAGAATCACAGGCGGACCAAAGAAGAGATGGAAAGACAAAGACAGGAAGCGTTTTCGTATGCACCCCTGATCAGTATTGTTGTTCCGGTATATCAGGCACCGGAAGAATTTTTGAGACAGATGATTCTGTCTGTATGCCGTCAGACGTATAAAAATTGGGAATTATGTATGACTGTTTCAGATGAAGAGAGACACAGAATGGAAGAAATTCTAGAAGAGGATGAGTTCAAAGAAAAAGCGATTCACCTGATCGGTATTTCAGAAAACAGAGGAATTTCTGAAAATACAAATGCAGCGATAAAGGAAGCTACCGGAACATATATTGGTTTTCTGGATCAGGATGATCTGCTTGCGCCAGATGCATTGTATGAGATGGTAAAGAAACTGAATGAATATCCGGAGACCGGACTTCTTTATTCCGATGAGGACAAAGTGACAGCAGATCTGAAAAAACATTTTCAGCCGCATTTTAAACCGGATTTCAATCTGGATCTGTTGCGGGCAAATAATTATATCTGTCATTTTTGTGTGATAAGAAAAAGTCTGATCGAAGAAGTTGGTGGACTAAGAAGTGAATTTGACGGAGCGCAGGATTACGATCTGGTTTTCAGGTGTGTGGAAAAAACGATAACGGCGCATGTGCCGCGGATTCTTTATCATTGGAGGGTACATCAGGTTTCTACTGCGGACAATCCAATCAGTAAAACTTATGCATTTGAGGCTGGACAGCGTGCCATAGAAGCACATCTGCTAAGATGTGGTGAACATGCAGAAGTTTTACCGGAACTGGACAGAGGGTTTTATCGTGTCCGGTATAAGATGCAGGGGAATCCAAAGATTTCCATTCTGATTCCCAATAAAGATCATATAAAAGATTTGGAGAAATGTCTAGAATCGATTTCCAGATCGGATTATAAGAATTATGAGATCATAATTATCGAAAATAACAGCGAAAAAGCGGAAACATTTGCTTATTATAAAACAATAGAGTCAGACCATATCCGAATTCTGAGATGGGATGGACCATTTAATTATTCGGCGATCAACAACTACGCAGTAAGCGAGACTGATGGAGAATATCTGGTACTTCTGAATAATGATACGGAAGTGATCGGAAAGGACTGGCTGGAAGAAATGCTTGCGAACTGCCAGAGAAAGGAAGTCGGGATTGTCGGAGCAAAGCTTTATTATCCGGGTGGTCAGGTGCAGCATGCTGGAGTCATTGTTGGGATTCGGGGAATTGCTGGTAATATGTTCCGGGGACTTCCAAAAGGTTATTCCGGGTATCTGCACAAAGCAAGTACCCAGCAGGATCTGTCAGCGGTGACAGCAGCATGTATGATGGTAAAGCGTTCCGTATATGAAGAAGTGGGTGGATTTGAGGAGCGACTTGCAGTGGCGTTCAATGATATTGATTTCTGTCTGAAGGTACGCAGATGCGGATATCTTGTAGTATATGACCCTTATGTGGAACTGTATCATTATGAATCCAGATCGAGAGGGGCAGAGGATAATGAGGAAAAGATCAGAAGATATCAGTGCGAGATTGATTATGTACGCCGGACCTGGTCTGAAATCATGGAAAAAGGAGATCCGATGTACAATCCCAATCTTACGCTGGTGAAGTGTGATTATTCTTTGCGCGAAAAAGAGGATGGATAGAGAAAAGATGGTGGTATTTTGATAAAGAACAATCAACGGATGCTAAATAAAGCACAGGTATGTGTAGATGCAGGAATTATTGCTGTCGCATATTTTTTCTCGTGGTATCTGAGATTCAGGAGTGGGATTTTTGTGCAGGACGCAGGAGTCCTGCCGGTGCAAACATATTTTTCAGCTCTGTTTTTTATAATTCCTGGATATCTGCTTTTGTATAGCAGTTTTCAACTTTATATGCCAAGAAGGATAAAAAGTTACAGGCAGGAATTGTGGGATATCATTCGTGCCAATGGGATTGGTCTTATGGCTTTTATCCTGGTACTTTATTTTATAAAGCAGGAGCATTTTTCAAGACAGATGCTGTGCATTTTCTTTCTTGTAAATATCTTCCTGGAATTTGTTTCAAGATATCTGATCCGTACAGTGCTGTGGAAAATACGAAAGCAGGGGATGAATCAGAAACATATTCTGATGGTCGGAGAGAGTAAGGCAGCAGAACAGTATATGGACAGACTGAGACAGAATCCAAAGTGGGGATATCATGTGTTTGCCCATCTGAAAGATAAAGAAAAACTGGAAAGAATACTGGAGGGGAATGAACTGGATGAGGTTGTGATTGCGCTTCGTGCGGAGGATTATGGAAAACTGGAGCGGATTGTGGATGTCTGTGAGAAGGCAGGGGTACACACGAAAATGATTCCTGATTTTGGAAATGTGATTTCTACCAGGCCTTATATTGAGGATGTGCAGGGGATTCCGGTGATTCATGTCCGCAGAGTTCCACTGAATATCATGCGGAACAGGGCGGCAAAGAGGGCAGTTGATCTGATTGGGGCAACGGTTGCAATCATTCTTTTTTCACCGGTCATGCTGCTTACTGCGCTAGTGGTTGCCTTTACAGAGGAAGGAAGTGTGATCTACCGGCAGGAAAGAGTTGGACTGCATAACCAGGTATTTTATATGTACAAATTTCGATCTATGATCATGCAGGATGAAGAAGAGGAAAAAACAGAATGGTCTACCAGGAATGATCCGAGGATTACACCGGTTGGAAAGCTGATCCGCAGGACGAGTATTGATGAACTGCCGCAGCTTTTTAATGTGCTGAAAGGAGAGATGAGTCTGGTAGGACCAAGACCGGAAAGGCCACAGTTTGTGCAAAAGTTCCGGGATGAAATTCCACGTTATATGGTAAAACATCAGGTGCATCCGGGAATGACTGGCTGGGCGCAGATTAATGGATATCGTGGAGACACTTCCATTGAGAAGCGGATCGAATATGATCTTTACTATATTGAGAACTGGACAATGGTATTTGATATGAAAATATTGATTCTGACAATTTTTAAAGGATTTTTTGACGGAAGATGAAGATAGATGTGATCATACCGGTCTACAGACCGACAGAAAAACTGCATAAAGTATTGTATAGGCTCTGCAGACAGACGCACCTTCCGGAGCAAATCATTCTGTTACACACCAGGGATGGGATAAAGCTGGATGTTTCGGTTTGTAAAGACCGGGTTTCTGTTACAGAGATTCCGATTTTGGAAAAAGAATTTGATCATGGAAGAACCAGAGAGCAGGGAATCTGGATGTCAGATGCAGATATTGTGGTCATGATGACCCAGGATGCAGTTCCGGCAGATCCGTTTCTTTTGGAAAAGCTTTCAGAAGTATTAAATGAGCATCCGGATGCTGTGGCAGCTTATGCCAGACAGATACCGGATCAGAACTGTGGTCTGTTGGAAAAATATACGAGAGTTTTCAATTATCCCCAAAAAGCCAGATTAAATCGCAGAAGGATTTGCCAAAACTGGGAATAAAAACTTATTTTTGCTCCAATGTGTGTGCTGCCTATCGGAGAGGAGTCTATCTGGAACTGGGAGGATTTCCGCATCCGGTCATCTTCAATGAAGATTTGGTCTTTGCAGCAGGAGCAATCCAAAATGGATGGAAGATTATTTATAAAGCAGATGCACGGGTGATTCATTCTCATGAGTATACTTACAGAGAGCTGATAAGGAGAAATTTTGACCAGGGTGTATCGCAGGCATGTCATCCAGAAATATTTGAAAAAGTAAAGTCAGAGAAAGAAGGCATACACCTGATTTGCACACTTGTGAAAAAGCTTTTAAAAGAAAGAAAATATTTGCAGATTATACAGCTGTTTGTGGAAAGCGGGTGCAAATATCTGGGCTACCAGATGGGAAAACATTACCGACAATTACCGGAAAGTTTCATCATGAAACTGACAATGAATCATAATTACTGGAGAGGAAGGAATGATGAGGATGCTTAAAAAAATAGCAGGATGGTCGTGGAAGAAAAAGATTATTGGGATTATTTGCATGATGCTGATTCTTGTTCTGGGGATGGCAGGTGCCGTATTTGGTTATGCTGCCAGCAAAGTGAACAAAATCCAGAAAATCGAAGTAAAAAAAGAAACACTGAAGGAATCGATTACAGAAGAGGTGGAACATAAGAGTGGATACCTGAATGTGGCAGTATTCGGGCTGGATTCCAGGGACGGTTCGCTGGATAAAGGAAATCGAAGTGATACGATCATGATCGTAAGTTTGAATCAGGAAACTTATGAAGTGAAAATGGTATCGGTGTACCGTGATACTTTTATGCGGCTGAAAGATGGAAGTTATAATAAGGCGAATGCAGCTTATTCTTATTTCGGACCGGATGGGGGTGTTGCTCTTTTGAATGAGAACATGGATATGAACATTGAGAAGTATGTATCTGTGAACTTTAATGCCTTAGTCGATGTAATTGATGCGGTGGGAGGAATGGATCTGGAGCTGACTGATGCAGAAGTAGTCCACATGAATAATTATTGTGTGGAGACTTCTGAAGTAACCGGAAAAAGTTATAAGAAGATTGAGCCGGAAGTCGGAGGTAGCTATCATCTGAATGGAGTACAGGCGGTTTCTTATGCGAGAATCCGTTATACAGATGGTGGAGACGCGCAGCGTACAGTGCGTCAGAGAATCGTCCTTCTGAATATCATGCAGAAGCTGCAGCAGATGGATCTGACGACGATCAATAAGATTGCTGACAGTGTTTTTCCACAGATTGCAACCAATTTTTCTTTTACTGAAATTCTGAATTATGCGAAAGATTTTCAAAAATATAAAGTAGGTGAAACACTTGGATTTCCAAATACAAGGTATTCCAAAATGCTTTCTGGTGTAGGAAGTACAGAAATCGCAGATACACTGGCATCCAATGTTGCCGAAGTACATCAGTTCCTGTTTGGAGATACAGATTATCAGGTATCAGGGACAGTAAAAGGAATTGATGATGAAATAAAAGATGCGCTTTCCAGTGGAAAATATGAGGAAACAGACGAGACGGAAAAAGAGAATGAAAAGTCGGAAGACAAGACATCTGAGGAAACGAATCATATAGAAAGTAATATAGAAGTGACGGAAGATGGAAATGCCGGAACGGATTCTGGCAATTCATCAGCCGACAGTGGATCTGGTTCATCAGCAGTGACAGAACCACAGCAGCCGGATACAGAAACACCGCCGGATTATTATGAGGAAGATTACTATTATGGTGATGATTAAAGGAGGAAAAAGGAATGAGAAAAATAACAAAGTGGTTATGCAGTGTATTGCTTGTAGCAGCAATTGGTCTGACAGGATGTGGACAGAAACAGAAGACGGAAAGTACGGCAGAGAAATCCAATGAAAATCATTTTGTGGGAGAGTGGATCGTTGAGCCGGAGTATGCAATCAGCAAGGTTGGAGATGAAAATACGCTGTTTGTAGATGGAAGGGGAGAAAAAAAGGCAATCCTTGGAACTGTAAAAGGTGCAATTGCTACAGTATGGCAGGACTGGAGTATTACAGAAGGAAAACAGGGAGATGAGAAATGGGGGTGCATCCAGGAGCCGGAACAGCTGGAAGAGACTCTTGGCAATCTTGGAATTACAAAGGATAAAGAAATTATTCTGATCGGTGAGACCCTAGATGGATGGGGAGATGATGCGAGACTTCTCTGGGAACTCCGGGCAGCCGGATATGAAGATGTGAAGATGGTAGATGGCGGATGGAAGGCGTTGAAAGACAGTGGAATCAAGACACAGTTCCTCGCATCCAAACCGGAACCGGCAGAAGTAAAAATCGATGAAATTGATTATTCCCATGTGATGACAACCGAAGAATTACAGAAGAATTATGACGAGTACAAAATTGTGGATGTGCGTACCGATGAAGAATATGAAGGAGCAATCCTGTATGATGAGGCAAAGGGAGGACATCTTCCGGGAGCAATTCATATCCGGTACACGGATCTGTTCGATGATGCGGGATATCTGAAATCCAATGAAGAACTGACAAAAATGTTTGAGGATGCCGGACTGTCTAAAGATGATGAGATCGTCACTTATTGTACAGGAGGAATCCGTTCGGCATATACACAGCTGGTAATGGAAATGTGTGGATTTGAACATACATACAATTATGATCAGTCATTCTGGAGATGGGCTGTTGTTGGAGATGTAGAATAATGGTTAGCGTTTTGATGTGTACTTATAACCGGAGATTTTGTTTGAAACAGGCGATTGACAGCGTACTTTGTCAGACGTATCCGGATTTTGAATTTGTCATCGTAGATGACGGATCGACCGACGGAACAGAAGAACTGATTAAAAGCTATCAGGATCCACGGATCAGATATTTTAAACTGAATCGGAATTCGTTTTACTGTTATGCAGCAAATCAGGGGCTTGATCACTGCCAAGGAGACTATGTGGCATTTATGAACAGCGATGATGCATGGTTGCCGGACAAGCTGGAAAAGCAAGTGACGGTTATGGAAGAGGATCGGATGCTCGGGGCATGTTTTACGAGAGTATATCTGGTTGATGAAAGTGGCAATGATCTGTCAGAAGAATGCAGGGATATGGCAGAGCTTTTTGACAGGAAGTGTTCGACACAGAAAGAATATCTGCATACGCTTCTGCAATCTGGGAATTTTCTTTGTCATCCCTCAGCTCTGGTCAGAAAATCTGTATTGGATAAGATCGGATATTTCAATCTTTTGTATCGCCAGCTGGCAGATTATGATCTGTGGCTTCGGATTGTAAGTGAAGCAGAGATCACGGTTCTGGAAGAGAGACTGATCCGCTTTCAATGGAATATAAAAGGAAAGAAACAGATCAGTATGTCAACAAGAGAAAATTCAGTCCGCGCATTTAATGAATCTGTCATGATCCGGAAAAATTGTGTTGAATCGATGACGGATGAAAAATTTTGTCAGTTTTTCCGGGAAGATTTCCGGAATCCGGATTCTGTATCACATTTACAGCTGGAATTTGAAAAAGCATTCTGGTTGATGAAATGTATAGAGGAAGTACCGGGACTGAAAGCAGCGGGGATGGAAATGCTGGGGCAGATTATGAGAGAAGCAAATGCAATGGAGACTTTAAGAGAGCATTTTCATCTGGATATTTTTGATCTGTATCAGTGGAATGGAGAACATATGTATAAGACGCCATGGCTGATAAGTGAAATTGAAGAAGGAAGCCAGCAACTGGCGTATTATAAAGATATTCTCAAACAGAAAGATGAGTATATCGGGCAGCAGAAAGAACAGCTTGAAAAACAAAATGCAGCGATTGAACAGCAGCAGGAATATATAGAAGGACAGCGAAGGCAGGCCGCGCATTATGAAGAACAGCTGGATGAACTTGGCAGACGGATGGAACAGAAAACAGGGCAGCTTAAGAAATATGAGGATAAGATCAGGGAGCAGGATGAAATGATCCAGACATATGCAAATTCAACCAGCTGGAAAATAACAGAACCGATGAGAAAAATCATGCGTCTGCTGAAAAAGTGATTTATAGAAAAGATGAATATACTTAATCCGGGATAAGGACAATCAATTAGTGAATAGATTGAAGATATGCTATAGTTAGAAGAAAGAAGATTAGACGAGGAGAAAAGATTATGAAAAGAACAGCATTATTTCTTGCAGGAATTCTTGCGATTTCATCACTTTCAGGATGTGGTGCAAAGAATTCGAAATCAGACAGCAGTGAACCATTTGAAGGAAAGTATGTAGTAACCGCCGACTATGTGAAAGAAAATCTGGACGATATCATCGTAGTGGATGCAAGAGGTGAAGATGAGGCGAAAAAAGGTACTGTAAAAGGTGCAGTGGCAACGACATGGCAGTATCTGGCAACCTGCGAAGACGGGGAAGCGGGGGATGCAAACTGGGGATGTATTCTTGATACAAAGCGCCTGAGCGAAAGATTAGGAGAGCTTGGGCTGGCAAAAGATAAGGAAATCGTGCTTTTTTCAAATGCGGAGAAAGGTTGGGGAGAAGATGGCAGGATTGCATGGGAGCTGATCGCGGCAGGCTATGAGGATGTGAAAATCGTAGATGGCGGGATCAAAGCACTGAAAGCAGCAGGAGTTGAGACTGTCAAAGGAGTAGCAGAGCCGAAACCGGTATCGGTAGAAATTGATTCGATTGATGAAACGCATGTGATCAATACGGATGAGCTGAAAGAGATTTATGACGACTGTAAAATTGTGGATACCCGTACAGATAAAGAATATAATGGAAAGACAATGTATGGGGAGGAAAATGGGGGACATCTTCCAGGGGCAATCCAGATCCGTTATACGGATTTGTTTAACAGTGACAGTACATTAAAGAGTAATGAAGATCTGACCAAGATGTTTGAAGATGCAGGACTTTCAAAAGAGGATCATATTATTACTTACTGTACCGGAGGAATCCGTTCAGCTTATATGCAGCTTGTAATGGAAATGTGTGGCTTTGAAAATTCAGAGAACTATGACGAATCTTTTTACAGATGGTGTGTGGAAGGAGATCTGGAGAAATAAAAGAGAAGCAGATCAACGAGATCTGAACATCGTATGAATATGAATGGATTTGAAAAAGCGGGACGTTGGCAATTTAGTCAACGTCCCGCTTTTGTAACCTTTTTGGGAATAATTATTATTTTACAATTTTTTTCTTACCGAATGCAATGATTGCGCCAAGAGCAGCGAGCATTGCAACCGCGAGAGCAGCGATAGGAGCGGTATCTCCTGTCTTTGTTGTAGCAGCAGTAGTGGTTTTACCGTTATTCTGGTTTTTATTGTTATCTTTGCCATTGTTGTCTTTCTTTGTATCAGGATCAGCGACAGGATCTGTTACAAAATGCTTCTGGATCACTTCACTTTTTGCACCGTTTTCGATGGTGAATACCTTGATGTTGGTGATTCCGGCTTCTTTGAGAAGCTGAGTTGCTTTTGCAGCACCTCTTGCTCCACTGTTGCAGAGAACGTATACTTTTTTGCCTGTAAAGGTAGAAAGATTGTTCGTTACATATTTTGCGAAAGCTTTTGAATATTCGTCCTGATTTGTTGGAGTAACTGTCTCTTCGCCTTTTTCATCAATATAGAACACAGGCTGAGAAATAGAATTCTTCAGATGTCCCTTTGCATAGTTTTCTGTTGTACGTACATCGATGATTACTACATCAGATGAATCAACAGCAGCTACGGCTTCAGCACCGGTTACAGCGTTGTTTGTTCCAAGGAATGCGTAACGAACTTCAAGGCCTGTTGCTCCGTAAGTAATAGTGTGAATGTTGTCAAGAGAATATCCTGCAGCGTTTAATAAAACAGTAGCAGCTTTTGCACCTGCGTTTCCACTGTTGCAGAGAACATAGATTTCTTTTCCTTCAAGAGCGGAATTTCCGGTTACAGTTTCTGTGAAAGCTACAGCAGTAGGTTCATCGGAACGCTTAACAACACCATCAGAAGTAAATACTGGTGCAGAAATAGAACCTTCAATATGTCCCTTGTTGTAGTTTTTAGGTGTGCGTACATCTACGATAACACCAGAGCCGGCTTTTGCATTTTCGATGGCTTTTGATCCATCTATAGGATTACCATCTGTGCCAAGTTCTGTGTAGCGACCAGCGATATCAGTAATAACATCCGAAGTTTCTTTAGAATCATCAGCTTCAGTAGAAGCTTCTTCTTCAGAAGTTTCCCCTTCAGGAACTGTTACTTCTTCCTGGTTTTCCTGATCTTCTGAAACAGTAGTCTGCACATCACTTTCTGTAACGGCATCAGCAACCGGATCAGCGGCAAAAGCTGTCAGAGAGCCGTTCGCAAGTAATGCGAAAGACAGAAATACTGGTAATAATTTTCTTTTCATTTTTCCTCCTTACTCTCAAAATTAGGTTACGATTACATTGTAACAGTTTTCACAAAAATTTCATAATTGTTTTAATCTATATATAAAAACGGAATAGATAAAATCTATAGGTATAATTGAGAGATTTTATTAAACTAACTGCTGTTTCGTGGTAGAATAAAAAGATAAAAATGAAAAACGGGGATATGAAAATGAAAGGAATTATTTTGGCAGGCGGATCAGGAACCCGGCTCTATCCACTTACGATGGTGACATCCAAGCAGCTTTTACCTGTGTATGACAAGCCGATGATCTACTATCCGTTGTCAGTTCTTATGAGTGCAGGAATTCGGGAAATCCTGATCATCAGTACACCACAGGATACACCGAGATTTGAAGAACTTTTCGGGGACGGGCATCAGTTCGGCATCGAATTAACCTATGCGGTGCAGGAAAGACCGGAAGGTCTTGCGCAGGCGTTCATAATAGGAAAAGAATTTATTGGCAATGATGCGGCGGCAATGATCCTGGGGGATAATTTGTTTGCCGGGCATGGGCTTAAGAAACGTCTTTTAGAAGCGGTAAAAGCAGCGGAGAGAGGAGACGGTGCAACCATATTTGGATATTATGTGGATGATCCGGAACGGTTTGGTATCGTGGAATTTGATGAAAAGGGCAAGGCGGTTTCCATTGAGGAAAAACCCGAACATCCGAAAAGTAATTACTGTGTGACAGGTCTGTATTTTTATGATAACCGGGTGAGCGATTATGCAGGACAGTTAAAGCCAAGCAGACGCGGGGAGCTGGAGATCACGGATCTTAACCGGATCTATCTGGAACAGGGAAGACTTCGGGTAGAGCTTCTGGGTCAGGGCTTTACCTGGCTGGATGCGGGCACCCATGAGAGTCTGACAGATGCGACCAATTTTGTGAAGACGGTAGAGACTCATCAGCACCGGAAAATTGGATGTCTGGAAGAAATTGCCTATATGAATGGCTGGATTTCCAGAAACGCACTGCTGGAAGTCTGTGAAAAATACAGACAGAATCAGTATGGACAATATTTGCATGACGTAGCAGAAGGAAAGTTCAGAGAGAATCTATTTTAGACAGGGGAGAGAGTTTATGAAAATCATTGTTACCGGCGGCGCCGGATTTATTGGCAGCAACTTTATTTATTATATGATGGAAAAGCATTCGGAGGATCAAATCATCTGTCTGGATGCACTGACTTATGCAGGGCATATGTCAACCCTGGAAGTAGCAATGAAAAATCCAGCGTTCCGTTTTGTGAAAGCATCTGTGACGGATCGGGTGACTGTATACCGGCTGTTTGAGGAAGAACACCCGGATATAGTAGTTAACTTTGCAGCGGAAAGTCATGTGGACCGGTCGATTGAAAATCCGGAAGTCTTTCTGGATACCAATATAAAGGGAACGGCAGTGTTGATGGATGCGTGCCGGAAATATGGAATCTGGCGTTATCATCAGGTTTCTACGGATGAGGTGTATGGGGATCTTCCGCTTGAACGGCCGGATCTGTTTTTTACAGAAGAGACGCCGATCCATACGAGCAGTCCGTACAGTGCATCCAAGGCAGCGGCAGATCTTCTGGTACAGTCCTATCACAGAACGTATGGACTTCCGGTTACAATTAGCCGTTGTTCCAACAACTATGGACCATATCATCTGCCGGAAAAGCTGATTCCGCTGATGATCGTCGAAGCGCTTCATGACCGGCCGCTTCCGGTCTATGGTGATGGGAAAAATGTCCGTGACTGGCTTTATGTAAAGGATCACTGCCGGGCGATCGATTTGATCCTGCGTCACGGAAAAGAAGGGGAAATTTACAATGTCGGCGGGCATAACGAGATGAAGAATATTGATATTGTGAAGCTGATCTGCAGGGAGCTTGGAAAGCCGGAAGAGCTGATTACTTATGTGGAGGATCGGAAAGGGCATGACAGAAGATATGCAATCGATCCGTCAAAGATCCACAGAGAGCTTGGCTGGCTTCCGGAAACTTCTTTTGCAGAAGGAATTAAGAAAACAATCAACTGGTATCTGAATCATCAGGAGTGGTGGAGACCGATCGTAGAAAAGGAAATGAAAATAAAATGCTAAAGTTTTTGGTGACGGGTGCTGCCGGGCAGCTTGGAAAGGATGTTGTACGTGAACTGGAAAACCGGGGATATGAAGTGACGGGAAGCGGCAGCAAAAAGAGAAAAACAGCAGGTCGTTATGTGAAGATGGATATCACAGACAGAAACGAAGTCGAGGCAGTAATGAAAAAGCTCAGACCGGATATTGTGATCCACTGTGCGGCGTGGACGGCGGTGGATGCGGCAGAAGAGCCGGAAAACTATGAAAAAGTATGGGAAGTTAATGGAAAGGGCACAGCAAATCTTGCATCCGCCTGCCAGAAAATTCATGCTAAAATGGTTTATATCAGTACAGACTATGTGTTTGGTGGACAGGGGAGCAGACCGTGGGAACCGGATTGTGAGGAGTTTTCGCCGCTGAACCGATACGGTGAAACGAAATTACAGGGTGAACAGACAGTGAAAGCAGAACTGAAAGAGTATTTTATTGTGCGAATCGCTTGGGTATTCGGGAAAAACGGGAATAATTTCGTGAAGACCATGCTGGAGCAGGGGAAAAGACGGAAAGAACTTCGAGTGGTATGTGATCAGATTGGAACGCCGACTTACACAGCAGATCTTGCAAAATTTCTTGCAAATCTGTCGATGACAAAGCGATATGGAATCTATCATGTGACTAATGAAGGAGAATATGTCAGCTGGTATGATTTTGCAAAAGAAATCTTCGCACAGGCTGTGAAGCTTGGTGAAAAAGAATATGCAGATGTAAAAGTGATTCCGGTTACGACAGCAGAATATGGAATTTCAAAAGCAGCAAGACCGTTTAACAGCAGACTTGACAGAAAAAGGATCTGTGAAGAAGGATTTCAGCCACTGCCGGTCTGGAAGAATGCGCTGGAGAGATATTTGCAGGAAGTTCTTGCAGAGAGAAAAGGATAAAAGGAAAATGGGACAGATAAAGGTAGAAAAAAATGCAGGTGGAATCGAAGGACTCTGCGTGATCGAACCGTCGGTGCATGGTGATCAGCGTGGATATTTTATGGAAACTTATAATCAGAAGGATATGGAGGAAGCCGGACTTACGATGAAGTTTGTACAGGATAATCAGTCCGGTTCTGGAAAAGCAGTGCTGAGAGGACTTCATTTTCAGAAGAAATATCCGCAGGGAAAGCTAGTCCGGGTGATCCGGGGAACCGTATTTGATGTGGCGGTGGATATCCGGAAAGGAAGTGCCACCTATGGAAAATGGTATGGAATTGAACTGTCGGAAGAGAATAAAAAGCAGTTTTACATTCCGGAAGGATTTGCGCATGGATTTCTGGTGCTGAGCGACCAGGCAGAATTCTGCTACAAATGTACGGATTTTTATCATCCGGATGATGAGGGCGGGATTGCCTGGAACGATCCGACGATCAACGTTGCATGGCCAGAGCTTGATGTGCCATACAGAATGAGTGAAAAAGATAAAAAGTGGGGAAGGCTGGGAGAATAAGATGGAAAGAATTCAGGGATTAAAAGAATATGTACAGACAGAACATTATCTGGAAGGAATCGGGATCGGGAAAGAAGAGCAGAAGGAAATTCAGATTACCTATCAGCCACTGGCACAGGGCGAATATAATATCAACTACTGGTTCGTACACCCACTGACCGGAAAGAAACTGGTGCTTCGTGTCAATACAGGAAGCCAGATGCATCTGGAAAATCAGATTGAATACGAATATCATGCATTGGAGCTTCTGGCAGATTCAGGACGGACGCCAGTGCCGGTTTTTGTAGATGGAAGTAAGAAGGAACTGCCGTATGGTGTGATGGTTATGGAGTTTCTGGAAGGGAGTGCACTGGATTATCGGAAGAATCTGATGGAAGCGGCAGAATGTCTTGCGGATATCCACAGTGTTCCGGTAAAAGAAACGGATGGACTGATATCGCCATCGAATCCACTGCAGGCGATTCTGGATGAATGTAATCAGATGGTGCAGACATACTACGAGTCTGATCTGGGAGAAGAAAAGAAAAAAGTACAGATCCGGCGTCTTCTGGAGCTGGGACAGGAGAAGATCAATGAGATCCGGGATTATAGTGGATACAGATGCTGTATTAACACAGAGCTGAATTCAGGAAATTTCCTGATGAATGGCGCAGGAAAAGACAATTATCTGGTTGACTGGGAAAAGCCGCTTTATGGTGATCCGGTTCAGGATCTGGGGCATTTCCTTGCACCAACGACAACTTTCTGGAAAACAGATGTGATTCTGACAGAAGAAGAGATGGCTGATTTTACAAGAAAATATATCCAGGCGGTAAATGGCAGATTTGATGTGAGTGGAATCGAAGAACGTCTGAACATTTTTATTCCGATCACGTGTCTCAGGGGAATTACATGGTGTGCAATGGCGTGGGTAGAATATCAGGAGCCGGGAAGACTGATCCGCAACGAAGAAACATTTAAAAAGATGGAAGACTATTTAAACCGGGATTTTCTGGATATGATCGAAGAAAGATATTATAAATAAAGATTTCAGGGATACGGAGTAATAAAATCCTACGTTTTTCCACATACTACCCATATCGAATAAATTATGGAAAATATGTGGAACACAGGAGGAATAGAATCAATATGAAAGCTACAGGAATTGTCCGCCGGATCGATGATCTTGGCAGAATTGTCGTTCCGAAGGAAATCAGGCGCACGCTACGTATCCGTGAGGGTGATGCACTTGAAATTTTCACCGACCGGGAAGGAGAAATCATTCTCAAAAAATACTCACCGCTTGGGGAAATGGGAAATTTTGCAGACCAATATGCGGAAAGTCTGGCGCAGACGCTTGGATATCTGGTGTGTATCACAGATACAGATCAGGTGATTGCAGCAGCAGGACCGGGGAAGAAAGAATTTCAGGAACAGCTGATCACAAGACAGCTTGCGGAAGTGATCGCAAGAAGGGAGCAGTTTCTGGCATCCTCTATGGATCGGAAGTTCACGGTCATCGTGTCGGGACAGAATGCAGAACTGAAATGGCAGGTGGTAAGTCCGATCATCTGCGCCGGAGATGCGATCGGTTCTGTCGTGATCCTGGCAAAGGACGGCAGGAAAAAACCCGGTGAGTTGGAACAGAAGATGATACTCTGCGCAGCAGGATTTCTGGGACGACAGATGGAACAGTAAAGGAATATTTCATAAGAATCTCTCATAGTATAAAAGGACAGGAGGGGTTCTTATGGAAAAAAAGCTGTTTGGAAATATCTGTTTTACAAGACTTGTGAAAGCACTGATGCTTTCTTACTTTCTTACGATGCTGATGCTGCTCGGGCTGTCCTTTGGACTGTATAAGTTTGACTTAAGCGAGAAAACAGTCCGGATCGGGATCCTTGCGGTTTACATAATTTCCACATTTGCCGGTGGATTTGCCATGGGAAAAATGGGGAAGACAAGGAAATTCCTGAGGGGATTTATGCTTGGAATGTTCTATTTTCTGCTCCTGCTTGCAATTTCAGCAGGGATCTACCGGAGCGTGCAGGGTGGAATACAGATGATGATCGCCTGGATCCTCTGTGGGGCAGGCGGAATGCTCGGTGGTATGGTGTCCTGAAGGGGCGGAGATGTAATTTTTGCGTTGACGGTATCAAGGGATATGGGCGATACTTTTATTTTTTAATCCGGAGGAAGCAGTTGCTTCGGAAGGAGCAGTAATGACTCCGGGCACTTGCATGAATGTAAGGATTGTAAAGAAAAACTGGATTTTGCCCATTTGTTTCACACATTTGTTTCAGATTGGATTTTTGCGTTGACGGTAAGTTGGAAAATGTGTTATACTGTATCACATAATGAGCAAAGAAGGAGGATATTACAATGAAACACATTAAAACATTGAATACACAGACTCTGAACAATACAGTAAAGAAGGGCGGATGCGGAGAATGCCAGACATCCTGTCAGTCAGCATGCAAGACTTCTTGTACAGTAGGAAATCAGACTTGCGAACACAGCAAATAAGAGATATTTGTAAGTGTAGTGAATAAGTATGACAAGCAGGCAGCGGCTTTAAAGCCGCTGTCATTTGACGTATGAGGAAAAATTTGAAAAATAAGGATAGAAAGGGGTACCGGTTGTGATTCATCAGTACCAGAACAATGGATATAATATTGTACTTGATGTCAACAGCGGATGCGTTCATGTAGTGGACGAGCCGGGGTACGAAGTTATTGCATGTCTGAACCGTATGAACGAGAATCAGACAGTGCAGACGCTGAAAGAAGAAAGTACATGGAACCAGCTGAAAGATGAGCTGGAAGGGAAATATTCCGAAGAAGAACTCAGAGATATATTGGATGACGTGACAGAGCTGACTGAGAATGGACAGCTTTTTGTTGTTGATACATATGAACCTTTTATCGGGGAGGTTATCAAGCGTAAGACAGTTGTGAAAGCACTTTGTTTGCATATCGCACACGACTGCAATCTTGCCTGCAAATACTGTTTTGCAGAAGAAGGAGAGTATCACGGAAGAAGAGCGCTTATGACTTATGAAGTTGGTAAGAAAGCCCTGGATTTCCTGATCGCCAATTCCGGAACAAGAAGGAATCTGGAAGTTGATTTCTTTGGCGGCGAGCCGCTGATGAACTGGCAGGTTGTAAAAGACCTGGTGGCATACGGAAGAGAACAGGAGAAGCTTCATGACAAGCATTTCCGTTTTACTGTAACTACGAATGGTGTACTTCTGAATGATGACATCCAGGAGTTTATCAATAAAGAAATGGACAATGTAGTCATCAGTCTTGACGGACGTAAGGAAGTTAATGACAGAATGCGTCCTTTCAGAAACGGAAAGGGAAGCTATGATTTGATCGTTCCGAAGTTCCAGAAGCTTGCAGATTCACGTAATCAGGAACGCTACTATATCCGCGGAACATTTACCAGAAACAATCTGGATTTTTCAGAGGATGTGAAGCACTTTGCAGAGCTTGGCTTCAAGCAGATGTCGATCGAACCGGTTGTCGGGGATGAATCTGATCCGTATGCAATCCGCGAAGAAGATCTTCCACAGATCTTTGATGAGTATGACAAGCTTGCAAGATATATCATTGAGAAAGACAAAAAGGGAGAAGGATTCAATTTCTTCCACTTTATGATCGACCTGGAAGGAGGACCTTGTCTGTACAAACGTCTGTCCGGATGTGGTTCGGGAACCGAATACCTTGCTGTTACGCCATGGGGAGATTTCTATCCGTGTCACCAGTTTGTAGGTGATGAAGATTTCCTGATGGGAAATGTAAACGAAGGGATTACAAGACCGGAGATCGCAGATGAGTTCCGTTGCTGCAACGTATATACAAAAGAAAAATGTAAGAAATGTTTTGCAAGATTCTACTGCAGTGGTGGATGTATGGCAAACGCATACAAGTATGCAGACGGATTAAATGATTCTTATGATCTGGGATGTGAGATGGAACGTAAGCGCGTGGAATGCGCGATTATGATAAAGGCTGCAATGGCAGACGAAAACTAAGAAAGGGACTTGGACATGAAGAAGAGTAAAGGAATAGTAAGCCTTGTTCTGATTGCTGCACTTTTAGGACTTCTTGGATTTACCTGCTGGCAGGGATTTGGTTCCTCCCACACAGGTTCCGCAAGAAATATCAATCTTGGTCTTGACCTTGCCGGTGGTGTCAGCATTACCTATCAGACAAAAGACAAGAATCCTTCAGCAGAAGATATGAAGGATACGATCTACAAGCTGCAGAAGCGTGTAGAGCAGTACAGTACAGAAGCAAGTGTATATCAGGAAGGGGATGACCGGATCAACATCGAGATCCCAGGTGTATCCGATGCCAATAAAGTTCTGGAAGAACTTGGCAAACCAGGATCACTGGTATTTCAGGATGCAGATGGCAATACCGTTCTTGAAGGAACAGATGTTAAAAATGCAGAGGCTCAGACACAGGAGAACTCTACGACTAAGAACAAAGAATATGTCGTAGCTCTGCAGCTTACCAAAGAAGGAACAACCAAATTTGCAGAAGCAACAGCAGCAAATGTAGGAAAACAGATTTCCATTATTTATGATGGACAGACAATCAGTTCACCAAGAGTTAATCAGGCGATCGAAGGCGGAGAAGCCGTTATCACAGGGATGTCAAGCTATGAAGAAGCAGACAATCTTGCAGCTACCATCCGAATCGGTGGACTTTCTCTGGAACTGGAAGAACTTCGCTCTAATGTAGTAGCTGCACAGCTCGGAGAAGAAGCAATCAGCACAAGCTTAATGGCTGGTGCCATCGGACTTGCCATCATCTTCGTATTTATGTGCTTCGTATATCTGATTCCGGGACTTGCAGCAGGTCTAGCACTTCTGATCTACACAGGACTGATCCTGGTGCTTTTAAATGCATTTAATATCACGCTTACCCTTCCGGGAATTGCAGGTATCATCCTTGGAATCGGTATGGCAGTCGATGCCAACGTTATCATTTTCGCCCGTGTGCGTGAAGAAGTGACAACAGGTATCAGTGTTAAGACTTCCCTGAAGAATGGTTTCCACAAAGCACTGTCTGCGATCGTTGACGGTAACGTAACAACTCTGATCGCTGCAGCTATTCTCTGGTTCAAGGGTTCAGGTTCTGTAAAAGGATTTGCACAGACATTGGCACTTGGTATTGTTGTGTCAATGTTTACGGCACTTGTTATTACCAGGATCATCATTTTCTCTCTGTATGCGATTGGTCTTCGTGATGTGAAATTTTATGCGAAGAAATTCAAAAAAGAAAGAAAAGTTATCGACTTCCTCGGAAAGAAAGCCATTTTCTTTGCAATATCAATTGCTGTGATCGCAGCAGGTTTTGTAACAATGGGAGTCCAGTCGGGAAAAGGTGAAGGTGCGCTGAACTACAGCCTGGAATTCAAGGGCGGTACGGCTACAACCGTAACATTTGATAAAGATTACTCGATCAAAGAGATTGATTCAAAGATCGTTCCGGTTGTAGAAGATGTGACCGGAGATCACAATGTACAGGCACAGAAGGTAAAAGACAGCAATCAGATCATCATCAAGACACAGACGCTGAATCTTGACGAAAGAGAAGCACTTAACAATGCGCTTGCTGATAAATTTGGTGTAGACACATCGACAATTACAGCAGAAAATATCAGTTCTACGGTAAGCTCCGAGATGAGACAGGATGCGATCATTGCAGTTATCATTTCAGCGATCTGTATGCTGATCTATATCTGGTTCCGGTTCAAAGATGTACGTTTCGCATCAAGTGCGGTTCTTGCTCTTTTACACGATTTGTTATTTGTGCTTACATTCTATGCACTTGCAAGAACATCTGTCGGTAATACATTTATCGCATGTATGCTGACAATCCTTGGATATTCTATCAATGCGACGATCGTTATTTTCGACCGTATCCGTGAAGAGCTTCGGGTCATGAAGAGAAACGATGATCTGAAAGCGCTTGTAAACAGAAGTATCACTTATACACTGACAAGAAGTATTTACACAACATTTACTACATTTGTCATGGTAGCGGTTCTTTATATCATGGGTGTAAGCTCTATTAAAGAATTTGCAGCACCTCTTATGGTTGGTATTGCAGGTGGCGGATATTCATCTGTATGTATCACCGGTGCATTATGGTATGTAATGAAAACAAAAATCGGCGGCAAAAAAGCAGCGAAAAAGAAATAACTGACAGAAAATGAGGTGTCGGAGGAGAATCCTCCGGCATCTTTGTATTATCTGACTACCAAAGAAAGGAAAAGAGAAAATGGAGAACTGGGTACTTCTGAGAAAAGGAGCGGATTTTCAGCATATCAGTGAGAAATTCCATATCAGTCCGCGAGTGGCTTCCCTGATAAGAAACCGGGATGTGATCGGGGATGATGCGATCGAGAAATATTTAAACGGTACGATCGCCGATCTGTACGATGGAATGCTGATGAAGGATATGGACAAGGCAGTAGCGGTTCTTGGAGAAAAGATAAAAGAAAATGCAAAAATCAGGATCATTGGAGACTATGATATTGATGGAATCCAGTCGACCTATATTCTTCTGGAGGGATTCCGGATGCTCGGAGCTGATGTGGACAGTGACATTCCGGATCGTATGAAGGACGGGTATGGTCTAAACCGGAACCTGATCGACCGGGCGCTGGAGGCCGACGTGGATACGATCATTACCTGTGATAACGGGATTGCGGCGGCAGAGGAGATCGCCTATGCAAAAAGTATGGGAATGACGGTTGTGGTGACGGATCATCATGAGGTCCCGTATACGGAAATTGGCGGGGAACGAAGATATATTTTGCCGGAGGCAGATGCGGTTGTGGATCCGAAGCAGGAGGACTGTACTTATCCGTTCAAAGGGCTGTGCGGGGCTGCGGTTGCTTACAAGCTGGTGGAGGCTCTGATGGAAGCCATGGGAAAAGATGCGGAAGATGCAGATTATCTGATGGAAAATGTGGCAATCGCAACGATCGGTGATGTTATGGATCTGGTGGACGAAAACCGTATTTTTGTTAAACAGGGACTGGATATGCTGAAACGGACGGAGAATCTGGGACTGAAGGCGCTGATGGAATGTACTGGTGTGAATGTAGATAAGCTGTCTCCGTATCACATTGGATTTGTGATCGGCCCGTGTATGAATGCCAGTGGAAGACTGGATACAGCAAAGCGTGCCCTGGAGCTTCTGGAGGCAAAGAAAGTGGCGGAGGCGGATCTGCTGGCAGGTGATCTGAAAGCACTCAATGACAGCCGGAAGGATATGACGGCGCAGGCGGTAGAAGAGGCGTTTATCCAGGTGGAGAACAGTGAACTTAAGGATGCAGACGTGCTGGTGGTCTACCTGCCGGAATGTCATGAAAGCCTTACCGGGATTGTGGCAGGAAGGATCCGGGAAAAATATTACCGTCCGGTCTTTGTGCTGACGAAGGGCGCGGAAGGTTTAAAGGGCTCAGGAAGATCGATCGAGACCTGGCACATGTATGAAGGACTGAACCGGGTAAAGCATCTGTTGTCAAAATTTGGCGGGCATAAGATGGCGGCAGGTCTCTCCATGCCGGAGGAGAATCTGGAACAGTTCCGTAAGGAGATTAACGAAAAATCCGGGATCACACCAGAGGATCTGAATGAAAAGATTGCCATAGATATGCAGCTCCCGTTTGAATGTGTCAATGAAAAATTTATCGGAGAGCTTGCGGTTCTGGAACCATTTGGCAAAGGAAATGCACGTCCGGTCTTTGCAGAAAGACAGGTACAGGTGGAAAGTGCGAGAATCCTTGGCAAGAATAAAAATGTGCTGAAGTTGCAGGTGAAGGATCTTCACGGTACAAGGATGGATGCCATGTATTTTGGAGATGTGAATACCTTTGTGGAATATGTGCGTGAAAAATTTGGAGATATTGCCTGTGAGTGTCTACTGCACGGACATGGGCATGGAATTGTTATGGCATTTACCTATTATCCTGATATCAATGAGTATCAGGGAGTCCGTACGCCACAGATTGTGATCCAAAATTATAAATAATTTGAAAAACAGCAATTTTATGCTATACTAATAAATATTGCATATATTTGTAGGTAAGGTGGAGAAGAAAGATGAAAAAACTTGAAGAATATGTTGTCAGCATTCCGGATTATCCGGAAAAAGGAATTATTTTCAGAGATGTAACCAGCATTCTTGAAGATCCGGAAGGGCTTCAGCTTTCCATTCGGGAACTGCAGGATAAGCTTGAAGGCATGGATTTCAACATCGTGATCGGACCGGAGTCCAGAGGATTTATTTTTGGAATGCCGATTGCATATAATCTGCAAAAAGCATTTGTGCCGATCCGTAAAAAAGGAAAGCTTCCTTGCGAGACAGCATCGATCAAGTATGATCTGGAATATGGAAGTGCAGAGATCGAGATCCACAAGCGTTCGATCAAACCGGGAGACAAGGTTGTGATTGTAGATGACCTGATGGCAACAGGCGGTACGGCAGAAGCAATGATCAAACTGATCGAAGGACTTGGCGGTGAGGTTGTAGAAGTTCTCTGCCTGATCGAACTGATGGGATTAAAAGGACGGGAAAAACTGAAAGGATACAAAGTAGATTCCGTAATCCAGTATCCGGGAAACTAATGAGAAAGAAGGGAAGGCTATGGCAGACGATATCGGAATCCAGCAGGAGATGCTGATCGAACCAACACATAAAAAACTGGAGATCGTAGATGGTCATGCGGTAAAGGATGTGGAAGATTATCAGAATCCGGAACTGCTCTATAAAAGTCTGATCGAGCGAGTCAGAAAGTACCATCCTTCGGCGGACGTCTCTATGATCGAAAAAGCATATCATATTGCAAGAGATGCGCATAAAGGGCAGACACGGAAATCCGGAGAAGAGTATATTATCCATCCTCTGTGGGTAGGAATCATTCTGGCACAACTGGAGATGGACAAAGAGACGATCGTTGCCGGCATCCTTCATGATGTGGTAGAAGACACGGTGATGACGGACGAAGAAATCCGTCAGGAATTCGGAGATGAGGTGGCGCTTCTGGTAGACGGTGTCACAAAGCTGGGACAGCTTTCCTATTCAGCGGATAAGTTGGAGGTCCAGGCTGAGAATCTTCGTAAGATGTTCCTTGCGATGGCAAAAGATATCCGTGTTATCATCATCAAGCTTGCCGACCGTCTGCACAATATGCGTACCCTGCAGTATATGCGACCGGAGAAGCAGTTGGAAAAAGCAAAAGAAACCATGGATATCTATGCTCCGATCGCACAACGGCTTGGTATTTCCAAGATCAAGACAGAGCTTGATGATCTGGCACTCAAATATTCCCAGCCGGAGGTTTTTAACGATCTAGTAAAGCAGATCAATGCAAGAAAAACGGAAAGGGAAGAATTTGTCCAGCAGATTGTGGATGAGGTTTCCACGCATATGAAGAATGCGAACATTGATGCAGAAGTGAACGGACGTGTGAAGCATTTCTTCAGCATTTATAAGAAGATGGTGAACCAGGATAAGACGGTGGATCAGATCTATGATCTGTTTGCAGTCCGTATTATCGTAGATTCTGTAAAAGACTGTTATGCGGCGCTTGGAGTTATCCATGAGATGTATACACCGGTACCGGGACGTTTTAAAGATTATATCGCAATGCCGAAGGCAAATATGTACCAGTCTCTGCATACGACTCTGATGAGTTCGATCGGTCAGCCGTTTGAGATCCAGATCCGTACAAAAGAGATGCATAAAACTGCTGAATACGGTATTGCGGCACACTGGAAATATAAAGAGTCTGAAGATGGAAAGAAGAGCGTTGAAGCGAAGGAAGAAGAGAAACTGAGCTGGCTTCGTCAGATCCTGGAATGGCAGCGAGACATGTCAGACAACCGGGAATTTCTGAATCTTCTGAAAGGAGACCTGGATCTATTTGCAGAGGATGTATACTGCTTTACACCGAACGGAGATGTCAAGAACCTGCCGAACGGTTCTACGCCGGTTGACTTTGCCTATGCGATCCATACTGCGGTCGGCAACAAGATGGTAGGTGCCAGAGTCAATGGCAAGCTGGTCAATATCGATTATAAGATCCAGAACGGGGACCGAATCGAGATCCTGACTTCGCAGAACTCCAAAGGACCGAGCCGTGACTGGCTGAGTATCGTCAAGAGTACCCAGGCGAAGAACAAGATCAACCAGTGGTTTAAGAAAGAATTCAAAGAAGAAAATATTGTACGTGGTAAGGAAATGCTCGCCGCATACTGTAAGGCAAAAGGATTTGTACTCTCGGATCTGATGAAACCGAAATATATGCAGATCGTGCAGGAAAAGTACGGCTTTAAGGACTGGGATTCGATCCTTGCAGCACTTGGACATGGCGGATTGAAGGAAGGTCAGATCGTCAACCGTCTTGCGGAAGAATACAGTAAGGATCACCGAAAAGAACTGACTGACGAAAGTGTTCTGGAAAAGGTTGCGGAAGCGGCAAAGAACAAGGTGCATATCACCCGATCCAAGAGTGGTATCGTGGTCAAGGGAATCGACGATATGGCAGTGCGCTTTTCCAGATGCTGCAATCCGGTGCCGGGAGATGAGATCGTTGGTTTTATCACCCGTGGACGTGGAATGTCGATCCATCGGACGGACTGTGTCAATATCATTCATCTGTCAGAAACGGAAAGAGCGCGTCTGATCCCGGCAGAATGGGAAAAACCGGAGGAAGGTACAGACACCGGAAGCTATCTGGCTGAGATCAAGATGTATGCAAATGATAGGCAGGGACTTTTGATGGATATGTCCAAGGTGTTCACGGAGATGAATATTGATGTGAAGTCTATGAATGTAAGAACCAGCAAACAGGGAACGGCAACAATCGAAGCCGGATTTATTGTCCGGGGAAGAGAGGAGCTTGGAAAAGTGATCGGAAAGCTCCGGCAGATCGTCGGTGTGCTGGATATAGAACGAGCAGTGGGGTAAAAAGAAATGAAAATCGAAAAATTTGTAACAGGAATTATCAGTACCAATTGTTACATTGTTACCAATGAAGAAACAAAAGAGACCGTGATCGTTGATCCGGCAAACTTGTCAAAAGCGATGATCGGTTATATCGAAGAGGAAGAGCTTGTAATTAAGGCAATTCTTCTGACTCATGCGCATTTTGATCATATCATGGGAATCGATAAAGTGATCGACCGGTATGGAGAAATGCCGGTTTACGTAGAAGAATCTGATCTGGAGCTTCTTCACACACCGTCTATGAATGAGTCAACGGTATATACAAATGGCTACAGCTACCCGGGTGGAGACGTGATCCATGATGGAGATGTGCTTCATCTGATCGGAGAAGATTTCCGGGTGATCCATACACCGGGACATACCCAGGGCGGCGTATGCTACTATGTAGAAAAAGAGGGAGTACTTTTCAGTGGAGATACATTGTTCTGTTGTTCAGTCGGAAGAAGTGATTTTGCAACCAGCAGCACTTCTGCACTGATTCGTTCGATCAAGGAAAAACTGTTCCTGCTTCCGGATGAAACAAAGGTATTCCCGGGACATATGGGCGCAACAACGATTGGCAACGAAAAAGTGAACAACCCGTATGTATAGAGGAGCAGAGAAATGATTCGGATCAGCTGTAAGAATGAACGTTTCACCTACGACATGTATCATATCGTAAAGTCATTTCTTCCTGATGCCGAAATCAGCCAGAAGGTAGATCCAGAACAGGAACTTCTGATCGAGATGACCGCAGAAGAGGAACCAGATCTGGAAGAGCAGGCATGTGATAAAAAGGTCCGGTGGACCTTTTTTCATTGCAGGGAGGCTGAAATCGCAGACATCAGTGAAAAAAGAGAACAAAAGCGTTATATCAATAAAAAATTATATCAGACCCTGGTCAAAAAGACCGGAGAAGAACATGCATGGGGGAATATGACAGGTGTCCGCCCCACAAAGATGATCATGGAAAGACTGGAAGAAGGTTCTTCTGAGGAAGAAATCATCCGGTATATGCATGATACCTATGTGGTAAGCGAGAAAAAAGCAATGCTTGGTATCGAGATTGCAAAGCGGGAAAAAGCCCAGCTTGACAAGCTGGATTATGAAAATGGATACAGCCTTTATATCGGAATTCCGTTCTGCCCGACAACCTGCAGTTACTGCTCCTTTACTTCTTATCCGGTTGCAAAATGGCAGAATCGGATGGATGAATATGTAGATGCACTTTTAAAAGAGCTTGCATTTATTGCAGAGGTTTCAAAAGAAAAGCATCTTAATGCGATTTATATGGGAGGCGGTACACCGACAACCCTGAGTGCACAGCAGATGGACCGGGTTTTGAGTTTCCTGGAAGAACATTTTTCCTTTGAACATCTGAAAGAATATACGATCGAAGCCGGAAGACCGGACAGCATTACTGAGGACAAGCTGCGAGTGATCCGAAAGCATGGAGTTGGCAGAATTTCCATCAATCCACAGACCATGCAGCAGAAGACACTGGATGTGATCGGAAGACGTCACACAGTGGAAGATGTAGTCCGCATTTTCCATCTGGCAAGAGAACTGGGATTCGACAATATCAATATGGATCTGATCGCAGGTCTTCCGGGAGAACATCCGGAGGAGATGGAAGATACTCTTCGTCAGATCAAAGAGCTTGCACCGGATAGTTTGACGGTCCATGCACTTGCAATGAAACATGGTTCGAGACTGACACGCGAACGGGCTGCAAGCACAGAAAAACAAAATTATAAACAGATGGCAAGAGAGCTGGAAGAGATGATCGATATGGCACGTAAGGCGGCCGGTGAAATGGGACTTTATCCGTATTATCTCTACAGACAGAAGAATATTGCAGGAAATTTTGAAAATGTAGGTTACGCAAAGGTTGACAAAGCGGGAATTTACAATATACTGATTATGGAGGAAAAGCAGTCCATCGTTGCTGCCGGTGCAGGCGCATCGACTAAGGTGGTGCTTCCGTATGAGATTCCGGCACCCGGAAGTAAAAACGGGCGGATGACGAATCTGATAAGAATAGAAAATGTCAGAGATGTGGGAGAATATATTTCTCGTATCGATGAGATGATAGAGCGAAAAGGAGAATGGTTATGGCATTAAAGAAAAAACCGGTTACCGGCATGAAAGACATGCTCCCGAAAGAAATGGAAATCAGAGATTATGTGATCCAGATGATCAAGGATACCTATAAGACATTTGGATTTACTTCCATAGAGACACCGTGTGTAGAACACATTGAGAACCTGTGCAGCAAACAGGGTGGCGACAATGAAAAACTGATTTTTAAGATTCTGAAGAGAGGGGAAAAACTGAAAATTGCTGAGGCAAAAGAAGAGATCGATCTGGTAGACGGAGGACTTCGTTATGACCTGACAGTTCCGCTTGCAAGATACTATGCAAATCATGCAAATGAACTGCCGTCACCGTTTAAGGCACTTCAGATTGGCAATGTATGGAGAGCAGACCGTCCGCAGAGAGGACGTTTCCGTCAGTTCATGCAGTGCGATATCGATATTTTAGGTGAGCCGGGTAATCTTGCAGAGATCGAACTGATCCTTGCAACTACGACCATGCTTGGAAAGATGGATTTCCACAATTTTACGGTATGTATCAATGACCGTAATATCTTAAAGGCGATGGCTGCATTTAGTGGATTTAAGGAAGAAGATTTCGATGAAGTATTTATCATCCTTGATAAGATGGATAAGATCGGCAAAGAAGGCGTAGGCGAAGAACTGGTTGAGATGGGTTATACAAAAGAAAATGTAGATACTTATCTTGGACTCTTTGATGAGATCAGCCCGGATGTTGACGGAATCCGTTTCTGCAAGGAAAAGCTGGCAGGATTCCTTGACGAAAAGACAGCCGACAGCATGGAAACGATCATCTCCAGCGTAGAAAGTGCAAAAGAGGCAGAATTCAAAGTGAAATTTGATCCGACGCTGGTACGTGGACAGTCTTACTATACAGGAACCATTTTTGAAGTAACAATGGATGAATTCGGTGGCTCAGTTGCGGGTGGCGGACGTTACGATAAGATGATCGGTAAATTCACAGGGCAGGACACACCGGCATGTGGATTCTCAATCGGATTTGAGCGTATTGTCATGCTGCTTCTGGAAAATGGATATGAGATTCCTTCCAAGCGCCAGAAAAAAGCATATCTTCTTGAAAAGAATATGCACAAGGAAGGCATCCTCAAAGTACTTGAGATGGCAAAAGCTGACCGCGCAGCCGGGAAACAGGTTCTGGTGGTCAATATGAAGAAGAACAAGAAATTCCAGAAGGATCAGTTGATCGCAGAAGGATATGAAGATATCACAGACTGCTACAAAGATTCCGTTATGGATTTATAAGGAAAGAGAAACGCAGGAGGATAAATTAGAATGGCAGAGTCAATGACAGGACTGAAAAGAACACATCGGTGTGCAGAGCTTTCAGAGGCAAACATCGGTGAAAAAGTAACCATCATGGGATGGGTACAGAAGAACAGAAATAAAGGTGGACTGGTTTTTGTAGATGTACGTGACCGTTCCGGACTGATCCAGGTTGTTTTTGAAGAGGGAAGTACAGATAAAGCGCTTCTTGAGAAGGCAGCAAAGCTTAGAAGTGAGTTTGTTGTAGCAATCGTGGGAACTGTTGAAAAACGTTCCGGTGCAGTTAATGAAAATCTTGCAACAGGTGCGATTGAGATCAAACCGGAAGAACTCAGAATTTTATCTGAATCTGAGACACCTCCGTTCCCGATCGAAGAGAATTCCAAGACAAAAGAGGAAGTACGTCTGAAATACCGTTTCCTCGATCTTAGAAGACCGGACATCCAGAGAAACCTGATGATGAGAAGCCGTGTGGCTACCCTCGCACGTCAGTTCATGGCAAAAGAAGGATTCCTTGAGATCGAGACACCGTTCCTGATCAAGAGTACACCGGAAGGTGCAAGAGATTACCTGGTACCGAGCCGTATTCATCCGGGAAGCTTCTATGCACTTCCGCAGTCACCGCAGATCTTCAAACAGCTGCTGATGTGCTCCGGATATGACCGATATTTCCAGATCGTAAAATGTTTCCGTGATGAAGACCTTCGTGCAGACCGTCAGCCGGAATTTACACAGATGGATATGGAACTTTCTTTTGTAGATGTTGATGATGTCATTGATATCAATGAGAGATTGCTTGCACATCTGTTCAAAGAGGTACTGGATATCGATGTACAGCTCCCGATTCAGAGAATGACCTGGCAGGAAGCAATGGACAGATTCGGTTCTGATAAACCGGATATCCGTTTCGGCATGGAGCTGGTTAATGTGACAGAGACTGTCAAAGACAGCGAATTTGTTGTATTTAAGAATGCGATTGAAGCAGGCGGAACTGTCCGTGGTATCAACGCAAAGGGCCAGGGTGGCATGGCCAGAAAGAAGATCGACAAGCTGGTTGATTTTGCAAAAGGTTATGGAGCAAAGGGACTTGCTTATATTGCAATTCATGAAGACGGAACTGTCAAATCTTCTTTCTCAAAATTCATGACGGAAGAAGAGACAGCAGCGCTGATTAAAGCGATGGCTGGAGAGAATGGAGACCTACTTCTCTTTGCGGCAGATAAGAATAAAGTTGTATGGGATGTTCTTGGTGCACTCAGACTGGAACTGGCACGCCAGATGGAACTCCTTGATAAGAATGAATACAAATTCCTGTGGATCACAGAATTCCCGCTTCTTGAGTGGAGTGATGAACAGAACCGTTTCACAGCAATGCATCATCCGTTTACCATGCCGATGGAAGAAGACCTTCAGTACATCGACAGTGATCCGGGAAGAGTCCGTGCAAAAGCATACGATATCGTATTGAATGGTAACGAGATTGGTGGAGGAAGTGTCAGAATCTTTGATCAGGATATCCAGAGCAAGATGTTTGAAGTGCTTGGATTTACAGAAGAGCAGGCACAGGAGCAGTTTGGATTCCTTCTGACAGCATTCAAGTATG
>ERZ838483.805-NODE-805-length-35138-cov-20.302540_pt1 | contig 35138 bp, 25 predicted proteins | sample MGYA00519939_ERZ838483 | MGnify/ENA primary metagenome ERZ838483 (study PRJEB31850, sample SAMEA3708836) | human gut metagenome | biome: human gut; feature: human-associated habitat; material: faeces | place: China | collected 2014 ... | reverse complement strand
CGTAGGGCTGCTTGGTTTCCATGAACCAGATGTATTCTCGGATTTTCTCCGGGGCCACGGCTTCATTCAGGCAATCGCCCACAAGCAGTGGTTCGCCTAGGTCATAGAAGCTGAAATTGCCGCCCGTACCCTCCACGGCGTTCTTGCCCTCGCCGTAGCCACGGATCACACGCTTCACGCGCTCGGCGGTGATGCTGTCAGCGTAGTCCATCATCTCGACAAGGATGAACTTGCGGTGTCCGCCGTCCGCCTTGTTCATGTTGAGGACAGCGTGGGCGGTAGTGCCGGAACCGGCAAAGGAATCGAGGATGATTGAGTTTGGTGAGGCAGCTAATTTGAAGATGCGTTGCAACAGTCGAACCGGTTTTGGATAATCAAAAACAGCCTTACCTAAAATCGCAGCAACCTCTTGTGTGGCTTCCTGCGTATGTCCAACTTCCGTATTTGTCCACCAAGTCCAAGTCCCTTTTCCTTCACGTTCGTTTAGATATGTCTTTTTTCGAGGAACTCCACACCCGTCCGCACCAAACCACAGACGCCCCTCGGCAAGTAATTCTTTGTATACGCTTTCAAGATGTCTCCAGCAACGTCCTTCGGGCGGCAACATTTTAATCCCGCTGGGGGTCGTAATTTCGTACATTTGATTTGGTCGCCAACCCTGAGCCGTGAAATCTGACGAAACCCAAGGCCCGCGGGGATCGTTGTCAGGGTTCTTGAACTTTGCAGCATCTTTTCCCTCTATATCGAGCAAATTAAAACAGTCATTCTGTGAGTTCTTTGCATATATAAGAATGTATTCATGACCGCTGCTCAATTTCTTTCGGGCGTCCGGCGAAGTGCGCTTTTGCCATACGATAGATTCAACAAAGTTATTTACGCCAAAGATTTCATCGCAGATCAACCGTAAATTAGACTGCTCATTATCATCAATGCTGATGAAAATTGCTCCCTCATCCGCTAACAGCTTTTGCAGCAGCTTCAACCGCGGGTACATCATGCACAGCCACTTGTCATGGCGGGTCAGGTCCTCGCCCTCTTTGCCGACGACCTCGCCCAGCCACTTTTTGATTTTCGGGTCATTGACGTTATCGTTATAGACCCAGCCCTCGTTGCCGGTGTTGTAGGGCGGATCGATGTAAATACACTTGACGCGCCTCTCATACCGGGGCAACAGCGCTTTCAGGGCTTCCAGATTATCGCCCTGGATAATCATATTTTCGCTGCCGTTATCCGCGTCTGTCTGTCCGTTTTCGTCAAAGCTGTACTTGCGCTCCAACACCCGAAACGGCACGTCCTGATGATGATTGATCACCTTGCTCTTTCCAATCCATTCAAGTGTCGGCATGGCTGACTTCCTCCGTAATCGTGTTATCCTCATTTCAAGTGAGGGTATTTCTGCCCTGACCCTCAGCAGTAATGAGGGTCACTTCTGGCTATGTCTGTATAGCGGTTATTGTGGTGAAAGACATTTCCTGTCTCGGAAGGACTAATTTTTTGTCCAACGCTGTCATCGTTTGTCGAATCGACGATTTAGGTAGAGTCGTAACCAAGGGGTCAGTGCGCCCATTCGCACCCGCGAGGTGGAATAGACCCCATTATTTCGAGTTAGAGTCGCTGATATAATCTGCGGCTCCTTTTTCATTTTCGGCGGGCCTCTTGATATACTTGCCGTTCTTGATTCTTGCGTCCGCCGGCTTCTCTGCGTCCTCTGGAATCCCCCAGACCGTGCCAATGCGGATAGCACCGGGGACACGCCCCTCGCCGCACAAAATCTGAATACGGCGGGTGGAGATACCCCAGCGTTCGGCAGTTTGCGCGATTGATAAATACTTCATGGGCAGCACTCCTGTTGCAGTTCAGTTCTGCGTCTGCTTATAAAATCACAGTGTGATTATAATCGTCAAAGCGAATAAAATCAAGGACTTTCTGAAAAGTTCAGGAAGTATTTTCAATTCAGACATGAAAGGGGTGTGGGGATTCCCCAACAACAAAAAGGAGCAGTTCGGGCGCAAGGCTAATGCTTAGCAATCCGGTTTATACGAGGCGCGTGGCATGGGGAAAGCGACGGACAGAGAAAGTTCCCGGCAAAGATAACGAATATCGACTTGTGAAGCAGGATGAGTATATTTTGAGTGAGGTTATTTCCCATGAGGCGTTTGTTTCCAAAGAGGATTTTGACAAGGTGCAGGAGATCAAAGCCATTCGTGGGAAAAAGGGTAATCACAACATTGGTCAGTATAACGCGCATCTGTTGTCCGGTATCGTAAAATGTCCGCAATGCGGCGCACCTATGTATATCGGTATGACCAAGTGGACAAATCAGGACGGCACGGAGCGCCGCACAGAATCTTATGTCTGTTCTTATGCGACTAAACATAGGGGGACTTCGGTATGCCGCAGAAATGGTGTGGTAGCCAGTCAGGTTGAGGACGAGGTGATGGAGTACACCCGGAAGATTGTCCGCAATCCGCAGTTTATCAAAGATTTGCAGGAAAAGGTAATGGCCGCCGTGGACATGACCGAGGTCGAGAATGACATTACCGCCTATAAAAAGCAGCAATCCGCTTTACAGCGCAGCCGTGACAGCTTGGAACAGGATATTGACCGCATTGCCCCGGATGACAAGTATGCAGAACGCCGCCGCGCGGATATGACGCGCCGCCTGAATGCCCCCTATGACCAGAATTATAAGGCGGAGGATCTGCTGCAAGAGAGCCTGATGAAAAAGGCAACTCTGGAAAGCGAGCAGATGTCTGTGCAATCTATGATCGGAATCCTCTCGCCTTTTGACGCAATCTATGATAGAATGAATGCGGCAGAGCGGCGCGACCTTGTGAAATACCTGATTTCCGAGGTCGAGTTGTTCCCGCGTGAGGAGCAAAAGACGCAGAAACGCTTTGTAAAGGCGATTGCGTACAAGTTTCCTATTGAGCAAAAGGTGCTCACGCAATTTGACGAATGCGGGGCATCTGTCGAGACGGTATGTTTGCTGGTGAAATGATATTAGAAGATATGAAAGCGAGATAAGATATGACTCTGGAAAAGGAAAAACGATTTTTGATACTCCTGCAAGCCTTGATGTGCGGTACAAATGCAAGCAAAACAGTGGTGCTTGATACAATAGAAGCTAATGGATGGATTAAGTTGTCCGATAAAGAAAAAATGATAAAGCAGAACCGAAACGAATTGGTATGTCGCTTACTGGTGAAATAACATGAAACCACTCATCCACATTTACGGCGCGTCCGGCTCCGGGACGTCCACGCTGGGGCGATACCTGGCGGAGCAATTTCAGTATGCCTTCCTCGACTCAGACGACTATTTCTGGCTGCCCACTGACCCGAAATTCACGACAAAGCGTCCCATTGAGCAGCGTGTGCCGCTCATACGGCAGGACATTGCCGCCGCAAAAAACGGTGCTGTCCTCTCCGGCTCACTCGTCGGCTGGGGGGATGCTCTCATCCCGGATTTCACGCTGGCGGTGCGCGTTGTGACCGACACGCCCACCCGGCTGGCGCGTATAAAACAACGTGAGTACGCGCGGTTTGGCGTGCGCATTCTGCCGGGCGGCGATATGTACGACCATCATCAGGCATTTTTGCAGTGGGCCGCCGGTTATGATGACGGCGGGCTTGACACGCGCAGCGCTGTGCTGCATAATGAATGGCAGAAGCAACTTGCCTGCCCGATCCTGACGGTGGACGGCACTGCGCCCCTGGCCGAGACCGCCGCCCGTGTGGAGGAATTGCTATGCTCTGCAAACTGACCCCCGAAGAAGAAGTGCGTATGCACATACTTTTGAAAGGCATCGCCGATGACCCGAACGCGCTGGAAATGCAAAAATTCATCCAGCACGGCAGCGTGACCACCTATGAGCACTGTCTGCGCGTCACCCGCATCGCGTTCTGGCTCAACATCCATCTGCACGCCCGCGCGGACGAGGCCAGCCTTGTAAAGGGGGCGTTCCTGCACGATTTTTACCTGTACGACTGGCATAATTGCAGCAACATCACCCACTGGCACGGCTTCAAGCACGCTCGTATTGCACGATACAACGCTGAAGCCGTGTTTAAACTGACCGACAAGGAAAAGGACATCATCCAGAGCCACATGTGGCCGCTGAACCCCACCGACATCCCCCACAGCCGCGAGGCCGCGCTTGTCTGCATGGCCGACAAGATGTCGTCGAGCTATGAGACGGTGCTGGAACGGAAGGCGAAAAGAAAGAAATAAAACACTTCTTGGCCCACCTGCTCCCCTTCTGGCGCAAGCGCCATCTCCCCCATATTGGGGGAGTCTGTCTCGCAGAGGAAGGCAAGATTATTATGGAGGTAACACCATGCCCGATCAATACACCCGCACACGTGCCCAACTGGGCACACCCGCACTGGACGTGCTGCGCCGCGCCCATGTGGCCGTTTTTGGCATCGGCGGCGTCGGCGGGCAGGCTGTTGAGGTACTGGCCCGCAGCGGGGTAGGGGAGTTGAGCCTGTTTGACAGCGACACCGTCGCACTTTCCAACCTGAACCGCCAGCTTGTGGCGCTGCACTCAACGCTGGGGCAGTACAAGGTCGATGCCATGGCCGCCCGCATTGCGGACATTGACCCTACCATCATCGTGCACGCCAACCGCATGTTCTACAATGCCGAGACCGCCCCGGACGTCGACCTGACGCAGTTTGACTACGTGCTGGACTGCATCGACACGGTCAGCGCCAAGCTGCTGCTGATCCGTTGCTGCAAAAAGGACGGGGTGCCGATCCTGTGCAGCATGGGCGCGGCCAACAAGCTGGACCCGACGGCGTTCCGCGTGGCCGACATTGAAAAAACCACCGTGGACCCGCTGGCCAAGGTCATCCGCCTCGAGTGCCGCAAGCGCCGCCTGGGCAAGGTGAAGGTCGTCTTTTCGGAGGAGCAGACCCTGCCGCCGCTGCCGGAGGAAATCGAGGAAGCCCCCACCGCTGCGCGCCGCACGGTGCCCGCCAGCAACGCCTTTGTGCCCGCCGCCTGCGGGCTGGTCTGCGGGTCCGAGGTCGTCAAGGACATGCTGCGCAAGGCCGGCGTATACCGCGGCAAAAAATAATTTCTCTGCGCCCCGCTGGCACAAAAGCGGGGCGTTTTGCATGAAAAATACCAGTTTGCCCCCTGTGTTATCTTGAGGCAACACCGCATAATTCCCGCCTTACGGCTTAAGCGCCGCTCCGGCGGCTGCGGCACGGCATCTGCGTTGCCAAAATGCTCGATAATACACAAAGTATTATCTGCGCTTTTGGCTTAGCAGCTGCCGCACCTCGCTCGCCGTATCGGCACTTAGAATTATGCGGTATTGCCTTGACATTTGCACGAAATCAAAGTAAAATTATATACAGGAAATAAAGAGCCAAACGGCAGGCGCGGCCTGTGCGTGGCTCCTTAAAGGGTGTCGCCCACCGGGAACGCCGCTTTTTTACGATATTTAACGTCCTGATGACGGTTTGTGTATATTCTGCGCGCAGGGGCATCGTGTGTCTTTTTGGCTGACCTGCCGCGTTTCTTCATGCAACAATATCATAGTGAAAAGCGTCCCGCTGCGCGCATCCTCCTATTTTGATAAGGAGTGAAACCGACTATGTCACCAATTTTGACCGTGGTGCTGGTCCTTGTTGCTGCCGCTGTTGCCGGGGCGCTTGGTTTTTACCTCGGCGGTGAAAACCGCAAGCGCACCGCCGAGGCGAAGATCGGCAGCGCTGAGGAGGAAGCCAAGCGCATCGTGAATGATGCCATCAAGACTGCCGAGCAGAAGCGCAAGGAAACCATCATCGAAGCGAAGGACGAAGCCTTCAAACTCAAGAGCGACGCGGACAAGGAAATCAAGGACCGCCGCGCCGAGATCACCCGCCAGGAGCGCCGCATCGACCAGAAGGAGGAGGCCCTCGACAAGCGCACTGCCCAGATGGAGCGCAAGGAGGAGGACCTCAAGCGCCGCAGTGAGACCGTGGAGGCCCGCCTGGACGAGCTGGAGCAGCTCAAGCTGCGCCAGACCGAAAAACTGGAAACCATCGCCGCCATGTCCAAGGAGGACGCCCGCGCCGTGTTGCTCAAGCAGGTCGACGACGAGCTGACTCACGAGAAGGCGATGAAGATCAGCGCCTACCAGGCGAACATGAAGGACGAGTGCGACAACCTCGCCCGTGAGCTGATCGGCCAGGCCATCGCCCGCTGCGCGGCAGACGCCACCAGCGAGGCCACCGTCAGCGTTGTGCCGCTGCCCAGCGACGAGATGAAGGGCCGTATCATTGGCCGCGAGGGCCGCAACATCCGTGCCCTGGAGACCGCCACCGGTTGTGACCTTATCATCGACGACACGCCGGAGGCCATCACGCTGTCCAGCTTTGACCAGACCCGCCGCGAGGTCGCCCGCATGGCGCTGGAGCGCCTGATTGCCGATGGCCGTATCCATCCGGCCCGCATCGAGGAGACCGTGGACAAGTGCCGCCGCGAGCTGGAAATCCAGATGAAGCGCGAAGGCGACAAGGCCGTCATGGAGCTTGGCATTCACAGCCTGCATCCCGATCTTGTCAAGCTCATTGGCCGCCTGAAGTACCGCACGAGCTTCGGCCAGAACGTCCTGAGCCACTCTCTCGAGGTGGCCTGGCTGGCCGGTCTGATGGCCGGTGAGCTGGGTGTCAATGTCCAGCTGGCCCGCCGTGCCGGTCTGCTGCATGACATCGGCAAGGCCCTTGACCATGAGATCGAGGGCAGCCACGTCCAGATCGGCGTTGACATCTGCAAGAAATACCGCGAGAACCCGCAGGTCATCCACGCCATCGAGGCCCACCACGGCGACGTGGAGCCCAAGACGACGCTGGCGTTCATCATCATGGCCGCCGACGCGATTTCCGCTGCCCGTCCCGGCGCCCGCCGCGAGAACATGGAGAGCTACATCAAGCGTCTGGAAACACTGGAGGCTCTCTGCAACGGCTTTGAGGGCGTCGAGAGCTCCTACGCCGTGCAGGCAGGCCGCGAGGTCCGCATCCTTGTCCAGCCCGACAAGGTCAGCGACGACGAGGTCATTCTGCTGGCACGCAATGTCGCCAAGAAGATCGAGAACGAGCTGGATTACCCCGGTCAGATCAAGGTCAGCGTTATCCGCGAGAGCAGAGCAACCGAGTACGCGAAGTAAAATTCACAACTGCATACAGCAACAGGCAGACCGTCAGAATTGGCGGCCTGCCTGTTTTGCTATACGATGCGGCAGGGGCCGGGCATGCCCGGCTTGCAGACTTTCCCGCAAGAGGGTGTTTATTTTACAGTGCCGGGCCGCACATGTGCGGCCCGGCACTGCATGGCACCGCAAGGCCCGACGCAGGTTCTCGGACTTAATCTTCCTGCAGCTGGCGCAATGCACCCAGGAAGGGATGAATACCTCCCCCTACAAAATAATAAGCCCCCGACATAATACCGTACAGCGGCAGGTGTCGGGGACTTGTCCTTTTACAACGATATCTTTAACCAACTCTTTGAAAACACACTGAATTTCCAATCTTTTTAACATTTATATCCTTAATAAGATAATTTGTCAAGACATTCTAATCTCAGAATCTACATTTATTTCCTTAATATGTAAAACGCTGCTGGCAAATGTATCTACAATTATATCCTTAATAAGGAAAAATCCAATGTACAAATAGTCATGTGCCACGCAATAATTATCAATGTTCACCTGATTTCAACGCTTTCATACCCTTTCATCACGAGTAGGTAGATACATCTTCTATCAACGGGGATATCAGTTGCATCACAGTCCCTGCAACAAAAACTATTGATATTTACGGCTTTGTGTGGAGGCTTTTTCATCTTCTTCAGCTTTTTTGCGTTTATACATAAATTCTGTTACTTCGTCAATGAACGCTTTTTCTTGTGTTATTGCGATGCTATATTGAATATTGAATTTTCGGCACAGTTCAAAGAACAAACGACTATTGCTTTCTGTATCCAAGTATTGTTGCTGCAAATCTTTTTCCATAGCTTTCCTTAAACTTAAATCTCTGGTTCATGGATTTCTACATTGCTTTCCAATGCGGCTTCAATCCAAGCCCGTTTTGCATCCGCCGCGTTCGCTATTGCCTTTTCTTTGGTATCCGCACAGGTGATGCATCCCGGCAGGTCTGGAAAAGAAGCCGCATATCCGCCGTCCTCGACATCAGGGGTAACTACCATTTTGTACGGCAGAGAATCATAGAAATCTCAATTATAACGATGCTCATCTTTTATCATTGCTATGAGGGTATTAACTTTTCCGAGATATACCTACGGGGCTGCTATTGAATCTTTCTCAAACTTTCGACACTGAGTTCAGCTTCGGAAAGCACAGATAGCTTTTTTCGATATGTATTCACACTCATAAGAGGTTCGTTTGTAATGAAAACACCATGTACGGTCCATTTATTTCTGGAAAGTGAATATTGAGCTCTAACATCATCAAAATGAGCAATGACCCATTCAACACGACGTTTATGCTTTGTTGCAAAACTTTTCTTCTTACCATCCAAAAACATTTTCTGATATTCAGCATGTATTTCGTATGGATTTTTAGAAAAGTCAAAGTTCTTGACTTCCGCGACAACAATACGATGCTTTTTCTCATCTATAATTAGAACATCAATGTCGCCAAGTACATCACCTTTTTCATCTGCAATCTTTTTCTTGTTGATTCTTTTTACATTAGGGAATACTTTAAATACACCAAAGCTTTTTACAATGTCGGAAATATGCTGGTTAAAGGCGTCTCCTTGGTCATTACAAATACGTCCCATAAGGGTATTCATCTTTTTATCCGTAGTTGCTAACCGTCCACCGTATATTAGGTTGGTAACATACAATAAAGAATGATAAAGCTGGCGAATTCCCCAAATTAGGTCGTTACCTCTGCATAGTATCGGCCGCCTAATAAATGAATACTGCCGATTGAATCTCCAAGGATAAACATCTTCTTTACGAAAACCCGCAGGAGCCTTCATAAAATCCTCGCGAGCTGTCAATGTAATATCTTTTAAAATCCGAGTTGAAATCTCCGAGGTGAATTCGTTGTCACGCTCATATAGATACCCTAAAAGCTCATCTTTTGTAGTGATAACAACTTCTCCTTGGAGGTGCTCTTCACCAAAGTCAATAAGCAAATGAATAAATACAGCAAGCTGCGTATGAGAGTATGAATAGGCAGAAAGGAATGCTTCATCTAAAGCTTGTGAATAATCATTACTCTCAGAAGAGGAAGGAAAAGACGCCGAACTGTAAGCAAGCTGTTCTTTTCTATAACGTGAACCATATTGTCCCATGCGTACAAGCTCAGCTTCATTGATTCCGATTCGATTAGATTTTAGAATGCTTATGGGAAGATTCATCATTTTATAGTGAAGCAAATCTTTTCTATAAGCCCATTCAATAATTTGAACGCAAATAGCTAAAACAAACTCATACCGTCCAAGACCGATAGGAGTTTCCCCTGATGGAGGCGTTGCTGTTACATATTCTGCTAGGAACTTAAGCGCCATCGAAAGGCGGTTGACATCATTTAGCTGTTTTAGATATTCGTCCTCTTTTTCCGGGTAACAGGTGACATCGTAGCGGTAGCGGTCATATTGAGAATATTCCGAACTGATGACCTCTTCTAAATCACTATATATTTTTTCGAGAAGACCAACAGGAGACCATTCAGAGACTTCACGTTTCAGCATATCATATAAGGTGTTTACACAGAAAAAAACGATGTCTTCGCCATCTGAATTGGATACAGGGCCATAATTCCAGCGGTGACTTTCAACAGCTTGTTGTCCAATAAGACTAGAAAGGCGGTCCTCATCTTCTGGTCGGATGGCAGTGTTCTGAGGAAATAAAACGGGCGTAAGATATTTTTCTCTCTGGATATCGAAAGAAACAATTTTTTTCTTGTAAGACGGAGAAAAAATACGTTCAATAATGCTATTATAAGTAATCGCAATAGAACTTGTTTTAGATAAATAATCAAGAAACAACGTGATATATTCTTTCTCTACACGATTTGTTTCACAATTAAAAGGTATAAGGGAGAGTTCAGAGAAAGCGACGGTATAGTGTGTGGGGCCACCAGAAATAGTAACATATTCATCTAATGTTTTTGCATTATTTCCTGTCGTTGAATTTTTCTCAAAGCATAGAGAAAAGTGATAAATGCTGTACATTAAGTCCATGTGTTCAATGATTTCTCTCGATTCAGATAGCCAATAAGAAGTCATATCCATTAAGCTTTGAATAACATTGACATCAGGTACATCAGATATAAAATTGACATCAGAGGTCAGCCAAATTATTACATCGCTAAATCTGATACAAAAAGAAAGCACATTTTTCGTGGCAAAATTCTCATCAAAATAAATCTTGCGTTTTACATCAGAAAGAACAACAGGAATTTTCGTTTTATCGTCATAGGATTTAATAAGAATAGCATCTTCGGCCAAAAGTGCCTTTCCAATGTAATAAGGCGCATCTCCCGGAGTAATTAGCATAAGGGGATTATCGGGACTTGCATCATCACTTAAATAAAAACTATACTGGTTGTCTGTATAAATTGTAATGCAATTTAATTCGCTGAACAGACCACTGGTTAGCGTTTTAACGGAACTTTTCGCAACAAAGTAACGTGGCAAAAAGCCTGTGTGTTTCATCTCGTTTATACTTATGCAATGCAATTCAAAAGGGTTCAAATGAACTATACCATAATCAGAAAATACATTCTCCAGAGAACACGATACAGCCCGACCTATTCCATTAAGGATAACAAGGTGAAATACATTCTGTGGGAGGATATGATTATCTTTAAATTTCTTGGCAAAATAGTCCTCGCGTTTTGTTATGGCATTAGTGTATTTAGAGGGAGCATATGTGTCGTGCATATTGTCGGCACTGTAATCCAACGCATCATCACATATAAAAGATACTACCATCAATTGATTGTTAAATACATTCAGCAAAATTTCTTTATAGTAATTGGTGTCTAACAGTTCAATATGTAATGAGGATTCCTTGATTTTTCTATGTCCCAATTTTGCAAGAGATTTTTTACAATCATACCAAATTCTGCTGTTGTACATATCTACAACAGCATCTTTAATTTTAAATGTGTCAGCAATTTTTAATGTCATAAAGGACATGAACTCTGGCAGGAGCGCAACATTGAGTAAAATATAGGAATCACTTCCAGCATCATACAAAAAGGGCTTTGTGTAGAACGGGCGTGTATCTATGCTACCCCAAGCATGGGTCCCAAATGGTATGGCTATTATATCAAGCATATCCACATCATTATTTAACATACGGAGCATATTATTACGCGAAATAGAAATGAGTTTTGAATGATAAGAGAGCGTTTCATTGCTTGGAACTTTTGTTGATGCCGTTTCAATAATAGGTGGTTCAGAAGAAATGCCAATACTTTTTGCGATGTGGGTCGATATTTTTAGCATAGCAGAAAATAGGAAGTATACTTTCTTTATGTACTCCAAGGGAAAAGAATTTTTGAATCCGAAAAAGATTTCACAGAACATCTGTAGCCTATATGCAGGGTAAGAATCTATCCCATTAAAAACGGTATAGTTATCATACAGCATCACATTTTGCGTAAATACATTTTCGTTTGGGTCAATGGCATGGACTAACGATATGGAGTCTAATTTTTTAATGATAGATGAAAACTTACTCGCACTCATTTTTGTAGAAGATGTGTAATAGGTTTCATCATTATATAAAATGGCGCTTTGCAGTGCATCCAATAAAACTGCGCGATTTTGATTCTCTTTTTGCAAATTTAAAGCGGAAAGTCTCCGAAGAAAATCATAAATATCATAAGCGCGAATGATTTCAACAAGTTCTTTTAATTCGTGCTGAACATCATCGCTCTCGAAAGTTGATTGTACAATACTCAAGGGGTTGAATGGATTCATGCTGGGAAACCTCCTTTTACACAAAGTAATTAGCCAGAAATAATGATGTGGTATTTATATTTATTATACTGCTTAATCGCTACTTTGTACAACATTTTTATCATACACATGTTACTATTTCACCAATGGACTGCTATATACGTAAAAACTGAACCGTCTTTTGGACTTAAGTATAAAGATGGGCATCACCACTGCGGCGGTGCCCGTCTTCTCTATTGCCATTGATTCAGCAGTTCTGCTACTCGTGCCTCGTTTATCTCTCCATCCGCAAGGGCCCGCTGAACCATCTGTTCTAAGCGGGTTGGACGCTCCTGCGGTAAGGCAAAGCCTTGCATTTCACTTTTCTGCCGAAGCAACTGTTGGTATGCGCTGTGGCTGATGATGTGTTCCTGTTCTGCTCGTTTTGCAACCATCTGCGGAGAAATACCGTATTCTTCACAGATATACCGTATCTCTGCAAAGCTAAGATGTTTGCGTTTTTCTCCGATTTCGCGGCACAGGTCAGAGGTTGGAAGCAGAAAGCGGCTGACTATATCGCCTAAATCTACATTGTCGGTATCGTGGAATAGCATTGACGCCAGTTCGTAGACCAGCGCATACCGCTGCTGAACACCGTCATAACAGCTGCTGATGGCAATAATGGCAAAGCCCTTATTTGAGATAGCACTGTATTCTCTGAATTTCTCCCTCTTGGGTGGAGATACCAGCACCACCATAATGCCGTTGTTTTCAAGGATATGCGTCAAATTGCCTACAGGGCCACTTTTGGGTAGGCCAATGGTGGAACGCATATATTCTGCTGCAGCTACGGAATCCCCCGGCAACGCAATCTTCTCCGCAGGCAGGTTGCATCTATCGCACGGCGCATTGGCGCATAAGCAGGCATCGTAATATCGCTGTGCTGCATATCGAATCTGGGCCTCGATGGATTCTTTCTGCACGGTGGTGAGCAAATCGGCATTCTGAAAATGTCCAGCAGACAATTCTACCCCCTCAGAATAGGCCATGAACTGCATCAGAAAAATGTCCAAAGCCTTACAGATAGCCTTTACAGTTTCAATGCTCGGTTGTCGCTTGCCTTTCTCATAATTAGAGATAGCCATTTTATTGATGCCCAGTGCATCGGCCAACTGCTGTTGGGTCAGCCCTTGCTGCTGGCGAAAGTATAATGTATTTCGGCCAATATTCATAGCTGCGTCCTCCTGACGTTTACAGCATAACATATATAAATAAGTAAACGGCCAAAAAATGAGGATTGCGCATTGCTGCAAAATGCGTACAATGAGAAAAAACCAAATATCATACAATCAGACAACAAAAAGCACGAAAAATGTAGAAAAGAAATTGAGGGTATGGTATAATTTACACAAATAAAATACTCGGCGCGGAAAAGGCGCCTTTTCCCTTACGGAGCATGCTCCGTAAGGATAAGCCTTGACCGCAGAGAGACGGGACGGGGTGGCGCATCTGGGCAAACTGATTGACTTGTATTCTTATCCGGTCAGAACGGCAATGCGGTTTCTGCTAGCAGATAAGACGACAGGTGAAAATATAATCTGGGCAACAAACACTTATGAACGATATGGCGATGGCTATCGGCAGGATAATCAAATTACGCCGGAGCTGATTTCCGGGGTATACGCCAATCTTATCCAGCCGCGTATTTTGAAAGCGGAAGAAGAACAGGCGGCAAGAACGAAATCCAAAGCCGAGGTCTTTACGCCCTCTTGGGTCGTCTGCTATATGAACAATAAATGCGATGACGATTGGTTTGGACGCGAGAACGTATTTAATACACTGAACGGTGAATACTGGGAGCCAACGAAAGAACCTGTTTACTTTGAGAAAAAACGGGATTGGCAGCGGTATGTTGATTCTCGGCGGCTGGAAATCACCTGCGGAGAGGCCCCTTATCTGGTGTCCCGCTATGATGCCGCTACGGGTGAAGAACTGCTGATTGAAAGCAGAATCGGGATTCTGGACAGAAAGCTGCGGGTCGTGAACGAGAACACCGATAACGAGACTGACTGGCTGAAATGGACGCTGCGGGCGTTTGAAAGCACCTACGGCTACGAATATCAGGGTGACAACCTGCTGGTTGCGCGTATCAACCTGCTGATGACCTTTGTGGACTATATGCAGGAGCGATGGCGGCGGGAGCCGACTGCCAAGGAACTGAACCAGATTGCCAATGTAATCTGCTGGAATATATGGCAGATGGACGGTCTGAAAGGGACGATTCCGGGCAAAGAACTGTACATATCAGACGACTACGAGCAGCTATCCCTGTTTGCAAGTGACTTTGAACAGGAAACACTGTTCGATGAGGCGGCTAAGCAAAATAAGAAATACGAATGTAAAATCCGTGATTGGCGTGCTATGCGGACAATCATTTACAACAAAATGAAGGGAGAAAAATAAGCAATATGAAGTTTGATTACTGCTGTGGCAATCCACCGTATCAACAATTGAGCGAACAAAACCATAGGCAAAGTCCAGTGTACGACAAGTTTATGGATGCAGCGTATTCAGTGGCAGATTGCACTGAACTTATTACACCTGCAAGATTCTTATTTAGGGCAGGTCAAACCGCAAAAGAATGGAACGAAAAGATGCTAAATGATGAGCACTTTAAGGTCTTGAGATATTACTCTGATAGCTCAGAGGTATTTCAAAATGTTGATATAAAGGGTGGCGTTGCAATAAGTATCCATGATAAAAATAAAAATTATGGAAAAATTGGATTTTTTACAACACATGATGAAGTGCATAACATCGTACGAAAGATAAAAGAAAAGGAATATTCACCGCTTTCATCGTATGCTTTTCCCAAAAGCACTTATGGTATAGATAACGAACTGTACGAAGAACATCCAGAATTAAAAAACAGATTAACAAAAGGAAACCAAAATATAATAGACGCCAATATTTTTGAAAAAATGCCAGAAGTTTTCTATGAAAGCATTCCGAAATCGGATGATGGTAAAAATTATATTTGCGTCTATGGAAGATTTAACAATCGTAGAGCGACAAGATGGATAAAATGTAAGTATATTAAAAAGAACGCACAACTTGAAAAATATAAGCTTTACATTCCGGGGGCAAATGGGACGGGCGCACTAGGAGAAGCGCTTAGTGAGCCGGAAATAGGAAAACCGAATACTTGTCATACGCAGACGTATATGAGTATTGGGTCATTTGACACAATTGATGAAGTGACAAATTGTTCTAAATATATAAAGACAAAGTTTCTGCGATTACTTCTTGGAACTTTGAAAGTAACACAAAATAATCCAAGAGAAACTTGGTCGAATATACCAATGCAAGACTTCACGAGCAACTCCGACATCAATTGGTCGGCTTCCATCCGCGACATTGACCAGCAGCTCTACAAGAAGTACGGTCTTTCCCAGCAGGAAATCGACTTCATCGAATCTCATGTAAAGGAGATGGCATAATATGAGCACAAAAATCGTCATCAAAACAACGGACCGCGTTGTTCCGATGATTTATGCCTATACCACTCCTGAGATTGCCCGCCATAACGGTTGGACGAAAATCGGCTACACCGAGCAGGACGTAGACAAGCGTCTGAGTCAGCAGACCCATACTGCCGATGTGGAATACAAGGAAGAATGGCGCGGCAACGCTACGTTCGAGGATGGCTCCGGCGATACTTTTACCGATAAGGACTTCCACCGCTATCTGCGCAAGCTGAACATTGAGAACGACCCCAAGAACGAATGGTTCCATGTGACGGGACCTGTTTCCCGCAACCACTTCTATGATTTCCGTACGAATCGCGGTATCCTGCAATCTCTGACCGCCGCAACCCCGTATAATCTGCGCGAGGAGCAGGAAGATGCTGTAGAGAAAACGCTGGATTACAGCCGCCTGCATACCAAGGGCGAATACCTCTGGAACGCAAAGCCGCGCTTTGGCAAGACGCTGACAGCCTATGAGCTTTGCAAGCAGATGGATGCGGATACGGTCCTTATCGTGACGAACCGTCCTGCGATTGCAAACTCGTGGTATTCCGATTATGAGAAATTTCTCGGTCCCGATTCCGGGTATCTGTTTGTGAGCGATACCAGCTCCCTGCAGGGGAAGCCTTTTGTTGTGAGCCGCAATCAGTATCTGGATATGCTGAACAACGGCGACTACAAGTGCATCGAGTTCGTCAGTTTGCAGGACCTCAAAGGCTCCATTTACTTTGGTGGTGAATTTGAAAAGCTAAAAGAAGTCAATGACATTCATTGGGATGTTCTGATTATTGACGAAGCCCACGAGGGCGTAGATACCTACAAGACGGATGTGGCGTTCGACCATATTGACCGCAACTTTACGCTGCATCTGTCCGGCACGCCGTTTAAGGCCATTGCCAGCGAAAAATTCAAAGAGGACGCCATCTATAACTGGACCTATGCCGACGAACAGAAGAAAAAACGCGATTGGCAGGGTGACCAGAGCGAGCAGAATCCCTACGCGAATCTGCCGCAGCTTAATATGTTCACCTATCAGATGTCCGAGGTCGTTCGGGATGAACTGAAGCAGGGCATTGAAATCAACGGCGAGACAGAAGAATGGGCGTTTGACCTGAATGAGTTTTTTGCAGTCAATCAGGCCGGAAACTTTGTGCATGACAGCGCTGTGGACAAGTTCCTTGATGCGCTGACTACACAGACTAAGTTCCCGTTCTCCACGCCGGAATTACGCGATGAATTAAAGCATACGCTTTGGCTGCTGAACCGTGTGGACAGCGCCAAGGCTCTGGCCCGCAAGCTGAACAACCATCCTGTTTTCAAGGATTATAAGGTCGTCGCGGCAGTGGGTGACGGCAGGCTAAACGATGATGATTCTGCCAAAAAAGCGTTTGACAGCGTGACCGAGGCTATCGCCCAGAACGACAAGACGATTACGCTGTCTGTCGGACAGCTTACCACAGGCGTTACGATTCCGGAATGGACTGCTGTGCTGATGCTGAGCAGTATCAAGAGCGCATCCCTGTATATGCAGGCGGCGTTCCGTGCGCAGAATCCGTGCTTGTTCCGCGACAAAGGCAAGTTCTACCGCAAGGAGAACGCCTACATCTTCGACTTTGACCCGGCACGAACCCTTATGATTTTTGAGGAGTTCGCCAACGACCTGTATGCCAGCACCTCCGATGGTCGCGGTGATACCGAAACCCGCAAAAAGCACATCAAGGAGCTGCTGAACTTCTTCCCGGTCATCGGTGAGGATGAAGACGGCGAGATGGTGGAGCTGGATGCCGAAAAGGTGCTTTCTATTCCGCGAAAGATTCGCTCCACAGAAGTTGTGAATCGCGGATTTATGTCCAACTATCTGTTCCAGAATATTTCCAACATCTTCGGCGCTCCGCAGGCGGTTGTGGACATTATTACAAAGTTCACCCCCGTGGACGAGCCGAAAAAGCAGGAAGTCAAGAAAGAAGATTTGGACCGCGTTCATGTGGATGAAAACGGCGATGTCAAAGTGGATGAGGGCTATGTTATCGGGCTTGCCGATGACATTTTTGGCGATAAAATCTATGATACTGTCGGTGAACAGGTCACGCAGGCTATTGACAAAGTCGCTGTTGACAATCAGCCCAAGGATAAGGCGCTGGAAGCGCTGCAAGAGGCTTTCAAGGCGCAGGCTGTTAAACCTATCGTTGCCGCTGCTACCTCCAATTACGGCACGGAAATCAAGGCTTCGGATGCCAAGCGCGTAGAGAAGAAGCTGGGCGAAGATGCGGACCGTTTGGTGGCGCGGACTTACGGCGACTACCGTATCGAAACCAACCAAATCGAAAAAGAGCGCCATGAGCAGTTGGCTGCTGCCGCTCCCCACGAGCAGGAAAAAATCAATCAGGAGTTCGACCAGAAAAAGGCTGAGGCTACTGAAAAGCTGAAAGCTGCTTTGAATGATACAGTCAGCAGTTTTGTGGAGGATGCCGCCAAAGAGACTGTCCGCAGCTACGAAACGCAAATTGAGGAGCGTAAGAAGAACGATGTGGAGGATACCATCCGCGACCATCTGCGCGGTTTTGCCCGCACGATTCCGTCGTTCCTGATGGCCTACGGTACAGAGGATACCACCCTTGTCAACTTCGACCAAATCGTTCCCGATGAAGTTTTTCAAGAGGTCACCAGCATTACGCTGGAGCAGTTCCGTTTTCTGCGCGATGGCGGCGACTACGAGGATACCGCCACAGGAGAGACGAAACATTTTGACGGAAAGCTGTTTGATGAAGTCGTGTTTGATGATTCCATCAAAGAGTTCCTGCGGTTAAAGCGTGAATTGGCAAACTATTTTGACCCGGCGAACGAAAAGGACATCTTCGACTACATTCCGCCGCAGCGCACGAACCAAATCTTTACCCCGAAAGCAACCGTGGCAAAGATGGTATCGCTTTTGGAAGAAGAAAATCCCGGCTGCTTTGACAACCCGAACAAGACCTTTATCGACCTATACATGAAATCGGGTCTGTACATTACCGAAATCGTCAAGCGCCTGTATCAGAGCGAGGGCATGAAAGCCGCGTTCCCTGACTCCAAGGAGCGGCTGGAACATATCTTTGAAAAGCAGGTCTATGGTCTGGCCCCGTCCGAAATTATCTATCGCATTGCGACAAACTATATTCTCGGATTCTCTGAGGAGCATAACGGAAAGCAGTATAACTTCCGTATGTGCGATGCGCTGCCCTATGCAAAGGATGGCACGCTGAGCGAGAAGCTGGACGAATTGTTTGGGTAATATACGGTTGACAGTCTTTTTTGCCCTTAGTATAATACTGGTAAAGGCAGACAACACATACAGAGGCTCTATCGTGCTGATAGGGCCTCTTTTAATAGAATGCTAAAAGTATGCAATGCTCTGAAATAAGGTGTCGCAAGAGGTGAGAATATGCTGATTGAATTTAGTGTAAAGAACTATAGGTCTTTTCGTGATGAAGCCATTCTTTCTCTGGAAGCAACCAAGTCAAGCACACTAAAGAGCGTCCTTATTCCATTTGGCGGAACGCCTATTTTGCCAAGCACTGCCATTTATGGAAAAAACGGTGGAGGAAAAAGTAACGTAATTCGAGCTTTTTGGCTTGCTGTTCAGTTCATTAGAAATGCGCAGAGAACACAGCACGAAAAAGCAGCCATACCTGTTGTACCATTTGCATTAAATGATTATTCCGCATCTGAGCCGACTAAATTTTCCTTCCTATATACGCTGGATGGAATCAGGTACTGGTATTCGTTTTCAGCTACAAAGGAAAAAGTGTATACCGAATCATTGTATCATGCACCCAAAGGACGAAAAACGCTGGTTTTTGCCAGAGAGGGACAAGAATTTTCGTTCACAGAAGCGAAAGCCCGCAGAAAACTGATTAGTCAAGTCGTAGCAGAAAATCAGTTGTTCTTCTCGGTTGCTTGTACAATGAATGATGTGGATTGCGCTAAGGCTATGATGTGGTTCCGGGAAATGATTTATTTCTCAAGAGATTACTCGGATATTCCACGGCAGTTACTTGAATACCCCAATGATGCCAATATTTTGAGAGCCATTTCTAATTATGCGAAGGCTGCGGATGTTGGTATCGAAGATATGCGATTCGAAATCAACGGTAAACAAATTGATGAAGAAGCTGCTTCCTCGGAAGAAATCAGAGCTGAGCTGGTGCAATTTATGCGATTGCTTTCAGAGACTTCCAATGATTCGGAAACGAATCTAAAGGCAATATCAATACACCAAGGCAAAGATAAAATCGGAAAAACCAGTGTTTATACGATGGAACTTGCCGATGAATCGGACGGCACCAGAAAACTGATGGCGCTTGCTCCCGCGATTGAATCTGTATTGACCAAAGGTGGGCTTTTGCTGGTAGATGGTATAGAAAAAGAACTGCATCCGGCCTTAGTCGAATTTGTCATTGCTAAGTTCCAGAGCAAAAAGACTAACCCCAATGGAGCACAGATTGTTTTTACAACGCACAACACCGAATTGCTGGACATGGAATTGCTCCGAAAAGAACAACTCTATTTCGTGGACAAGAATAGCGAGGGCGTGTCGGAACTATATGGTATCCGTGATTTCTCGGCTCACACAACAGAAAATATACGCAAAGGATACCTTCTTGGAAAATATGGGGCGACCCCCAATATCGAAATTGAAGAGTTGTGATAAAATGCTAGGACTGTAGCAGTCGTAGTTGTGCGATATACAGGGGCGATTATTTGAAAATGCGGGCAAGGCCGGATACAACAGCGCACAATTCATAGTTGACGCTATGTTTTCTTTTGTTGGATTGGAACTATTGGAGATACGGTATGGTTGTTGATGAAGGCAAACAGCAGCAGATTTGCGCAGAACACACCAATTCAAAGTGTGTGGAACCTGATTCTGTGGTAATCGCTGATAAGTCTGCACGCATTGACTTGACAGATTCTCTTACTGGGGTCATAAAAAATTCCTGCGACATTGATGCTGAAAAGGAAAAGTCGCTGAAAGAAAAGTATGGCTTCGGTAATTGAGGAATGGTAATCTTCGGAACTTGCGAGTGATTCTACATAGTCAAGTAACGCCAATTGATATCCAATTACAACGAAATATTTAGATTGCAGCCGTCCTCACCGTGAGGGCGGCTGCTTTGTTATCCGATGTTGGTATAATAAAGACGGCTGCTTTTGTTTGTATAAACATACAACACTCACTTTAACAAAAAAATGCAATATAGAAACAGCAAAAAAGTGCATATGTAAGTAATGTTTTGAAAAACTTTCCTTATTGCATCCTACTCTATATACTCTTTTGTGCATATAAAGAGGCCGATGCCGGTTTGTCCTTTTGGCAATTATCTCAGATAAGGAACCAGAACATCATAGAATTTTCTGCTCCACTGTGCTTGGAAGTTTGCCATCTGAAGCCAGTCGGTTTCATTTTCGATACTGACGTTATTGAGCTGGTAGGATACCTTGCTCGAATTCACATCATCGCCCCGGTTCCATATCAATGCCGCGCCTACGGCAGATTCAATAGCAGACTTGTTTGCCAGCAGCTTATCATAGGCAGCTTTGTTCGCAAGTTTATCTTTCTTGCCCATATACAAATCTACACGGGCAGAATCGCTGTTAGCAACGCAGCAAATATAAAAGCTGCCAATACCGAAAGCACCGTTAATCCAATTACCCTTGGCAGGTGTCACATTGCGGAACATATGATTTTCGCTGTTCGCTTCTTTTATCTTCTCCAGTGCAAAAGCCCAATATTTGCGCCGTACTTCAAATCTTGTTCCGGCTTCTTCTTCGGCCTGTGAATTATTATCCCGCAGATAAAACACCAAGTCATTTGGGTCTTCGTTGTACAGTTTAAATACGCGCTTCAAAACAGATAGCTTGTTTTGGGTACTACTGTTTGTAAGCACATAAATGCCCTCGCCAACTTCAGCAGATTTTATAAATGCGTTTTTGTTGGTGCTGAAGTGGTAAGGTACACCTTCTTCGGAAGAACCTGCGAGATTTTCAATAATGCTCATATCCTCTGCATAGAGAATACGAAGCACTTTTTCATACATCTCGGCCCAACTGCCAACAGGTTGTTCTGTGTTTTTATAGTTGAATTTTGCAATCAGGCGGCCACTGAATGTTTCGGCATCATCATCGAGGGTATAGGAATCCAACTGCTTTTCTGCGGGCTTATAGTCGGTAACAGGTCTTGCCCAAATCTTTAGTGCCTGTTGTGTTAATGCACTATCACGTTCTTCAAGTTCAGCAAGCGTCCATTTGTCTTTTTTAGCAATATCCTGATTTAAGCGGATGCCGCTTTGAGAAAAGCCATGTTCCATAGTCTTTTTCTCTTCAAAAGAACTATTGCTGTATTTGCTGTTGTATGCGGTGAGAGTAAGGTTTGCAATACGGTGCAGCCATTGCTCATGGATTTGCTCGTAATCAGCACCGAGCGTCTTTATCCATGTCGGGGTCAGATGCTGTGGCATAATATGCTCGATACTATAATCGCCTGCATCAACATGGCGGTAAACATCTTTATCTTCGAGCGTATTATCGTTTTCAAGGCGTTCCAGTATGTAGACTTTGTTTTTACTGTTCATCTGATAAATCTGCCGTTCACTGAACAGCATGGCAAATTCGTCATCGTCAGGGAAACGAGCACGCTCTTTCTTTGAAGTAAGGGCATATTTGAATTTTTCAATGTAATTGGCCGCCGTTCCATCATAGCGCATGATTTCGTGGTGGAGCGTAAGAAATACTTTATTTAAGACATTGGTAGGCAAATCACAAATACTTCTGCGAAGAAGGTAATTTTCGGTGGTCAGGAAAATGTCTGTGACATCATCAATATTTAGGACTTTTTCATCCTGGAGGCGCAATACCTCAAGGAAGAAAGGCCGAGTAACGGTCGTTTCCAGTCTGTTTAGTCGATAAATGCAGGCGTCCAAAGTTCTGTTATCAGGACATCCACGCAAGAGGACGGCATATCGTTTGGCGTATTTCAGGAGTTCATCAAGAAGAATTTCCAGTTCTATATTGGCCGAGTTGACATACTCTTTGAAATCCCGATAGATGCGCTTTTGGGCAGGAATCTCCTGTTGCTTTACGCTCAGATAGTCTCGGATGAAGGCACTGACATCATATCCAGTGTGTTCTTCGATGAGATTCCAATATTTTTCGTAGTATAATTCCTGTTGTTGGGACGGCAATCCCATTAAGATAAAATTGCGGATTTTATCACCCTCACTCAAATCTAAACCGGTGGAGTTTAGGCTTTCAAAAATAAGCTGAGGATTGTCGTCATTTTCAAGACGAATACTGATGATTTCAAGACGGCAAATAGCATCAAAAAGTTCATCGATAGAGATTTCCTGCTTTTGGATGCGTTCGTAGAAATAATTATAGTTGTTGGTTATATTGGAGCCGCGTATGTGCTCGTCATCAGCATCAAACAGTTTGCCAAACGCCTTTTTATCATTTTTGACAGGCTTTAATTTGATGCGGGTTTCCTGCTTCTGGTACTTGTCAACGAGAAATTCCTCGTATATTCTGGTTGCCAGCATATCATCTTGAGGCACAATAACGCCCTTTTGGATAAGATTATACATGGCAAGAAGCAGCAAAGAAACGGTTGTTAAGCGTTGCTGCCCATCAATAACAAGAAATTCGATATTCTTGCCAGATGGTTCATATACAGAAACAATACTGCCAAAGAAATGCGTTTTGCGATTGGTCTTAATGACTTTTACAAGGTCATCATATAATTGTTTACAGTTCTCCAGCTTCCAATCATAATTCCGCTGATATACAGGGATAATAAAGCGTTTGTTTGCGCCCTGCATATATTCGGCTAACCCGCATTCTGCACCTTTCATGGAATATCCCCCACAACAAATATTTGATTAACTCTATTATACAATTTTGAATAAAATCCGTCATCACATCCGCATGAAATCTTTTCTGGAATATTGCTGAAAATATTGGGACAAATATAGACAATATGCGATAGCGTTATTCAAATGAACAGTATTTGCAATATACCCCCTGACACTGTTTACCTGCGATTACAGCGGTCAGGCGCATTTTGCTGTGCGCTGTCAACTGAACCCATAAAATAAGCAAGCTGCAAGAAGGACGATAGTGTCTGACTTGCAGCTTGTTTGTTTTGCTTGGAGGCTTTAGAAATGCAGGCTCCCACTATTTAGTATTTTTCACTCTGGAGTTTATACACACAGGTGATTTCTCGGTTTGGGAGGGCTACATGGCAGAGATAATCACCGCTGACGGAGATTTCCGCCTTTACGACTTTGAGATAGCCGGATACGAGCAGAAAACTGTATACAGACGACGGGTTATTCTGCAGCTGTGGGTAAATAACACTGGTGTCCACATAGGTAGCAACAGTCTTTCCCCGTAAAAGATTCGTCAGCTGAGTATAGATATCTTTGTCGGCCTGTTCCAGAACTTCCGAAATGATGTCATTATTGCTGGTAGAAAGCCAGTACGGACGCGCTTCGCATCCGGAACTAAAATAGTTGATGACAGACCATGGGTTATAGATTTCTGTATCGCCAAAACGGTAGCCGTCATACCAGTCACGCAGCTCATCGAGTTTGTCATAGGCGTTATAGTAAGCAGCCATCTTGGCAACTTCATCGGCCGTGAATCCGAAGTAAGCACTGTATTTCTTATCCAGAACGGAATTGACAACAAGATTATTTAAGCCGCTGAAGATGCTCTCATTCGTAACGCATAGAATTCCGGTAAGGAAGCCAAAAGCCAGACTGCGGTTATCTTTAAGACCACCGGAAAAGAGCCCGTTCATGAAGGAAACCATATCGGCGTAGAATCCCATCAGATGTCCCTGCAGAATTGGGGTGTCGTATTCATCGATGATAATGATAGCGGGACAGGCATAGTGCTTATACAGCATCAAAGAAAGCATTTTGAGGGAAGAAATATAATCAGTGCTGTCAGCTGTACCGGAAACAATGCGCTGATAGGTAGCCTTTTCAAAATCATTGCAGGCAGGGCTTGTAGCAAGGTTAGAATGGCGCAAGTATTCTTCACCAATCAAACGAGCAAGGTGAGCGTATGTCTCTTCCCATGTATTATGTTTAACATCCTTAAACGTCAGGAAGATAACAGGGTATTTTCCCTGATAATCCCGGTACTTCTGCCCGCAAGCCCAGATGGCTTTATTTGTGAAATATACGGAGGTATCTTTATCTGTCTTCTCAAAGAAAACGCGGAGCATATCCATGTTGAGCGTTTTTCCGAAGCGTCTTGGTCTGGTAAAGAGCGAAACCATAGGACGTTGGTCCAGAAAATCCCGAATCATCAGCGTCTTATCAACATAGTAGTATTTCGTTGACGCAAGACGGTAATCAGAAATACCAACAGGGAGAGGAAGCGGTGTTGATACTGCTGATTTTCTATAAGCTCCGGAGCGAATACGAGCATCAACGGGCTTCTCAGCGTCTGCTGGAATTTGCCAGATTCTATTTGCTTTTTTTGCACCTGAAATCTTACCTGCCGAGCAAAGAGCGGTGATTCTGCGCGGGGAAATACCCCACACGGAAGAAGCTTCTTTTGCAGACATCATAGCCATAAAACAATGCCCCCTCGTCTACGCTAAGTCTATTATACCATTTAGTCGAAGCAATGTAAAAGCATGACCCGGCACCTTTATAGCTATAATAAACAACTACCAATATGAAAGCTGATAGCAAGAGGGCAAGTGTTTATTTGTACGGGTGTGCAGCTTCCAAAACCATAGTATTTGCTTACCGTTTTACCATAAAGATGGCGTGGATGCCGATAATACAGCACCCACGTCTTTTTACATACTCAGCAGAATAATAAATGCGACAATAACTACTACTGCAATAAGGGTAAGGATACCGCAGCCGGAATTATCCCCACCACCATTGTTATTGCCATTATTTCGCTGCGGAGGTCTGCGGCCACCACCGCCACCACCGGAACTGCCACCAAAATTGCGGTCAAATGCCTGCTTGTAGTGTGCATAGCCAGTGCTGCCACTACCGAAATAGCCATAATCGTTTGCCATGGTATGTACCTCCGTTATTCGTATAGGGGTAATGGTTTGCTGTATCGCTCTGCCAGTTCTTTTGCTTTGTTGTGTTCCGATACTAGAAAGAATCGCTCATTGCTGCCCAATTCTACTTTCTGTGCTTCTGTTGATATAAAGCTCTCATAGTAAGACAGTGCCTTGCAGATGATGTCTATATCATACTTGCAAATTGGGCCGAGGTCGTAATAGCTGTTCTTGTTAGATGAAATTGTTGGAATACTCATGATGGCTCTCCCTGTTACCAATCGAGTTCATCCATTGCATCATCAACGCCGTCAGCGTAATCGGAATCACTATTGTAGCGGTCTTCATCGTAATCGTCATCATCATAGATGGAGTCATAGCCGTCATCATAGGAACTATACGATTTGCCAGAAGAGTAATTGCTGCGGGGAGTATAACTGTACGAGGAAGAACTCTTCGTTTTAGAATAATTGCTGCTGGAGGTTTTCTGGTGTTCTTCTTGCTTCTTGAAGTAGTAGTAGGAAGTGGTCTTGGGACGATGATAAGAACAGTAGATAGAACCGGAGTCCTGCTCACGATAGCAGCCGCTCTTGGCGCAATAGTGCTTTTTGCTGCTGGAACTGGAGTAACTGCTCTTGGACGAAGAACTGTTGGAAGCAGCGGTTTTGCGCTCCTCCTGTTTTTTGAAATAGTTGTAGCTGGTTGTCTTAGGACGGTGGTAGGAGCAATAAATGCTGCCCCAATCCTGCGCACGGTGGCATCCCTTTTGGGCACAAGTGCTTTTTCCGCCACTTGTTGCAAAAGCACTGCTGCACATCATGCTGGCGACAGTAACAACAGCCAGAAGGCAAGCAAATAGCCTAGATACGAACTTTTTCATGGTATAACCTCCATTCGACTTGTGTTTCGATGGGTTATCGAAACGTTTTGTTTTTCTTTCTATCTCCATTCTACCATTTGTCCGTACCCATAATTTGGACTCCAAGACTTTATGCCCTCAAAAAATAGCACAAACTTCAACCGTTAAAACTGTCGAACATATACAAAACAGCCTCCACTTACGGTTTCCATACTGCAAGTGGAGGCTGTCGCTTTACTTAATCAAGATTACAAAACTTATGAATCAGGGCTTTTGCGGCTTGCCGCTCCTCTTGAATGCACTCTCTGTCCGATGCGCTCAACGCACCGGATTCCAGCTCGTCTTTGGTGTAATCGCTGTACACCGCCAGCGCATTTCGCAGGACGTGCAGGTCAAATGTGCTTACTGTTCCAACATTTACGGTTCGTTCTTGCATACGGATTCCTCCTTTGCGGCTGTCTCTTCCAACTTCTTATAAATCAGTTTCCGTTGATACTGCCCATTCGGGGGCATGTGGGCATCACAGTATTTTCGGTCATGATTTCCAACAACAAAGTATGTGTCGCAGCAGAGACATTTCTTGTAAGACAATCCATGCTGCAAATCCCACGACAGGTACGCATACATCGCATCTACAATGGAATCAGCAACAAGGTATTGCTGGTCGGTACCGCTGTCTATCTGCAGGCGTACACTGCTTAGGTGCGCGTTTACAATGTCATCCATGCCGCGCTTTACGCATATATCGGGACCTGCAAGCACATAATCCAGCATTGCTTCCGCACTCGGCCATTGCGGACCCACACGAATTTGCTCGATTTTGGAAATGGCGTTCAACCAACTGCCGGGGAATCGCTTTAGGCTCTGAATTTCAGCATCAGGGTCATCATCCATGTACTTTCGTCTGTAATAGAACAGGCTTTTTAGGATGTACTGCCGTCGTTCTTCCAGTAGTTCCCGAATTTCATCGGTAGATGCCGGGTTAGACCACCATCGCAGAACGCCCGCCGTCCCTTTTCCATAGTCCCGGATTTTCAGGCCGTATTTCTTTTGTAGTTCTTCATCATGCTGCTGTTCAATGTCTTTCCACATACAGCAAAGAACTGTAGCAGCGGCAAGGGCGTTGGTATATTGCGGCCACTTTCCTAATAATAGGTTGATGGCTTCATCGGTATAACCCATGCGCTCAGCAAGAAAGTCAGGTACACCATCTTCGATATAGTGCTTGGTCTGTTCCTCTCGCGTTTCGGTGGGCAGAAAGCACCCAACAGCTTCATGTAGGGCCTCGTATACCGTACCATCCTTGAGTGCAGCATAACAGCGCTTTACATTGCGATAGCGGTTGATGTCCTCGAACATAGCGGCTATCAGAGCCTTATCGCGCACTCCATCAAAAGGAACGGTATATCCATCAGGCGGCAGACGCTTACGGCCCAGCCATTTCGCCAGTTCACTAATCGAACGAATCGTTTCTTGACAATCCGTCAGCTTGTCTTTGTCGAGAATCGTGTATTTGGTGTCCTGCCCATCTGCATCATCTTTGCCTTTTCGATACCACTTGTACACGATTTCGGTCTGGTAGAAGGTCGCCAAAACTTTCACATCCTTTCAATTCGATTATACAATATCAATCGTGTAACCGCAATATTTTTGATGAAAAAGTGTAGATTTATATGGAATATATAAGTATAATTGAAAATCTGCTTGTGGTATAATAAAAGAAAACGCAAAAATCAACGATACAAGGAATGTTTGTAATATGTATTTGCCTGTTATCATTGCCCCGAAGAACGACGAAACAACTGCTTCATGGATTAGACGCTTGACCTTGGCAAACGGATTTGACAACACTGAAGAATTTGCCCAACAATTCATCTGCGATTCTGACATTGCAAATGAGCAGAGATTTAAAGCTATGCTGGGTACGGAAGATTTTATCTCGTTATACAAAGCGCTCAATTTGCAGGGTGTCTCCATGTGGGACTTTTATATGAAAACATCCTGCTATGGCGGTATTGCTCCGTTCTTATCCGATGCGCGGCAAACCCATTATCTGAATACCGCATTTCGGCTTGGAGCGTCGAATAATTCCATCGTGAGTGCATCAAACTCGCTCACCTCAGAACTTCGGTTCTGCCCACTATGCAAAAAAGAGGATGAAGTTGCTGGTGGTTGGTACTATCATCGCGCCCACCAGATGCCAAGCATTAAGGTTTGCTATAAACATGGCTCTATTTTACGTCGTTTTACGGGAAAATTTGGTACAGAACTTTCAGCAAGCCCCCAGTCCGTTTCGTGTACTAATACAGAGAATTCGTGGGAACAAGACTTTGCTGTGTTTGCAAAAGAGCTGTTGGATGCAGCACCAGATATTTCGGCCGAGAACACCAAGGCGGCTGTTCTGCGGGAAGTGAAGTGCCAAGGCTTCTATGCACCTGCATCCGAGTATGCGAAATTGAATACGGCTCTGAAAGATGCAGGTGTTTATGTTTCCAGCCTGAGTAGACTTTTTGTGCAGATGTATGACATGAATTATGTTGCGATAGATGACCTTATGAGGCTGTGCTGGTTTCTGTTTGGTACGGCCGGCAAATTCATTTCTGCGTGTAAACAAGTGCAAAAGCCGACAGTTCCGTTGCAATTGCCAGAGGGATACACTGCTTGCAGCCCTTATCACCGCAACATTATGGAATTTGAACATTCCTGCGGAACACGTTTCTGCATCAATCCGGTTGGCTTTATGAACGGCTGGCAATGCCCGGTATGTGATGGCGCGATGTCGTTACAACAGCAATATGAAAAGGTGGTTCGCTGGACGGGCCACGGCGATTATACTGTTGAGGGCAAATTCAAGGGAATGGAACAGCCTATCATCCTCTGCCATAAGTGCGGCAGAACGATAAATCGACCCGCCAGAGACTTCGTATACGATGGTGCCCGCTGCATCTGCGAATCTACTCGTACATTTGAAGAAATGCAAGACAAAATCCAATCTTACGGCGATTTTGAACTGCTGAAATACGACCCAAAAACCGAGCGAGCCCAAATCCGCCACAGCAGTTGTGGAAGAAACTTTGAAATCGGCTATGCAAAATTTCTAAAGGTTCCTGTCTGCAAGGTTTGCCAGCCTGCAATTCGGAACAACGAAACCTTTAAACGCGAAATCAAAGAACTGGTTGGCGATGAATACGAACTTGTCGGAGAGTATTCCGATAAAGACACAAAGGTGGTCCTGCGGCATAACCGTTGCGGTACAGAACAGGAATATAAGGTAGCCCACTTCCTGCGGGGGCAGCGCTGCTCTAAATGTAGCCGTGACATCCCGATACCACGCTTTGCTGAAATCGTCTCGGAACGGTCTTGCGGGCGATACCAATTTATAAAAATGAAAACTCAAAATCAGGCGCTGCTATTAGACAACGAAACGAAAAAGGAAATCTGCATGGAGCGCTACTATGCTTTACAGGAATTGCTTCGGCCAACACCATCGGAAATTTTGCCTTGTGAACATCCCGTAGCAGCAGAACCTCTCAAATTAAGAAAAAGTGAAGTGTTCTTGTCGTGGTTGAGAGAGAACTATACTGCTGATTCCGAAATGGCAATGGAAGATATGACACGGCGCAGCACCTTAGCCTATTCGGAAATCAAACGAGTAGTACAGTCTCTAAAGGATGATGGCTCTCTTGTTTGGATTCGCAAGGGAACCTACTGCTTTCCGGAACATGCGGCACACCTAAATGCGGACGGAAAGCCTGTAACCAAGCTGGAAACACTTTGGAACTGGATAAAAGAAAACTATTCTGCTAAGGAGGTCATCACAAGTGAGGCTCTGCGCGAACAGAGTAAGGACTATTTATCACCGGAAACTTTGAAGCAGGTCATTATTCGGATGCGAAAGCAGGGCCTGCTGCTGACGGTAGACCGAGGAAAATACATACGCGGAGATGTAAAGGAGTGATGCAGCGTGAAACAGATAAGCGACCAACGCAAACGACAAGAAGGCCGTGGAACAGGAACAGAGAAGGACTATAAGCCTTATATTCAGGCGCGAGAAGTAAACTCTTTGGGAACCTGTTCCAATCCGATTGATTGGAAAACAGGAAGAACTGTTGAACTTTTGTCGCAAGGTGAGAGTGCTCTTTGGCATATTCTTCGATGGGACGATGATGTCGTTGATATTCGAGAACAGTATCCACTGGACTTGAAGCAGACCTTTAAAATTTCAGGGAAATTTGGTATTCAGCATCCCGGTAAAAATCCGATGACTACGGATTTGCTTGCAACAATGCGTGATGGAAGGCTAATTGCTTATTCCCTCAAACCCTCTAAGGCGGTTTTAAATAATAAGCGAACAGTGGAAAAGCTCTTTCTTGAAAAAATGTATTGGACAAAGCAGAATGTCGAATTCAGGTTGATTTATAAGAGTGACATCAATATGACTTTATATCATAATATTCGTCTTGTTGTTGAATTTTATGATGCCAAATTTGTACATGATGATGCCTCAGTTTTAAAACATCTTATAGCAACGAAGCAAGTATCGGTGGATATGGAATCCGCGATACTAAGCATCCGAAAGTTAAAGCCTATATACGAAAAGGAGATTGCAATATGGAGACGAAATTCAATGTCGGTGACATTCTGACAGATAAAAACACGTCTACTCGCTATCGCATAATCTGTATCAAAAGCAATCAAGTTGTATTATGCCAGATGAATTGCGACACGTTGAACTTGTATTCGCATGATATTCGGGTGGTTGCCTCCCTCATAGAAACTTTTGCTGTAGAAGTCACAGAAGAAACCCCGCGTGTTTATGATGTAAGAATGCTTGCACCACCAGTCAAAAAGAGATTTGACTATTGCGTCGGTATCATCAAAAAAATAGAAGCTGCTTATGGACCAGACTATTTGAAACTAAGCAGCAAGTCACCGAAGCCAGAACTAGAGAAGATTCTTTCTGAATCGGATATGTCAAGGCCGACACTGTGGAGAATTATACGTGTTTATCTACAAAGCGGGTCTGATTTGTACAGCCTTATAGATGGAAGGGCTGACTCGGCTCGAAAAGGCTGGAACTATAGCAGAAAACCCGGAAGAAAGACATCTGGCGGATTGTCTTTCGGAACCCTTGTTGACGACAATATTAAGGAAAATTTTAATGATGCGTTGGATTACTATAAATCAGGCAGAGCAAAAACTTACGAGGATGCTTATGATTTTCTTTGCATGAAATATTACAGCACACTAGAAAAAACCAGTGAAGGTGTCACAAAAGCGCTGCTTCCAGCTTCACTAAGGCCCACACTTCGCCAGTTTACATATTATTGCCAAAAACATATTATGCCGGAAGAAATTGATGCTATAAAAACAAGCCGTCAAGAACAGCGTAATAATAAGCGCCTTCTTCTCAGCGATAACCTCAAAGGAGTTACCGGACCGTGGGATTGCGTTGAGATGGATGAGGTCGAAGTTGACCTTTCATTGGTTTCAGCCGATGACCCGAAGAGAGTTGTCGGACGGCCAGTTGTGTATGTCATGCTGGATTTGTATACGCGGTTGATTGTTGCGGTATCTATCGGGTTCGATAATAACAGTGTTCTTGGCTTTACCAACTGCCTTATGAATTTAGCAGATGACAAGGTGGAATATTGCAAAAAATACGGATTGACAATAACGGAGAACATCTGGCCGTCAGGATATTTACCAAAACGCATCCGCTGCGACCGTGGTGCTGAATACCGCAGCAAGCGAGTAAAGGAAATCTGTAATGAGCTTGGAATTATGCGTGAGCTGGTTACAGCCGGAACAGGTTCTTTGAAAGGCAGTGTAGAGCAGCTTTTTCATATGATGCATGCTGCGCAGAATCCTGATATGGAGAATATCGGCCTTATCGAGAAGCGGCACGACTCTATGCATCATCAAGAGGCCACGCTTAATATCAACGATTTCACTAAGATTTTCTTGGATTTTGTCATCACCTACAACCAGCGTTACATGAAGAACTATCCCTTGACAAAGGATATGCTTTCCAGAAATGTGCAGCCCATTCCGCTTAAACTGTGGGAGTACGGTATAGAAAATAATGGTATGCCTAAGAAAATCATAAATAAAAATCAGTATTATTATTCGCTGCTTACTCCGGTTAATGCTCGCATTTCTCGTGTTGGTCTTACTTTCAACGGCCTTTATTATATCAACTATAAGGATGATGACTTCCTTCACAAGATGTATGCCAGTGGTACAAAGCGTGTGCCATTTGAATGCCGTATGGATGAGCGCGATATAAGTAATCTCTATTATCTTCGAGATGGTAAGCTTGTTGCAGCATCATTGAATAATGAAAAGACTGGAAATGGAGACTATGCCGGGCTTACTCATGCGGAATATCAAGCTCTGAGGAAAGAAAAACACTTGATGGATGTAGCAGGGAACGAACACAATCGTCAGCTTCGGGTGGCACGTAAAGAATTGAATAAGGCTGTTCTTGATACTGCTAAAGGGCGTACGAAAGATATCGTGGATAAAACCAATGATACGAAGGAAATCCGTAAGAATCGCCGTATTGAGCAGCAAAGTGTAGCAAATGAAAGCAGCATAGAATCACATACGCCTCTTGCGACCTTTGAAGACACTTCTTGGAGCGGCAAGCCAAGTGATTTCGATGCTGGAATTGACGAGAATGATTGGGAAAGTGCCATGGCACTGTTTAACTAAGGGAGTGTGAATGCTAATGATGGAGAAAATCAGTAAGGCAAAATACGAATATACCGATATTCCCATGGGGGAAAATCAATATGCAAATATTGACTTCGAAAATACACTTTTTGTGGATGCAAAATATACTCATGCAATGATTCCCTCTGATAGAGGAAACCGCTATATTGAAGCGCTGCCTCCACCGCGCACAGAGCAGGAAATTCTACAAGCATATAGTAAGCCTATCCTGACATATGACTTCGAACGTGAGTCGAATCTGCCAGACAGTACGCGGCTTTATATGGTGGGCCAGCTTCGGTCGCTGCGATTGCCACTGCCGTTTCATAAAGAATTGGAGCAGTCTTTCCGTTTGGCGTTGGAAGAGTCCTATCGGAACCGTTACACGATTGCTGATGAGCAGGCAAAGTTGAAAGTGACCGTAGCTGATGTGAAACAAGGGCAGCACAATAAATTGGTCGGTGATAATTTTAGCAGCGCAAATGCGGGCTTTTCATTACTCGGTTGTTCCGGATGCGGTAAGAGCTCGTCATTAAAAATTTTGCTTTCCCAATATCCGCAGGTCATCATGCACCATGATGACAAGTATGGTCGGTATCCCCAGATTGTTTACCTTGTAGTCAACTGCGTTGCCAACAGCAACTTCTCAGCGTTGTATGCCAGCATTGGCAATGCCATAGACCGTGCATTGGGAATTACAACGAGCGTTTATCAAAAGCTCATTGAATCACGCCGTTCTCTCGGCGAAAAAGCGGAGAAGGTTCGTGAATTGGTTGAAATATTTGCTATTGGAATCATCATTCTCGATGAGATTCAGTTGATTGACTTCCAAAGCACAAAAGAAAATTCCTTTGAATCGCTGATGACGCTTACCAATAGAACGAAAGTCGCTATTGCAGTTGTCGGTACAGAGGATGCTTACTCGAAAATGTTCACCCACCTTCGTACTGCCCGCAGACTTGGAAACATCATATCAGGCAACCTCTATTGCGAAAATCGCACCTATTTCAGCATTCTGGCAAAACGCGTTTTCAAGTACCAGTGGTTTGATAGTCCGGTCGAAATGACAAATGATATGCTTGAGACACTATATAGGAATACACATGGCATTATTGACCAGTTAGTAGGTCTGTGTATGTATCTTAACCTCGACTATATATCGTCAAAAAGCCGTCCAACCATCGATGCGGATTACATAAATAAAGTTGCAAAGCGACATTATCGCGGAATACAGAAACTCATGGATGAACTTGATGACCCTCTTAACGAGAAGAAACGCCAAAAGATTATTGAAGAAGCCGACCGAAAGCTGGATAATCTGCTTCAGGAGCATAAACAAACAGCTTTTGCAGAAAAAATAATGGAAAGTGCAGAAGCAGACGAGAAGAAAATCCCCTTGAAAAAGAATATCATCCACAACATCGAAATGGTTGTTGCCGATTACACCTCGGACAGAATTGCGGCAGCAGTGGATAGAGTCTTAATTTCAACCGATGAAACAGACGAAAAAGTGCTGACCCGTGTAGTGATGAAACTGCTAACGGATTCGAAAAAGGAAACTCCAACGAAAAAGCAAAAAAGTAAAAAGAAACCTTTGCAAACATCTGACATGGTAAAGTTCATTATCGAGTAAATGAAAAGGAACCCTTTCTGCTCAACAGAATTGGTTCCTTGTTTTGTAATTGAAAAGAGAAAGCCACTTCCAACCTATTACGGTGGAAGTGGCTTTCATTGTACTCTTATTAAGGATATAATTGTATTTTTACTGTGTAAGCAAAAATTCCTTATTAAGATTATCGCTACTCGTTAAGGATATAATTGTAAGTGGTCTTTTCAGCCAAAACACCTTATTAAGGTTATAATTGTATTTCTTGTGTGCAAGGTAATACACGCTTATTAAGATTGTTTTGTCTTATTAAGGATATAATTGTAGATTTACAGGACTAACGTATTCTATTACAGATGCAGCACTCTGTCCTTGATCTCAGCGGTTCGGCCCTGGTTCCAGAACTGGGTGCCGATGTAGCCGCAGGTGCGGCGGGCGACGT
>ERZ838483.804-NODE-804-length-35168-cov-35.822801_pt1 | contig 35168 bp, 27 predicted proteins | sample MGYA00519939_ERZ838483 | MGnify/ENA primary metagenome ERZ838483 (study PRJEB31850, sample SAMEA3708836) | human gut metagenome | biome: human gut; feature: human-associated habitat; material: faeces | place: China | collected 2014 ... | reverse complement strand
TACTATTCGATTTTAAAAGAAAAGACTGTTAACATTTAGTTTGTCAACAGTCTGAAGCACTTAGGTGCTTATTTTTTTCTTTCAAAAGATCTCTGATTTCTTCTAATAATACAATGTCTTCTGACTTTGGTGCAGGTGCTGCTTTTTCTTCTTCCTTCTTACGGAAACTCACGACCTTATTAATCGCTTTAATACAGATAAAGATACAGAAAGCCATTAATAAGAAGTTAATGAGGTTAGAAAGGAATGATCCATACTTGATATTAATATTATTAATCTTAAGAGTTAATTCTGTAATATCAGATGGAATCTTAATGATTGCAGATAATACAGGCATAATAATGTCCTGTACAAGAGATGTGACAACAGCAGTAATAGCAGTACCTAAAATTACACCGACAGCCATGTCAATGACATTTCCTTTAAATGCGAATTCTTTGAATTCGTTCCATAGCTTTTTCATGTTGTGTCTCTCCTATATTTAGTTTATGCAGCAGGTGTTTCGTCTTCTTCCTGATGACCGCTTATAGCCTTGATGAATTCCTTGCTGATAATAAATGCCTGATCAAAAGGGTTAATTAATAAAGCGTCATATTCTCCAGCACCGAAGAATGTAGCAATATGCTGATCAAATGGACGACATTCGCTGATTAATACCTGTCCTTCCTTTAATTCAACATTATCTTTGATGCCCCATTTATCGATCTGTTCATTAGATGTAAAGAGTGGTAAATAGCTTAATTCATTACCTTCATCATCTTCTGCAGTTAATGAAGGAATAATCAGAGGTACATCCTTTTTTAATTCATATGTACCATCTGGTAAAGTAACTAAATCTGATTTATTCACAATCGTCATTAATGCAAGACATGAACGTGATACTAAATCATCCATAACTAAAGAGAACTTTTCTTTTTCTTCTTCACCTTGTGCTTCCATATATTCATCATATAACCAAGAGAACTCCATATTACCTGGTACTCTATGCCCAATTGTTTCATGATGGTCTACACCATCATTTTCTTCAACACCCATATCACTTAATGTATCTCTGCCTAAAGTAAATGCTTCTGTTTCTGGATCAATAACTATACCATAGATTTCATCATCACCTGTATTAAATAATTCATTTAATAAGAATTCATAGTCTACTTCTACTAATACATTATGACGATCTGGGAAATCAGAATCTTCTAGAATAGAAGAGTTCTGTGCATTTTCTACCGTAGTATAAATTGCATACCATTCATCTCCGTCATCATCACATACTGTCTGTAAGAAGAATGAATCTTCATCATCATCGTCTACAGAAATATATGTAAGGAATGTAGAAGCCTTTAATGTATGCATTAAATCATCTTCTAGTTTAGTGGCAGTAAAAGAAGCTTCTCCATATTTACCACAGTTTTCTTTCCATTCTTTATCAGTTGTTTCTACTGGTGTTGTGTTTAATAATGGTTTACTCATTCTTTTACTCCTCCCCTTCTATTAATCCCATTGTAGTTAGGATTTCTTTTGTAAGTACAATATTATCTGTAAATGGATTAATAACGAGTGCATCAAAGGCTTCACCATTATTAAGTCCTCCTAGATGAGTATCAAGATCAGCAGTCAGTAGCATAGATTTTCTTTCTTCATCTTCAGCATTCCAGCCATCTAATGTTTCAATATCTTCCTGTGATGTAAAGAGTGGAACAATATTAGCCTGATCACCATGATCTTCACTTGATAACATTCTAATCGCAAAATCTGCATCTGATCTAGCAACGTATGTATTACCATCTTCTACTACTAAATCTTCTTTTCTTACCATTATAGGTAATGCGAATAAAGCATCATCAAATGCTTCCATCATATGACTAAAGATTTCTGCTTTCTTATCATCATCTTCAGTATTCTGGAAAATCTTCCAAACTTCTTTAATAAAGATATTTGCAGGAGTAATGTTACCTAAATCTTCTGTATGGCCTAAACCATTACATAAACGTTTAGAAATCTGTACTAATTCTTCTCTTGTAAGAATATAGTCATCACTAAATGGGTTAATCACAATACCATCAATTTGATTACCATCAGCAAGTGTAAGTTCTTTTGCTAGGAAAGCATAGTTGACTTCTACTGCTTCTACTTTTCTTCCTAGCATTGATGTTTCAGGTTTCGCAAGACTGCTTTTTAATTCTTTTAATGAAGTATAAACAGAAATAAAATTCTTACTTTCATCCTGTGGTGAGATAGTAAAGAATGAATGATCATATTCTAAATTTTCACCGCTTTCTGGTAGATTCATATAACCATAATAATGTGATTCTGTTAGGTTCTTAAGGAATGCTTTGTAGGCTACTTCTTTGTCACCCTGAGCTTTTTTCCATGCATCAAGGGAGTCAGTCCATCTTGATGTAGTAAATGCTTGAGCATCTTTTAAAGGTTTGTAATTCAACTTGTTTTCCTCCTTAGTTGATAGTTTCTTTATTATAAAACATTTCATCTAACATGTCTTTAGAAAACCCTAGATGATCTGTAAAAGGATTAATGAGAATACCACAAAATGCATTACTAGAAAAGAGTACATCCTTGTATGATTCAAATGATTGACATGTAATAATCATTTCCATATCTGGTTCATCATGATCAAGATTCATTCTTTTAATATCATTTAATCCTGTAAATAAACTAATATAGAGTTTATTAGGATCAGCATGAGAACACATAAGTGGTTTGATATAAATATCAGCACCTGTGTGCAAAGTAAGTTCTCCTGTCTTATTTGTATATAAGTCTTTCTTATTTACAAGTACTGGACAGGCAAAGACCCCATCCTCCATAAGGTCTTCTACACTTTCTTTTAATAACTCTTTTATATGAGGATCTTTACCATTAGAATGATAGATCTTCATATTCTTTCTAAACTTTAAATTAGCTGGCACAAGACTTGGTAAATCTTCTTGATGATTAATACCTGTTGTTGTATTGTGTCCTATACTATTTAATAGTTTTTCATCCGCAATAAGCTTTTGTGAGAAAGGATTAATGACTAGACCACTTAAACCTTCTGTACGCATATATATCTCTTCTAAGAGGCGTTTATAAGAAGCTACCATTACTTCTACCTGGTAGCCTTCTTGTGGTTCTGGAAGATCTATATAGTCTGTAATCTCCTTTATATTTGTGAAAGCAGGTAAATAGGACTGTTGTTGTTCATTAGATACAGAAATGATTTCATAATCGGAATTATCATTGTTTAATGGTCTTTGAACCATTACAAGATAATCTGAATGAGATATCAAATAATGAAAATGTTCTGTAATATCTGTATTGATATCAAAATCTTGAAGCCAAAGATTAAAGAGGTTATTCCATTCTTTACCATCAGGATAATGTTGTGGTGATACAATACTTAAACCATTATAATCCATAAAAAAACCTCCTTCCTTCTCTATTGTACCATGTTAGAGATGATAAGAGGTTTGTATTCTTCAATTATTTTATTAAATCTAGTACTTTCAGAAGATTTTCTTTGATACATAATAAGTGTGATTGGGTCATATCACTAATATCTACTAAATCAGGTACACCAATGACATCAATACCTGCAGCATCTGCCGCAATAATACCGTTTCTAGAATCTTCTAGAATAAATGTTTCTTCTTTCTTAAGGTTATATAATTCTATTGCTTTATTGAAAATTTCAGGATTAGGTTTAGCACGAGTGACATGATCACCACATACAAACTTGTCAAAGTACTTGTCTAAGCCTGCAGACTTGAGAGAAAATAATACATCTGGTTCAAATGTAGAACTAGTTAATACAAGGGTATAACCATGATTCTTTAGATAAGTTAATAGTTCATGAGCACCTTTTTTGACTGGCATAGGGTTTGTTTCTAAGTATTTTCTTGTTTCTTTGATTTTGTCATCTCTGAAACGTGTAAAGTAGTATCTATTGCCTGTGATTTTCTCCAACATCTCTTGTGATGCAAGTCCATTAGAACCAATTGTTTTATAGGCAGCTTCTGGGTTAAATGGTTCATTGTGTTTAGCGAATACTTTTTCCCACATCTTGATTCCTAAGGCTTCACTGTCTATAAGCAAGCCATCCATATCGAATAATACATTCTTCTTATTTTCCAACATTGTGTAATTCCTCCATATCAATACTGTATCATTATATAGTGAGATTGGTTATATGTAAAATAATTATTGATAGCGATTACAGTTTATGCTATAATAGTAGACGAAAAGAAAAGCAGAAAAAAAGACTTGAATATTCCCCCATTCGAGTCTTTTTTTGCGTTAATTTACTTTTTTTGATGCTTTTTTTGATGCCTGCATGTATTCTTTTTGACAGTGCTCGACGAATTGGGCAGCCATAGTAGTTGTATAGTGTTCTGTTTCTTTGATGTACTCATCGACATATACATCTGTATGATGACCGAATGAATGTAAGAAACTACTTAACAGCTTAGTTAACTCATTGTAGTAGTTAATACCTGATTGTTCATCCATCATACCTGTCATAAGTGAATAATAGAGACAAAAGTTAACAGAACCAGGACGATTAGATGTCATAGCATCTATACCATACCAAATAGGATTTTCTTCTATTGTGTATGGTCCGTTTTCCATCATAGTATATACTTCTTCCGGATCAAAAGGTATGTGTGCTCCTTCATAAAATTCATCCAATAATTTTATTTGATGTTCTCTAGATAGAGTACTATGAGAAACGATTTGATAACTTATACCCAGACAATAGGTTTCCAAGCAGTCTAACGCCTTGATGCTGCTAAAGAGTTGTTTGTACATACTACTGTCTTTTACATTAAGATAGAGTTCGTTGAGTTTGCGTTTAAATGCGTGGAATTCAGATAGTTTCATAGTTGTTTACCCCTTTCCAATAATTATTATACTGATTGATTTATTGATTTCAAGAAATCAAAAAGTGTATAAATCCAAGAGAAAACAACTCAATCTAAATAACTAAAATAGCATTAACATAACTTCAAATCCAAGTTTGATCATATTCAACAAATGAGAGTTACAGCCATAATAACATAACTCTAAAATTATGGATTTTTGTGAGACTACGAATAGAAATTATAACACAATACATTGTTAAGATAAAAAGTGATAAAACAAGAATGCAGTTTCACACTATCCTAATGTATCTTACATTCTTATTTTACCACTAGCAAAATAACACATCTCTAAAACAGCAAAACAAGGGTTTATCCCAAACAAAGCTTTAATAAATTTCAAAATAACACAACCCTAAAACACACTGCGGGAACAGCATTGATCGAGCAAAGTTTTAATTCAGTTCAAAATAGCACAACCCTAAAACTCGTCAATGGCATTCTGAATCGTATCACGTGTTTTAATTCAGTTCAAAATAACACAACCCTAAAACGCATATCCTACAGCAAGCGCAGAAGCAAGAGTTTTAATTCAGTTCAAAATAACACAACCCTAAAACTATCGTTTAAGCATAAGAAAATGGCATTCTGTTTTAATTCAGTTCAAAATAACACAACCCTAAAACCCTCTTGCTATTCTTCTGCTTAGTTCTACTGTTTTAATTCAGTTCAAAATAACACAACCCTAAAACTTTCGAGAAGGCTCTGTCGTGCTTTGTTAAGTTTTAATTCAGTTCAAAATAACACAACCCTAAAACGTGGCGTATCTGCAACGATGATTCTATTTGGTTTTAATTCAGTTCAAAATAACACAACCCTAAAACCCTGTGTGCACGTAATAGGATAAATGCTTAGTTTTAATTCAGTTCAAAATAACACAACCCTAAAACCTTATAGGTCTTGATTCCACTTGTGACTTCGTTTTAATTCAGTTCAAAATAACACAACCCTAAAACAGTGCGAAGGGTATAACTTCATCTATCAAAGTTTTAATTCAGTTCAAAATAACACAACCCTAAAACAAAGGAGATTAGAAACATGAAAGCAGAAAAGTTTTAATTCAGTTCAAAATAACACAACCCTAAAACTGATGATTGCAAAAGATGCGATATGTATAGGTTTTAATTCAGTTCAAAATAACACAACCCTAAAACGGCACACGTTCAAAGGCTGGGCGGTAACACGTTTTAATTCAGTTCAAAATAACACAACCCTAAAACTATAAACAGTGGCTTAAAAGCACTTTTTCGGTTTTAATTCAGTTCAAAATAACACAACCCTAAAACTACATAGATATTGTTTTGCTGGGGTGGTTTGTTTTAATTCAGTTCAAAATAACACAACCCTAAAACTAAAAACTTGTTTATACAGATAATAGAAACGTTTTAATTCAGTTCAAAATAACACAACCCTAAAACTGATTGCATCCAAATCAACAATCAAGTCTCCAGTTTTAATTCAGTTCAAAATAACACAACCCTAAAACCATTCTGAGCCCAATCCTTTACTTTGCCCAGTTTTAATTCAGTTCAAAATAACACAACCCTAAAACCACAGCCCACTTCATCAACTATATAAGATGGTTTTAATTCAGTTCAAAATAACACAACCCTAAAACTATGGAAACATTGGAACGTTACAGATACATTGTTTTAATTCAGTTCAAAATAACACAACCCTAAAACTGCATAGACCACATCATTCCAATAGCAAAAGTTTTAATTCAGTTCAAAATAACACAACCCTAAAACACAAATAGTTACATCATTCCATACACTGAGGTTTTAATTCAGTTCAAAATAACACAACCCTAAAACTGCTTATAATATTGACTTAGCAAATCAGACGTTTTAATTCAGTTCAAAATAACACAACCCTAAAACTATTCATTGTGGGGTGGACAAAAAAACGGCGTTTTAATTCAGTTCAAAATAACACAACCCTAAAACTGTATTGAATATCACTAGGTACTGCGATTCGTTTTAATTCAGTTCAAAATAACACAACCCTAAAACTATAAGCAATCATGCCATTTTTGAATTTATGTTTTAATTCAGTTCAAAATAACACAACCCTAAAACATAGAACATATCAGGGACATAATGTTAATAGTTTTAATTCAGTTCAAAATAACACAACCCTAAAACCTATTCAACACCTCCATTATATTCATTTACAGTTTTAATTCAGTTCAAAATAACACAACCCTAAAACTGCATATCCGATTATTTCAGGATTCTCTTCGTTTTAATTCAGTTCAAAATAACACAACCCTAAAACCTGCTTCTGTAACTTTCCAAGTAGTGCCAAGTTTTAATTCAGTTCAAAATAACACAACCCTAAAACTTTCATTTTCCCATTTTGAAATTTTATTTCGTTTTAATTCAGTTCAAAATAACACAACCCTAAAACTACATATCATCAATGTTATAGTATTTATTAGTTTTAATTCAGTTCAAAATAACACAACCCTAAAACTATATAGGGTTATGTCTGATATTGTTACTTGTTTTAATTCAGTTCAAAATAACACAACCCTAAAACAAAACGAAATAGGGTCTTATTTTTTTACAAGTTTTAATTCAGTTCAAAATAACACAACCCTAAAACTGCTAGTTTCTATGGCAATTATAGATTCAAGTTTTAATTCAGTTCAAAATAACACAACCCTAAAACTTCATGCATTACATTATAAACCTATGTAATGTTTTAATTCAGTTCAAAATAACACAACCCTAAAACAACTCTGTCTTACATACACAGAAGCCACCTCGTTTTAATTCAGTTCAAAATAACACAACCCTAAAACTTGTGATAGCGTCTAAGCCATCCTTTCCGTGTTTTAATTCAGTTCAAAATAACACAACCCTAAAACCTATTAGGGATATTTTTTAAAGTAACGTTTGTTTTAATTCAGTTCAAAATAACACAACCCTAAAACGTACACACCACTATATCATGTTATAGCCTTGTTTTAATTCAGTTCAAAATAACACAACCCTAAAACAGCGCACCTGTTGAAATGACAAATGCAGAAGTTTTAATTCAGTTCAAAATAACACAACCCTAAAACCGTTTGTGTTCCACAATGTGACGATTGTTGGGTTTTAATTCAGTTCAAAATAACACAACCCTAAAACAAGGACGGGCGAAGCGTACCCTTTACAGCGGTTTTAATTCAGTTCAAAATAACACAACCCTAAAACGAACAGATGATTAACACAGGTATATTGCATGTTTTAATTCAGTTCAAAATAACACAACCCTAAAACCCTTACGCAGATTTAGAAGTATATAGCGATGGTTTTAATTCAGTTCAAAATAACACAACCCTAAAACATATCCTTTGTATCAATACTTTTTTGAATCGTTTTAATTCAGTTCAAAATAACACAACCCTAAAACGTGTTGTATCAGTTAAAGTTATGTTTGGTAGTTTTAATTCAGTTCAAAATAACACAACCCTAAAACAAAGCATTCAAAAGTTTATCAAGTTTCTTTGTTTTAATTCAGTTCAAAATAACACAACCCTAAAACCTCAAATGCAAAAATCCAATAGTATTTTCCCCTTTAAGGTTGGAATTCTTTTCAGGATCACGACTCCCTAGTCATCTTGAACCTCTTCTATTTTATCATATTCTTCACATAAATCTTCATCTATTATATATTTTTTAAAAGTAATAGAATCTACTTCCCTACCTTTATTTTCTATAAACAACATATGAAGATGCTTATAATTCTTATACTTAATCAATTCTATTAATTCATCATCTTCCAAATAATCAAGGCAATTATATAGAACTAGCACTGGCTTCTTTACTAATTCAGTGACTAGTTCCACATAATTCATTAGCCTATCATAAAGTTTTTCTTCTGCTGTTCTTGATACTTTTAAAGATACAGCTTTCAGATAGTTTTCAATAGTTAAATCATTTTTATAGTCAAATTCAAGATTGTAATCTTCAAGTTCATTTTCTAATATAGCACCAAGATCATCAACTAACTTTTGGTATCTCATACATTTTTCTTCATCTGATATAATACTCTTACTTATTTGTGAATAGATTTCTTTTAATAGATTTTTGTCATTAAAATCTATTTTATAAAGATCTGTTATCAATAATATATTAGTAGTAATATTCTTTTCCTCATCAATAACTAATAATTCTGTACTCTTATTCTTATCATATAGGATAGATGACATTAAACTTAAAACATAAGCATAAAACTTATGATTCTTTATAATAAAAATAGTGTTATCCTGATCATTGAAATCAATCTCTTCAAAGCCCATAATTCTCAATTTCATAGAACTATCAACCTTTCTTCACTATCCTCTTTAAGAGTCTGTTTACTACCACAAATATATTCTATTGAAGCGAATTGTTTTTCTGTAATAATTAGAACTTCTACATCTCCAGCACTAGGTTTATTATCTCTAATTCTTTTTACCTGTGCTTTCACAATAGAGTTATTCAAAGCCAATTTACAATAAACACTCTCCTGCATCATCACAAATCCATCATTAATAAGCAATTTTCTAAACAATCTATATTCCTTTTGGTCTTTATATGTAAGTGTGGGCAAATCAAAAAATACAATAATCCTCATATATCTATAACTCATATTCAAAAAACTCTAGATAACTAACGTCTTTCTTTTCAATTGCCTTAATCACACTTTTTACATATATCGATATCGCATTAGAAACATACTGATTACTATTTTTTATTCTAACTTTATGATTTAATACATCCACCAATTTAAGCCTCATAGAACCATCAAATATATTATCGCAGTTTTCTCTTACTATTTTGTCTACTAATGGTCTAAATGGTTCCATTAAGTCAGACGACAAATTAAATGGATTAAACTCATTACAATGTTTTATTCCTAGCTGTGTTAAATAGCCATTTAACACAAGTTCTTTATTAAATTGTGATAACAAAATTGAATATCCATAATTCAAAGATGCATTGATATCACTCTTTGATGTTCTTGTAAAATCTACGCCAAACAAGTCATCAAAATATACTTTAGCTGCATGCCCTTCTCTATTAGTCGAATCAAATAATCTGATCTGATCAACATACTTATATAGTTTCTTTGATCCATCTTCATCATAGTTCTCTAATAGTTTAGCTTGGTTCTTAATCTTTTCTTTGATTATTGCAGTCCAAACCTCTTTGGCATAATCATAATCCCAGTTTATTTGTTGGCGTACTCTTTTACTAGAATTATGACACCCATAATATGACATTACTTCACCTACAGGATTTCTTTTTTCATCACAAAATACAATTTTAATCTTCCTACTTAGTAACTCGTTTACTAAGTAGGAAGTAATGGCAACAGCAGTACTACTTATAAGAATAGTATTTATTTCAGACAAATGAATCATATGTACTTCATCACTTCTTACTATTAAATATCCATTCTTATAAGTAAGTTTAGCTCTGCTGTCTATAACTACTGTTCGCCAACTCATAATTTGTATTTTTTAGTGTATATTCCTGTTGGTGATTGAGAGATAAACACAATATTGTTTAAATTATGATTTTTAGTTTTTAATCTTCCGATTCTATCACCTATTTTAAAATCATCATGTACAATATTACCATTCTGTGGTCCTCTATGCATTACGATAAGCATTTGCCTTATAATATTTGCCTTTTCTTCTTTAGAAACAGCAACATAATTCTCATTCATGCTTTCAAACTTTTCTGCAATACCTCGATATGCAGGATATAATACTTTCATTTTATTTGTTAATTCAATATACAATTGAATCATCAAAATATCATCCAGATTGTCATAATCTTGTTTATAGATTGCATTATATATGTCTGCAATTAATGCACACTGTTTTTCATTTAAAACAAGTTGTCTAGCATTCACATATTCAGTCGGTGATGTTAATAAGTATTCCCCTCCATCCATTTCAATCATCTGGTTAACTGGAATATTATCTTTAATAATTCTTACATCACTTAAGCATTCTTTTTCTTCTATATAATTAATTTTTTCATTAATAGAAGCTGCTTTTAAATGTAAAGGAACACCTGATATTTTCTTGACTAATTCAGTTTTCTTACCCTTTTTCTTTCGTCCTTCTATTGCAACAATAGTATATTGTAAACCACTAAATCCACCATATTTGTGAACATCACTACGGTTCTTATTAACGGGTACAACTGCTTTTGTTACACCCTTATCTGCATGTGCATCATTAGAAAGAACTGTTAAATTAAACAACTGTCCACTCTTCTGGTCTAATTTAGTTGTACAATAACAATCTTTATAATAGAAACATTTTTTAATTTCATTAATAATATCCGGATTCCAGATAAGTTCACCATCCACTTCATATGGATAATTCATACTGTTAATCACAAAACCATCTTTCCATCTCTTCTTATCATTCTTATTCTTTCTAAACATCTTCATGTATTCAGAATAAACAGCTTTAGAATCATGCATATTAGGATATCTATCACGCATAAATCCACCAATTAATGCCACAATATAAGCATCATGTGCATGATGATAATCATTAATATCTCTGTTCTTATAAATATGATTCTTTACTCTAAATTCATGAGATAAGTTTGCACGAATAGCTGCAACTTTAGTTGTAGAATAGTGATCTTCAATTATTTGAGTTACATTCTTTGTAATCTGTCTTGTTTCTACTAACTGTCTATTAATAAATCTTTCTTCATCTCTTTCTGTATATTCAGTTTTGATTAAAGAATAGAATTTCTTAGGACTAATTAATTCATGATCAAACAATAATTTCCAGAAACTATACATCTTTACACGAATGTCAGAAGGGACAACCAAATCATCTAATTTTCTCTGATTCTCGCTAGGCACTACTAAAACTCTATTATCAAAACTATCATCCTTAACAAGAGACTGAGGCACAATATGGTCAATCTGATACTTATCTAATGAATCAATATCTAGTTTTTTACCAGAATACATACATTTACCTAACTGGGTAAAGTATAAGAATAAACTATCAGAAGAAATCTTCTTTGTGTTATCAAAACCTTTTAATTCTTCTAACACAGTCTTGTATTCAACTTTTGTTTGTTCATCTAAATCTTTATACACATTTTCTAGTTTCTTAATCTTAGATTCTGTTCTTTCTTTAGCTTCTTCAGATCTTTCAAATTCGATATAGATATATTTTGGTCTACATTTCATTACTTTAGTAATTTCTTCTACAATCTGTAATGACTGCCAAATACCTCTCTTTAGTGCTGGTGAACCTGCTAATCTTTGTACTTCCTTATAAGTAAATTTACCATCTTCAGGACAAGAAGCTGCAGCTTCAATCATCTGTGCATATCCCAAATCTCTATCATTAATGATTTCCATCAAGTTTAAACGAGACATTTCTAAAACATCTAACACTGTGACACTGCTACCAAATTTATTATCTGCAACAATACCATCAAGTAGTTTCTTTGATAATCTTGACCAATCCTTATACTTTAATTTTAGAATCTGTTTAATCTTGTCATCTGGTAATGCCTCTTTTTTCTTTAATCTACGCTTCATGATTTTCTTATCTTCAAATACAGTCAAATCATAGATAATGCTTTCGATAAGATCAAAGTTAGACTGATCAATCTTTCCAAAGATATTTGTGAAATCAATCCATGGAGTCAATGAAGTTGAGAATTGATTTTCTTTCTGGAAACCTTTAATTTCTGCATCTTTACTACAACATTGATTATTCACTAACCAGTTCTTTAATTTCTTTTCAGTAACTGTCTTGTTCTTCATGAAAAGTTCATTATAAATATCATTCTTAACATCTACTTCTAAAAGCTTATCATCAACTCTAATCTTATTTAATTCGTTGTATACTTCATATTTAGATACTATAAGTGAATTCTTAGGCAATACCTGTTCATCAGGGAAATATGTACAATAGTTAGTCATACGCTTAATGAACTCTTCTGCAGTTGCATCTACGTCTACAATATCCTGATAGTTCCAAGGTAGTATTCTTTGGTTTTCTTTACCTTCTAAACGTTTAATCCATGAGAACTCACTGTTTTCATTTAGTGGACCAAAGTAGTAAGGAATTCTAAATGTTAGAATTGATAATAACTGTTCTCTCTTTTCTTTTAATATTGGATAGTATTTTGCCTGATTATCTATAATCTTAATCATTTCATCAAGCTGCATTTGATAAGGTACAGAACCATTAGTACGTGAATTCTGCTTTAATAAGAAGTTTTCTAATTCAATATCACTAAGAATTTGTTTTGCTTCTGGTGTATCAACCTTCTCAATACATTTCTTAACATACTTATAAAACTCATCTACAGGTGCCTTAGATGGACGATTAATATAATTATAATATCCCTTTATTTTTTCACTATCATTTCTAAACATATCAAAATATTTCTTAGGCACGTTGTTCTTAATACAATCTTTTAATAACTTCAAATCATCACGATGCTTGTTATAACGACTCACCATTGCCTCAGAAATTGATGCATTATCAGTATGTGTTGCTCCCATAATAGTCTGTAACTCTACCCAGCTATAGATATTATGTAAAGAATCAATAAACTCTACATACTCCCCTAAATCATTTTCAACTTCACTAAACTGATCATCATAATTGGAATCAGAAAATTTAAGTTTGATTTCAGAATCTCCCTGCTTAATAGATTCACATAGAATCATCTTAGTAACATTCATTTTATTTCCAGCTATACCAGTTACTAATTCTTTATATGCACTCTTAAACTCTTTTTCTGGTGCAATTAAAGCCATAACTTCATCAACCTTTGCTTTCTTTGATAATGGCTTCTTTAATATTTCTAATATTGCTAGATTCTTCTTTTCATCATCCTCATAAGGAATATTGTTGAAATCTGCAAATTGTGTAAATACATCTGACAACTTATCTTCAATATTTGATGCATCCATATTAAATTTCTGACCTTCATATAAGAAGTTTCCTCTATATTTCACGATGTGGTGCAATGCTAAATAGATAAGTCTTGGATCAGCTTTTTCAGTTGATTCGCACAACGCCTTTCTTAAGTGATAAATAGTAGGATACTTCTGATAATAAGTATAATCGTTGAAGTCTTCATCAATAAACAAATTATAATTATCCTTATAATCTGTTCCTAAATAATTGGCTTTATCTTCTTCATCCAAGAAAGAAGTATGCTCTAATCTAATAAAGAATGTTGGATCTTTCTCTAAAACCATATCCTGTAAAATAGCACGTAATAATCTAATTCTTTCTCTTCTCTTATTGTATCTTCTACGGATAGATCTACTAGATCTTCGAGTTGCAGCTGTTTCTGCATTACTAAATAATCTAGATCCCCATAGATGCTTACCATTTCTTTTCATAAGTCTATGGTTCATATCTACTACGGCCCATCCTACAGAACCTGTTCCTAAATCTAGTCCAATACAATAATCCACAATATTTTGGTTCATACCTTGACATCCTCCTAAAAAGTGATTATGCTAATAGTGTCGAAACAAATAGTTTTGATACAGTTCAAAATAACACAACGAGTTAAAATAAAGCTTATGCTTAAATGTCGGGTTTCCCGATTGTCATTTAGATGACGTATCAAATGCTACTTCGGTAGCATTTTTTATTTGTCTTTTTTCACTATTAACACCTGAATTTATTTACTCCTTTATTATAACTCTTTTAAATAATTATATTAACAGTTACCCCTCCGACAGCGCCTTTTTAGAGGCACTTATTAAATTTTTCTTTTTTTATTTATAAATTTCTCATTATTTCTGTTAAAAAATAAAAAAAAACATTCAAAATGAACAGATGCTCTCCTAAAATATAAAGCTAAATTCCGCTTAAACATAAAGAAGTTGAACTTACTCTTACAGTGGAAGTTACCCTTATACACTTTTACTACTACACATATGTAAAGTTGGTTCAAAGCATAAAAAAAGATCACCTACGGTGATCATGGTAAGGAAATCGGATTTTGGTATGAGCTATTCCCTTACCCATTCATTACTATACACTACTTTCTTATTTTATGCACCTTTTTGCAGTTTTAGAAAAAACTATTAAAAAAAGATTTAGTGGTATGCCCACTAAATCCCCTTCTTGTATAAACTATAGCTATATCCAAAACATAGTAAACTAGATATAAGTATAATACCTAAACCAATAAACATATAACCTAACATACTAAAAATAATATACAACATTCCACTCAATACAAACACATAACCAGAAAATCTATGTGTACGTGACCAGTTCTCATCACTATTTAATGCCCATGAAGTACGAATACCTATAGTATAGTTTCTTTTTATTTTAGGTAAGTAATTACCTAAAATAATAAAGATGAATCCTATTACTATATTCACGATAAATGTCATATCAAAACGATAACCTAGACTATATGTAATAATAAGTAGAGTCACCATCAAACATATAACTGGGCAGATCATTAATATGATTCTTAATCCTACTTCTGGTATATTACTCTTTTTAGGATCCTTAAATGTCATGAAGGTACAGAATATATGAAGCAATAACATAAAGCCCCACATACCATATAAACCTAAGAACTTATTCATATACCCATCAGGTGTTCCATGAAAATCAAAGTGTGTTGCGACTTGTGCAGGTAACTTATTATAAGTCACTAATATACATACAAGCGGCAACAGAAATAATACCAAACTAAACTTAAACCATTTATTCTTCAACATCATCGTTTCCTCCTAAGAAAGACTTAAAATACAACAACATTTCTTCAAACACAGTTGCGTTAATTTCATAATAGATATAATTCTTATCTTTTTCTTCTCTTACTAAGTCTGCAGATTTTAATATCGATAAATGATATGAGACAGTGGCCTGTGTCATATCAAATTGTGCAGCAATATCTCCTGCAGACATCCTTCCTTTCTTTAATAAGTTAAGAATATCTCTTCTTACAGGTGCACTGAGTGCTTTAAATGTTTTCTCAAACATATGTTCACCACCTATTTAGATAACTTTCTAAATAGATTATACAATAAACTCTAAGAAATACAATACCTATTTAGAAATATTTCTAAATAGGTATCAAAAGAAAAAGAGGTCTAAGCCTCTTTAATGAATGGATCTCTCCAGAATACGATTAATAGATAAATTGTCATAACGACCCAGATGACTGGTTCACAGAAGATGACAGCCATATATTTAAAGACTGGAATAAGTGCAAATACAAAGATGATCTTACCAACTAATTCAATAACACTAGATACAAGTGGTAACATCTTCTGTCCTATACCTTGCAAGGCAAATCTAGTCTGCATTAATATACCTAATACTGCATAGTTAGGGGCTACGATACGTAAATAAAGTGACCCATTGTATAAGACTGTCTTGTCCGTTGTACCAGAAATCCATGTTACAAGTGTAGGGGCACTTAATAATAGAATAATGGTTGCTAAGGCGGCTGCAACGACATCATAGATATACATCTGTTTCATACCTTTGCGAATGCGTGATACATTTTCTGCACCCTTGTTTTGAGATACAAATGTACTTGCTGCTTGAGCCATAGCAGTAAATGGCATATTGAAGAACATATAAAGTTTTCTTGCAGCAGTATGACCTGCAATGATCTGTTTGCTTCCTAGACCATTGATACCTGACTGCAAGATAACTGAACCTGCATTAACGATTGCACTCATAACAGCCATAGAGTATCCCTGCCCTAATAGTTCTTTATAAAGAGCTGCATCAAATTTAAAATGTCTCTTTTCTGGTACGAGTAATGGGACATTCTTAAAGATATAGATCAAGCAGAATACGACTGATACACCCTGAGCAATAACTGTCGCAACTGCTGCTCCTCTAACACCCATATGAAGCTGTGTGATAAAGAATAAGTCTAAACCGATATTTAATACTGATGATATGATTAAGAATACTAAAGGCATTAAACTATTCCCTATAGCACGTAATAATCCTGCACATAGATTATAGGCAAACATAACGACTAAGAATTGTACAATCACAATAATATAGCTGTAAGCTTCATTTAGTAAGTCCGGTGATACATTGATTGCAATAAGTAATGGTTTGATTCCAATAGAGGCAATAATAGTAATCACAATAGAAGATATAATACCAATCACAAAACTAGCTGCAACTGATTTCTTTAAGAGTTCTTCATCTCCTGAACCATAGCTTCTTGCAGTGACAATGGATAAACCATTCCCAATACCTAACGCAAAACCTACTAATAAGTCATAGACCGCCGCACATGAACCAATGGCAGAAAGTGATGTCATTCCTAAAGTATTTCCTACAATGGCAGTATCCATTGTGTTATAGAATTGCTGGAAGATGTTTGATATAAGAATTGGAATCATAAAGATAACTAAACTCTTAAATATTGAACCCTCCAGCATATTGACTGATGTTTTCTTTTTATCCACAATAATTTCTCCCTTCTTTTTCTGTCTTATTCTAACACATATCAATGTTTATAATTCATAACTCACAGATTATGAAAACACTTTAGCACTCGGTAGTACCTCTCGGTCAAGTGTTTGTGATAGAATATGTACGGTGATATATATGAAAACAATAAAATTATATGATGAAATGCCTTATAGTACAGATTTCAAGGCAACAGTAGTAGAAGTAAATAAGAATGAAATCATTCTTGACCAGACACTTTTCTTTCCTGAGGAAGGTGGTCAGGAATGTGATCTAGGGACTATTAATGATATTCCTGTTAAGGATGTACAAATCAAGAATGATGTAATTAGCCATTATGTTAAGAAGCATCACTTCAATGTAGGAGATACAATAGAAGGTCATATTGACTGGAAGAGACGTTATTCATTTATGCAGAATCATACAGGAGAACATCTTCTTTCTGGTATTGTGCATAGTATGTATGGTTATGATAATGTGAGTTTCCATCTAAATAGCGAAGAAGGACAAGTGGAATATGATGGTGATATCAAGGATATTGATTTAATAGAAGAGAAAGTGAATCAAGCAATCTATGAGAATAAAGAGATTCATTGTTTCTATCCTGATAATTTAGAGAGTATCTCTTATCGTTCTAAGAAAGAGATTGAAGGTAAAGTACGTATTGTAGAGATCAAAGATTATGATATATGTGCATGTTGTGCACCCCATGTAAAAAGAACGGGAGAATTAGGAGTATTCAAGATCATCAAAGTGATTCATACAACTCGAGGGACACGTTTTATATTCTTATTTGGTGAACGTGCTTATCATCGTTTTAAGGATGATTTTGATCATCTTGAATCACTTTATCATCTTTTCTCTTCCAACAATCAAACACTTATAAAACAAGTCAATAAGATGTATGAAGAAAAAACAACTCTAGAAGTCAAATATGCACAATTAGAGAAAGAACATATGCTTTCATTATGTGATCATGCGTATTTATTTATAGAAGACTGTTTACCTGTAAATCAAAGAGAAGTAACTAATCACCTAGTCAATGTTTATAATACAGGTGGTGTATTTGTAGGAAATGATGAGAAAGGCTATCGTTATGTCATAGGTTCTGCGAATAATGCATTAGATATATTAACACAATTAAAAAGCCTTAGAAGCAAAGGTGGAGGATCAAAAGAGATGATCCAGGGATTTACCCCTGCTTCTAAGACTGAGTTGCTTAAAGCCCTCTCTTAGGGCTTTTTATAATACTTCATTAAGGCTTGAGTACCTAAGTCACCATAGCCTTCTTTTTCTAATTCCTGATAATTCTTTAATACTGTTTCTAATACATTAAGTGTAATATCTGATTCTTTGGCTTCTTCATCAGCAAGTTTCATATCTTTAATAAAGTGTTTCATAAAGAATCCTGGCTGATAATCATCTTTTAAGATTTTAGGACCAAATGCATCTAACTGATGACTTCCTGCCGCACCTGTAGAAACAGACTTTAATAGAACATCTAGATCTAATCCTTTACTAGAAGCATAAGTGAGTGCTTCACATACACCAGACAATGCCCCTGCAATCATGATCTGATTGGCCATCTTTGCATGCTGCCCTGAACCACTAGGACCCTGATAATTAATATTAGTACCCATAGCTTTAAATAAAGGAAGACATGCTTCATAATCTTCTTTGTCTCCTCCTACAAGAATAGAAAGAGTCGCATTCTTTGCACCTGTATCTCCGCCAGTGACTGGAGCATCTAATACGTGGAGATTTCTCTTTTTACCTTCTTCATATATTCTTTGATCAAGTGTAGGTGATGTAGTCGTCATATCAATAAGATATGTACCTTCCTTTACTGAATCTAGAATGTTGTTGTCATTAAAATAAACTTCTTCTACATCCTGTGGAAAACCTACAATAGTCATGACTGCATCTACATCTTTCACACAATCATGAATAGTAGAATGAAGTGTAGCCCCCTTTTCTACTAAAGATGTCACTTTTTCTGGATGTCTTGCATAAATATGCATTTCATAACCTGCATCCATTAAATGACCTGCCATAGGTAACCCCATGATACCTAAACCAATAAATCCGATCTTTTTCATTTTATATCTCCTCTTCTATATATTAATCAATAATCCATCTTCATTCTCAATCATCTTCTGTATCGTCTTCATAACCCCATCATGATCATTATCTTCTTGAGTCACAAAACGTGCTTTACTTTGTATAAAGTGATCTGCATTCTTCATTGCATAACTATAATAAGCATGTGTGAACATCGATAGATCATTATCAGAATCTCCAAAGACCATTGTTTCTTCTTCTGATATACTTAATGTCTTTTGTAAGAAAACGACACTATCTGCTTTAGATTGTCCCTTCTTATTAATATCAATCCAACAGTCTCCTGATGGTTTCACTTCAAAACCTTTAATACAAGACAAAGGACCTTCCAAACAGTTCTTCACTGGATCCATAGGATCACATACTGTAATCTTGAATATATCATCATCAATATCTTCTATTGTATCTACATAAGTAATATTAAAGTGACTTGTATGCTTACTTATAAGTTCCTTATCTTTATTGAATGCATACATGGCCTTCTTACCACTTAACATAGGAGCCGTGCCTTTAAGCGTATTCACATAGTCAACTAGTTTATATACATCTTCCTGGTTCATATAGTCTGCAAGTAACGTATCTCCGTTATGTTGTATATAGCCACCATTTTCAGCCATAAGATATATAGTTTTATTATCTTCAAAGTATTTCTTTACTTCTCCCATCTGTCTTCCAGATGAAATCGCAAAAATGATATTTCTATCATATAATTCCTTATATATTTGATTAAAATGTGGAGGCAGTTTCTTCTGATTATCCAACAAAGTACCGTCCATATCACAAATAATCATCTTAATTTGTGTAAAATTCATACTTTTCACCTCAAAATGCATTATATCACTATTTTCGTACTAGACCAAAAAGTTAGGTTATGTTAATATGTGGGCGGTGATGAAAAAATGTCTAAATATCAAGAAGTTGTGGAAGATATTATCCGCAAAATAGAAAAAAATGAATATACTGATAAGCTACCAACAGAAGATCAGTTAATTGAACAGTATCAAGTAAGCAGAAATACAATTAGAAATGCGATCCGTACTTTAAAGAAACAAGGTACCCTATTCTCTATTCAGGGAAGTGGTGTATTTGTACGTCATACAAGAGATGATGATTCTTTATGGATGAATGGTTCATGTGGTATTACTGAGAATGCCCCACGTCATAAAATTACTACTGATGTCAAAGGATTCCATATTATGATGGCTGGAGAAGAACTGTCAAAACGTATGCAATGTGAACTTACTACACCTATCTATTATATTGAAAGAGTAAGAAAGATGGATGGTGTTCCAATGGCTATTGAATATACTTACTATAATAAGGATCTTGTTCCTTCACTTGATCGTCGTATTGCAAGTCAGTCAATCTATAGTTATATTAAGAATGATTTAAAGTTAAGTATTGGTTTTGCAGATAAGTATTTCCATGTTAAACAGTTAAGTGCACAGGAAGCTTCTATTCTAGGATTAGAAGAAGGTAGTCCAGCATTAGAAGTAGAAGATTATGTACATCTTTCTAATGGACAGCTATTTAATGTATCACGTATTGTGTATAACTATAAGACAACTCATTTCTATGCATCTAATGTAGACTAAGAAAAAAAAGAACCTCGCAGGGTTCTTTTTTTCTTATCTAGAGGCAACATGCAGTGAGGAACAATCCGGATTATATATTCGCAGTATTTAGGAATGACAATAAGTTGATAGGCATTAATTGAGAAATGGTTTTATAATATTTGTCCTTCTGCAATTTCAAGCAGTCATTTATTTGCGTTCTAGATTCTATGGGTATTATAGTACGTATGCGCTTGCATTTCAATATTAATACCAATGATTTTTATATATTTTTTAATTTTAGTAATGAATAAAGAGAGTTTTTAATATGAAATGATTGATTTTTATCATTATTATGATATAGATTTGTATCCTGCAAACTTTATTGAATATACTTCTAATGATCATCCAGGTATGTATCATCGTATTAAGCTATCCAAGAAGAAATTATCACAAGAAAGTCGTAAAGGCTTTCTTTTTATTATGCCATTTCGCTTTAATGAAGTTATATTATGTTATTTTTCGTATATTCATAAATATCACAAACATTTTACTACTTTATTAACAATTTTTCTTTACAATGATAAAAATATTTTGTAATATAGTTTCACTTATATAGGAGGTGTGTGCATGAACAAAGGTTTATATGATTCATCTTTTGAACATGATAACTGTGGTATTGGTGCAGTTGTTAATATCAAAGGTGTAAAAACGCATATGACAGTATCAAATGCGTTAAAGATTGTAGAACAGTTAGAGCATAGAGCAGGTAAGGATGCAAAAGGAGAAACAGGTGATGGTGTTGGTATCCTCACACAGATTCCTTATACATTCTTTAAGAAAAGTGTAAAGGATTTCCAGTTACCTAAGGAAGGTCATTATGGTGTAGGTCAGTTCTTCTTCCCTATGAATGAACTAGAAAGACATCAGGCTATGACTATGTTTGAAAAGATTATTACTAAGGAAGGTATGACTTTCCTTGGATGGAGAAAGGTAGAAACACATAAAGAGGTATTAGGTACTAAAGCGATTGATGCAATGCCTTATATTATGCAGGGTTTTGTAAAGAAACCTGATGATTGTGAAGTAGGTCTTCCTTTTGATCGTCTTCTTTATCAAGCAAGAAGAATTTTTGAACAAAGTAATGAAAATACTTATGTATGTTCATTATCTAGCCGTACTATTGTATATAAAGGTATGTTCCTTGTAGGACAGTTAAGAAGTTTCTTTAGTGATTTACAGGATGAAGATTATAAGAGTGCGATTGCATTAGTGCATTCTCGTTTCTCTACTAATACAAATCCATCATGGCAAAGAGCACATCCAAACCGCTTTATTGTCCACAATGGTGAAATTAATACAATTAGAGGTAATGCGAACAACATGCTTTCTCGTGAAGAAAACATGAAATGTGATGTATTAGATACAGAAAAGGTATTCCCTGTTGTAGATGTAAATGGTTCAGATTCTGCGATGTTAGACAACACATTAGAATTCTTAGTTATGAGTGGTATGGAACTTCCTCGTGCTGTTATGATGTGTATTCCAGAACCATGGGAAAACAATCCCTCTATGTCTAAAAAGAAGAAAGATTTCTATGCTTATAACGCTACAGTCATGGAACCTTGGGATGGACCAGCTTCTATTTTATTCTCTGATGGTGAATTAATGGGTGCTGTACTTGATAGAAATGGTTTAAGACCTTCTCGTTATTATATTACTAAAGACTCTTATTTAATCTTATCTTCTGAAGTAGGTTCTTTAGATGTTCCTACAGAAGATATTGTGGTTAAGGATCGTTTACGTCCTGGTAAGATGCTTCTTGTAGATACTAAGAAGGGCGTTCTTATTAATGATGACGAGTTAAAGGACTATTATGCACAAAAGGAACCTTATGGTGAATGGCTTGATTCACATCTCACATACTTAAAGGATTTAAAGATTCCTAATGAAAGAGTAGAAGTCATTAGTGATGAAAAGCTAGAAACATTACAAACTGCTTTTGGTTATAAGTATGAAGATATTAAAGACTATATTATTCCAATGGCTACTAATGGTAATGAACCTATTATCGCTATGGGTAATGATGCCCCTCTTGCTGCAATGAGTACTATGCATCAGCCACTCTTTAATTACTTTAAACAGTTATTTGCCCAGGTCACTAACCCTCCTATCGATTCTATTCGTGAAGAGATTGTCACATCTACTTCATTAGATATTGGTACTGAAGGAAATATCTTAAATGATTCACCTGATAACTGTCGTTTATTACATATTCATAATCCTATTCTTACAAATACAGATATTCTTAAGTTAAAACATCTTCATACAGATGATTTTGAAAGTGAAACTATTTCTACACTTTATTATAAGAATACATCTCTTAAGAAAGCTTTAGATCATCTCTTTATTGAAGTAGATAAAGCATATCATCGTGGTGCAAACATTATTATTCTTTCAGACCGTGGTGTAGATGATAACCATTGTGCTATTCCAGCATTACTTGCAGTCGCAAGTGTGAACTCTTATTTAGTACGTACTAAGAAGAGAATGAAGATAGCTTTAATTATTGAATCTGGTGAAACAAGAGAAGTACATCATTTTGCGACATTACTTGGTTATGGTGCAAGTGCTATCAATGCCTATCTTGTTCAGGATACAATTCATCAGGCTGTAGAAGATGGTTTATTAGAAAAGGATTACTATGCTGCAGTAGAAGATTATAATCATGCTGTACTTTCTGGTATCGTCAAGATTGCTTCTAAGATGGGTATTTCTACTTTACAGTCTTATCGTGGTTCTCAGAACTTTGAAGCTATTGGTATTTCTAAAGAAGTGATTGATACATACTTCCCTCATACAGTTAGTAGAGTTGAAGGTATTACTTTAAAGGATATTGAAGCTGATATAAATGCATTACATAATCAGGCTTTTGATCCTCTTGGATATGATGTAAATCCTACACTTGATTCTGGAGGATTCCATAAAGAAAGAAGTCATAAAGAAAACCATCTTTATAACCCTAAGACAATTCACTTATTACAGCAGGCAACACGTTTAGGTGATTATAAGTTATTTAAGGAATTCTCTGAAACTATTGGTCAGGAAGAAGAAGGCATTAACTTACGTGGTTTATTAGACTTTGACTTCAGTAAGAGAAAACCTATCCCTCTAGAAGAAGTAGAACCTGTAGAAAACATAGTGAAACGTTTTAAGACAGGTGCTATGAGTTATGGTTCTATTTCTAAAGAAGCACATGAAACAATGGCTATCGCAATGAATAGATTACATGGTAAGAGTAACTCAGGTGAAGGTGGAGAAGATGCAGAACGTTTTGTAACGCGCCCTAATGGTGATTCTACATGTTCAGCTATTAAACAGGTAGCAAGTGGTCGTTTTGGTGTCACAAGTGAATACTTATGTTCTGCTAGTGAAATTCAGATCAAGATGGCTCAGGGTGCTAAACCTGGTGAAGGTGGACACTTGCCTGCAGGTAAGGTTTATCCTTGGATTGCGAAGACTCGTCATAGTACTCCAGGTGTATCACTTATTTCACCACCACCTCATCATGATATTTATTCAATTGAAGACTTAGCTCAGTTGATCTATGACTTAAAGAATGCGAATGAAGCAGCACGTATTAGTGTTAAGTTAGTATCTGAAGCAGGTGTTGGTACTATTGCCTCAGGTGTTGCGAAAGCGGGTGCTCAAGTTATTCTTATTTCTGGTTATGATGGTGGTACTGGTGCAGCACCTAGAAACTCAGTTTATAGTGCAGGTCTTCCTTGGGAATTAGGTCTTGCAGAAGCACATCAGACATTAATCATGAACGATTTAAGAGATCGTGTCGTAATTGAAACAGATGGTAAATTATTAACTGGTAGAGATCTTGCGATTGCATGTTTACTTGGTGCAGAAGAATATGGTTTTGCGACAGCACCACTTATTACTATGGGATGCGTTATGATGCGTGTATGTAACCTAGATACATGTCCTGTAGGTGTTGCCACTCAGAACCCTATCTTACGTAAGAGATTTACAGGTAAACCTGAATATGTAGTAAACTTCATGAAGTTTGTTGCTGAAGAAATGCGTGAATATATGGCTCAGCTAGGATTTAGAACAATCGATGAAATGGTTGGTCATACTGACTTATTAAAGAAGAAGGATATTGCGGATCAATATCATATAGACTTATCTAAGATCTTAGATAGCACATATGCAAATGATGCACATAACTGCTTTAATCCAGCTCATGTATATGACTTCAAATTAAATGAAGTACTTGATACAAAGGTATTATTAAAGGCATTAGAACAGGCATCTCAGTCTCATAAGAAGACAGAAGTTTCTGTAGAAGTGTCTAATACAGACCGTTCATTTGGTACTATTCTTGGTTCTCATATGACTAAAGCTTTAGGTAATTTTGTTGAAGATGACTTTATTACAGTGCGTGCGTTTGGTGCTGGTGGTCAGAGCTTTGGCGCATTCATTCCTAAGGGATTAACACTTGAATTAACAGGTGATTCTAATGACTACTTAGGTAAAGGTTTGTCTGGTGGTAAGATTATTGTGAAGACACCTCATGAAGCTACATTCAAGGCAGAAGACAATATTATTATTGGTAACGTTGCTTTATATGGTGCAACAAGTGGTGAAGCTTATATCAATGGTGTTGCTGGTGAACGTTTCTGTGTAAGAAACTCTGGTGCTAAGGCTGTTGTAGAAGGCGTGGGTGACCATGCATTAGAATATATGACAGGTGGTTTAGTTGTTATTTTAGGTGAAACAGGTAGAAATGTTGCTGCTGGTATGAGTGGTGGTATTGCGTATATCTATGATCCAAATAATGATTTATATGAAAAACTAAACGGTGCACTTGTAGAATATTCTGAAGTCAATAAGCCATATGATATTAAGACAGTAAGAGAATTAATTGAAAATCATTATAAGTATACTGGTTCAGAAAAAGCCAAGATGTTCTTAGATGATTTCAAGACATATATTGGTAAGTTTAAGAAGATCATTCCACATGATTATAAGAAGATGATGGATCTGATTGCTTATTATCAGTCACAGGGTCTAGATGAAGATCAGGCTAAGGTAGAAGCATTTAATGCAGCTATGAAAGGAGGAAAATAGTCATGGGTAAGAAAACTGGATTTTTAGATTATGCACGTGAGACATCTTATGAGGTTCCTCCTACAGAACGTATTAAGAACTTCGATGAATTCCATATCCCTTTGTCTACTAAAGAACAGCAGAAACAGGGTGCAAGATGTATGGACTGTGGTATTCCGTTTTGTCAGTACGGCCAGAAGATTAAAGGTATGTTTTCTGGCTGTCCTTTAAATAATTTAATTCCTGAATGGAATGATTTAGTATTTAAAGGTAAGTATGAACAGGCTCATAAACGTTTAAAGAAGACAAATAACTTCCCAGAATTCACTTCTAGAGTATGTCCTGCATTATGTGAAAAAGCATGTACATGTTCTTTAAATGGTGAAGCAGTATCAATTAAAGAAAATGAACATGCGATTATTGAATATGCCTATGAACATCTATTAGAAGAACCAGAACCACCATTAAAGCGTGTAGGTAAAAAGATTGCGGTTATTGGTTCAGGTCCTGCTGGTTTAGCTGCTGCATATACACTTAATCAACGTGGATATGATTGTGATGTATATGAAAGAGAAGATCGTTTAGGTGGACTATTAATGTATGGTATTCCTAATATGAAGATTGAGAAGAATATCATTGATCGTCGTATTTATAAGATGATTGCAGAAGGTGTAAAGTTCTTTACAAATAAAGACATTACAACTAAGAAACAGGCAAAAGAATTATTAAGTAAATATGATGCAGTTATTCTTGCAGTAGGTGCTAAGGAACCTAGAGATATTAATGTACCTGGTAGAGAAGGTAATAATATTCTATTCGCTGTAGACTATTTAACTCAGGTGACTAAGTCACTATTAAATAGTGAATTCAAGGATGGACAGTATCCTAATGCGAAAGGTAAGAATGTATTAGTCATCGGTGGTGGTGATACAGGAAACGACTGTGTTGGTACCGCAATTAGACATGGCGCAAAGTCTGTATTACAGCTAGAAATGATGTCTGAACCACCACTTGTTAGAGCAGATTCTAACCCATGGCCTGAATGGCCTTTAGTCAAGAAGACTGATTATGGACAGGAAGAAAACATTGCCGTATTTGGTGAAGATCCTCGTGTTTATAATAGTACAGTAAAAGAATTTATTCTTGATAGTAAAGGAAATGTAAAACAGGCTGTGATTGTAAAGTTACAGACTGTAGTGAAAGATGGTCGTCGTTCATTTGAACAGGTACCTGGTAGTGAAAAGACAGTACCTTGTGATCTAGTGCTTATTGCAGCAGGATTCATTGGGGCACAGAAACCAGTCATTAACGCATTTGGTGTAGAATTAGATGCAAGAAATACAGTAAAATGTGATGAAAATGATCATCATACTAATATTAGTAAGTTATATAGTGCAGGTGATGTCCGTAGAGGTCAGTCTTTAGTCGTATGGGCTATTAGAGAAGGCCGTGACGTTGCTAAGCAGGTAGACTTTGATTTAATGGGATATACAGGGTTATAAGACATAAAAGCTGCAACAGTCATTGTTGCAGCCTTTTTTCGTATGTTTGAATAAATACAGGAGATACAGTTATGGATCAACTCAATTTCATATTGATAAAGCGAAAGATTAAACATGGAATGAATTGTTTAAAAATGATTTGAATAATGAGAAAAGTAAAGGGAAAGAAATGTACCCTAGTTATTTTAAATTACCCCTTTTAATAGTTCCTGAAGAATTGACATTCCTCATCATTACATTGTGTTGCTTCCTTGAGTTTTATATTACAATGGAAGACATGATTAAGAGGTTTATCTCCTACATAATATTTATACATATGAGGGACATTATGATGAGTCAGTACTTGACTCATTGTAAGTGCATCTTCTACTAAGAAATCCCCTTCTGCTGTCATTACAAAGCATGGAGGGAAGTCTGAAGTAATATATTGTTTTGGATCGATTGTTTTAAATTCTTCTTCTGTTCCTCCATTTGGTAGATATTCTTTTATAAGTTCTCCTGTTAATTCTGATTCAGGCATGATGTTATAAGCACCACAATTTAATGCGAGTGCATTAAATTGAAAGCCTTCTGGTGCTTTAAAGTCATAGGTAGAAGCATATTCCTTATTTGTAAGAATAGATGCATAGAGAACTAGTAAATGCGCTCCTGCAGAATCTCCTACACCATATATATGTTCTGTATCTAAAAAATAATCCTTTGCATGATTCATAATCCAATGAGCAACTTGATTCATATCAACAAGTGGTGCAGGATGTTTGAACTCTGGTGCGAGACGATAAGTAAAGTTAATGACCGCAGAACCTCTTTCTGCAAGACTCATGCAATAATATTGATATCTTTCCTTATCTCCATAAACCCAGCCTCCACCATGGAAACTAATAATAATAGGAAGTTTTTCTTTTTCTTCTTTAGGAATATAGAGATCCATTGTATTCCATTCTGGATCATCACCATAAAGAATATTATCAAATCGTTGAACTGTATCAGGTGTAGTCAAACCTTCATCTCTGATATCGTCCCCTTCTTTGAACTGTTTTCTAATTGTATCAGTAAGTATAGACATACCTTAACCCCCCCTTTTTTCCCATTCTAACATTTTTCTTACAAGTTAGTCTTGTAAAAATGGTAGAATTATAGAAAGAGGTGATTGTATGCATGAGGGTTTAATTTCTATTGGGAAGATGGCTAAAATCAATCATGTAAGTATTAATACGCTCCGCTTATATGATAAATGGGGATTATTGACACCTATCTATATTGATGAAGATACAGGCTATCGCTATTATGATATGAAGCAAAATGCAAGACTTGATCTAATAGGTTATATGAAAGAGCTAGGAATGAACTTGAAGGAAATCAAGGAATTGTTGGATAAAGAAGATCCTACTCTTATAGAAGCAATACTCATTAAGAAACAGCGTTCTATAGAGAAAGAGATGGATGATATTTTACGCAAAAGAGATGCAATCAAACGTACAATCTATTCTCTTGAAAGATATCGCAAGTCCCCGACACCTGGCACTTTGACAACTGAATATATTGATGAACGTCACATCTATGCCAAACGAGTGAATAAGAACTTCTATGATTATGATCAGGATGGGTATGAAGTAATACTTAAAGAATTCAAAGATCAATTATTAGAAGAACATCTTCCCCAAGTCTATTATTGTAATGTGGGAACTTTTCTTAAGAGAAAGAGATTCCTGAAACAGGAGTTTATTACTCATGATATATTTATTTTTGTGGATGAACACTTTCCAAAAAAGGAATCTGTACAGACATTAGAAAGTGGTATGTATGCTTGTATTTATATGGATGATTTTAATAATGAAAAAGAGTATGCAGGAAGATTACTAAAGTATTGTATGGATAATAATTATGACGTGATTGGCGATTATATATGTGAAGTATTAATAGAACTCACATTCTTTAAAGATAATGAACGTTCTATGTATCTAAGATTACAAGTCCCAATTGCCTATAAAAAGGTTGACCCTCATCATTGATGAGGGTTTATCCTTTAGTTAGGAGGTATTTCATATGGAAAAGATTAAAGTTGTACAGTATGGTTGTGGTAAGATGAGTAAATACATCTTACGCTATTTGTATGAGAAAGGTGCGCAGATTGTCGGAGCCATTGATAATAATCCTGCAATTGTGGGCATGGATGTAGGTGATTATGCAGAACTAGGTATTAAGACTGGTGTAAAGATCAGTAGTGATGCAGATGAAGTATTGGATAATTGTGATGCTGATGTTGCAGTCGTGACATTATTCTCACTTGTGAGTGATTGTTTTGATCATTTTGAAAAGTGCTTAAGTAGAGGTATTAATGTCATCACTACATGTGAAGAAGCAACAGATGCATGGACAACTGATCCAGTAAGAATGAATAAGTTAGATGTTCTTGCGAAAGAAACAGGATGTACATTTGTAGGTAGTGGTATGGAAGATACATTCTGGGTGAACATGGTTGGTTTAGTAGCTGGTTCTTGTCATACTATTACTAAGATTGAAGGGGCAGTTAGTTACAATGTAGAAGAATATGGTCTAGCCCTTGCGAAAGCACATGGTGTAGGTTTAACACCTGAAGAGTTTGAAGCAACAATTGCCCATCCTGAAGAAATTGAACCATCTTATGTATGGAACTCAAACGAAGCTCTTGCATCTCGTATGGGATGGACTATTAAGTCACAGACACAAAAATGTGTGCCTTATTTCCATGATACTGATTTGTATTCTGAAACAATGGGTGAAACAATTCCAAAAGGAAATTGTATTGGTATGGCTGCAGTCGTTACTATAGAAACATTCCAGGGTCCTATTATTGAAACACAGTGCATTGGTAAGGTCTATGGTCCTGATGATGGTGATATGTGTGATTGGAAGATTACTGGCGAACCAGATACTGAATTCCATGTAGTTAAACCAGCTACAGTAGAACATACATGTGCTACTATAGTAAATAGAATTCCTAGTTTACTTAGAGCACCAGCTGGAGTTGTCACTGTTGATCAGTTAGATACATTAGAATACTTAACATATCCTATGGATTATCACTTATAATCATCACCAAACCCTCCCTTAAGTGGAGGGTTTTTACATGTGTAATTCCAAACAAATCGTTTAAAATGTCAGATGAAATTTTCTTCTAATTATCTTATGATTAAAGTAGAGAAATTGGAGGGTAACATATGGATTTTAATAATTTTTATAATGGACAGGAATTTGAGACTTATAAGTATCTAGGTGCTTTTGTTCATATGGATGGCGTGACTTTTAGAACATATGCGCCAGCAGCATCTCATGTGGCAGTTATTGGGGAATTTAATGACTGGCAGGAAACACCTATGAACCGTTGTGGAAATGGTCAGTTCTTTGAAGCGACTATATCAAATGCGAAAGTGGGACAGATGTATAAGTATCGTATTTATAATAATGGGTCTTTTGTAGATCACTGTGATCCTTATATGTATACAAGTGAAGTACGTCCTAATAATGCATCTATTATTTTTGATATGAATCAGTATACATTCCATGATGATGCTTGGATAAATCAAAGATTTAGTGAAGATATGCCTATTAATGTGTATGAAATGCATTTTGGTTCTTGGAAGAAACCAGGTGAAGAAGCAGATGACTGGTATACATATCGTGAAATGGCTGATTTAATTATTCCTTATTTAAAAGAAAATCATTATAACTTCTTAGAAATCATGCCTCTAAATGAATATCCTAATGATTTAAGCTGGGGTTATCAGCCTACGGGTTATTTTGCCCCTACATCTCGTTATGGTACTCCTGATGATTTAAGATATTTTGTAGAGAAGTGTCATGAAAATAATATTGCGGTTATTCTTGATTTTGTACCTGTTCATTTTGCGATTGATGGATTTGGTTTGAATAACTATGATGGTACACCTCTTTATAATTACCCTAATGATGCAGTAGGTAAGAGTGAATGGGGTACATGTAATTTCCAGCATTCTCGTGGTGATGTATGTTCATTCTTGAATTCTTCTGCTTATTACTGGTTAAAAGAATATCATATTGATGGCTTAAGACTAGATGCAGTTGGTAATCTTATTTACTGGCAGGGTAATAGTGGTCGTGGAGAGAATAGAGAAGCGATTCGCTTTGTTCAGAACTTTAATAAAGGACTTAAACAGAGAGTTCCTCATACTCTTCTTTTTGCCGAAGATTCATCTTCTTATCAAGGTGTAACACGTCCTGTTGAACAAGGTGGTTTAGGTTTTGATTATAAATGGGATTTAGGTTGGATGAATGATACATTAGATTACTTTATGAAGACTCCAGAAGAGAGACCTTCTTTCTATCATAAGCTTACATTCTCTATGATGTATTTCTATAATGAACATTTTATTCTTCCATTCTCACATGATGAAGTAGTGCATGGTAAGAAAACTATTATTGATAAGATGTATGGTGAGTATGAAGAGAAGTTTGCACAGGTCAAAGCACTTTATATGTATATGTTTGCGCATCCTGGTAAGAAACTTAACTTCATGGGTAATGAGATTGCGATGTTTAGAGAATGGGATGAAACAAAAGAACCAGACTGGTTCTTATTGAAGTATCCTATACATGATTCTTTCCTTCACTTCATGAGAGAATTAAATAAGATCTATTTAACACATCCTTCTTTATCACAGTATGACTTTAGTGAAAGAGGATTTAAGTGGGTGGATTGTCATCAGGAACAGGATTGTATTTATGTCTTTAAACGTATGAGTGATAAAGAAACAATAGTCGCTTTCTTTAACTTCCATAATGTAGATAAGACATATACTTATAAAGTAGATCAGCCTGAAACATTGACTCTTCTATTAAATTCAGATAATGAATTATATAGTGGTAAATCACATAATCTAGATAAAGAAATTCATATAAAAAATGAAATAGAAATGACATTACCTGCCTACAGTGCACAATTCTATATTGTAAAGTAAAAGCGTATCACCTATTTGGTGATACGTCTTTTTACTTAAATATCTTTCTATAATAGCCTCTCTTTTTAAAGTATGTCACTGTATTCTCAAAATCCTTATTAATATAGAAAGTGAGTACATAATCTGCATCATTAATGACTTCAATACTATAATTATAGTTATTAATTGCGTCTGAAATAGTATCCATCGAAAGAGTTTCATAGTCCTTTCTTAAGGCATATTTCAAACCTCTAAAATCATCTTCTTTTAAATAGACTGTATCGTCCATTGTATCATCTTTATAGTTCATAACAGATACTTCTACCCAATGCATATTTCTAAAGATCTGGTTCATATAAGAGACATTTGTATAAAGAAACTTCATATCATCCTTCACATATTTATCGAAACAGTCTTGTGATATGTTGTAGGAACGTGTGAGTGTTTTACCATCTACGAGATGATAAGTAATGTTGAAATAATGAGAAGAATCATTAGAGTTATGTGGTGCTTTTAAGATATCTTTATGTATATCATGAATTATATCTATTGTATCTGAATCATTCAGTTTAACATCCTGATTACCTGAATAATCAGAACTGAATGTCACATAAGATACAGTACCTGTTTTTGGAATCTTATTTTCTTCATCTGTGATATCAAAGACAAAGAAGACGCACATGAGTGAGAAGACCACAAGATAGATGATAAACTTCTTAAAGTTCTTCTTATTAAAGACATAAAGTGTCATATCTGCAATCATTCTTGAAATATAGTAACCTATAAATGAATCAATGATACCTATAATCACAAAAGTGATACGCATTGTATGAATTGATGTTTCATTGGATATAAATAAGAATGTCACAAATGAAGAGAGTACAAGAGTCCCTATAATGACAACTATATCTTTTAAGCGGTCAAAGACAACAGAAGAACCAATGTATTCTAACTTAACACGTTTATAAATGAAGTAGGCAATAAAGACCAAACTGATGCCTATCGCAATATAAATAGTCAAATAAGCAAGAGTATGTAATGTGAGCCATTTTTCTAGATTTAATACATAATTGAAGGCAGTAGAATAGTTCTCAAAAGCGACAGAAGGTTCTTCTACACCATAAGTAAAGGCTGATTTAAGAATAGTAAAGAACTGTGAACTAAGCCATGGTAAACTATTAAAAAATACTCCTAATATACAATGTGTATAGAGATTACCCGTGATAATACCACAGAATTGTGTAATGCCATACGCAAAGAATATGAGTGCACTTTGAATCAAGAACCAGCTTAGACAATGGTTGATTGAAAGTTCTCTATAATATAAAGGAATTGTTTTCCCATAGAATATAAGTATCCCTGTTGTAAGAATAAGAGGTACAAACATTAAAATCATTCCTGCAGTAAAAGATGTCCAATAGAGTTCTGATCTTTTTATAGGCATAGAATGAATAATTGTAGAGGCTGTACGGTTATGATAAAAATAGAGTAACGCCACACTTGTAAGTACCGCAATAGTAGAGATAATAAGATTACCTGCAAAATAAGAACCCTTGAGATAGGCTGCATAGTATTGATACCCCTCTGAACTTGCACCCTGGTAGATAGGATAAAGATATAATAAAACATAAGATACCATCATCCCTAAACCAATGATCCAGAAACGTTTCATAAGGTTTTTAAAGAAGGTTTTATTAAAATATGAGTTTTTGGACATCATCATCTTCTCCTCCTACTTCATATATAAAGAGTTCTTCCAGACTTAAAGGAAGTATATCAAAGATAAGAGGAGATTGATCTCCTATAACCTTTCTAATATTAGAAAGAGAGTCTTCAATAATCAATATTTTTACTGAACCTCTTTCCTCCTGATACGCAATATTTAAATCATCTAAATGAACTTCTTTATCTCCAAATGAAACCTGTATTTTATGAATATGCGTTTGAATATATTCTAAATCAAACTCCTTCATAATTTTACCTTTATACAATATACCTACATGATCCACTATTCCTTCTAATTCTTTTAAATTATGAGAAGAAATAAGAACTGTTAGATTTCTTTGGGCAACATCATCAATAATATATTTCCAAACTAATTTTCTTGCGACTGGATCTAATCCATCTATAGGTTCATCTAAAATAAGATATTTAGGCATTGTAGACATAATTAAACAAAATGATGCTTGTTTTCTCATTCCTTTAGAGAATGTCATTATCTTCTTTGTAGGATTTAATTTAAATGTTTTGTAGAGTTCTTTAAATCTTTCCTGGTTCCATGATGGATAAAGGTCTTTATAGACTTTCGCATTTCTTTCTAAGTTTGTTTCTATGAAATACATCTCATCAGATATATAGCCTATATTTCTTTTTAATTCTGTTATGAAATGACGATTGTCAAGTGGAAATATCACATTTCTTTGATTATCGTCTTTTCGCCTTTTTTTGTGTAATTTTAATCAAGGACATAGGACAGGAAACTTCTATACAGATTTATCGGCGGTTGGCCACTCTGTTATGCGTGGATTGGT
>ERZ838483.793-NODE-793-length-35598-cov-215.951017_pt1 | contig 35598 bp, 24 predicted proteins | sample MGYA00519939_ERZ838483 | MGnify/ENA primary metagenome ERZ838483 (study PRJEB31850, sample SAMEA3708836) | human gut metagenome | biome: human gut; feature: human-associated habitat; material: faeces | place: China | collected 2014 ... | reverse complement strand
CGGCGTCCTTGGTGGCCTGACGCTGGGCGTCGTTGAAGTATGCCGGGCAGGTGATCACGGCGTCGGTAACCGGTTCGCCAAGGTAGGCTTCGGCGTCGCGCTTCAGCTTCATCAGGACCTGGGCGGAAATCTCCTGCGGGGTCCACTTCTTGCCGTCGATCTCAACAGTCCAGTCGGTGCCCATGTGGCGCTTGACGGAGCTGATGGTGCGGTCGACGTTGGTGACGGCCTGGCGCTTGGCGACTTCGCCGACCAGGATTTCGCCGGACTTGCTGAAAGCCACGACCGACGGTGTGGTGCGAGCGCCTTCGGCGTTCACGATAACGGTGGGCTGGCCACCTTCAAGAGTTGCGATGCAGGAATTGGTAGTACCCAGATCAATGCCAACTGCGCGTCCCATAACTTGTCTCCTTTGTAGATAGGTTCGCTATGCGTTTTCTGTTCTGTTCGTTCTTTCGCCCGAGTTTCGGTTTGCCGTCTCTCGAACTTTCCAAAACTTGAGCCTACACCACTCAACTTTGAATCGCAAGCGATTATTCCCAAATCTACAAAAAAGTTGAGCTCTCTTCGCTCAACTTTTTGCCGGGTGCAATCTTAAGCGCAATCTCAGGACACGATTTCAAGGTTCGATCGTCATCGAAAGCAATCGAAAAACGCAGATAAAAATCCGGACCACACTGTGATGTGTGCGATCCGGATCCAATCTGCGATCTTCAGATCACTTCAGATTTTCAGCGGCTGATCTTGGCGGTCTTGACACGCACGCCGGAGACCGGAGTGGAGCTGTCGGAAACGGAGACCACGTTGCCGGACTTGTCCTTGAGCTCGTAGGAAAGCACTGCATCGCCGTTGAATCCGGTGGATTCGGCCACATACTTGCCATCGGCGAGCCTGACTTCGTCTTGGCGTTGCCGTTGCCGATGGCTGCAATGCGCCGAGCGTCGCTACGGATGCGACCGCTGCGATTGCGCCCTTCAAAGCTTTGTGCTTGCCCATGTTTCTCCTTTCTTCAGTCTGCGCTGTATTGCAATCTCCACGCTAGGTTTCGTAAACCAACTTCCGAGACGTTTTAGACGAACGAAACGTGAACTCTCGTCTTCACAAAGTGAATACTTATCTCAAACCCTCTTTCCGTCAACCGTCATCCCCAATATCCCCTCAAGGCTGAATCATGACTCGTGCTTTTGCTGCATGATGTGCAAACGGTCAGGCGGAGGTGCGGCAAGTCAGGCGGAGGTGCGGCAAGTCAGGCGGAGACTTGGCCGGTATGAGCGGAGCGGGTGGCTTTCACGGCCACAAACATGGACCGCACCAGCAGCACGCACAGATAGCAGGCGAACATAATCGCCCCAACTCGTGGCGAAACCTCCCCCGCAATCCACGTGCCGAGCGGCGCGGTCACAGCCGCCGTCACGCCAATAATCAGCGCGGTTTTCACATGCGCTAGCCTGCGCTTCAAGTTCGCCGCGCTGGTCGTGATCGAATTCGGAAACATTGCCAACAGCGAAGTGCCGCGCGCAACCAGGTCGGACGCGCCAAACAGCATCGACAGCGACGGCACCGCAAGCGCACCACCCCCAATGCCCAGCAGCCCCGCCAGCGTGCCGATGACCACACCCAGCAACGCCAAGCCAATGCCGGTCACCACCGTCATGACGATCTGGTGGTCGCGCGACGGCACAAAACTCACCTGATTGATCACCACGAACACGAGAAACGCCACGAAAATCCACCGCAGCACCAATTCCGGCAGCCGTGACAGCAGCCAACTGCCGATCTGTCCGCCAATGAACATGCCGCAGAACAGCAGAGCTGCGGCGAGCCAGTCGACGTGCCCGCCGGTCGCGTACGAAATGACGCCGGAAATGGAGGTCGGCACGATCGCCAGCGTGGACGTGGCGGCCGCGTTGCGTTGAGATAGCCCCAGCCAGACGAGCGCGGGCACGATCACCGTGCCGCCGCCGATGCCGAACATGCCTGACAGCACCCCCACCAACATGCCGACCACAATCAGCACGATGATGCTGCGCGCCGACCCGTCAAGCGCCGTCTCCCCCGCTCGCGATTCCATCTTTTGCGATTCCGTTCGTACGGCATCCGCCTGATCCGCAGTTTCCCCTTCATCACACATGGCAGCTCCTTCCACGTCTTCCGCGCCCGATACTACCCACCTGCCGCGCGCAGCAATCAGCCGATTCCATAATTTTGCGATTTCGCCGCCGCAGCGCCCGGTTCACGCGCTTTCTCGCTTATAGATGGCGGATTCGCGGGATCGACGGATGGTATCTCGCTTATAGATGGCGGCCCCTTGCGGAAACAAGACATCTAGGGGGCATGCATGCTACCCCCTAACGACCTATTGCCCAAACCGACCCGCCACCTATAAGCGAGATACCACCGGACACCCGGCCGAATCCGCCATCTATAAGCCAGATACCCAGCCAAAACCACGACCGCACGCCTACACCCACGCCTACACCGGCACACCCGCACGCCCACACCCACGCAAGACCCATTGCACACACCCCCGTACGCACACGACCGCGCGCGGACCGGCAAAATCGCAAGTCATGAGCGAAAAGGGGCATCAAAAGCGTCCGAAACAGGCCGAATCACACCCCCATCCGCTCACAGACAAGCAAAACCAGCCCAACTCACAAGTCGTGAGCAAAAGGGGAGGCCACCCAACATCAAAACAGCCCGAAACATCCAGAATCGTACCCCCATCCGCTCACAACCGCGCCAAAACCGTCAAAACCGCAAGTCATGAGCAAAAGGGGCATCAAAAGCGTCCGAAACAGGCCGAATAATACCCCCATCCGCTCACAACCCATGCTTCAGCACGATTCAGGCCATATGCGCACCGCAACAACACCCCTGCGCAACATCAGACATGCACACGCACGCAAACACAAGTACACACACTGAAACGCAACACGTACCACAAGCACACAAACACCACGCACCACATACCGAGCACGACCAGACGCACACCCCCGCACACCGGGGAAGCGATGTCACCGGCCTGCGGCGGCGCTAGGCTAGACACTACCCCCGAACACCAGACGAATGGCGCGCGCCGGCCCCGGCGCACAACCCGTGCCGCACAATCCAGGAGCGTCGCCATAGCCGCGCGAGCCCCACAAAAGCGCAGCCAGCCACAAACACGAGCAGTCCGATCACCGCAGCCGCCACGGCTGTCATTTCGCCCGGCTCGTCGTATTGCGTCTTGTCTGGCACTTTCGGATTCGGAATTCGGTGCCCGCGCACGAGCAGCCTGTGTGAGTTGACACCGTACGGCGTGCACGTGATCAGCGTCGCGTAATCGGCCCCGGACTCAATATTCAGCTTGCTGATTTCGCTCGGCAGCACCACTGAGATCTGGTCCACTTGGTACGTGTAGGTTTCGTCGAGCACGTGGAATGCGAACGTGTCGCCTTTTTTCAGTTCGTCGAGGCCGGTGAGCAGTCGCGCGGATGGCAGTCCGGTGTGTCCGGAGACTACCGCGTGCGTGGTCGCTCCGCCTACTGGCAGCGAGGTTCCGGCCAGGTGTCCGGCGGCGATCTGCAGTACGCCGTCGCTGGTGCCGTGGTAGACGGGCAGTTTCACTTTGATGCGCGGGATGGTCACGTATCCCATGATGCCGGTGCCGGTCACGTCGAGCGTTTCATCATATTCGCGCTTCTGCGCGTCGGTCATGTGCCACCGGTCGCCGTTCGCGGCGAGCCGTTCGTTGTATTCGTGCGCCGCTTTCAGCATGGCCTTGCGTTCGGCGCCGGACATGTCTTTGGTCTGTTCCACGTAGCCTGCCACGGCGTATGACTGGTGCATGCGGTTCCACCAGTCGCTGAATGTCGGATACGCGATGAGGCCCAGCGCGCCGATCATGGCGATTGCGGAAATGGCAATCATCACATTGAGCAGCGCATTCGATTTCTTATGCTTGGCAGCCGGTTTAACCTGCGCACCCGGTTTAACCTGCGCATCCAATTCGACTTGCGCAGCTGGCTTGGCGTCCGATTCATCCGTCACGTTATTTATGCTACGCCCGCTTCCGCAAAGCCGTCTTGGCAACGATCAGCAGCACCAAACCAGCGCCCAAGATGGCCACGGCAATCCAAGCGGCCTGCTGCACGTCGGCGCCGGTGTGCGGCTGGTCCGGCGTGGTGGGCGGCGTGTGCGTGTTGGTGATTTCAGTGGAGTCGCCTTCCACATCGGAGATGGTGGTGTAGCCGTCGGGCACCGCCGCTTCGACCACGGTCCATTCGTGGTCCGCGTCGAGCGCTGTCCACGTGTGCGTCCACTTGTTGGACTCGTCCAGTTTCACGTTTTCCACGGGCTCGCCGTCGCGCAGGAGTTTCACGGTGATGGATTCGGGGCGCTTGCCGTCGGAATTGTTCCGGTCATTCCAGATTTTGCGCACGGTGCGTTCCACGGTTTTCGGCGGTTGCGCCACACATTCGGTTTTCGGTTCGATACTCAGCACACGCGACCCGCCGGAGACGCCGTCTTCGGGCACTGTGACGAGCATGCTGCCGGAAGAGCACGTCCATGTCTGGTTCTTTCCGGAGGCGTTGGTGACCTTCACGTCAACGCTGTCGGACACGGCCAAGTACAGGCCGTCGGACAGTCCGGTGAAGGTCAGATGCCCGGAGGTGTTGGTGACGCCGGTTGCCGTGGCGTCGGGTTTGTTCACTGCGATGAGTCCGGCGAGCGTGTTGGCCATGTCTCGCCACACTTGCGCGTCCTTGCCGGTCATCTTCGACCAGTCGACGGGGTAGGCGGTGGAGTCGGTGAACGGTGCGACGGGTTCGAAGGTGGCGCCGCCGCTTGCCGGGATCTGCCCGACTTTGTAGAGGTTGAAGCTGGCGTCCGAAATGGCGAAGTTGGTAGAATCGTCGCCAGTTTCGGAGTCCGAGCTTTTATGCTGGTAAGAAATGGCGATGCTGCCGCTGGCAGAGTCTGTTGTTGGCGCCGCGACGGCATCGCGAGTAGTGAATGCACAGGCTGCCGCGGCGAATGTGGCGGCGATTGCGCAGCATGCGGCGATGACGCGGCTTGCGATCGTGCGTTCCTTCATTGCCGACCCCTCTTCTGTGGATTGGAAAGTAAGCATGTTTGATTCGCCCCCAACGGCAAACCGGAAAATATATGGAGCCAGGCTGGATACTCAAGAAAATTAGGCAGTGTACAAGGGATTGAGGTGGTCCAGCCCAGCATATGTGGGTTCAGTTATTATTTAATTTTTAGTTTTTAAATTATGTATTGCGATTCCCGTAAGCCGCTGCTGACTTGCGTCAACGCGGCTCACGGGTTTCGCATGGTTACTTCAGATTCTTATGGAATCCGGAGGATCAGGCGTTGCGACGACGCAGAGCCATCACCAGGGTCGCGCCAGCAAGCACGAACACAGCGATGCCAGCCACGTACAGCAGCACGGTGCCCATGCCACCGGTGGACGGGAGGTTGGAGCCCTTCTTGTTCACGACGTCGGCCTGAACGGTACCATTCGTCTTATCACCGTCAGTCTGATTAATCTTCAGAGAAGTCAGCGTCGGGTCCTCAGCCTCCATTTGATGGTCAGCAGTGATGGTGAAGAGTGTATCGGCAGCAGTGTTATAGCCAGCCGGAGTGTGGCTTTCCACGAGCTTGTAATCGCCATCATCGATGCGGGAGAAAGACCCAGTGTAGGTGTAATGCCCCTCGGTGCCACCCCTCGTCAGAGTGATCTCCTCACCGACCTTCTTCCACTCTTCGCTATCGCCACTCATGTACTTCTTGTACAGCGTGAACTTCGGCATATCACTCTCCGCCGGGTCACCCTGATCGAAGGTCTTGTTGACATTCAGCTGGTAAGTGAAGACGATGACCTTATCCTTCGGGGTCTCGCCAGTCGGAGTGTCCGCGCCATCGCCAGTGTAGTTCGGGTTGTTGGAATAGTCGAGCCAAGCCTCGTTCGGGTTACCCGCAGAACCAATCACAGCATTTTTGTTCAGCGTGGATGCATATTCGACAGTGAACTTGCCACCTTCAGCAACAGCAATGGCTTGACCCTCGGAATCAGTAAGAGACTTGACATCGTTGATGGTGAGGGTGAAAGTGCTATCAGCAGTGGTAGTAGTCGGATTCAGAGCCAAGGTGTACTGGGTCGACGGAATGACAGTATCGCCATACTTAACAGTAAAGCCAGAAGCTTCCGGATAAGTCAAACCAGCCGACTGGTTATCAGTAAAGACCAGCTTGTAGGTCTTGTACGCCGCGAAATCATCCTTGTTCTTCGGCAAGGTGGCGGTCAGCTGGAACGGGACTTTATCGTTCACATCGTAATCGGCGGAATCCTGCCAGTCGCTCTTAGCACCAGTGGAGTCGTTGACGTCCTTGACCTTCTTTTCGAGGGTCGGCTTGTCAGCCTTACGGGTGATGGTCACGTCTTCATTGCCAACAACCCTGACAATATACAGCGTCTGAGCATCATTACCGGTCACAGTATCATCTTTGTCCTTGGCCAGGTAGTAACCGGCAGGAACCTTTGTCAACGGAGCAGATGCAGTGAGATCGGAGCCATACTGAGCAGTCAGGTCTGCGAACTTGAGAATCTCAGTAAGTTTCTCCTGATCAGACTTCGAGCTATCAATCTTAGCCAGCTCTTCGGCAGCTTCCGCAGCAGTCAGGTCCTTTCCCTGATCGCCTGCAGCATTTTCAGCCTTAAAATTGGTACCAGCCTGGACGTTGCCAAGTGCACCGTTTGCGCCATAGGTACCAGTAAGAATCTGGTAGACAGAGTAGGTGTGGGTATCTCCGTCAGCGACCTTGATACCACCAGTTGGGTCATCCGCCATGGCGGTGGAGGCACCGGCGAAACCGGCGACCGCCATCGCCGCAGTGGCTGCCACAGCGACGAGGCCCTTGAGAACCTTGTTCATTGTTCTCCCTTTCTTTCTTGTTTGAAATCTTGAATCTTCAGTTATGTGTGTTCAGTTATTGCCTAGTGGGCATTGGGTCGCTACGCTACGGACCGGTCCCCCTTCCCCTAGACGAGTTCATCATTGCCGCCTCCTGACCTTGAGGGCCATTCCAGCCGCAACAACACCTATCAACGCAGCCACCAAAGCCGCCGCGTAAATCCAAGAGTTGCCAGTTCCACCAGTCGCCGGCAACACCACCCCCGGCTGGTTCTTAATCCCCCCAACCGCGAAGTTGAACACATCAGAGTCGTAAGTCTTATCGGCAGTTGTGAAAGCGCCCGTCTTATCCGCGGTGCCTTCAGCGACGCTGTTCGAATTCCAGTTGCCAGTGACGTCGGAACCTTCAACCGGGCCGAACGTGAACGTGCGGACGGTGGAATCGACGTCGTATCCGTCAGGAGCCTTGGTTTCGACCAACGTGTACGTGCCCCAATCCAGGCCTTCCAGCTTGAACTGGCCGGCAGCAGGGTCGACGTCGTACGGCCGGCCTTCCGCAGCGCCTGCCAGCGCGGAACAAGTGGTCTCCGCCGCAGCCTTGTTTTCGGCAGGCACACAGTCGGTGATCGCAATCGGCTTCTGCTGATCAGAAGCGATGTCGGCGTACTCAGCCTTGCCAGTAGTCGCATTCCAGCCGAAGTTCTTCGTCTTCGTCAGCTTCCACTCCGAGCCGGAAAGCTTCTTGCCATTGTTGGAATCCGAGGAAACCTTGTTCCACGAAATCGTGCCGGTGTTACGGGTGTTCGGAATCTTGCTATTGGCAATCGAACCGCCATTAGCATTCTTAATCGAAACCGATGTAACGCCATTCGTGGTCGTAATCGTCACCGTATACGGACCGGCGATGCTGTAGCCGTTCGGCGCAACCATTTCGGTGAGCGTATACGTACCGTCTTCAAGGTCGACCACCTTGAAATAGCCAGCCCTAGTGTCCATATCGCACTTGCCGAGCGCGTCGCCGCAGGAGTAGACGATGGGAGCCGCACTCGTGCCGGAACCCTCGGCATCGTTGACGGCGATCACATCTGTCTTGCTGGACTTCAGCACCGCAGTGGACACGCGAGCCCTCACCTTCGCGGCAGAAGAGGCGACATGACAACTCTTCGGCTTCGTTGGCTGCTTGTCGGAATTGGTGTTCACGTACATGTCGGTGTAGGTGCCACTCCAGAATTTGAACTGATCACCTTCCGCGTTTTGACCGTTGCTGTTGTACCAACCATCGCTGTTCGGACTAGCACCATTGCGGAAGTAATAGCCATGATTCGCTACAACGTTCGCCTTCAGGATGCTCGCAACCACGTAGCCACTGCAATCGCCCGCATCCGTCATCTTGACCGCAGGCCAGTTCGTGCCGGTCTTTGGCTGATAATGCAGGTAGTACTCTTTCCAATTGACCGTGGACTTCTGGAAGTACACGTTGATGGTGGAGTCATCCCTCACTGTGATGGTGACGGAAGCCATGGCGTTAGAAGAGGTCACCACGGTAATGGCGGACCTGCCGGCCTTCCTGCCGACAACGGTAGCGTTTTTACCGTCACTCGTTACAGTAGCAACACTGGTGTCGCCACTGGACCACGATGTGATGGTATCGTTGGCCGGATCTGTAGTGGCCGTCAACTCGATGGACTTGTTGAGGCCAACCTCCGTAGGGCCAGAGATGGTGACGGTACCAGTGGTGGTGCTTCCGCCGCTACCGGAGCCGCCGCCGGTACTGCAGCCGGAAGGAGCAGTACTCACGGCTCCGTAATTTTCGACAGTCGCCACGGTCTGGTTGGCATCTGTAGCGAAGTTCTCATCAGAGCTATTGTCCTTGTGGTACCAATTGCTGCCCTGGTAAAACAGGTACGTCACTACTTTAAGGTCAGGATTCTCAATTGTAACGGTCAAATAACCAGTGCAGCCTTCGGCAGAAGTCATCACGGCATCTTTCCAAGAGCTCGTGTTGTCCGGAGTAAACGAATAATGCAATTTCGTGCTGCCGGAATTGTATCCTTCTGCCTTGAAATAGAACGTGGTGCTGTTCTTTGGCGTCGGCTTGATAATCGTGCCATTTGGAACGTTCACCTTGACAGTCGCGCAAATCTTCGTAGCGGCAAGCGAGCATGCAGTAACGGTACCGTTTCCATCGTTGACGGCAGTAACCTTGCCATTGTCATCAACCACTACGGAACCGGTAGCAGTCCATGCGACGCCTTGCGGCACACCGTCGGTCTTATTATCAGTTCCGAAAACGGAAGCAGTGAGATCGAACGGAATACCGTCTTTCATCATAATAGATTCCGGCGAATCCGCACCGTTGTAATAAATCTTGACCGACTCGACGCTCTTGGTTGAATCCGTGATCTGGTAAGCGGTCTGACCGTCAGAAGTGGTCAACTGCCATTCCGAACCGGACAGCACCTTGCTGGGATCAGAGCCGTCGACTTTCGACCACTCCAGCGAGGCGCCCTTCTTCACATTAATAATCTGATTACCCTCGACGTCAGTCCATGTGGTACCATCAGCCGATTCCTGCACATTTTGAACAGTCGAACCACCTGCACCAGCAGTGATTCTATATACCTTGTCAGAAACCTGATAGCCATTGGCGGAGGTGATTTCCTTCACATAATATGTGGCTTCCGGATTCAAGCTACCGATTTGAATGGTGCCATTGTCAACGTTGTCAAGATCGAAGGCACCACCGTCCTTGACAACGCGCAAAGCGTTTGCCCCGGCCTTTGCATCCGCATAGTTCTTGAACACGCCCCACGTGGTGCCGGCGAGCTTGTTCTTGCTCGAATCCACCTTGTTGATCTGGATTACCGCACAGGAGGAGTTGAACGTGCCGTTCCAGGGGAGGTTATGACGCTCCTGGTCCATGTTGATTACAGAGGCAGTCTTGCCTTCCCAGCCGTTGCTGTTGACTCCAGCAACATCAGCAGCCACCGTCGGGTTGTACATGCTGAAGTCACCGCCGACGTACACGCGACCGTTGGTGGTGACATGGTCTTCGAAATTGCCGTTTGGAACCAAAATGCTGCCAAGCATGGCGGCGGCAGGATCATCATCCGTCTTCTTGTTATCGCTTGCGCCTTCATTGGCGACGCCACCACGAATGGTCACCTGGGTCGCATTCTTGAAGTTCCACATGATCTTCTGCGCGGCGGTGGAGTAGGCGGTCTTTTGATCTGTCGTGGCAGCCTTAGAGTAACCGTCACCAATCTCGAGGCCATTCCACCAGAAACGCCAGCCAGTATGGAAGTCAACGTTGCCACTGACATTGATTACGACCGAGGCATTATTCGGAATATTGGTGAACATGAAGTCAACGCCACGATAGCCGCTAGAGGAAAGCTGATCTGCGGTGACGTTGAAGACCTGCATGGCAGAGCCTTTGCCAGCGGAATCCGCATCACCAGTGAATGTAATGAGCTTTTCAGCATTTGAGCCGGAATCATCGAATTTGAAGCCGTACTGGATTTTGTTCTTCGTGCCGTCGTAATTGTAGTGGTGACGCATGTAATAGCCGTCCGAATAAGTCGCACTCGTAGTTGAAGTCTGGGATGCCTCGGCCGTACCGACCTTGGCATCGGCAACATACACGCCCTCGCTCTTTTGCAATCCGGCGAGCTGCTTGGACAGACCTAAGACGTTATCAGCGTAGAAAGTAGAGTAGTCCTTCGTGGCATCGTTAAGTTTGACACTATTCAAGCCAACAGAGTCAAATTTGACATTCGTATACTTATTTCCGTCAGCGTCAACGGTAGCTGTGGCGTCCCATACGGAACGGCCGGCGTTGGATCCGGAGCTATTCTTGTCGGCATTGAGATGCCAGCTGGTATTGCCGTTAATCCGGGCGGAATACCACGTTACATTATTACCAGTGCCCTCGTTCTGCACAAATGCGCGACCTGTGGAACCATTATCGAAGCCACCGAGAGCGGAAACGCTCTTGCTCGGATTGTCCGCATCCCACATATTGCCCGTGGAATTACTCGTATTGGATGTGCTGTTGCCAGCCACCACCAGCACATCACTGCCGGACTGCGGACGGAACTGAGCGCCGAAACCAACTACGCCGAATCGGAAGCCGTTGCTGCTCCAACTTGTTTTCGCGCCGTTAGTGGCAAGCTTACCGTTGACCAGCGTGAGGCCTTCGGCCTCCACCGCATAGGACTTGTCAATCTTTTGAGTCGAACTGAGATCAGCGTAGGTACCACCATTGTTCTGGTTGTTGGCGCCCACGTACATATTGCCGCCCACATAAGTGGCCACACCAGAATCGACAGTGGAAGCACTGACATCGTCGCCCAAGCTGATCGACTGCGGCGTGCAAATGCCCGGTTCTGCGGAAGTGTCAGCCTTGGCATTGTAGGTGGGGAGGAGGGAAGTTACTGCTACGGTGGCCATCATGGCTACCGCTATGGCGGCGGCGGTCAGCGAGCGGGTACGCGAAAGCGCGCAACCGGATGCCGATCGCGTTCCTGCATAGTGTCGTGGTGCGTTGCCGGCACCATTACGCCATTGCCTCATCTTGTCCCCTATCCGCAAAGTGTTCACCCTTCTGAGCCCCTCAACTCGAGGGTTGATATCCTTTGCATAATGCCGTTATCACTTCTGTTTTACGTATAGCTTCTGCGCTGTTCCCATCTCCGGCAACACAGCCGGAAACCTCTGTTTTCCCTTTTTCTCTGACCTACGGTTTACTATGATAACCTTTGCAGTTATGAAAACAAAATGAAACAGAAAGAACCCACACCCCCTCCCCCGATACGTTTTTTCGTCCCCTCTCACGGGGACAACGCTTTAAAGCCTGATATTCAACGGTTTGTCAACGATTGCAAAATCAAAAACACATGCTGATCATTGAATGAAATTCATCATTCATCAGCCCCCGATTGGCGTGTCATGAAACACATCACTGCAAATTGTTTCATTTTTTTCCTGAAAACGTATGCCACACACCATGACTACAGTGGGGGTATCCCTTATCAATCCACCCCAGGCCATCACAATCAGCCCGTCGGCATTGACGGGCTGCGGAAGGACAATGAGACTCGGCTCTCAGCGGCCAGTGCCATACACGGAATCGGTGCCACGCAGCACAAGCTGTGCACGCACAATCTCATGCGCGTTCTCGAGCGGCTCACCTTCGATGAGCTTCATGGCCTTCTGCGCGGCCGCGCGACCCATCGCATACGGATCCTGGCGCATGGTGGTCAGGCTCACAGTGTCGGCGTACGGCGAATCGTCGAAGCCGATAATCGAATAGTCACTCGGCGTGTGGTGGCCGTAACGTTCCAAACGCAACACCAGCGGAATCGCCATCATATCCATCTGGCAGCAGATCGCGTCCGGGAACTCGTCCAACGCAAGCAGCGCGGTCAACGCCGAGTCGGCGAAGGTCTTGCCACGCGGCACAGAGACGACGCGCCACTTGAAGTCATGGGAGGCCTCCATCGTCTTGCAGGCGCGGATGAAGCCCTGTCCTCGCGCATCGATGGAGGAATTAATGGAATCGACCGCATCGGAGCACACGTACACGATATTCTTGTGCCCCAGATTGATCAGATGCTGGGCGGCGGTGAACATGCCGTCCTCATCGTCGATGGAGATGGTGGCGTCGAAGCCGTTTTGCGTCGGCGTATTGATGCCGATGATCGGCACGTGGATGCGTTTGAGCTGCTGGATTTCCTTCGGATCCACGCCGAACGACGTTACGAATACGGCGTCCACGTTGCGGCGGACGGGCAGATTCGTGAAGAATTCCTTGCGATTCTCGGCCGTGTCGACATGCTGGAACAGCGATACGTCATACCCGGCATTATGCATGACGGATTCGATTCCAGCGAACACTTCCGTATTGAACCAGCTAGTAATCTCTTCATTCATCAGCATCGCCACACGGTACGATTGGCCGGATTTCAGCGACGTGGCGGAACGGGAGATGTTGAAATCAAGCTTGTCGGCAGTTTCCAGCACCTTGCGACGTGTACGTTCGGACACCAGTTCCGGACGCGTGAACGCGCGCGACACCGTGGAAATCGACACACCCGCGGCCTTGGCCACCTCGCGAATGCCTGCTCTATCCATCTCTCAACCCCTTTGCGGTTTCTGCATCATAATCACAAACGTTCCCAGCCTTGGAAACACTCGCTTGAGCGGCGATGCTCTCTCAATCTGTTTCCATCATACTGCGAACGTTGTCAAAAATCACGCTAGTTTTGCACAAATCGCACAAATTATCAAAATAACCGGGTAAACCGCGTAAAAAGCCCATTTCGTCCACTGATGCTTATAGCCCAGCCTGCCGTTGTAGTAGTGCATGAACGCCACGCCCACGCCCGGCGCGATCATCATCACGGCGCCGAACAGGCCGGCTGTGAACATCATCGAATTCTCATACTGGCGCATCAGAGCGAAAATCAGCACGAAGCCAAGCGTCACCGAACCGATGCTCATCATATGCTGGCGTAGGCCGATACGCAGCAGCAGGTCCCACAGCAGACCAATCACCACCAGTCCGACCGACAACAGCACCTTCATGGCCTTCTGATAGCGCGACGCCACCCAGTCGAGCGCGGCAAGCACAACAAACGCAACGAACAGGCCGAAAACGGGATTCTGCGAGCCCAGGTCGAAAGCCTTATGCGATGTGGCGAGGTCGTACGGCACCTCGCACACCACGGCGAGAATGAACAGCTGCAGGCCGTACGCGACCCGGCTGTGCGTTTCACGGAAACCCTGCACCAACAGCCACGCGTAGATCGGAATGGCGAACCAGGACACCACTTCGCTCAGGACCATCGCCGTCAGCGACGTCATATTGTTGGTATCGGAGCCGAAGAACAGCGGCACGATGGTGGTGCTGCCGGCGGACAAGGCCAACGCCACCGCGCCGATGACCTTAAGTTGGAACACCGTCAGTCCGCGACGCTTTTTCCTGTTGCGGCGAGCGCCGCCGAATCCGATTTGGTCGGTCGAATCGGTTCGAGCTCCCTGCTCGGCATAGCCTTCCATATGTCCTCCTATTGCGATTTTTCCGCGCGTCGCACGTGGCACGTGCACCTTACGCACGCCTTACGCACGTATGCCTTTTACGACTTGCGACTTTTCCTTGCGACTTTCCCGCACGCCACAGCGGCTTCCCGCACGTCCCATGCGATTTAAGCTCAGCGCCCACCGCGCGCCTTATGCGTCCAGCACGAATTTCAGCAGCCCGTCGTAGTCGGCTCCGGTAAACGAACATACCGCATGTGCCGAAACGTCCGGGTCGTCCGCCGGTGAAATTTCCGTGCGGAAGTATGCCGCGTCGAGGCCGGCGGAATTGGCGCCGATGATGTCGTTGCGCTCGTCGTTGCCGACCATGAGCGCGTGCTTGGCGGTCACGAATTCACGGTCGAGCGCCAGCATGTACAGGTCGCGTGCGGGCTTGCGGATTTTCTCTTCACTGGAGATGATCACGTCGTCCAGTACGCTGGCAAGGCCGGTCTCTTCCAGTTCGGGGCGTGTGTAGCAGGCTTGCGCGTTGCTCAGCAGCGCCACGACCATGCCGGCGTCCTGCAGTTGTTCGATCATGTCGAGCGCGCCGGGGTACAGCCGGAACAGGCTGGTGCTGCCTTGGCGGAACGCCCATGCGGCTTTCAGCGCGGCCTGCGGTAGCGCGAGTTTCTTTTCCGCTTCCTCGCTGCGATTCATGAGCAGGGACCGGTAGACCGGCAGGATGTCGAATTCGTCCCACCCGTTGCGAACGATTGCACGGTCGGCTTGGTGGACCATTTCGCGGGCTTCGAGCTTTTCGAACTGGTCGCGCATCACGTCGACGGATTCGTACTGCGCGCCCAATTCGGTCACGCAATCGTACAGCGCCTGCCATGCGGCCTCGCTCTGCTCATCGGTACGAATGTCGATCAGCGTTCCGTACAGGTCGAAAAACACCACCTCGTACCGCGGATTGCGCGCTCCGATTCCCACTGTCGTATCCTTTCTGGTTTTCCGGCCCCATTGCCGTATCTGTTACGGCAACCGCAGCTTTGCGGTCGCCGTTTTGTAGCTTCCCTACTGAGAGTATTACTGCAACCGCCAGATTGCAAACGTATGCGGTGGAACAATCAAATAATCGCCATCACCTGCGCTCACATTGCCTTCCACCGGACTGACGGACGAGCCGAGACCACACCAGTATCTCCGTATTCCGCCAATCGGTTCCAAACCCGTTACGGCCACGTCAATAACGCCGACGTGTCTGCCTGGATTGGCGGCCATCAGATAATCGCCGACGCGGAACACGAGTTCGTCGCCTTCCGTATCGACGATATTGCGATTGCCGTCGAACCACTGTGGATCAGACTTGCGCAATGCAATCAACTTCGCGTAATACTCAATCAAATCGCGCTTCTGCCATGCACGGTTCCAATCGAGCCAGTTAAGCTCTTTGGCGGAATCGTAAGAATCAGAGCTGCCGAATTTGGTACGTGCGAACTCCTCGCCGGACAGCATGAACGGGATGCCAGCGGAGGTAAGCGTGATACCCACAGCCAGCTTGTTGGCGTCCATCACGTCGGTCAGCGCGGCCGCAATCTGCGGACCGACACCGGCCAGCCCTTCCGCCGAGAAATCGGCGTCATACATGACTTTTGGCACATCCACGGTATTTTCGTTAACGCCTTCGGCCACGGTGCTGCCCAACGAACCAGCCGCAAAGCTCGCGCACAACTTGTCCCACAGCGTGAGGTCGTCGTGCGCGGACACGTATTGAATGACCTGGCCTGCCACTCCTTCCGAATGTTTGCCGCGACGCCACGCGTTCACGGCCTCACGCGCAGCCGCTACGTTCTCGTGCATGCCACCGTTCACATAACCCGGGCGGTCCGAGAAGAACACATGGCCCTTGATGGTGTCTCGCGTGGTGTCGCAGAAGTGGCCGATGCGACTGTCAAGCTTCGACAGGCCTGACTTGTCAGCCAGCACGGTGTCGCTGGGCAGCGGCGCGGTGGCGCCCGCGGACCACGGTTCGCCGTACATGAGAATGTCGCGTCCACGGCCGGGAATCTCATCCAGAGCAGCACGCACGGCATTCATGGTGTCCACGTCAATCAGACCCATCAGGTCGAAACGGAAGCCGTCTATATGGTATTCGCGCGCCCAGAACGTCACGGATTCCACGATGAACCGGCGGAACATCTTACGTTCGGTGGCCATGTCGCAGCCGCAGCCGGAGCCGTTGGCGAACGCCCCGTTGGGCTTGCGGCGCAGGAAGTATTTCGGCACCGTACGTTCGAACCAATTGTCGGTGGAGAACATGTGGTTGTAAACCACATCCATGATCACCTTGATGCCCGCACTGTGCAGCGCCTGCACCATCTGCTTGACTTCGCGGATTCGTGTGGTGCCGTCGAACGGATTGGTGGAGTACGAGCCTTCCGGCACATTGTAATTGATCGGATCGTAGCCCCAGTTATAGCGGTCGCAGGTCGTTTCGTCCACTGAACCGAAGTCGTAAATCGGCATCAGCTGCACTGCAGTGACACCAAGCTTCTTCAGGTACGCAAGGCCGGTCGGAAAGTCGGGATGGCCTTCCAACGACGTACCGTCATCGGCGAACGCAAGATACTTGCCGCGGTGCGATTCGGGGAAACCGCCGGCGGGATCGTTGCTGAAATCGCCCACATGGGTTTCCCAGACCACGGTCTGCGCAAGCGGCACGTCCGGCATATGGTCGCGGTACCAACCATCCGGATTGGTGCGGCTGAAGTCCACGACCATGCTGCGCCGGCCGTTCACACCGGCCCCGCGCGCCCACGGATCGGCGACGCGGTCCACGGAACCGCAATCGCGTTCAATCAAAAAGTCGTAATACACGCCGTGCTTGTTGTCGACGAAATCGTACGTCCAGGAACCGTCGGTTTCAGGACGCATCAGGTACTGTCCGATCAAAGCGTCGCCGTCTTCCCCCATGGAGCCGCGCATGAACAGTCGCAGTGTCACCTTCTTGGCAGAAGGCGCCCAGAGAGCAAACTGGGTGCCGGTTTCAGTAACCACGGCACCCAGCGGCCGTTCCAGACACAGCGGGAACGGTTCGGCGACGCTCGTATTCGGCTGTGCGAAGCTGTCTACGAGCGTCATATCCTTTGCCTTTCTTTAGCCCTTCACGGAGCCCGACATGGACTCCTGATAGAAGCGCTGCATCACAATGAACAGGATGGCGATCGGAACGGAGATCACGACCGCGGCCGCGGCGAAGCGGGCAAACCAGTTCTGGATATATTCCTTCTGCAGCATGAGCCACAGGCCCAATGCCACGGTGTAGTTGGATTGCGTACGGCAGATCACCTTGGCCATGACAAAGTCGAGCCACGGGGTCAGGAAGCCGATGATGGCCTGGTAGACGATCATGGGCTTGCAGATCGGGATGATGATCTTATGGAACACCTGGAAACGGGTGCAACCGTCGAGCAGGGCGGCTTCGTCCAGCGAGGTCGGAATGGTGTCCATATAGCCCTTCATCACGTAGAAGCCAGCGCCGGAACCGGCGGAGTACACGAGAATCAACGCCACGGTAGTCATGGTGCCGCTTGACAGGCCCAAGGCCTTCAAGATGAAGTAGATGGCGGTGACGGCCATGATACCCGGGAACATGCCAAGAATCAGCACAACGTTCATGAAAGTCTTGCGCACACGGAAACGCATACGGCTCATGCAGTATGCCACGGAGAGCACGAAGATCAGAGAAATCGCACAGGTGAAGCAGGCGATGATGAACGTGGTGCCGAACATCTTCGGGAAGTCCAACACGTTGCGGTCGGTGAACAGCACCCTATAGTTGTCCAGAGTCCACTCCTTCGGGAAGAAGGAGCTGGTGTACGGGGCGGTGTTCTTATTGAACGACTCCGCGAACACCCATACGATTGGGACGAGCCAGATGACGGCCAGAATGGCCAGGAACAAGTGGGCGAACACGTCGCCGGTGATACGGCGGATCTTCTGGTCGTGCAGAAGGCCGTGGCTTTCCACTTTGGTTGCGGAATGCTTGTTGCTCATCGGAATGCCTCCTCATTCTTATAGGAGCCGGAATTGCGGTAGGTGATCAGCGAAACGATGGCCAACACGACGAAGGTCATGATGCCGATCACGGCACCGAGATTGTAATCCTGCTTGTCCACGGTCAGCTTGTACAGCCAGGTGATAAGCAAATCAGTGGAGCCTGCGGAATCGCCCAATGGCGTAGGATCGCCGCCGGACAGCAGGTAAATGACGTTGAAGTTGTTCACATTGCCCGTGAAGGTGGTGATCAGATACGGGGTGAGCACGAAGATAATGTACGGCATGGTGATCTTAGTAAAGATCTGCCACCAGTTGGCACCGTCGATCTTCGCCGCCTCATACTGATCGGCCGGAATGTTCTGCAGAATACCAGTGATCTGCATGATGGTGTACGGAATACCGACCCACAGGTTGATGACGATTACGGTGACACGGGCCCAAGTGGCGTTGGTGAAGAACGGCAGCGGACTATCGATCCAACCCCACGTCTGCAGCATGCGGTTCACCGCGCCCTGCGGCTGGAGCATGGTGTGCATGACCAACAGGGACACGAACTGCGGAACGGCGATGGACATGGAGAAGCAGGCACGCCAGAAACCCTTGAAGTGGGTGGTCTTGCGATTGATGATCATAGCCACGAACATGCCGAGGAAGAAGTTCAGGAAGGTGGCGAAGAAGGCCCAGACCAATGTCCAGACCAGCACACGTCCGAACAGTACGGCGTTAACGGTGCCGCCGCTGTTGGAGAAAACCTTGGCGAAGTTCTCAAAGCCGACCCAGTGGAACAGCACGAGGTGCTTGTGGTCATAGCTGGTGAATGCCATTGAAATCATGAAGATCAACGGCAGCACGGTGAACACGGCGATGCCCAGCGTGGGCAGGAACATCAGCAGAACGTGCGCCTTGGCATCGAGCAGCTCGCGGACATCGTCCATGAAGCTCGGAGCCTTGCCGTTCTCCTCGAGCAGCACCTAGGACTTGTATGCAGAGCGCACGGACATGACCCACAGGCCGATGAAGGCAGCGGTGATAACCAGAGTGGCGACACCGTACAACAGGATGACCACGGAACGGTCAGGTTCGGTGTAGACCCAGAAGCCGTCGACCAGCTTCTTGCCGCCTGCATTGGTGCCCAAGGTCGGCAACTTGGAAAGATAGTCCACGCCACTGATTGCCATGAACACGAAGTATGCGATTTCCAGCGCCAGCATGGCAATGCCCTTGACATACTGCTTGCGCACGATATCGCCAAGACCAAACACCACTGCGGAAAGCTTAGTGAACAGGTCACCACGCCGGAACGCCGCCCTTACCGTGTAAGGCGACGGAGAAACATAATCAGCACCCTGCTTCCGAAGGCGCTTCATCTCCCGTGGGGAAAGAGTTGTTGCTGTCATTTCGACTGCCCTCTCATATGGATATTGAAAGATAAAAAAAGCTTTGCTCCCGGACAAGGGGAAGGAGAATTTAAAAACCTTGCCCGGGAATGCAAAGCTCGGAGGAGGAGTGAGCCACTATGCAAAGTGGAGAGAGACACCGCGACTCGAAGCGTCTCTCAAAGCTGCAGGATGGCTGGAGGGATTTGGCAGTGCCAACCACCTGCATTCTTCAGTTATTGGATTTTTAGAATTACTGATTTCACTCAGCGATCTTGCCACCGGCCTGCTTGACCCAATCCTGGTACTTGGCGGCAGCGTTGTCCTTGGTGATTTCCTTGTTGACCAGGGCCTTGCCGAAGGTTTCGGCCGGAGTCCACCAATCGTTCATGCCGGACAGACCGGACTGCAGGAGAGCAGTGTTGGCCATGGTGTCGGACTGGGCCTTGGCTGCGACGTCGTCGGTGGTCAGATCAGACAGGGACTTGTCGGTCGGCGGGATGGCGCGCATCTCGTAGTGCAGCTTCTGAGCTTCGGTGGAGCCGAGGTAAGCGGCGAACTGGGCGGCGGCCTTCGGGTTCTTGGCGTTCGGGTTGTAAGCAGCGGCCTTGGTGGCGGCGAAGGACTTCATCTGCTTCTTCTGGCCGTTCACGGTGAAGGTCGGCAGAGAGGTGGCGGCGTAGTTGTCACCCAGGGCCTCCTTCACGTCCTTAGCGGACCAGGTACCGGAGAACAGCACGTCGGCGGAGCCATCCTTGATGGCTGCGAGGCCGGAAGCGCCATCGTCGTTGGAGAAGTTCGGGTTGGCGACCACATCAACCAGATAAGAGGTGATATCGGCGCCGTCCTTCGGGAAGACCATGCCTGCGTCAGCATCATTGCCCTTCTCGCCGAACAGGCTCAGGCCATCATAGAAGCCGTTGATGTACCAAGAATTCTGCAGGGAGAACGCGACCTTGGCCTTGGAAAGGATGGTATCGAAGTCCTTGGCCTCATCCTCGGTGATCTTGGACTTGTTGTAGTACATGAACCACGTGTTGTCGGTGTACGGCACGCCATAGAGCTTGCCATCGGTGCCGGTGACGGAGTCGACTTCGAGGTCGCCGTTCTGTTCCTTCACCTGCTTCTCAGCGTCGGTGCCCAGCTGGCCAATGGCCTTGGCGTCCATTAGAACACCCAACTGATCGGAAGCGAACATATAGACATCGGCTGCCGCGGACGGATCAGTGCTGACCTGCTTGGAAGCATCGCCTTCAGAGACCACGTCATTCTTCCACGTGATATTGTATTCCGGATGCGCCTTGGCGAAGTTCTCTTCGACCTTGCCCAGCCAGTTGGTGTCCTTGGCCTGGTCTTCCTGCGGAGCCCAGACGCTCAGGGTGATGTTCTGGGTGCCGGAGGCCTTCTTATCGCTTCCACCATTGTCGGAGCCGCCGCACGCAGCGAGCGGAACCAGCATGGCAACAGCAGCAGTAAGTCCGATTGCCTTCTTCCAATCGATCTTCATTGATCTTCCTTTCCTCACATATCCTTGTGCTCTGCAACATCTCCGGTTGGATGGTATGGACCAAAACCCTGCATACGTTCACATCATCGTTTCTCGGATGATTGCCGACCGCATTGGGGCTACCGAAAATGCATCAGTGCTTGTTAGGGTAGCACATTTCTGCCAACGTTTGCAATTCAGCGCTATGATTGTTTCAAAGAAACACCGCAAACCGCGAAATATCAAGGAGACACACCCTCATGCTTTCCCCCGCGAAACACCCCCACCCCAAATGGCTTGCCGACGCAATTTTTTATGAAATCTATCCACAGTCCTTCGTCGACTCCAATGGCGACGGCATCGGAGACATCCCCGGAATCACTTTAAAACTGGACTACATCAAGGATCTCGGATGCAACGCGATCTGGCTCAATCCCTGTTTCGACTCGCCATTCAAAGACGCCGGCTACGACGTGCGCGACTACAAAAAGGTGGCATCACGCTACGGCACCAACGACGATCTCATTGCGTTGTTCGACGCCGCCCACCGGCGCGACATGCACGTGATCCTCGATCTCGTGCCAGGCCACACCAGCGAGGAACACGAGTGGTTCCACCGCAGTTGCAAGGTCGAACGAAACAATTATTCCGACCGCTACATCTGGACAGACTCATGGATCTCCGGTGGCGACGGACTGCCATTCATCGGCGGCGAATCGCCCCGCAACGGTACCTACATCTTGAACTTCTTCAAATGCCAGCCGGCGCTCAACTACGGTTTCGCGCACCCCGAACGTAGCTGGCAGAAGCCAGCCCTTGGTCCGGACGCGAAGGCCACTTGCGACGCGATGGTGGACGTCATGCGGTTCTGGCTTTCCCGTGGCGCAGACGGCTTCCGCGTGGATATGGCCGACAGCCTCGTCAAAAAGGACGATGAGGGCAAGCCTTACACCATCCGCACCTGGCAGTACATGTTCGCCCGGATCCGCCCGGCCTTCCCCGAAGCCGCGTTCGTTTCGGAATGGGGACGGCCAGAGGAGTCGATGGCCGCCGGCTTCGACATGGATTTCTATCTCGATTGGCGTTGGGACGGCGTTCCCAACGGCTACAACATGCTGTTGCGCAACGTGGACGACCCGTTGAGCCGCAAGGGCGACAAGAGCTATTTCAACGCCGATTCCGGCACGCCGATCAGCGAATTCCTGGACGAGTACGAGCCGCGTCTGCGCGAAGCGGAAACGGCCGACGGAAATTTTAATTTCATCACCTGCAACCACGACACCGCACGCGTGGCGCCGCGACTGTCGCAGCGCGAAATCGCCCTGGCATACTGCACGCTGTTCGCGATGCCGGGCGTGCCGTTCCTGTATTACGGCGACGAAATCGGCATGCGATACCGCGCACTGCCCGGCAAAGAAGGCGGCTACGTGCGCACCGGTTCGCGCACACCGATGCAGTGGGGTGCGAACGACGCATCCGGAGCACTTCACGTGTCCGATTCTGCAGAATCGGACACTCGGGCTGGCGATGTGACCGGTGGCAGCTACCTGCCCGCCGACCCGTCCGCCGACGCCCCGACCGTCGCCGCACAGCAGGCCGACGCCGAATCACTGTGGCATACGGTGCGCTCCATACTCCACGTCAAGAGGGAATGCGACGCCTTGCGGTCGGGGGCTACGTTCCATGCAATCGAACGCGATAGAGTGTTCGTTTTCGAGCGTTCCACCCACCTGCAGAAGCTGACCATAGCCGTCAATCCAAGCCGCGATTGCAAAGCTTTGCAGTTACCAGATGGTAGTTATCGGACGATTTTCAGCATCGGCGAAAACGAAATTAGCGGCACTTCGCTGCGTCTAGGTCTGCAAAGCTTTGCAATTCTCGAAGCCGAGTAGCAGACGAGCAATGCCCCGTTGAAATAATCGTTTGCAATGCGGAGCGCTGCGCCTTCGTATTGCAAACGATAGTCAATATGGAAAAACAATTCCGGTTATCTATATTCCTGAAACTAGAGCAAAATCGCAATATAGCAACACTCTCTTACCGCAAAACACGCTTTGAAAACGATATCATACCGTGATATAGTTATCTTTGGTGCGAATGCCACCAGCATCGAAGCTGCGGCAATCGCAAGCAATGTAGCATGTCAGCCGTCACAAACGGCGCGGAAAGAAGGGACCCATGACACAGACCCAGCAGACCGAAAGCGCAGAACGCATCGCACGACCTCTTATCCAGCTCGCCAAGCTCAATGGCATTTCCACGTCGTATATCGACCAGCTCGGCACCTATGTGGAAATCCGCGACGAAGTGCTCGTCTCCGTATTGGCCGCACTCGGTGTGGACGCATCCAGCGACGAAGCGATCACCGCCTCCTATGCGGCGACCCAGCAGCGCATCGCAGACACACTTGTTGAGCCGACCGTCGTGAAGTTCATCGGCAAGGAAGCCGTCACGCCAATCCGCGCGAAAGGAAACGACGTGGCGCTGAAGCTGACGTTGGAAGACGGCACGGAATATGCGGGCGATCTGACCGCGTATCTGACGGGCTCGAACGCAGATGACGGCTCGCTGCAACTGACGCTGCCGGACGATATTCCCGCCGGCTACCACACGCTGGCCGTCGATGCCGGCCCGCTGCACGCCGAAGCCGCGCTGATCTGCGCACCGGCACGCATCGAACTGCCGCCAGCAGTAGCGGAAAAGCAACGTTGGGGCTGGATGGCACAGATGTACTCCATCCGTTCCGCTGAATCCTGGGGCGTGGGCGACTATGGCGATCTGAAGCTGCTGCTGTCCGACGCGGCAACGAAATCGCATGCCGATTTCATGCTTATCAACCCGATTCACGCCACCGCGCCGGTGCCGCCGCTGGAGCCGTCGCCGTATCTTCCCGAATCGCGTCGTTTTCTCAATGTGACGTACATCCGTCCGCAGGATATCGCTGAATATGCGGAACTCAACGAGGCGGACCAGGCCGAAGTGGCGCGTCTGCACGCGGAAGTCTCGCCAGCCAACGACAGTATCGAGCCGCTCGACATCAATTCCGCTTGGTGGCACAAGCGCCAGGCGCTGCATCTTGTGTACAACGTGCCGCGTTCCGTCGAGCGTCAGGCCGCGTTCGACGCGTTCAAGGAGGCCGCGGGTCCGGATCTGCGCGCGTTCGCCGCATGGTCGGTGGCGTTCCAGGTGTGGGGCGCGCCGTGGGAAGGCACGTGGTTCAAGGACACGAACCGCGATTCGCCTGAAGTGGTGGAGCTCATGCGCGAGCACGCCGATATGGTCGATTTCGAATGCTGGCTGCAGTGGATCGCCGACGAGCAGGTGACAGCCGCGCAGAACGCCGCCCGTGACAGCGGTATGGCACTCGGCCTCATGCAGGATATGGCCGTGGGCGTGCACTCGCTCGGCGCGGACGTGTGGTGGAATCCGGAACGTTTCGCAGTAGGCAGCGTAACCGTGGGCTGCCCACCGGACTTCTACAACCAGCAGGGTCAGGATTGGGGCCAGCCGCCGTTCAATCCGAATTATCTGGCCAAAACTGGTTATGGCGTGTACCGCGAGATGGTGCACAACATGTTCTCGCACGCGGGCGCGGTGCGCATCGACCATGTACTCGGCCTATTCCGTCTGTGGTGGATTCCGCAGGGCGAAGGCGCGCGCGGTGGCGCGTACGTTACGTACGACTATGAGGCGATGATCGCGATCCTGACCATTGAAGCGTCCCGCGTGAACGGTTTGGTGGTCGGCGAGGATCTGGGCACCGTGCCTGATTACGTACGCACGGTACTCGGCGAGCACGGCCTGCTGGGCTGCATGGTGGAATGGTTCGCCCGCGTGGACGACTCCCCCAACGCCGGCGACCCGTACGCCGATCCGTCCACGTACCGCAAGTACGCGCTGGCTTCCGTCACCACGCACGACCTGCCGCCGACCGCCGGCTACCTGCAGTTCGAGCACGTCAAGCTGCGCGAACAGCTGCACCTGCTGTCCGGCCCGGTCGAGGAGTTCCAGGCTTCCGCCACCGCCGAACGCGACGCGATGATGGACCGTCTCGTGGAGTCCGGCCTGATCACGCCGGAAGTGGCGGGCGATGTGGAAGGCCACATCCAGGAAATCGTCGAGGCGATGCACAAGATGCTGCTCAAGTCGCCGTCCGTGCTGCTGCAGGCCGCGCTGGTGGATGGCGTGGGCGAGACGCGCACGCAGAACCAGCCGGGCACGTCCAGTGAATACTCCAACTGGCGTGTGCCGCTGGCAGGCCCGGACCTCAAGGCGGTGCACACCGATGAGGTGTTCGATCTGCCGCGCGTGCAATCGCTTGCCGCCATCATGAACGGCGAGAAGTAGCGTTTAGACTTACCATTCCCCTTTCCTTACAAACCAAAATTCCGGTCCTCCTTGTGGAGGGCCGGAATTTTTCATATACGCAAGGCGATTTGGAAGCAGTTAGGTTCAGCGGTCGATCAGCCCAGCAGCAGCCAGACTGAGGCGTCGCTATCCAGCTTGCCGTCGTCCGTCAACGGCACGGAATTTGCGATGGCGACCGCATCGTCCGGCAGGGCGATCGGCTCGTCGCCGAAATTGGTGACGGACAGGAATCGACGGCCTTCCGTGGCCGGACGCGAGTAGGCGACCACCGTATCGCCCATGTCCAGCAGGTCGGCGGACGTGTCTCCGGTCGCCGTCAGCACCGTCTGTCGCAACTGCAACAGCTTGCGGTACAAGTGCAGCATGGAACCGTTGTCATCGGCCTCGACGTCGGCCGCGAAATCCTTGAACCAGGCCGGCTGCGGCAGGTGCGCGTCGGCGGAATCGCCCTGCTCCGGGCCGAAACCGAACGTGCCGCCGGTGATGAAGTCCGGGCTCCACGAAGCCGGTTCGCCGCAATCGGCAGCCTTCCACGGCATCGGTGCACGGCAGCCGTCACGACCCTTGTCGGTGAAGTTGCGACGGGTGTTGAACGGCGTCGGATCCTCAAGACGATCCCACGGAATGTTCGCCACTTCGAACAGGCCCAGTTCCTCGCCCTGATACACGTAGGCGGAACCCGGCAGGCCCAGTTCCATCAGCGCGGCTGCGCGGGCGCGACGGGTGCCGAGCTCACGATTCTCGCGGTAGGTCTCTCCGTCACGCAACAGCCAATCGTGCGCCAGCTGGTGGTACGGAGCGTCCTTCACCTGCGGCAGACCGAAACGCGACGGACTGCGCGGCACATCGTGGTTGTTCATAACCCACGTCGTGGTGGAACCGTGAGTTTCCTCGGCGGCGCGCAAGCCGTCAGCAATGGCCGTACGGAACTCGTCGGCGAACCAGTTGGCTTCGGCGAACTCGAAATTGAACACCTGGCCGAGCTCGTCGGTGGACGCGTACAGATGCTGCGATTCGGCCTTCACCCACGCCTCGCCGACGGCGAAACGCGGCGGATTGTACTCGTTGAACACCTGACGCCATTCGCGGTAGATGTCGTGCACTTCCGGACGATCCCACAGCGGGCTGAACGCGCCGTCCGCCGGCAGCACATGCTGCACCGCGGCCGGATCCATGTCGGCCAGCGGCACGGAATCGAGGTCCTTGGCCAAGCCGTGCGCCACGTCGATGCGGAAGCCGTCGGTTCCGTGGTCGGACCAGAATCGCAATGTCTTCTTGAATTCCTCGTGCACGTCCGGATTCTTCCAATTCAAATCCGGCTGCTCCTTGGCGAACATGTGCAGGTACCACTGGCCGTCGTCGACCTGCTGCCACGCCGGGCCGCCGAACAGCGACTGCCAGTCGTTCGGCGGCAGCTCGCCGTGCTCGCCGCGGCCTTCGCGGAAGATGTAGCGGTCGCGTGCGGCCGAACCGCGGCCGGCGGCGAGCGCCTCGATGAACATCTTGTGCTTGTTGGACGTGTGGTTCGGCACGATGTCGACGATCACCTTGATGCCGGCTTCATGCGCGGCGGCGGCCATCGCGTCGAAATCGGCCATGGTGCCGAGGCGCGGGTCCACGTTGCGGTAGTCGATCACGTCGTAGCCGCCATCGGCCAGGTCGGACGGGTAGAACGGGCTCAGCCAGATCGCGTCGATGCCGAGATTCTTCAGGTAATCCATTTTCTCGGTGACACCGGCGATGTCTCCCAACCCGTCGCCGTTCACGTCTTTGAAGCTGCGCGGGTAGATCTGGTAGACGACGGCTTGCTTCCACCAATCGTCACGCATGTTGTTTGCTGTCACGATAACCCCTTTTGTCGTAGTCCATCGGATGCGGAGCACTGTCTCCGCTACATGAAAACGATAACATCAAGCAAAGCGAAACGCTAATGAAAACTTAATCATTGCAGCACATCAAACGTTTGACGAAAATGTGCATACTCCAGCTGTATCGAGTAGAATCGCGGAAGATTCGACTTGCATACGTTGCCAACGGATGCCATACGAAAGGCGATTATGAAGTTCCTCTCCCCCGATTCCGGCTTTATGCGCGGCCTGAGCGACGCCGTCGACGCGATCTGGATCAACATTCTGATGCTCGTCACCAGCATTCCGATCATCACGATCGGCGCGGCACTGACCGCCGGCCACGACGCCGTCCGTCGCACGCTGTCCGGCGAAGGCACGGCGACGCGCAATTATTTCAAGGCGTTCCGTTCGAATTTTGCGAAATCGACCGGCTATTGGCTGATTTTCGGCACGACCGGCACGCTGTGCGTCTACTCGTGGATCGTGCTGCAGATCACGCCGCTGCTCATTCCGAAATTCGCGTTGACGATTGTGTGGCTCATCGGTTTCGAATGGGTGTGGGCGTTGCAGGCGCGGTTCGAGAACTCGTTCTGGCGCACGCTTGGCAACGCTTTTGTGTTCGGCGTGAGCAACATCGGCCACACGTTGGCATTGGTTGCGATCGACGCGGTGTACGTGGCGCTGCTCGTGGCCAGCTGGGTTTATATGCCGCAGGGCCTGTTCCTGCTGCTCATACTGGGGTATGGCACGATGCTGATGCTGCATTCGCCGATTCTCGAGCATGTCTTCCGCAAGTACATCAGCAAGTAATTAGGCACGAAAAAAGGGACTGATTCGCATCAGTCCCTTAAATTTTTCTGGGTGAAAATCAGCCCTTCACCGCGCCGCCTTCGGCCCTGCAATTAAGGACCGCGCTACGCGCGGGCTCAACGTTACCCTCGCGGCATAGCCGCTCGGGCTGGAGCCTGGGAACAGCGCACTGCGCTGTTCCCTAAGGGCTGATCGAAGATCAGCCCTTAACGGCTCCAGCCATAACACCCTTGACGATGTACTTCTGGCAGATCAGGTAGAAGATGATGATCGGGATGATGGCCATGACCAGGCATGCCATCATGGCGCCCATATCCACGGAACCATAACCGCCCTTCAGATACTGCACCGCCACGGAAATGGTCTTGTACTTGCCCAGGTCGAGCGTCAGGTACGGCAGCAGGTAGTCGTTCCAGATCCACATGGCCTGCAGAATAGCCACGGACACAATGGACGGCTTCATGATCGGCACAACGATCTGGAAGAAGATACGCGGCACGGAAGCACCATCGATCATGGCGGATTCTTCCAGCGATTCCGGAATGCCCTTAACCACACCGGTGAAGATGAACACGGCCAGACCAGCGCCGAAGCCCAGATACACGAAGCACAGACCCCACGGGGTGTTGAGCTTGAGCATATCGGCCAGCTTGGAGAGGGTGAACATGACCATCTGGAACGGTACAATCATGTTGAACAGGAACAACGTGTACAGCAGCTTTGCAGCCCAGTTGTTCACGCGGACGATCCACCATGCGCACATCGAAGTGCACACCAGAATCAGCGCCACGGAACCGACAGTGATGAGCAGGGTCCAGCCGAAACTGGCGAAGAAGTTCGTGGTATCGAGGCCACGCGTATAGTTTTCAAGTCCAACGAACGCCTTACCGGTCGGCAGGGAGAACGCGTTACGAGAAATATACGCCTTCTGCTTGAAAGAGTTGATGATCACCAGCACGATCGGGAAGATCCACGCCAGCGAAACCACCGCGAACAGTACGGACCACAGTGCGCCGTGCTTGACTTTTTCTCCGGAGTTCATGCCTCCACCTCCTTGCTCGTGGTGAGCTTGTTCTGGATGAGCGCCACGATGGCCACCAGAATGAAGAACAGCACTGCCTTCGCTTGGCCGACGCCTTCCCAGCCCATACGGCCGTAGAACGTGCGGGTAATGTTCATTGCCAGACCTTCAGACATGTTCGACGGAGCGCCGTTGGTCAATGCAAGGTTCTGATCGTACAGCTTGAAGCCGTTGGTGACGCACAGGAACGAGCATACGGTGATAGACGGCATCATCAGCGGAATGATGATCTTGAACATGGTCTGGGTGCCGTTTGCGCCGTCCACGGAAGCCGCTTCGAGCACGTCGGTCGGCAGCGACTGCATACCAGCGATGTAGATAATCATCATATAGCCGATCTGCTGCCAGCAAACCAAGATGACCAAGCCCCAGAAGCCGTAGGTTGCGCTATACGTCAACGCGCGGCCCCAGTGAGCGAGAATGCCGTTGAGCAGCAGCATCCAGATGTAGCCCAGGATAATGCCACCGATGAGGTTCGGCATGAAGAACACCGAACGGAAGATGTTGGATCCCTTGATGGCCTTGGTCAGCATGTATGCGATGGCGAACGCGACTACGTTGATCACGATCGTCGTGATGATGGTCAGTGCCGTCGAGAAGCCCAGCGCGTGCAGGAACTCCTTATCGGCAAAAGCCCTCTTGTAGTTTTTCAGACCGACGAATTCGGCGTCGGTGACGGTGGTGAACTTGCAGAAGCTCAGATACACACCCATGATGAACGGGATCACAAACCCGATGATGAACGCGGCGAACGTTGGCAGCGCGAAGAGCGCCCACCACTTTCGTATCGCCTTGCCAGCCATGCTGATCATAGCCTGCCTGCTTTCTTTCCTTCTCCATTCCGCGTACCGCGTCAACGCGGGCGGGAATTCCATTCCCCAGAGGAACCATCCACAGCATTGTTTCCTGTTTCTCCAGTGCTTACATCAGTCATGATAAACGGCATGACTGCAAATGTCAAACGTTGTCATTTTCGCATGTCACGCACGGCAAAATATGAAACGTTGTCACCAAAACCATCTCTAGAGAACGCTTATATTCCACGCAATGCCCAACTACCACCACTTTATGAAAACGTTTGTAATGAATAAGTTGCAAATTGGACAAGAACACGGTCTTAATGGTGAGGGGAGGTAGCATTACATTATTCAAGCAATCACTGTACAGGGGACTCGATGAAAAGCAGTAGCATTCAGGATGTTGCGCAACTCGCGCACGTGTCCATTTCCACCGTCTCTCGTTCCTTCACGCGCCCTGACCTGGTGTCGAAAGCCACCAGAGACAAGGTGATGAAGGCCGCGGACGAGCTGAATTTCTCCATCTCGCGTTCTGCCGCGGCCTTGAAAACCGGCCGTGCGCTGCGTATCGCGGTACTCGTCTCAGGCCGGCTCAACCTATGGTTCAGCTCCTCCATCATCGAAGGTCTGAACGAGGTCTTCCACGATGAGGGCTACGACATCTCCATCTACCAGATGTCCAGCACCGAGGAACGCAGCGAGTTCTTCGACATGCTGCCGGTGCGCCGCAACATCGACGCCGTGATCGTCATTTCCTTCGACATCGCCAGCAACGAAATCAGGCAACTCAGGTCCGTCGATGTGCCAATCATCGGCATCAATTCGAGCTTGCCGGAAGAGCGCGGCTTCAACGCCGCCGTCCGCATCGACGACAAGCAGGGTTCGGAACTCGCCGCACGCCATCTGATGATGCTTGGCCACCGCGACATCGTCTACATCCGTTCCGACCGCGAAGTGACGCTGCACTTCAGCGTGCAGGGCCGTTACGAATCGTTCATGGCATGCTGCCAGGCCAACGGCGTCGAACCGCGCGTGCTTGTCACCGACGCTGGCAGGAACAGGATCAGCAAGGTCGTGACGCAGCTGCTCAGCCTCGACCACATGCCGACGGCCATCGCCTGCCAGGAGGATGGCATCGCGGTGCCGCTGCTGTTCCAGCTGGAACGCAACGGTTTCACCGTGCCGAACGACATCTCCATCATCGGTTACGACGACAGCGTCTACGCGCGCGACCTCGGCCTGACCACCATCCGTCAGACCCCTGTCGAGATGGCCCGCGAAGCGGCCCGCATGACACTCGCGCTAATCGAGAAGCAGCCGCTCGACGAACCGTTCAAGACGTTCCCCGCGCAGCTGATCGTCCGTTCGACCACCGCTCGTCTGCATAGCTGATTTTCCGGCAACATACAGCGAACGTAGCGACATACACGAAGGGCCGTCATCGCAAGTAATTACGATGACGGCCCTTCGTGTATGTCGTCACAACCAACTGCGGCCGAGAGAAGGAAAGGAAAAACTCTCGGCCGCAGTTGTTCTATTCAGTTATTGGTTTGATCAAGCGGTGATCAGTGAACAGCGTCGTACTCGGTCTTCCAACCGTCCACGAACGCCTTCTTGACTGCGTTCCAGTCGCCGGTGCCCTGAGCGTACTCAAGGAGGGCGGAACCAAGCTTGTTCTTCCACTCTTCGGACGGCATCATGGTGAAGTTCCAAGAGACTGCGGTCTTGCCGGAGTTCTGATCATCAACAGCAGCCTGGACCAGCGGATTGTCGGACTTGACGTCGCTGAAGGACTTGAACGGGGTGGTGAAGCCCATGTCGCTGGACAGAGACTTGATGCCGGTCTTGCTGGTGACGACCCACTTCAGGAAGTCCTTGGTGGCCTTCTTGTCAGCGTCGGAAGCCTTGGAGTTGATGCACCAGTAGTTCTCGGAACCGGTGGCCAGACCCTGCTTCTCTTCGCCCTTGGCACCGATGTAGATCGGGATCATGCCAACGCTGTCAGCCTTCATGCCGGCCTTCTGCAGATCGGACCATGCCCAGGTGCCGTTCTGATAGAACACAGCCTCGCCGAGGGAGAACTCGGAGGTAGAATCATCACCGGTCTTGGAGCTCAGCTGGGTCGGCTCGGTGGTGGAGTCCTTCAGATACAAATCGAAGATGTTCTTATATTCCGGCAGGTAGGTGCCCTTGATGGTCTCCGGCTGCTTGGTGACGTTGTCATCCTTGAACTCATAGTAAAGCGGCAGGTTAGCCAAATGGGTCTTGAAACGCCAGTCGGAGCTGGAGTCGAAGCCGGCGGAGGTGAACGCGCCCTTGACACCAAGCTGGTCCTTCTTAGCCTGGATGTCATCGGCCACGGCCTTCAAGGTATCGAAGTTGTCGATGTCATCGACGCTCTTGATCTTGGCGCCGTCAGTGGCAATGTACTTGGCCAGCAGATCCTTGTTGTAGATCAGGCCATAAGTCTCCATGGCATACGGAACACCGACGGCCTTATCCCCATCCTTGAGGGCGACATCCTTGTTGATAAGCTGCTTGTACGGCTCAGTATCGGACATGTCTTCGGTGTAGGACGACCAGTTCTGGTAGCCGACAGGGCCGTTGACCTGGAACAAGGTCGGAGCCTCGGACTTGGCGATCTCGGACTTCAAAGTCTGTTCGTATGTACCGGAAGCAGCGGTCTGGACCTTGACCTCAACACCAGTTTCCTTGGTGTAATCCTTGGCCAGCTTCTGCCATTCATCATTGGATTCCGGCTTGAAGTTAAGGAAGTACACCTTGCCCTTGCCGTTATCGGAACTTGAGCTAGAACCACCGCAAGCAGCCAACGTGCCGACAGACATTGCCGCGATAGCGACCATTCCAACTGCTGCCTTAATAGTACGATTCATCATCGAACCTTTCTCTTCCATTCCTGTTCCCAGCTTCTCGTTGGGAAACAATTTGCGGTATCGCGTCATCACGATTCCTAACAACCACTATTGTGCCGCATTTCCCCGATTTTTGCAAACGTAGGCAAAATGAATTCAAAAGTCAGACGTCATACCATCGAAAGAAATCCCGAAAATCATTTATTTTCAATACTTTTAGAGAGCATACTTTTATGCAAGCGTTTGCGACACGCCGCAGCAAAGTGGCAAGTCATGCATGCAATAAAAAGGCGGTTCCAAGGAGGGACCGCCATAATATTCAGCGATATCAAACAGTTCCGTTCGATAATTCAGCAATTCCAATGTTCGATGACATTGTCACCTTTATATTGGCTTAATACACAATAATGCGCAGTGTCCAATCGCAGCAACCGCGCGAAATGCGGATCAACACCGAGCCATTGCGACGTCAAGATACGAAGAACGTGCGCATGCGCCACCAGCAGCACATCGTTTCCAGCGTCGAGCAACGGTTTGACCGTGGCGATCGCCTCACGTGTGCGCGCCGCAGCTTCCTCCACCGTCTCACCCGGACCGTTGTGCACGGGCACCTGCTCGCCGTTCGGCAAAGTTTCAATCCAATCGCCTTCCAACGATTCGGGAAGTGCCTGCGGACCGTCGCGCCACACATCCCAAGCGAAACCGCCCACCGCACTCACTTCCTGGCGCGTACGCCCTTCGGCACGGCCGTAATCCCATTCCGCGATTTCAGGGAGCACATCGAAATCGCCATATCCGGCCAGCTGCGCCGTCTGCTGGGCTCTGCGCAACGGACTGGCGAACATGCACCCCTGCGCGAAACCCTGGGGAAACGCCTCACGCAACCGTTCGCCGGCGGCACGAGCCTGATCGCAGCCAATGTCAGTCAACGGAATATTGGTGCGGCCGGTGTGCTGTCCGGATTCGCTCCACACGGTCTGCCCGTGACGCAGCAGCACCAAGCGGCCAGGGGTGATTGCGGAAGCGGCATTGCCTCCCAGTTGAGTTTCAGTCATGTCTCTACTCTAGCCGACGCAAGCTGCGTTTTCATCCCATTCCGCCACGTGTCCCGCACATATTCCGGCATGTTTTCCGACGCGTTACACTGGTTTCATGAGTGAAATGCCGAATATGGAATCCAGTGCGGACCGCGTGGTGGCGGCCCTGCACACCGTCGACGAGAAGGTGAATGCGATGCGCGACCAGAGACTGAACGATCCCGATTCATTTGGCGATAAGATTTTCAAGTCCGTCGTGCCCACGTTGGCCGGACTGGTGCTCGGCAAGGCGTTCGAGATGGTGTGGAAGAAAAGCGTCGGCCGCAAGGCCGTCCGTGCCGACGGTACCAAGAACGAGGCTGCGGAAGCGGCGCTCGGCATCGTATTCGCCGTGGTTTCCGCCGGTTTCGGCGCGCTCGTATCGCAACTGTCCGGCCGCGGGTCGAAGGCGATTGTGGACAGGCGGCACGCACGGCAGGCGCATCGCAAGTAAATACGTCGCAAATATCGCAAAGCAGTCTCAAGTAGATATGTTCTCACAGGGAGACGGATTTAGCCCGATTCCCTTGCAAAATCGCGCCGCGCGGACAACAATGGCGGTATGAGCAACATTCTTCATAACGCAACTGTCGACACTCTGCTGGAGCGTCGTTCCATCCGTAAATTCAAGCCGAAGCCGCTGCCGGACGACGTCGTCGAAACGTTGGAGACCGTAGCGCAGCATGCGGCGAGCAGCCAGTTCCTGAACGACTGGTCCGCCATCCGCGTCACCGAGCCAGCCGCCAAGAAGCGTCTTGCCGAAATCGGCGGGCAGCCGTATATCGCGACCGCGCCGCTGCTGTACGTGTTCGTGCTGGACGAGCATCGCAATGCCGCGATCGCCGCGCGCAAGGGCGTGGAAGTGGCGTCCGACGCGTTCACGCTCAATGGCAGCTATCGTTTCACGCAGGCGCAGAACGACGCGGTTCTGGCACTGCATGCGATGGAGACGGCCGCGTACTCGCTCGGCTTGGGTTGCGTGATTCTCGGCTCGCTGCTCAACGATGTTCCCGCGCTGATCGACCTGCTGAATCTGCCCGAATACACGTACCCGGTGCTGGGCATTGCGATCGGCAAGCCCGATCAGGAGCCGGCCGTCAAGCCGCGTATGCCGCGTTCCATGCAGTTCTTCGAGAACGAGTATCCAAGTAGCGATGAGAAGCTGCTGTCCGGCTTGGATTCGTTCGACGTCGAAGTACACAAGTATTACGATTTGCGCGATACTGAACGGCCGGTGGACGCGTTCAGCGACCAGATTGCGGCAAATGCGATCGACGAGGGCGTGAACGCCAAGGCCGTTGCCGTGCAGGCGAAGCGACAGGGCTTCCGTTTGGAGCGGTAGATACATGGCAGCGCTCGTATCATTGATACGAAGCTGATACAACACAAGGCCCGGTGGATTGCAATGAATCCGCCGGGCCTTGGTTTTATATGTTGCCTTGTTCTCGGTATTGTCCTGTTATGCCCTGCTATTGCTCTGCTATTACCTTCTGCGGGGCTTGTAGCCCTTCTTGCGGGAATGTGGCTTGAGCTGCTGGTTAAGCGGAACATGCATGTAGCTGGATTGTGGATCGCGATGCGTGAGATGCCAAGTACCGCAGAAATCGCAACGGTATACCCAAAGCTCAGTGCCGCGTTCGCGCCAACTCTGGTCGGCGGCCTGCTGAGCCGTTGCCTTGTCGTGATACATGATCTTGTTCGACTCGGTGCAACGTTTGGGTACGAAGTAATGCATAGTTGCCCAGTCTATAAACCCATTGCGATAAAACGCTTGCGCCCTACTTGTGTTCAGGGATAAAAAATGGGGTTTCCGGAGCGTAAGCTCGACGGGAACCCCCAACGTTTGAAGCGGCGGCGTGCTACTCTCCCACACCCTCTCGAGTGCAGTACCATC
>ERZ838483.780-NODE-780-length-35989-cov-4.656593_pt1 | contig 35989 bp, 28 predicted proteins | sample MGYA00519939_ERZ838483 | MGnify/ENA primary metagenome ERZ838483 (study PRJEB31850, sample SAMEA3708836) | human gut metagenome | biome: human gut; feature: human-associated habitat; material: faeces | place: China | collected 2014 ... | reverse complement strand
AGCGAGGTTTTGAGGTTTTCAGATAGAACCAATAAATACATTTGTTAGATAATCCGTTAATGAAATATCCCAATAAAAAAAGGAGCTGTGACGAGATGATTGTACATTTTGTCATAGCTCCTTGATTTTCTTTTTTCAGTCCCATTTTTTCTCAGGCATGTGCTGGAGGATGTTTTCTGCTTCCTGTTCTAAGATTTCGTTGATGGGTTTGTGGATGAGGAGGGCGAGGAGTTTTCTTTTTTCTTCGGCTCCGCTGTGTTTCTGGAATATGTTTTCTTTGTATCTGTGGATGAGGATATCTCTGGCTTCTTCGTATTCGCTGTAGCCGCAGCCGATGATGGAGCGGACTTGCTGGAAGGTGTAGTGGGGGTATTTCTTGAGGAGGAGGACGGCTCTGTGTTTGATATTCCTGTCGAAGATTCTCTGACAGTTGGGGCAGAGTTTCTGGTTCTTGTCCTTCTGGTCGAAGAGAGCTCCGCACCAGGCGCAGGGTTTGTAGCCGGCGGCGGCTTCGCCTTTCCTGATTTTGAGGACTTCTGTCATGAGGTCCTGGAAGGGCTGCTTCAGTTTGTCGTTTCCGACGTGGCCTTCGACCCAGTTTTCAATCCATTTTTCCTCGCCTTCGGTGAGGTCCTGGCTGTACATTTTCTGCTCTTCTTCGATTTTATGGTTGACGGGATCCAAAGTCGAGTAGGCTTTTTCCTTTTTCTGCCTGGGGCCTGCGATGAAGCGGATGTCTTTGAATCGTTTCCCGAATTCGTCTTCGAAGAGGCGTTTCAAAAGGTCGCCTTTCATCATGAAGAGGTGCTGGAGGAAGACGGAGTTCGTGACGGCAATGACCAGGGTGTCGTCTTTCCAGCTTTTGATGTAGGATTCCTTGGCGAGCATGTCGCCGACGATGTTCTTCCACCGTTTCTGGAAGAGGAAGAACTGGAAGCCGTCATTTCCGAAAATTTTCTTGCTGGTGAAGGAGTCGGAGAAGACCTGGTCGATGCCGGCCATGACTTTATATCGTTTGCCTTTGTCTTTATGGTTTTCTTCCATGATGCCCTCCTTCGATGATTTCTTTCTTCCATTATACTATAAATTTCCCGGATTATGACTTTCCGCATTTGGCACAAGGTTTACCGAAAGGTATGGAAAACAATTGTCTTATTCTAATTTGTTATAATTCGTTTAGATTCTATTAACTCTTTCTATGTTATGAATTATAATATATATATGCATTTGTTGGAATGAATTCCGAAAGGGGGGATTTCCTTTGGCTGATGAAATCAAGGACGGCAAGGTAGACGTTACCCGTTACATGGTCAAGGAAGGCGAAAAGGTCAATCTGAAGAAATACAGCACGAAGTGCGATGTTTCTATAGACAAGTCTCAGGTGAAGAATCTGTATTTCCCGCAGGTGATCGAAAAGCTCAAGGATCTGCAGGAGAAATTGTACGCGCAGAATACGTACGGGCTCGTGGTCGTGCTCCAGGCGATGGATGCGGCCGGCAAGGACGGTACGATCAATCATGTCTTTGCAAGTTTGAATCCTGGCGGTGTGAAGGTGGTTTCCTTCAAGCAGCCGACTACGGAGGAAAAAGACCACGATTACATGTGGCGTATCAATAAGGCGCTGCCGGAACGCGGGGATATCGGGATTTTCAACCGTTCGCAGTATGAGGATGTCATCGTGACGCGCATCCATGACCTGGTCCATCAGGGCCAGCTGCCACAGAATCTGGTGAATAAGAATATCTGGGAAGAACGCTACGAGCAGATCAATAACTGGGAGAAGTACCTTCGTCAGAACGGGTTCATGATGATCAAGATTTTCCTCCATGTATCGAAGGAAGAGCAGCAGAAGCGCCTGATCGACCGTATCGTGAACCAGCAGAAAAACTGGAAATTCTCGATGTCGGATATCAATGAAAGGCAGTACTGGGACCGCTATCAGGAGCTGTATGAGGAAATGATTTCGAAGACGTCGAAAGACATTTCGCCATGGTTCATCATACCGGCAGACCAGAAGTGGTACACCCGCTACATCGTCGCCCTCATCACGCTGCAGGCGCTGAAGAAAATCGATCCGCAGTTCCCGAAGCTGGATCCGGAAGTACAGAAGCAGCTGGAAACGTTCAAGAAGCTCATCGCCCAGGTGGACGTGAAGGAACTGGCAGAAATCCAGACGACGCTTTCCGAGAAGGCATCGAAGGAAAACAAGGAAAACTAAAACAACAAAATAAAATGTAAAGGGGAAACCTGTCATGGAGAACGAGACAAAAGGAAAGACCGAAGTAAATGATGTCAAAGAAATCAAAGACGTAAAAGACTACAAGGATGCGAAAATAAAAATTGACATCGATAGATACCGCGTCAAGGAAGGCGATACGATCAACCTTAAGAAGTTCGCCACGTACTGCGATCAGGATGTGGACAAGAGTGCCGTGAAGAACTATGCATTCCCGCAGGCACTTGATGAAATCAGCCTGTTGCAGGCGAAGCTTTTCGCGCAGAGCACTTACGGGCTCATCATCGTCCTGCAGGCGATGGACGCTGCCGGCAAGGACAGCACAATCAAGCACGTATTCTCTCATCTCGATCCGAACGGGGTCCACGTCGTTTCCTTCAAGCAGCCGACCGAAGAGGAAAAGGACCACGATTACATGTGGCGCATTAACAAAGCCCTTCCACGCCGCGGGGATATCGGCGTATTCAACCGTTCCCACTATGAAGACGTCATCGTTTCCCGCGTCCATAATCTGATCGAGCAGGGCAAGATGCCGAAGAACCTCATCAGCAAGGATATCTGGGATATACGCTACCGTCAGATCCGCGACTGGGAAACGTACCTGAATGAAAACGGCTTCCCAATCCTCAAGATTTTCCTGCACGTATCGAAGGATGAACAGCGCGACCGCCTGGCCGAACGAATCCTCAACAAGCAGAAGAACTGGAAATTTTCCATGGCAGATATCAACGAACGCCGCTACTGGGACCGTTACCAGGAACTGTACAGCGAAATGATTTCCGAAACCTCCCTGAAAGAGGCGCCATGGTACATCGTCCCGGCTGACCAGAAATGGTACACTCGCTACGTCGTCGCCCAGATCGTCATCAAGGCACTGAAGGACATCGCGCCGAAGTTCCCTGAAATGTCGAAGGAAATCAAGGATCAGCTCGAAGAATTCAGGAAGCTAATCGAAAGCGGCTCCGTCGGCATGATCGAGGAAATGCAGGACATGATGCTCCCCTCTGACAAGTAATAAAAGAAACGCATAAAATAGCAGCGTATTTCTGATTTCCTTGATAAGAAGGAAGCAGAAACGCCCATTTTACCGCAGGTACAAATTAAGGCAGGCCATAAAAAAGAAGCGGAAGGAGGATAAGAAGAATCACGTCCTTAACCGCTTCTTTTCATAATGGAATAGATACTAGGAATAGAAACTTTGAAATTATTGAAATGATTGATTGCGAGAGGTGAAACTTATGAAGAAAATTATTGCGGCTATGATCGCACTGGCAGCAGTTTCCAGCGCAGCATACGCATCTCCTCTGACGACGTACCAGAAGGGACAGACTGAAATCAACGTAGGCATGTGGGACGTATCCGCGAAATCCAATGGCTATAAATCCGACGGCGAATGGAACTTCACCGGCGGCCTGGCATCAATGACAAATGGGCTGCTCAGTACCAGTACACAGGCCTTTCCACCGACCACACCGGCGGAAATATGAACGAACTGAATGCTCTCTACTCCATCAATCCGGAAGTGGCAGCCTTCGGCGGCTGGAACCGCATACATATGTCCGACTTCCCGGACCGCGTATTCGGCTCTTCCGACCGTACAAACAACGTAGCCCAGTTAGGCCTCATTGCCCGTCATCCGCTGACCGACGGCCTTGACGTCTATGCCAAAGGCGCCCTCGGCACCGAGCAGACCACCATGTGGGAAGCAGGCGTCGACCTCGCTATCGATGAAGACCTTGACCTGAACGCAGGCTACCATTACCTGAATACCAAAGGAAATGACGACAACAACGTCTCCTATAAAGGCTTCATGGCAGGCGTATCCTACCGCTTCGGCGGCTCCAATGAATATGGCACCGGAACAAATGGCATGATCGACGACTCCGCTTATGCAAGAGCCAACCAGGAAGAAAGAGTATCCACAGTCTCCACTGTCCAGAAATCCGAAACCCCGGCAGCCGTAGTCACCACTACAAACAATGCCGGCGCAGAAACGACCGTCCAGGTCCCGGCTGATACACCAGTCGCAGCACCGGAAAACGACTACTATTTCAATAGCGTCCTCTTCAACGAAGACTCCTCCGACATCATCCCGGCACAGAAAATCAACCTCGATGCATTCGTCAAAGAAGCCAAGGAAACAGGCCACGTCTTCAAACTCGTAGGCCGCACCGATGCCACAGGCTCCGCTGACTACAACGAAAACCTCGCATCCAGACGCATCAAAGCTGTCAGAGACTATGCCGTCTCCAAAGGCGTTGACGCTTCCAAACTCGTAGAAATGGTCAAAGGCTCCGAAGGCTCCACAGGCAAGAACGAAGGCGACAGAAGAGTCGATATCTTTGAACATAAGTAAGATTTGGAAATTGATAAAAGAGAAAAGATACGAAGATACGAAAAAAGGGCTCATCGAGAGTCCTTTTTTCGTTGTGAGCGTTACTCACAAAACCGCACAACCGGACTTCGTCCGTGGAAATGCAACTCATCCGTCTCATACACTAATTTATGCGCCATTTATAGCATTACCATTACCGACAACTGGTATATGAGACACCTTCCCTTCCAGGGCAAGGTTAAGACCGGCCTACGGCCCTTCTTCCCAAATCCTCCCAAATCAAAATACCCCGCAGCATCGCTTATGCTGCGGGGTTCCTTTTTTTATTCTTTTTCCACGAAATCCAGTATTTCCAAGGGATGGTTCACGAAGTGTTTTCCTCCTCTGGCTCTGAGGAAGGTTTCGGGGCGGAAGCCCCAGGTGACGGAGAGGCAGGGGAGGTGGGAGTTTCTGGCTGTTTCTATGTCCACTTCTGTGTCTCCGACGTAGATGGCATCCTCGGGTGTGAGGGAAAGATCGCTCAGGATTGCATTGATCATGTCTGGAGCGGGTTTTCGGTAGTGTTTCCTTTGACGACGTCAAAAAGGCCTTTAAGGTACATTTCCGTGAGTTTTTTGACAGGGGCTTCGTCTTTGTTGGAGGCTACGGCTGTTTTGATTCCTTTTTCTCTCAGTTTTTTGAGGAGCTCGGGGATGCCTTCGTAGGGGCTGGTTTTTCTGTGGTTTCTTGGATAGAGGTCGGAGAAGATGGCGCGGCATTTCTGGATTTCTTCTTCGGTGACGGCATAGCGGGAAGCGGGGATGGTTTCGCAGAGGTCGATGAGGTCCTGACCCTGGCAGCCTCTGGCAAGAGCGATGATTTTTGCGATGTCGTCGTGGATGCCGCTTCCAAAGCAGAGTTTGACTTCGTCTCTGGTGAAGTAGTGGGGAAGGCCCATGGCTTCGAGGGCGTTGTTGGAGGCGGTGGTGATGTCGGTGATGGTATCGAGGATGGTTCCATCCATATCAAAAATGACGGCTTTGATCATAGTTGTTCCTTTCTTTTTGCATTTTCTTTTGTTTTATTATACCTGTCTCATTCCTTCATTTCCATTTTCCTTAGGCGTTGCGGATTTCTCAAGAAATGCTGTCTCTTTTTTTGCTATAATGGGAATAATTATTTTCTTAAGGGGGAATGACCATGCATATGACGTGGCCTTTGATGGCCGTGATGCTTTTGACGGTGGCTTTTGTCATCGGTGTGGGAATTTTTCAGTCGCGCAAGGTCAGGTCGGCTGAGGGATACAGTGTCGGCGGAAGGAGTGCCGGGGTGCCCATGGTGGCCGGCGGGATTGCCGGGACGGTGGTCGGCGGCGGTGCGACGGTGGGTACGGCGCAGCTGGCGTACAGTGTGGGGCTTTCGGCATGGTGGTTCACTCTGGGAAGCGGGATTGCTTTCATCCTGATGGGGATTTTCTATGCACAGAAAATGCGCTCGACGGGGCTTTCTACGATTCCGCAGTTTCTGGGGATGCATTACGGGAGGCGGGCGGAGCGTCTGTCTTCGGTGATTTCTTCGATAGGGATTCTTCTTTCGGCGGTGGCGAGCTGCCTGCCCGGGATGGAAATCATTTCCTCGATCTTCGGCGTGGGCGAGCTTCCAGCGGCAATCATCCTGATGACGCTTGTCGCGGCGTATACGTTTTTTGGCGGGATGAAGAGTGCGGCCATCGGGGGCATCCTCAAGATGGCTGTCATCTGGCTTTCCCTTTTCGTCTGCGGTTTCGAAGCATATGAGGTGCTGGCTTCTTCGTCCGTGGCAATTCCTCCGTCTCATCTGGATCTTTTCGGACGCGGGTTCGAGGTGTCGATGTCGAATCTGTTCTCGATGATTGTCGGCGTCCTTTGCACGCAGACGTATATCCAGTGTATTTTCTCGGCAGATACGCCGATTACGGCCGCGGCCGGCTGCATCACGGCGGCGCTGATTGTCATTCCTGTCGGGCTTCCGTCTGTGGCTGTCGGTATGTACATGAGCGCTTTTGATCCGAATGTGGTGCCTGTTTTGACGCTTCCTACGTACTTTACGAATCATGCGTCCTTCTTGGTCGGCGGTCTTGCGATGGGCGGCATCGTGCTGTCTCTCATCAGCTCGATCGGCGGGCTGTCTTTGGGAATCGGGACGATGCTTGTGACGGATATCCTGATGCCGATCCTGCATCTCCAGGATGACAAGGCGCTTCTCCGTCTGACAAAAATTTCTGTCCTCTCTGTCATGGCAGCGGCTTGTGTGATTGCGGCGATGAACAGGGGAACGCAGGTCCTTTTCTGGAATTACCTCTCCATGGGCCTTAGAGGCGGCGGCATTTTCCTTCCGCTGACGCTTTCGGTCTTCTTCCCTGGGCATTTGAAGAGGGGATGGGCGGTGCTCTCCATGGCAGGGAGCACTGTGGCGGCCATCCTCGCCGTCGTTCTTCATCTTCCGATTGATTCCCTCTTCGCGGGTCTCATCGTGAGCGTCCTCCTGATCCTTCCCGGACTCAGGCTGAAGAGAGTGGATGGGGAATAGAAATGGTCTGAGAAAATAAATGATAAATAAAAGGCTGTGAAGAAATGTGCAATCATTTCTTCACAGCCTTTTTTGCGTGGGTATTCGATTAGAGGATTAACTAACATGTTTATATATTTGCATTAACTGAAAACCATAAAACCTCGCTTCGCTCGCAGAAATGAACCTCCTCAGGCGCATCCGCGCCAGCTCCCCCTACGGGGCGAGCTCTGACACCCTTAAACCAAGGCTGAGGCCTTGAGGAAAACCGTAAAACCTCGCTGCGCGAGAGGAACTACATCTCATCCGTCGCCTTCGGCGACACCTTCTCCTTTCGGAGCAAGGTTAACACCCTTAAACCTCACTTCGTTCGAAGAAACACCATAAAGCCGGACTTCGTCCGTGGGTAATTAACTTCATTACCGGCCTCCGGCCGTACCTTCCTCTACGAGGTAAGGTCAAACACCCTTAAACCAAGGCTTTGCCTTATGGAAAACCATACGACCTCGCTTTGCTCGTGGTAATCAACCCTATCCGCCCTTCGGGCACCTTCCCCGTCTGGGAAGGCGAGTATTTCGCCATCTGGGGACATCACACAGTTTCCTGATTCCTTTATCTCTCTCCGCAAAGGAGGAGTTTTCTCAGGTCTTCTACTGTGTCGGCTACTTTTTCTGCGCCGGCTTCTTCGAGTTCCTGTCTGCTGCCGTATCCGTAAGCGACGCCTACGCTGGGGAGGCTGTTGGCTTTGGCGCCCAGGATGTCGTAGTTTGTGTCGCCAATCATGACGGTCCTGCCCGCCAGACTTTCTGCATTTCCATTACCGGAAAGCTGGCCCATGGCTTTGTGGATGATTTCTGCTTTCTGGCCGCGGCTGGCTTTCTTGGTGAGTTCGTCGCCGATGCCGCTTCCGCAGATGACGTCGAAGGCGTCGGTGAAGCCGAAGCGGTCGATGATTTTTCTTACGAAGGGTTCCGGCTTGCTCGATGCGACGGCGAGGACTTTTCCTTCCTTCTTGAGATCATAGAGAAGGTCTCCGATGCCGTCATAGGCTTCGCAGTCATAGAGTCCGCCTTCGTCCTCATACAGTTTCCTAAAGGCAGTGACGGCGGTGACGATCTGCTCGTCGGTCATGCCGTAGAGTTTTTTCATCTGCACATTGAGAGGCGGGCCGATGAAGCTGTGGAGCTTTTCTGCATCTTCTTCATGAATGCCTGCCTGATCGAGGCCGTACTTTACGGCTTTGACGATGCCCGGAGCGGATTCGGAAATCGTTCCGTCCAGGTCGAAGAGGTAGTAATTGTAAGAGTCCATGGCTCTCCTTTCAGGGAATAAAAGGGCTCCCGGCCTTGTACCGGGAGTCTTTTTTTATGGTTTTCTGTTTTTATTTTACACCGTGCATGATTTCTTTCAAGTATTCTTTCTTCTCGTTCTTCTCTTCTGCATTGTCCAGAAGGATGTCTACATAGCGGCTCAGCGTATCGGAGTCGGTGTAGTTGGAGATGAAGGAATCGGCCTTGTTGCTTTCCAAAATGATCGGGAATTCAACGGCGGAGAAAATCTGCATGGCTTTGAGATCCAGATCAGCGGGATCGGTGTATCCGGTAATCTCAGCGATATTCCGGATGACCTTGCTCCAGCACTGGCTGTGCAGAAGTGACAAGTAAATGAAGTACGTATCCTTGGCATCGTCGCTGGAAGGATTGGAGATGGAGCGGAAAAGTGCCGGGTGCTGGCGGGCGAGATGGAAATAGGCGATGATGTACTTCTTCAGCCTTTCCTTCGCCGAGAGCCTCGTATCGTCCAGGTATGCGACGATATTTTCCAGATTGCCCATCATGTATTCCAAAGCGCAGCCGATCAACTCTTCCTTCGACCCGAAGTAATAACGGACCGAAGCGATATTGACGTCTGCCTCTTTGGCGATCGAGCGGACGGTCGCCTTCTTGAAGCCTTCCTGCTGAAGAATCTTCACTGTAGCGGCGATCATCTTCTCGCGGACTTTTTCTCCTTTTCCAGTCAGTTTTCTATCACTCATAATGCAGTTCCTTTTCTCAAACTTACGGTCTTTCTGACGAAGGAGAGATCATCCTTGGATTCGCTCTTCTCGGTCAGGGCGCTCATCATCAGTTTCAAGCGGTTTGCCTGGTTGACTTCACTGGCACTGGCATCGCAGTCGAGAGCCAGGAATACGGCTTCCGGATACGCGGAGTGCAGTTTGTGGACCATGCCTTCACCGGTGATATGGTTCGGCAGGCAGGCAAATGGCTGCAGGCAGACGACGCCGCGGCATTCATGATACAGAAGATCGATCATGTCGGCGGTGAGGAACCAGCCTTCGCCGGCGCGGTTGCCAAGCGACAGGTACTGGGATGCTCTCTTGGCCATCTTCTCGATGCTTGTGATTTCATGGAAGCGTTTGGAATTCTTCACTGCCTTTTCCAGCGGCTTTCTGTACCATTCCAGGACGTAGCGGGAGAAGGTATCCTTCAGGTCTTCCCTCATGGAGCCGTCCATGAACTTTCTCTGGAAATGGCTGTCGAGAGAACCGTAGAGGAAGAAGTCAAGCATGCCGCTCGTTTCGGCTTCCCCGCCGTTCGCTTCGATTGCATGGACGATATCGTTGGATGCGATCGGGCTGAACTTGACGTAAATTTCACCGACGATGCCGATTCTCGGACGGCGCGGGCTGTCGTTGAGCGGCAGGCGGTCGAAGTCCTTGATGATATTGGCAAGGTTTTTCTTGTACTTGCGGAAGGATTCACCCTTGAGGATGGATTCGCAGCAGCGGTTCTGCCAGTCGCGGCAGAGGATTTCCGCGCTGCCTGGTGTCAGTTCATACGGACGTGTGCGGTAGAGGCACTGCTGCAGGGCATCGCCGTAAATGACTGCCTGTACAAGGTTCGTTGCCAGGGACAGCGAGAACTTGAAGCCAGGCTGCGGTTCAAAGCCCTGTGTGTTCAGGGAAATGACCGGAATCTGGGACAGGCCTGCTTCATCAAGCGCCTTGTGGATGAATCCGATATAGTTCGAAGCACGGCACATGCCGCCCGTCTGGGACATCATGAGCGCGGTGCGGTTCAGGTCATATTCGCCCGATTTCAGTGCGCGCATGAGGGAGCCGATCGTGATGATGGCCGGGTAGCAGGCATCATTGTTGACCGAAGCCAGCCCTTCATCGATATCCGCGCGGACCGGGGAAAGGACTTTGACATTATAGCCGGCAGCCCTTGCAGCAGCCTGGATGATCGGGAAGTGGATCGGGGACATTTCAGGAACGAGGATCGTGTAATCCTTGTCGTTCTTCATTTCCTCGGTAAACTCAGCCTTCGCATAATGGATTTCCGGCACATGATCACTGTCCTGGATTCTTTCCTGGATAGCGGCCTTCAGCGAACGGAGACGGATACGGACAGCGCCGAGGTTCAAGCTCTGGTCGATCTTGAGGCAGGTGTAGAGACGGTCTCTCTTGCTCATGATTTCCTGTACCTGATCGGTAACGACGGCATCAAGGCCGCAGCCGAAGGAGTTCAGTTCGACGAGCTCAAGATCCGGATGGCGTGTGACGTATTCAGCTGCCTTGTACAGACGGCTGTGCCAGGTCCACTGGTTCATGACACGCAGATTCGGGAATTCGCCGCCCACCATGGATACGCCGTCTTCGGAAAGGACAGCCATGCCCAGCTGGTTGATGAGGTCAGGAATCGAATGGTTGACCGTCGGGTCGACATGGTACGGACGGCCTGCCAGCACGATGCCGATCAGGTGCTTGTCATGGATTTCCTTCAGGATGCGTTCTGTCTCATCGCGGAGCGATTTCCTGTATGCCTCTTCCGCCATTTCGCCTGCATTCATAGCAGCTTTGAGTTCATCGCCGGAAATGCCCATCGGCTTGAAGAATTTTTTCAGGCGGCCGTAGAGCTGCTTGGGCGCATGGAGCGGAAGGAACGGATGGTAGAATGTAGTCTTATATTTGGAGAGGACTTCGTCCATATTGGCCTGGATGTTTTCCGGATACGAAGCGACCATCGGGCAGTTGTAGCTGTTCGTGCTGCCTTCGTCCGGACCCTTGTCGATGCACGGGTACCAGATGAAATCCGGATGGTGCTTGGCAAGGTCATAGACATGCGCATGGGCAAGCTTGGCCGGGAAGCATTCGGAATACGAAGGAATCGTTTCCATCGCTTCGGTCGGGATATCACGCAGCTGTTCGCTGGATGTGACGACACGGTAGCCGAGCTTCGTGAAGAAAGCATGCCAGTACGGGAAATCTTCGTACATGTTCATCGTACGCGGAATGCCGACGGTGCCTCTCTTGGCCTGGCCCGGTGTCAGGGACTTCCTGTGCCAGATCTCGTCGTACTTCCAGCGGTAAATATTCGGGAGCGTGGAATGTGGTGCGCTCTTGCCGGTCAGCATGATAGCGGTGCCTCTCTCGCAGCGGTTGCCGGAAACGAAGGCACGTCCGTCGCTGAAGCGGGTAATCGTAACCATGCAGTGGTTGCCGCAGCCCGGGCAGCGTTTCATTTCATTCGTGAGTGACAGGCTCTTCAGCTTTTCAGGGGTGACGAGCGAGGTCACATGGCCTTCCGGACATTTATCTTTCGTAATCAGCGCAATACCGTAAGCGCCCATCAGCCCTGCGACATCCGGACGGATGACATGGCAGCCGAGGAGCAGTTCCAGTGCGCGGAGGACGGCATCATTATAGAACGTACCGCCCTGGACGACGACCTTATTGCCAAGATCAGCCGCAGTACGCAGGCGGATGACTTTGTACAGCGCATTCTTGATGACAGAATAGGAAAGGCCGGCAGAAATGTCTGCGACCGATACACCGTTCTTCTGCGCTTCACGGACACGGGAGTTCATGAAGACCGTGCAGCGGGAGCCCAGGTCGACCGGGTGCCTGGCTGTCAGAGCGATGCGTGCAAATTCCTTGACGTCCATGCCAAGGGACTGTGCAAATGTATCGAGGAAGGAACCGCAGCCGGAAGAGCATGCTTCATTCAGAAGAATGTCGTCGACAGCGCCGTCCTTGATGCGGCAGCACTTCATATCCTGGCCGCCGATATCCAGAATCGTGGAAACATCCGGCAGGAAGTGCTTGGCGCCTCTGTAGTGCGCCATCGTTTCGACTTCGCCTACATCCGCTTCGAGCGCTCTCTTGATCAGCTCTTCGCCGTAGCCGGTGACACCCGCGCCGCAGATGACGGCTTCCTTCGGGAGCTTGTCATAGAGGTCCGTCAGGATCTTCCTGGCACCGTTCAGCGGAGTACCCTTATTTCCTGCATAGTATTCATAAAGGATATTGCCTTCCCTGTCGAGAAGGACAGCCTTGATCGTTGTGGAACCAGCGTCGATGCCGAGCCATACCGGGCCTTTTGCCTTGGAAATATCGGCTCTTGGCGCATGGAAACGAGCATGGCGTTCCTTGAATTCCTTGTAATCTTCTTCCGTTGCAAAAAGCGGCGGGAGCGTCTTGGCATTGCCCAGATCGGATTCCTCCGAGTTCTCCACCTTCGTCAGCCAGCTGTCAAGATCGAGCGGCTTGTCGTGGCAGGCAGAAACAGCAGCGCCGATAGCGACATACAGTTCGCCGTGTTCCGGAACGATCATATCCTCATCCTTGATATCCAGAGTCTTCTGGAAACGTTCGCGAAGGATCGGCTGGAACGTCAAAGGACCACCAAGGAATGCTACCTTGCCGTGGATCGGGCGTCCGCAGGTCAGGCCGGAAATCGTCTGATTGACGACGGACTGGAAAACGGACAGTGCAATGTCTTCATGAGAGACGCCTTCATTCAAGAGCGCCTGGATATCTGTCTTGGCGAAAACGCCGCAGCGGGAAGCGATCGGGTAGATTTCCTTCGCCTTCTCGGCCATCTTTCCAAGGCCTGCTGCATCGACAGAAAGAAGAGATGCCATACGGTCGATGAATGCGCCCGTGCCGCCTGCGCATGCGCCATTCATACGCTGATCGACACCATTTCTCAGGTACGTGATCTTCTCATCTTCGCCGCCCAGCTCGATGATGACATCCGTATCCGGATTGAACGTGCGGATTGCCTTCGTTTCCGCCAGGATTTCCTGACAGAAAGGCAGTCCCATCATCTTTGCAAGTCCCATGCTGCCGCTTCCGGAAATGGACGCGGTGATACGGTAACCCGAATAATCCTTCTGAAGTTCCTTCAAAAGGGAAATCGTCGCGCTTCTGATATCGGACATATGACGCTGGTACCGTCCGAAAAGCAGTTTCAGGTATGGCGACAGGGCCACGACTTTGACCGTGGTCGAACCTACGTCGATACCGACATGGATAACAGGTTTCATGGAATAACCTCCTGGACTCTTCCGGAGTCTTTTTGCCCCGCTCCCAACTGCGGGTGGTGGGAAAGAATTCCCTATACGAAATAATGATTAATGTTTATAATCATACGATTGATTTGTTCGATTATATTTTAACACTTTTTGCACATAAGAACAACGGAAGAAAATCATACACGTGTTTATAATTCATACATTTTTACCGATAAATTCGGATAAAATGATAGATAGCTCATAGAATACTATGAAAAGAGAAAAAAAGATACAGGACTGAAAAAATATTTTTATCAGCCTGTATCTTTTTTAAATGAAAATTTTAGATGCGTTTGATTTTAAATTTTTCTTTCCGTTTTTGATTTTCCATCAAAATGCATGAAATTACAGAAAATATTCCTACTTCATTTCTTTTGCATGAGCCGGGGCAATCCTTGTGTAGAACATGATGACAGCCAGCACATAGCAGACGACCATGATGATTCCCATCGGAAGCGCCGTCTGGTCCCCTGCAATGCCGACGACCGGCATCATGACGCCGCCAAGAATCATGGAGAAGAGACCGATCAGAGCCGAGCCGCTCCCTGCATTTTCACCGCAGCGCGAAAGTGCCAGCGATACGGAAGCCGCGCCCATGACAGAAAGCGGGACGATTGTCACGAAAAGGACGGGAATCATGTACCAGATCGGCGCCTTCACAATGATGCCTGCCAAAAGGAAGAAGGAAGCGATGAGAGGAATCAGAATGGAATACTTCAGCATGACCACCTCGCGCACCGTCCCTGCCAGTCTTGCCGGCAGCACACCGACCAGCATGAGTCCCACGCCGATGCCGCCGAAAATATAGCTGTACTGCTGCGGGGTGACATGGTAGATGTTCTGGAAAAGGAAGGAAGAACCTGCGATATAGGAGAAGAAAGCGCCGAATACAAAGCACTGTACCAGGCAGTGGCCAAAGAAATAACGATTCTTCACCAATGTGCCGAACGCCCTGAACCCGTCAGAGAAACGGCGCACGCGGTCCGTCTTCTTCAGCGTTTCCTTGTACGCCATCGTCGCCATGATCTGGATGATACCGACAGCCGTCAGCACAAAGAAAATGCCGTGCCAGGACGTGAAGAGAAGAATCTGCCCGCCAAGAACAGGCGCCGCGATCGGAGCAAGACCATTTACCATCATGAGGATCGCCATGAAGCGCATGAGCTCCGGCCCTTCGCACACGTCCCTTGCAATGGCACGGGAGATGACGATGCCGAACGCCCCTGAAAGTCCCATGATGAAACGGAAAACAAGGAATACATAAATATTCGTGCAGACAGCGCAGACAGCCGATGCAATCGTGAAACCGCCCATCCCGATAAAAAGAGGCACCTTGCGCCCCATGCGGTCACTGACCGGCCCGCCAAAAATCTGCCCCAGCGCCATGCCGATCATCGTCATCGTCAAAGTCATCTGCGTCATCGATGTGGAAATGGAAAAATAAGAGGACAACTCCGGAAGCGACGGCAGGTACATATCCGTAGACAGCGGCGCCATTGCAGACATCACTCCCAGAAAAATCGTCAGAAACGTCAAAGAATTCATCAAACTCCCCTTCCTGCTGCCAAAGAAAAAACTCCGTCTAGTATACGGAGTTCGCCTGAGACCCGGGCCAAGCCCTGCCTCGCTCTGCCAAGCAGCATGCAATTATCAGTTAGTATTGTTATCTATTTTAAAAAATATTTTAGAAATTGGCAAGAGGGAGTTTGTGGATGAGAGAAAAAAAGATAGAAATGGGGGAATTAAAACCATACAAATAGGAAAAGGTGAAACAATTGAAAGATTAAAACCGGAGGACGAGGGAAAAGAGAAAAGATTAAAACCATACAACCAGCCTGACGGCTGTCGGAAATGATGTTTTCGTCGCTTTCGGCGCCACCTTCCTCTACGAGGCAAGGTCAAACACCCTTAAACCAAGGCTTTGCCTTGAGGAAAAGGAAAACCACAAAACCTCGCTTCGCTCGTGGAACCTTTTTAGATTAGAAAGTTCAATGAATAATCAACCCTATCCGCCCGGCATCAGAAACCAGGCCGGGCATTTTCCCCGTCTGGGAAGGTCAACACCATTTCCTTGCTTCGCAAATAGAAAACAGGCAAACCAAGCTGCGCTTGAGGAAAATAATTAAAACCATACGACCTCGCTCCGCTCGCGGAACCTTTTTATAAAAACCAATGAATACTACACCCCTTTCTGCCGCATTCGCGGCAGCCTTCCCCGCTGGGGCAGGTCAAAACCTTCCGCCATCATTCTTGCCGATATTATCAACGGTGATTTAAATGCGTTTACCATAAATGAAAACCGTAAGGCACTCATTCGATACTATCATCAGCAACGAAGCGGAGGACTTCAACCTCCCCGTCGGGAGAGGATCCGGCTTATCTTTTAACTGTTGCCGGAGAAAGGGGTGTAGTTCCTTCGAGCGAAGCGAGGTTGTTTGGTGTTTTTATATAAGCGCCTTATTCTTTCCCGCTGCAGCATCGCTACTTATGGACAATTATCAAATTTTCCCAACAAAAAAGACTCCCGAAGGAGTCTCTTTTGGGTTTTATTAGAAGGAGTAGTTGAGTTCTACGCCCCATGCGTCGTCCGGATCTTCGACAGAAGAGCCGTCGATTCCATCTGCTTTGCCTGCAAAGTTGTAGTAAGCGTCGAGTTCTACGTTCTTCTGAAGAGCTACGCCTGCACGTGCTACCCAGAACTTCACGTCTGCGCCGTTAAGCAGGCCGTAGTCGAGCTGGTCGGTCAGGTCGAGAGCGGAGTTGCCGAGCGCGTAAGAAGCGTAATCAGCATCTACATAGTGTACGCCGAGTGTCCAGGTGCCTGGTTTTTCTACGTCAACTGCGCCATAGGTAAGGCCTGCGGTCCAAAGAGCTGCATGGCCGATGTCATGATTGAAGCGGGACTGTACATAGTCGCCGTCGAGTGCGAGGTTGCCGCCGAGGTCGATGCTGGTGCCTGCACCCCAAACGCTGACTTTAGCACCTTTGGCTTCACTATTTGCCACTCCGTTACCATTCAGTTTATGGGTTGGTTTCAGGTAGAAAGCAGAGACATCAGCGGTGTCGCCGAGGTGTCCGGTCAGTTTTGCATACCAGTTTTCTGTATCTTTCTTGGATGCGTAGATGCTGGCAATATCGTCACTATCAACTGCATAGTATTCAGCAGCGGATGTCAGGTAGCCGTAGCCTGCTTCGATGCCGAAGGAACCATTGTCCCAGCCTGCGGAAATGCCGTCATAAATGCCGTCTTCATCCCAGAAAACACCTGTCTGGTCAAGAGCTACGCCCTGACGGCCGATGGATACGTGGGTGGCATCATTTGGTTTCCACAGAGCGAAGATGCGGTCCATGGTGGTATCCTTGTCATCGCTGTCTTTGAAATCCATTTCAGAAACGAAACGTCCGTTGACGGATACTTCGTCATTGACCTGGCCGGATACGTTGATTCTCATACGGCCTGTCCAGGAATCACTCTTTGCATTATCAGTGTCAATGTTTCTCTGGTACTGCATACGAGCATCGCCGGACCATGCGAGGTTGCCAACTTTCTTTTCAAGGTTGGAAACGCGAATGCCCAGGTTTGCGAGTTCGTCAGCGTATTCGCCAGCGAGTTTGTCCAGAGTTGCACGCTGCTGCGCATTCAGCTGATCTTCCTTAGCGAGCATGCGGGCAATGATCTGCGCCATTTCATAACGGGTGATGTTTCTTTCGCCTTTGAAGGTGCCATCCGGATAGCCTTCAACGACGCCCTGTTCGGACAGGGATTCTACTGCCTGATAGGCCCAGTCATTCGGGGTCACATCAGAGAATGGGTTTGCTGCGTATGCGGATACGCCAGCGGAAAGTGCTGCGACAGCAGCGATTGCGAGAATCTTTTTCATGCTTCTCTCCTCTAAAAGTAAACTCGTCCCGAGTATATTTCAGGAGAAGACTTGCTCGAGTGACCGTGTTTCCTCTGCTGCTTCCCCTGTTCCCTTGGCGGCCTTGCGGGACATTCTAAGCCGCCATATATAAAATAACACAATTGTTAGAGCTTAACAATTGAATTATTAGCAATATATTATTTTTGTATTGAAATTCATTATTTGTATAATTATATATCATTAATTTATTATGAGTGGATCATGATTTAAGGCCGCTTTCTGTTTTAGGAGTACCTTTATATTATATGCGGTATCCTAAATACTTATATTTGACGCACCTATTCTAACATACTGGTCATACCATGTAAAAATGATTTTTATCTATATTTATGTTATTAGATTTTGGGAGTTGGAGCGTGGAGGAAGAGGGAACCCGGGCAACGTGAAAACCAGGAAACTAGGAAACCAGGAAAAATTTTACAATCAGCCTGCTGCGTGGTAATCAACCCTATCCGACCTTTTTCGAAAATGAACCCCTTTCGGCGCATCCGCGCCACTTTCCCCTGACGGGGACAGCTAAACCTCGCTTCGCTCGAGGAACCTTTTCATATTTTAAAAACCAATGAATACTGCACCCCGATTTTAGAAACTGCACCCCTATCGCCCTTCGGGCACTTCCCTCCGTAGGGGGAAGCTCGGCGATGAGAAATAAAAAAATTCAAATCTGATTTGTCTTAAATTTATGAAAAGATAAGCCGGACGCCTTCCCCGCTGGGGCAGGTCAAAACCTTCCGTGCCGGCATGTACTGATATTATCAAAAGTGATTTAAATGCGTATCTTATTTTACGCCGCATTATCACTATCTTCTTATTCCCGCATTTTCGCAACAAAAAAAGACCGGATTTCTCCGGTCTCTGTTTGTTAAGCGTTTGCGCTTCTGAGTTTTTCTTTGAATGCTCTGTCTTTTCCTGTAGCACGGCAGTCGCGGCAGTAGCCGTAGATTTCTACTCTTGGTTCTGCTGCTTCGAAGCCATATTCTTCGTCGAGGACTTCTGCGTAGTCGGACTGCAGTCCTACGTCTACCGGGAAAATCCTGTGACAGGAGAGGCAGACCGCATGATGGGAAGGAGTTCCGTGCGCGTATTCGTAGCGGATCAGGCCATCAGCCAGCATGGTGGAACGAAGCAGTAAGCCGTTTTCAGCAAGAGCTTCACAGTTTCTGTACACGGTGGACAGGGACAGACGCATGTCCTTTCCACGAACGGCTTCATATACTTCTCCTGCTGTCAAAGGCAGGCTCTTTTCCAGCACTTTCAGAATCATTACGCGTGCTTTCGTCCTTTTTAAATGCTTTTTCACTAAAATTTCTTCAAAGCTTCCCATAGCGGCTCCTTGTTTCTTGTTAATCAGGGTTTCTCAAAAATTCAGCAAACTATCTGTATGTTTTGGATTTTAAATTATATAGTATGCTATACATTTCATATTATAAGGTCTTTTTCCGTTTTTTCAAGTTTTTTCTTGTGCTTTTACATACACTCAATGAAATTTGTTAGAAAAAACCGCGCTGGGAACGCGGATTTCTTCTTTACGGAATACCTTGAAATGAAAAAAGAGGATGCAGAAGGATTTCCCCTCCGCATCCTCTGTCTTCCGTTCTGCTTACTGCAGTTCGTACTGATAGTCTTCGCGGAGGACGCGGATAGCGCCTTCGTCGCCTTTCATGGCAGCTTTGATGAGCCAGGCCATGGCCTCTTTCTCATCTTTTTCGCAGCCTTCACCGGCGGAGAGTGCATAGCCGTAGTGGGCCATTCCGAAGGCATCGCCTTCTTCAGCGGCTTTCTTGTACCAGGAAACAGCTTTTGCAATGTCTGATTTTACGCCAATGCCGGCTTCAAGGCAAAGCCCCATTGCGGAATACGCAGCAATGATTCCGTTTTTTGCTGCTTTCTCATAGCATGCATATGCTTCTTCCTGATGCTTGCCTCTTCTGGTATAGGCATCGCCCAGGCGGTAGTAGACGTCCTTGTCGCCGAGTTCTTCGGCTTCCTTTGCCATGGCTTTCGCCTTTTCCTCATCGACTACGCCGGCCTGTCCGGTGACGTATTCAGCGCAGGATACGGCGAGGAATACGCGAAGTGTGGCATCGCCGTCAGGGTCGCCCATTTCGCGGCCCTTCCTGATCCACATTTCCGCAGCAGCCAGGTCCTTGCGGACACTGGTTCCCTGCGCATAGAAGAGACCGGTCATCAGCATAGCGGCGGTGTCGCCCCTTTCGGCTGCCAGGAGGTAGTACTGGAATGCCTTTTCAGGACTGACACGGCCAAGCATGCCTTCGTCGTAGAGTTTTCCCAGAAGGGATGCAGCTTCGGCGCTTCCGTCGTCGCTTGCGCGTTCAAGGGAGCGTCTTGCCTTTCTCGGGTTCGGCTTTCCGCCATTGATGCCCTTCATGTACATTCTGCCCAGAAGAAGGTTGGCACGGGAAATATCGTAACTGGACGCGATCTTCCAGCAATTTTCCGCTTTCACTTCGTCCTTGGAGACGCCTTCTCCCTTTTCCAGCTTTTCACCGATCTGGCAGATTTCCTCGGCCGCTTCTCTGGCTCCGAGATTGGCGGCTTTCCTAAAGTAGGTGACAGCATCATCGATACTGCCGGTATGGAGGCAGTCCTGCCCCATCGAGTAGTAATATTCCATCATTCTATCTGATGCCATTTGTTCCGCTCCTTTTCTTTTTGAAAGTATCGCTCCCGCCTTTTCCGGATTGACCGCTCCTGCCAGAAAAAATGCATTGGCAAGGCGGCTGAGGGGTTCCCCCAGCCGCCGAATCGCCAGTGATTCTTATACCGTGATGAAATTGGCTTTGCAGAAAAAGTCAAAAGCAAATCGCTTGCAGCCTGCTCATGCAGGTCTTTTTATTATCTGAATTCCTTGCAGAGGTCTTCGAAGAGTTCTGCAGATGGTTTTTCTACGTGGTCGATCAGGCGTACGTCCTTGGACGGTACGATGTCGCCGAAAGCAACGGAGTCCTTTTCTTCGTAGATGACGCCGGTCACGAGGCTGTTCGTTTCGCCGAGCAGTCTGTATGCAGCTGCTTTGCTGGACGGATCATGATCCGGTGCTACGTCTTCCATCTTGACCAGGTGTTCATTGTACCACTGAACGGTGTTCAGGTGGTTGAATGTAACGCATGGTGTGAAGATGTTGACATAGGAGAAACCTTTATGGTCGACAGCTCTTTCGATGACGTTGATCATGGTCTTGCTGTCGATAGCATAAGCCTGTGCTACGAAGGTAGCGCCGGCAGCCAGTGCCATAGCCGGAGCATCGAGCGGAGTCAGCGGGTTGCCGTCCGGGGTTGTCTTGGTGACGAAGCCCTTATCGGAAGCCGGAGACGTCTGGCCCTTTGTCAGGCCGTATACCTGGTTATCGAATACGAGGTATGTGATGTCCATATTTCTCTTGATCGCATGCATAGCATGGCCCAGGCCGATGGCGTAGGAGTCGCCGTCGCCGGAGCAGACGATCATGTGCTGATCCTTGTTAGCACATTTGATGCCCTGTGCGAAAGGAAGAGCTCTGCCATGCGTCGTGTGGGCGCCATAGCAGTACTGATAGCCGCCGATACGGGAGGAGCAGCCGATGCCGGAAATCAGTGTGATATCCTCATTGGCCCAGCCCTTCTTGGCGCATACAGCGGAGATGGCGTTCTGAATGCCATAGTCGCCGCAGCCGGGGCACCAGTTCGGTACGATTGTATTTTTATAATCTCTCGGTGAAGCCATATCAGTATACCTCCTCAGCTTTCTTTACAATCGTGGATGCCAGGAACGGAGTTCCGTCATACTGCAGGAGAGACAGGAGCTTGTCGTGGCAGGCGAAATTGATGGCGAAAAGTTCATGCAGCTGTGCGGTGAGGTCTTCTTCTACGATGAGGACCTTCTTTGCGCCATTGATGTAAGGAGCGAGCGCTTCGGTCGGGAATGGAGAGAGAAGTCTGAGCTGGAGGTGGTTGACCTTCTTGCCCTGAGCTTCCAGTTCTTCACGAGCTTCTTCGATTGCGCCGTTTGTGGAGGTGACGCCGATCAGGAGCAGATCGCAGTCGGTATCTTCATGAGCCACGGTGAATGGCTGGATAGCTTTAGCCACACCAGCGAATTTCCTGTGACGTTTGTTCATTTCCATGACGCGGTCAGCCTGACCTTCAGCCGGTTTGCCGAATACATTGTGTTCGAGGCCGGTGGAGAGGAACATGCCGTTCTTTACGCCAGGAATCGTTCTCGGGGAAATGCCGTCTTCGACATCTTCGAAACGATGGAAGTATGCTTTCTTTGCCGTATCAAGTTCCGGCAGACCTTCGGTAACGAGCTTGCCGCGTTTGATAGCGATGCGGTTCGGATCGAAAGCCGGTACGGACTGTTTGCACATACCAAACTGCAGATCGGAAAGGAGAATGACCGGAGTCTGGAATTCTTCAGCCAGGTTGAAAGCTTCCTGGGTAATGTAGTAGCAGTCTTCGATAGAAGATGCAGCGAGGACGATCTTTTCAGCATCGCCATGGCCGGAAGCAATCGCATAGCGGATATCGCTCTGTTCTACCTTCGTAGCCATGCCCGTGGACGGGCCTGCACGCATAACGTCAATGATGACGACCGGGATTTCTGCGATGGTTGCCATGGAAATGGATTCAGCCATGAGGGAAAGCCCTGGGCCGGAAGTAGCGGTGAAAGCACGAACGCCGGCATAACCTGCGCCCATAGCCATCATGCAGGAGGACAATTCGTCTTCCGTCTGTACGACCGTACCGTTGATCTTGTGTACGACTTTGATCATGTATTCCATGATTTCAGAAGCCGGGGTAATCGGGTAAGATGCCATGAAGCGGGCACCTGCGGAAATAGCGCCGAGGGCTGCTGCTTCATTGCCAAGCAGGTACAGCTGATCTTTCTTCGGAGGAGTTGCCAGAGCACCCAGAGATACGCCCTGCAGCTTCTCGATAGCTACATCATAGCCGTCCTTGAAAATCTGTTTGTTCTTGGAAACGATTTCTTCGCCCTTCTTGCCGAAGCGTTCAGCGATGAAACCATAGAACGGGTCTTCCGGGAATCCCAGAACGCCTGCGCTCATGCCCAGTGCAGCGATGTTCTTCATCTGCATGCTGCCGTACTTTCTTGCCAGCTCCGTGATTGGAAGCGCCAGGAAAATACATCCGGAATGTGCGTCAAATTTCGGGTGGAATGCGTCATCAGCGATGATAACGCCGCCCTTCGGAACTTCATGACCGTGAAGGTCGATAGTCTCCTGGTCCAGGGCTACCAGGCAGTCTACATGCTCACCGATCGTAGCGACTTCTTTCGTTGCGATACGCAGGGCAATCGTTGTATGACCGCCCTTAATGCGGGATGCGAAGAGACGCTGGCTGAAAAGGGAATACCCTTCCTGTGCCAGTACGCGTCCGAGAATTTCGCCGCAGGATTCTACGCCCTGACCCTGCTGTCCGCCCATTTTCCAAATAAAATCACGTTTCGTTTCCACTCCATCTGCCTCCTTGCTGATGAATGTAAAGGAAATAAATATAATATGGGTTCTTTTATATGCGGATTTCCTTATTACGCGAGACATCTATCCATCTGATGTCCTTTCTATTATACCATATATGACATTTTTTCAACCTGAATGGGAATGGTTTTATACAATTTATAGTGCCGCAAAATTGGTTCTGCTACCCGGGGAGAAAGACAAGCAAACCAAGCTGCGCTTGTTGGAACACCATAAGACTTTGGAAATGGGAAAAACATGATAAAACCATAAAACCTCGCTGCGCTCGTGGAGATGAACCTCCTCAGGCGCATGCGCGCCAGCTCCCCCTACGGGGCGAGCTCTGACACCCTTAAACCGAACTTCGTTCGTGGAAAACACCATAAAACCAGCCTGCGGCTGTAAGAACTTCATCTCATTCGTCGCCTTCGGCGCCACCTTCTCCTTTCGGAGCAAGGTTAACACCCTTAAACCTCACTTCGTTCGAAAAAACACCATACATCCTCGCTTCGCTCGAAGGAACTGCACTCCTTTCTGTCACTCCGTGACATCCTTCCTCTCCGAGGCAGGTCTCAAGAGGAATAAAGAAAAGATTTTTAATCTGATTTGTTTGAAACCTTTCTTAATCCTATCCCTACCATACGCCCTTCCCTTCCGGGGCAAGGTCAAGGGCCTATCTTGGCCTTTCGCTCTGCTAAACTCACGCAAAAAAGAAGGACCTTCGGTTGGGAAGATCCTTCTTTTTTATTTGATCCGCTGATGTTCAGGGATTATTTAATGTCGTACATACCGCTGACGCCTTCTCTGAGGTTGATCAGGATATTCTTTGTCTGGCTGTAGTGTTCGAGCATAACCTTGTGGGTTTCTCTGCCGATGCCGGACTGTTTGTAGCCGCCGAATGGTGCGCCTGCCGGGAGGTCGTTGTAGGTGTTGACCCACATACGTCCGGTGCGTACAGCACGTGCTACTTTCAGAGCGGTGTCGATGTTCTTGCTGAATACTGCGCCGCCGAGGCCGTATACGCTGTCGTTTGCCAGAGCAATGACTTCGTCAGCTGTCTTGAATTTCTGTACAACGACAACTGGTCCAAAGATTTCTTCCTGGCATACGCGGCAGTCATTGTTTCCTGCGATCAGGATAGTCGGTTTCATGAAGAAGCCTTTGTCGCAGCCGTTTTCGGTGTAGCGTTCGCCGCCGGTTACGAGGGTTGCGCCTTCTTCGAGGCCGATCTTGATGTAACTGAGGACTTTATCCTGCTGTGCTTTGTAGATCTGAGCGCCCAGCTGGGTGGTCGGATCGGTCGGGTCGCCTACTTTGACGCCTTCGAAGGTTGCTTTCAGATGTTTGATGAATTCATCGAAAATGCCTTCCTGAACGAAGAGGCGGGAGCCTGCGCAGCATACCTGGCCCTGGTTGAAGAGGATGCCTTTGCATGCGCCGTCGACAGCCTGCTTCAGGTCAGCGTCGTCGAATACGATGTTTGCGGATTTGCCGCCGAGTTCCAGGGTGACTGGAATCAGCTTGTCGCATGCAGCCTGGTATACGCCGCGGCCGACTTCAGTGGAGCCGGTGAATGCGAGTTTGTCGATATCCGGATGATCGAGCAGCCACTGGCCGGATTTGGAACCCTTTCCGGTGACAACGTTCAGAACGCCCTTCGGGAGGACACCCTGGATCAGACGGACGAGTTCCATCAGGGACAGGGATGTATGGGAGGACGGTTTAATAACGATGGTGTTGCCTGCTGCCAGTGCAGGAGCGAGTTTCCAGCAAGCCATGGTGAACGGGAAGTTCCACGGAATGACCTGACCAACAACGCCGACTGGTTCATGGAGAATCAGGGACAGAGTGTTGTTGTCGAGCATGGTGGCAGAACCTTCCCAAGCTCTCAGGCATCCTGCGAAGTAACGGAAATGATCGGAACCCAGCGGAATATCTGCTGCTGTGGTTTCACGGATCGGCTTGCCGTTGTCCAGTGTTTCCACCAGTGCGAGATGATCGAGGTTTGCGTCGATGATATCAGCGATCTTCAGAAGAATGTTCTGTCTTTCGATTGGAGAAGTCTTGGACCATTCCGGAAGAGCTGCTCTTGCTGCCTTGACAGCTGCGTCTACGTCTTCCTTGGTTGCTTCTGCGAAATATGCGAGATGTTCCCCGTTAGCCGGGTTGTGTGCGTCAAATGCAGCTCCATCAGATGCGGGAACGAATTCACCGTTGATGAAAAGACCATACTGCTGCTGAATGCCTGCTTTTGCCATAAAATTACCTTCCTTTCGGTAAGATGCAGGATATTCCTGCCTTTCCTATAAGTGCTCCGCCGGTCATTTTACGATTGGACGGTGAACCGGAGAAGGAAATTTCTTCAGCCTTTCTATACGCGGAAATAAAACCTTTCATACTGTTCGATGGTCACTTTCCGTTTTTCTACGGCTGTATTCATAGTATATCACCGGAAATAGAAATATTCAATACAATCGATATTTATTTCGATACATCTTTTAGGAGTTTTTGTCAAAAAATGATGACATTTATTTATGAATACGCAAATAAGTGTCTATCCCAATAAAAAAAGAAGCCCCGAAGAGCTTCTTTTTAGTTTTTCTTATACCCTTGATTAGAAGGAGTAGTTGAGGGATACGGATGCGAGATCGTCGTAATCGGTATCTGTATCGGTCTTAACGTCGAATGCGTATTCGCCATGGAGACGGATGTTCTTAGCGAGTACGACATCGCCGGTTGCCAGCCAGTACTTAGCAACCTTAGCACCGTTATTGACGAGGGATGCCGGGGAAACGTTGTAGGTGGTTCCATCAAGGAAGGAGCCCTTTTCAGCGCGGACATACTGTCCAGCCAGCTGGAAGGTGCCTGGTTTCTTCAGATCAACGGAGCCATAGCCAAGGCCTGCGGTCCAGGTTTCCGGATCTCCATCATACTTGGTGTTCTGGTAGAAATCACCGAATACGCGGAAATCATCAACAACATTCAGTGTCAGACCAGCGCCCCAGATACGAGCATCTGCGTCATCATGGCCATCGATGTATTCAGCATCGTAAGCTACTTTGCCAGCTGCGCCGTACAGACGAGCGAAGCCTGCTTCTCTGTTGTTGATTACATCGCTTTCAGTTGCTGTTCCGAGAACACCAACATTGAAGCGGCCATAGCCGAGGTCGAGAGCGAGTTTTTCGCCGCCGATGGTAGCGATAGCGCCTTTGAATTCATCATCATACTGTAAACCGGTCTGGCCGAGGAAGAGGTCGATCTTGCCGATGTTTACAGAAGCTTTGTCGCCGAAATCATGGTGAACAATCAGCTGATCAAGGTAAGCCGGATCTTCATTGGTGCTCTTGAAGTTCATGTCGTAGCGGAGACGTCCAAGAACGTAGGTGCTGTCATTGACCTGGCCCTTGATGTTGACCTGCATACGGCCATCCCACTTATCAGCAGCTTTGCCATTGTCGTCATAGCTCTGGTTGTAACGCATACGGCCGTTGCCGGAGAAGGAAAGGTTTCCGACTTTCTTTTCGAGGTTAGCAACGCGAACGCCCAGGTTTGCGAGTTCGTCAGCATATTCGCCAGCGAGTTTGTCCAGGGTTGCTCTCTGTTCAGCGTTCAGCTGATCTTCTTTAGCGAGCATACGAGCAATGATCTGAGCCATTTCATAACGGGTGATGTTTCTTTCGCCCTTGAAGGTGCCATCCGGATAGCCTTCTACGACACCCTGGTCGGAGAGGTCTACGACTGCCTGGTAAGCCCAGTCGGACGGTGTTACATCAGAGAACGGGTTTGCAGCGTATGCGGATACGCCAGCGGAAAGTGCTGCAACAGCAGCGATTGCGAGGATCTTTTTCATATTCATCGCTCCTTAAAAGAAATATAAGAAATATAAGAAATAAGGTATGTCTCTTATAAGAAAGTAAAGAAGCCCGCGAGTGGCCGAGTTTCCTCTGCGCTGTCTTTTCCTTCCCACCATATGTGAGACAACATATAGTATTTTTTAAAGATACTACAAAATATTTACTCATGCAAAGAAATTTGACATCTTTGTTCAGTTGACCATAGGTCACTACTGTAAAACGTCCGAAAGTACCGGTAAATTCTGCTTGTTCAAGAAATTTTCTTTAACATGCATTAAGGCGTTGGTCAGTCTTACAATATTCATAATATATCCAATATTTTTTATATTTTTACAATTATTTTCCATTTCACATATAACAGGAAGAAATAAGTTTCTCCTGCGTTTCTGATTCAGGGCAGTAGAGGCAAAAATGATGCATTTTTTGAGAACAGAATGTTAGATTTTTCGATAAGAAAAGAAACCCCTGCGAAGGAGGCTTCTTTTCTAAATTTTATGTATTTCCAATTCTGAATTTCTTTTAGAATACGTAGTTGAGGGAGAGTGTCCATGCGTCTTCGTCGGCCGCGGAGTGGTCTCCTCCGTTTGTCTTGACGTCGAAGGCGTATTCGCCGTGGAGGTAGACGTTCTTCTGGAGGGTGACGTCAGCGATGGCGTTCCAGTATTTCACGCGATCAGCGTTTGTGCCAGAGTCGGTGAGGTAAGAGAGGACGTTTGTCTGATAGCCGGTGCCACCGAAGTAAATGCCCTGATCGACGCTGTTGTATGCTACGTCCGCGGCGAAGGAGCCCGGTTTCTTCACGTTCAGCTTGCCATAGCCAAGGCCTGCATTCCATGCGGTGTCATAACCGTTCTTCCAGTTTGTATCCTTCCAGTATTCGCCGAATACGCGGAAATCTCCGACAGGAATCGTAAGGCCAGCGCCTGCGATTTCATAACCGGCGAAGGTGTCTGCCTTCTTGTCTCCGGTGAATTTCAAATAGTTCAGGTTCAGCTTGGCAGCGGAGAAGTCGAAGTCACCTTTGGCAAAGAATGCATCCTGATCTTTTACACCATCGGTGTAATCGGACTTATTGAAGCGGCCATAGCCGGCAGTCAGATTGACGCGGCCCTGATGGAACATAGCCTGAGCTCCGTCATAGCCGTATGGGAAGCCGTAGAGCCAGCCGCTCTGGTCGCCGATGACAACCGGCTGACGGCCCAGTCTGACTGTGACAGCATCGCCGAAGTCATGATTGACGAAGAGCTGATCGAAAATGACATTCGTATCATCGCTCGTCTTGAAATTCATTTCTGCATCAAGGCGGCCCTGTACGTAGGTGGAATCATTGACCTGTCCTTTTACATTCAGGCGGATACGGCCGTCCCACTTATCAGCGGCGCCTGCGTCCTTGTTCTGGTAACGCATACGGCCATCGCCGGAGAAGGAAAGGTTTCCTACCTTCTTTTCAAGATTGGAAACACAAACACCCAGATTGGCGAGTTCGTCAGCATATTCGCCGGCAAGTCTATCGAGAGTGCCTCTCTGCTCAGCATTCAGTTGATCTTCCTTAGCGAGCATGCGGGCAATGATCTGAGCCAGTTCGTAACGGGTGATGTTTCTTTCACCTTTGAAGGTGCCATCCGGATAGCCTTCAACGACGCCCTGTTCAGACAGGTCTGCGACTGCCTGGTAAGCCCAGTCATTCGGAGTTACATCAGAGAACGGGTTGGCAGCGTATGCAGATACGCCAGCGGTGAGTGCTGCCATGGCAGCGAGTGCGAGAATTTTTTTCGTATTCCTGCTCCTTAAAAAATGAATGTTCTTGAAACGGAGTCATGAAGCAGGGGAATGGCCTCCGTATTCACCGCGCTTCGCTCTTCCATGCCATACGCAGGGCGTATGTTCTGCATTCAGAATACTATAAAATTTTTACATATGCAATCCTGTCCAATCTGTCATTTGAATACCTTCCCGAGATTTTCCTGTTCCCGGGAGGATACCATCTTCCAGGCCCATTTCTGCGCAGAACCCCCTTTTAAATGAAAATCCACTCTTCAAAAGGCTGTCTTAAAGCATCAATTTTAAGAAAAATCACGAGTTCAGACTTCCTCCATGAAGATGAATTTTCCTAAAATCACTTTAAAGGCCCTTTTTAGCCTCGACCTGCCATTTGAGGCATAGTTTTTACACCCCCTGTTTTTTGCCTAAAGGGAAAAAACAAAGCAGAATTTGATGGATTTTACTCTGTTAAAAGAGTGAAATAATGATGAGTAAATCAGCATGCTTCCTGTATTTCTCATCGAATGAAATCATTGCTTTTCCTGCTTTTACGGCCGGAAGTGCTGAAGTTGCTGCCAGGATCCATGGTCCGGTGTTTCCATGTCAGAAAATAAAAAAAGGAAACCTCTTTTGAGGTTTCCTTTCTTTGATTCCAGTTTCTTGGAGAAGAAATTAGAACTTGTAGTTGAGGGATACAGTCCAAGCATCCTGTGTCTTGTCGCTTAATGCACCTTCTGTATCAACGTCGAATGCGTATTCACCGTGCAGGTAAACGTTCTTCTGCAGGGTTACGTCAGCGATTGCATTCCAGAATGTAACCTTGTCAGCTTTGTACTTGGAGCTGGTCAGGTAGGACAGAACGTTGGTCTGGAGGCCAGTGCCGCCGAAGTAAACAGCCTGTTCAACATTGTTGTAAGCTACATCGATAGCGAAGGAACCTGGTTTCTTCAGGTTCAGTTTGCCATAGCCGATGCCTGCGTTCCAAGCGGTATCGTTGTCGTCAGCTGTGGTGTTCTTCCAGTATTCACCGAATACGCGGAAGTCCTGAACCGGAATGGTCAGGTTTGCGCCCATCAGTTCATAGCCGGCAGCTGTATCAGCTTCCTTGTCACCTGTGAACTTAATGTAGTCAACGCCGAGTTTAGCAACGTTCAGGTCAGCTGCGCCGCGTGCATAGAATGCATCCTGATCTTCAACGCCTTCATCATAGTCAGAGGTGTTGAAGCGGCCATAGCCAGCGGTTACGTCAACTTTTTCACCGAGGTGGAATGCTGCTTCAGCGCCGTCTACGCCGTAGGAATCGCCATACAGCCAGCCGCCCTGGTCACCGAAAGCGACCGGAATACGGCCGAGGCGAACGGTTGCAGCTTTGCCAAAGTCATGGTTTGCAAACAGCTGATCAAATACAACGTCATTGTCTCCGTTAGTCTTGAAGTCCATGTTGGAGGTCAGACGGCCCTGAACGTAAGTGGAGTCATTGACCTGACCCTTTACGTTGATTCTCATACGGCCGTTCCAGCCATCAGCTGCATCAACAGCTTTGTCCTGATAACGCATACGAGCATCGCCGGACCAGTACAGGTTGCCAACTTTCTTTTCGAGGTTGGAAACACGAACGCCCAGGTTTGCGAGTTCGTCAGCGTATTCGCCAGCGAGTTTGTCCAGGGTTGCTCTCTGTTCAGCGTTCAGCTGATCTTCTTTAGCGAGCATACGAGCAATGATCTGAGCCATTTCATAACGGGTGATGTTTCTTTCGCCCTTGAAGGTGCCATCCGGATAGCCTTCAACGACGCCCTGTTCGGACAGGTCTTCAACTGCCTGATAAGCCCAGTCGTTCGGGGTTACATCAGAGAATGGATTTGCAGCGTATGCAGATACGCCAGCTGTGAGTGCTGCTACTGCAGCAATTGCGAGAACCTTTTTCATGTTTCATCGCTCCTTTAATAGAAAATATAGAGAATTATGCGTGCCTCTATTTTTCCTCGGAGGAGCTCCGACTAGGACCTTGCGCGAGTGACCGTGTTTCCTCTGCTGTCTTTCATCTTTGCTTTTCCAAGGGACATGACCTTGAGGCTTCCTTCATGTCTGTGGTTAGTTTAACACGGACGCAAAGTTAAATCAAGTTTAAACTATTGATAAACCTTTATGATATGCATGAGACTTTTGATTATTTGTAAAACATTCGACAGAATCAGTTTTATACTGAGTTATCACAATCATTCCCATTAACTCCCGCATGACCGACCATAAGTCATTTTCAGCATTTTTATATTTTTGACTATCGGTCACATATGAGCGGCACGCCGGCCTTGAGAGAATATAGATAAGTTTTATGAACTCATGGGTGTCGATATCGAAATAAAAGAAGGACTGTCAAAATGTGCAGGCATTTCGACAGTCCTTAGTGAGAGTTATTTGATTGAGAGAATTAGAACCATACAACCTCGCTGCGCTCGAAGGAAATGAACCTCCTCAGGCGACTCCGTCGCCAGCTCCCCCTACGGGGCGGGCTCTGACCCACTTAAACCGAACTTCGTTCGAGAAAAGGAAAAAGCAACATTTTAGCGGATTTCTACAGCTCCTTTTGCCTATATATTCCTTTATCCTTATTTCCTCAGTCGATGATCTCGAATTCGGCTTTGCTGCCTTTTTCGGCGGGTGTGACGCGCAGTCGTGCGTCTATGCGTTCTTCGAGTTCTGGGACGTGGGAGATGATGCCTACCATGCGGCCTGTGTTCTGGAGGTCGATGAGTGTATTCATGGCGCTGTTCAGGGAGTCGGGGTCGAGGGTGCCGAAGCCTTCGTCGATGAACATGGTATCAAGACGGACTCCGCCCTGTCTGGACTGGACGACGTCGGCAAGGCCAAGGGCCAGGGAGAGGGATGCCAGGAAGGTTTCGCCGCCGGAAAGTGTATTGGCCGGGCGGGAACGTCCTGTGAAGCTGTCGGAGACTTCCAAGGACAGTCCGCCCTTCCCCAGTCCGCTTTCGTCTGTCATGCGGTGGAGGGAGTATCTCCTCCGGCTCATGGAAAGGAGGCGGAGGTTCGCAGCATTGGCTACGTCGTCAAGGAGTGTGCCAAGGACGTATCTTTCCAGGGTGATCCTTGTCTTCTTTCCGCTTGTGAGGTCATAAAGGCCTCTTATAAGGCCTTCCTCCTTGCGGAGGTCTTCCAGTTCCTTCTCGATGGCTCTGGCGTCTGAAACGGCCTTTTGGAGCGTTTCTGTGCGTTCCTTGAGAGCGGCTGCCCTTTCGGAGGCTTTTTTGAGCTGATCCTGCAGTGCTTTGGATTTTTCATTCAGCGCCAGCATGTCAGGACGCTCCTTCCCTGCAGTCTCCTGCTCTTCTGCTTTGATCCGTTCTTCTGTGCTCTTTCTGTCTGCGCGGTACTGTTCCAGTGTCTTACGGACGCTTTCTTCCGTGTCCTTCTTCTTGTACCATTCCTTGCATTCGTCGAGACTCTGGAAGCCGGCCTTATCGGAAGCTTCCTTCAGGACGGATTCTGTTTCCCTGTATTTCTTCACGAGCTCTTCTCTGCGCTCTTCGGCATTCCTGCATGCGGCCTGGCTGGCAGAGAGGTCGGCTCCTGCTTTCCTCAGCTGGGCGGCCGCCGTTTCCTTGTCCTGTTCCCACTTCCTGATATCCGTCAGAAGCCGCGTGCTTTCCATTTCAAGAAATTTAGGATCCCTGTATGCTTCAGGAATTTCCTCCAGCGTCTTCATCTGGGCATCGGCTTTCGCGTGATCGCTCATGGCTTTCGCATAGGCTCCTGTGCTGTGCTTTTCTTTGGCATCATTGGCTCTGTCATAAGCAGCTGATGCTCTTTCATATTCCTTCTGCGCACGTTCGACGTCTTCTGCCTTTGCTACATTGTCTCCGCCGCGGGCCGGGGCCGGATGGTGGATGGCGCCGCAGACGGGACATGGCACGCCGTCTTCCAGTCCTTCCGCCAGAAGGAATGCCTGTCCGTCGATATAGGATTTCCTGACAGCATCTGCCTTTTCCTTCTGCGCATCCCTTGCCTTCCTTGCCGCTTCGGCAGAAGCCTGGAGGCGCTTCGTTTCCTCTTCTGCTCTGGATAATGCGTTTTGTGCGTTTTTAAGCGCCTGGACGGCTGCCCCGTACAACTTTGCCTTGGGCACCAGGTCCTGCATTTTAAGGGCTGTTTTACGCTCTTCTTCGCGTTTTTCTTTCATGGCGTCCAGCTCCTGGATGCGTTTTTCAAGCGTTTCATTCAGCCTTGCATACGTTTCCATATCCGCTTTGGCTGTCTTGAGTTTCACTGCCTCCTGCCTGCCTTCCCGGGTGATGCCATCCAGCTGGTCGAAGTAAGGCGCAAGCTCCCGTGCGCTCCGGATCAGGGAAAGGGATGCTTCCATTTCCTTCATGCGTCCTTCTTCATTCTTGAGGGCTGCATCCTGCTTCAATGCTTTATCAAGCTCGGTGAAATGGCCCATCAGGGCAGTTTCCTTCTGGTAGACTTCACGGAATTCATTGCTTTCCTTTTCCTGCTTCCGGGTCGTCTCCACCGCCTCCTGCAGTGATTTCTCCGCTTCTTCCACGATCGAGGCGAGCTGCTTTTCGTCTGCGGCGCCGGCGGTGCTGAGAATCTGGTCTTCTCTTGTCTGCTTTTCCATTTTCTCACGGACTTTTGCATCGAGCCTGTCTTTCAGCCTGTCCTTGAATTCCGAGAAACGCTGTGTCTTGAAGAGCTGCTTCAGGATGGCTTCTCTTTCATCGGCCTTTGCCACGAGGAGTTTTCTGAAATCGCCCTGCGGAAGGAGGATGACCTGGCAGAACTGGTCGGCATTGAGCCCGATGAGTTTCCCTGCGGCTTCTTCAATGCCTGTGCGCAATGTATTGATTTCCTTGCCGTCTTCCAGTTCGGAAAGGGACGCCTGCATGGCAGCCAGTGTCTGTCCGCTGCCGCGTTTCTTATCAACCATCTGCGCCGGGCTTCTCGTTGCGCGGTATGTCTTATCCCCCAGCATGAAATCGAAAATGACTTCTGTCCTTTCCGAGGAGTCGGCATAGTCGCTTCTCATTTTCTCGCCTGTCCGGTCGCCGCTTGTCTTGCCGTAAAGGGCATAGCACATGGCATCCAGGATCGTCGTCTTCCCGGCTCCGGTCGGGCCGCAGATCAGGAAGAGATGGCGTCCCTGCAGTTTTTCGAAGTCGATGACGGTCTCGCCCGCATAGGGACCGAAGGCACGCACCGTCAGTTTCAAAGGTTTCATTTTGCGTTTTCCTTCCTGTATACCTCTTCCCAGACTTCCTGAGAAAGCTTTTCTTCTTCTTCTGTCAGTTCCTGCTCACGGAAATGGCTGACGAAGGCGCGGAAAATGTCTTCGTCGCTCATGGATTCGAGGCGGATCCTTCTTTCGCCGTCATCGTCCTTGTATCCCATGTCCTGCTCGACGCCAAGGGCATTCGGGTACTTCTCGCGAAGCTTTGGCATGGCGTCGATGACAGGTTCGGAGTCGGTCAATACGATCTGCAGGTAGTCTTCCGAGCCTTCCTTAGCCATGATGTCTGCAAAAGAACCCTGGATTTCGCGTACCTGATGGAGGGGCAGCATTTCGCGGAACGTGGTGGAAACATTTCCTTCTCCGTCAATCGTCCCTACGATGATGCCCTTCTTCTGACGCACTTCGTCGAAGGAGTAGCGCATGAGGCTTCCGCTGTACTGGATCTTCTCGGAATCCCTCTTCGTCTTCTGCGGACGGTGGAGGTGGCCGAGTGCGGTGTAGTCGTAAGGCGCAAAGACTTCATCAGGAATCTGGTCGTAGCCGCCAATCGAGAGCGGTCTTTCCGATTCCGATGACATGCCGCCTGCTGCATAGACGTGGGCAAGGGCGATTTTCCTCATGCCTTCTCCTTCATCAGGAAGGAGGGAGAGCATGCGGGAGGAAAGAATTTTTTCTGCCTCTTCGTACGTCTTCACCTTTTCCGCCTCTTCCATGCCGAGCTTGTTCATCATGACGCGCACGCGGGCGGGTTCGGAATACGGCATCGGAAGGAATGCGACGGGACCCCATTCATCCTTCAGGATGACGGGAGAGAGCCTGTCGAGCGGCCCGAAGATGTAGAGCCCCTGCGAGCGGAGAAGACGGCTTGCCACGGCGAGGCGCTCGGCGCTGTCGTGGTTCCCGCTGATGACGATGAAGGGAATCCCTCTCTTTCCGACGATTTCCTCAGTCATGCGGTCAAAGAGCTCGACGGCATCTTCCGGAGGAAATGAGCGGTCATAGACGTCCCCGGCCAGAAGGATCACGTCCGGCTTTTCTTCGTCGACGATGGGCAGGAAACGGTTTTCCAGGAGCCATGCCTGATCTTCTGTCATAGAGTGTTCCTTCAGAAGCTTCCCCAGGTGCCAGTCGGCTGTGTGAATGAATTTCATGCGTCCTCCTTCCGAAGGCTTCTCAAAAGCGCGATTTCACGCTTGTAGCCTTCCAGATCATTCGGTGTTTCAAGGTAGAAGGGAAGATTTCTGAGAAGCGGATGATTGATGATCCTTTCCATCCCTTCGAGACCGATTGTCCCTTCGCCGATTTTTTCATGGCGGTCCTTGTGGCTTCCCATCGGATTCTTGTCGTCATTCAGGTGAATAGCCTTCAGGCGGGAAAGCCCGATGACTTCATCGAAATGGGCGAGAACGCCGTCGGTATCTCCTGCGATGTCGTAGCCGCCGTCATAGACGTGGCAGGTATCAAGGCACACGCCCATGCGGTCCTTGCGCTCAACCTTGTCGATAATCGCGGCCAGCTCCTCAAACGTGCGTCCGACTTCCGTCCCCTTCCCTGCCATCGTTTCAAGCAGGACAAATGGCGGCAGCTCTTCCTGATCCATGGCGTAATTCAGCATGTCTGCAATCATGGGAATCGCAACTTCTGCGCCCTGCTTCAGGTGGGAGCCCGGATGGAAATTGTAAAGGCAGTTCGGCAGGTGCGCCGCTTTGGCCAGGTCCTCACGAAGCGCCGTGCGAGCAAACTCACGCACCGACTCCTTCGTCGAGCAGCCGTTCATCGTGTAAGCCCCATGGCAGAGAATCGGCCCGAAATCATGCTCCTGCATCCACGCCTTCAAAGCCAGCGCATCCGCTTCCTTCACAGGAGCAGACTGGCTTCCGCGCGGGTTCCGCGGGAAGAACTGAAACGTATTTCCGCCGATCGAAGTGGCTGTCTTCCCCATGGAAAGATACCCGCCCGTGACGGATAAATGGCATCCAAGTATAAACATAAAGTCCTTCTTTCTATTTAAATCCATTCCAATACTCAATTCTCTTTCATTATAGCATGAGGAAATTTTTGGACGGAGGGAGGGGGGAAGATGGAAAGCGTGAGAAAAGATGGGAAAACCGGACAACCAGCCTGCGGCTGAGAAAAACATGATAAAACCATACAAGGAGGAAAAACCATACGACCTCGCGCTGCTCGATAGAAGACCGGACGACCTCGCTTCGCTCGTGGAGATGAACCTCCTCAGGCGCATGCGCGCCAGCTCCCCCTACGGGGCGAGCTCT
>ERZ838483.772-NODE-772-length-36681-cov-6.913613_pt1 | contig 36681 bp, 33 predicted proteins | sample MGYA00519939_ERZ838483 | MGnify/ENA primary metagenome ERZ838483 (study PRJEB31850, sample SAMEA3708836) | human gut metagenome | biome: human gut; feature: human-associated habitat; material: faeces | place: China | collected 2014 ... | reverse complement strand
TGGAAGCAATCTATGAGTCAGCAAAGAGCGGTAAGACAATTTATTTTGATTAAAAGAGTTTTTCAGAAGCTATATTCAATAAGCAGAGGGTCAGTCGTGATGGACTGGCCCTTTTCAAATGCCCGTTTCCGGGATGAATCGCAAAAATTTCGAAAATGGTCGGTGAAGCAATCTTGAAAGTTAATTATCAAAATGCTAATATAGTACGGAGTGTCATGTCTTATCCCTGTAAATGACAGTAAAATCATGGAAAATGATTTACAGGAAGATGAACGTGGAAGAGAATGATACAATGGATTAGAAAGAGGTATTTTATAATTTGAACTCAAAAATATCAACAAATGTATTTGAAGAGGCCGGAATAACACCGGAGACTCTTATAAAACTGGGACTTCCGCAAGACAGCAGGTCATTATCGCCGATGATGGTCCATTACTGTCAGACGAAGTGTGCGTATAAAGATTCGATTCTTTTTTATCGTCTCGGAGACTTTTATGAAATGTTTTTTGAGGATGCGAAAACGGTCTCCCGTGAGCTCGAACTTACACTTACCGGCAAAGACTGTGGTCTTTCTGAACGGGCTCCGATGTGCGGGATTCCGTATCACGCAGCAGAAACATATATCAATCGTCTGATCGATAAAGGGTATAAGGTAGCCATCTGCGAACAGGTAGAGGATCCGAAAACGGCAAAGGGAATCGTAAAAAGAGAAGTGACCCGTGTTGTGACACCGGGAACGAATCTTAATATGCAGGAACTGGATGAAGGAAAGAATAATTATCTGATGGCCATCGTATGTGTGGGGGATCATTTTGGGGTATCCACTGCAGATATCACAACCGGTGACTGTTATGTGACAGAGATTGATGAGGAGCGGAAACTCTGGGATGAGATCAATAAGTTCCTTCCGGCAGAAATCATCTGTAATGATGCCTTTCTGGTCTCCGGCGTGGATGTGGACGACCTGAGGAACCGTCTGCATATCTCTGTATTTGCACTGGAATCCTGGTATTTTGGAGATGATCTGTGTAAGCAGACATTACTGGAACATTTTAAGATTTCCTCTCTTGAGGGGCTTGGACTGGCTGATTATGACAGCGGTGTGATCGCAGCCGGTTCCCTGTTCCGGTATCTTCTGGATACCCAGAAAAACACCATGGAGCATATGAATAAAATTATCCCGTATACTACAGACCGCTATATGGTCATCGACAGTTCTTCGAGAAGAAACCTGGAACTGGTGGAGACGTTACGGGAAAAACAGAAACGTGGTTCCCTTCTGTGGGTGTTGGATAAGACGAAAACAGCTATGGGTGCCCGTATGCTGCGAAACTTTGTGGAACAGCCGTTGATTGATGCGGATGCGATCAACGAACGGCTGGATGCGGTGACGGAACTGAATATGCAGGCGATGCTTCGCGAGGAGATCCGTGAATACCTGAATCCGGTATACGATCTGGAACGTCTGGTCAGCCGGATCAGTTATCGATCTGCGAATCCGAGAGACTTGCTGGCATTTAAAAGTTCTCTGGAGATGATCCCGCATATTAAAAATCTGCTGGCGAATTTTACCAGTCCACTGCTGGTTCGCATCAACGAACAGATGGACGGTCTGGAAGATCTGTATTCCCTGCTGGAAGCATCGATCACCGAAGATCCGCCGCTGGCAGTCAAAGAGGGCGGAATTATCCGGGAAGGTTATAACGAGCAGGTAGATACCTACCGGAACTCCAAAACGCAGGGAAAATCCTGGCTGGCACAGCTGGAAGCTGAAGAAAAAGAAAAAACCGGTATCCGGAATCTGAAGATCAAATACAACAAGGTATTTGGCTATTACTTGGAAGTGACCAACAGCTTTAAAGATCTGGTGCCGGAATACTATACAAGAAAACAGACACTAACGAACGCCGAGCGGTATATCACGCCGAAGTTAAAAGAACTCGAAGATATGATTCTTGGTGCAGAAGATAAATTATTTGCTCTGGAATACGATCTGTTCTGTCAGGTGAGAGAAGAACTTGCTGCGCAGATTCCACGGATCCAGGAGACCGCGAAGGCGATCGCACAGCTGGATGTCTATGCATCATTATCCGTGGTTGCTCAGCGCAATAACTATGTACGCCCGACCGTCAATACAAAAGGCGTGATCGACATCAAAAATGGTCGTCATCCGGTTGTCGAAAAGATGATCAACAACGACATGTTTATCGCGAATGACACCTATCTGGACAACGGAAGCAAGCGTGTCTCCGTCATCACCGGACCGAACATGGCAGGAAAATCCACGTATATGCGGCAGACTGCCCTGATCGTTCTGATGGCACAGATCGGTTCTTTCGTTCCGGCAGAGAAAGCAAAGATTGGTGTGGTAGACCGTATTTTCACCCGTGTCGGAGCTTCGGACGACCTGGCCAGCGGACAGAGTACGTTCATGGTGGAGATGACCGAGGTGGCTAATATTCTTCGTAATGCGACTGCGAAGAGTCTGCTGATCCTGGATGAGATCGGTCGCGGAACCAGTACCTTTGACGGACTTTCGATTGCATGGGCAGTTATCGAACACATCAGTAATACGAAACTTTTGGGAGCGAAAACGCTGTTTGCTACGCACTATCACGAACTGACGGAACTGGAAGGAAAGATTCCGGGTGTCAATAATTACTGCATTGCGGTCAAAGAACGGGGCGATGATATCGTATTTTTACGAAAGATCGTAAAGGGCGGCGCAGATAAGAGTTATGGTATTCAGGTGGCAAAACTTGCCGGTGTTCCGGACAGTGTTCTGGATCGTGCCAAAGAGCTGGTGGATGAACTGGTACATACGGATATCACCAGCACCTTTAAAGATCTGGCGGAAAGTTCCAGAAAGACAAAACCGAAAGCCGTACATTATGACGAGGTGGATCTCGAACAGATTTCCCTGTTTGATACGGTACAGGATCAGGATATTATAGAAGAACTGAAAAAACTGGATATCACGACGCTGACGCCGATGGATGCGATGAATACCTTATATCGGTTACAGAATAAATTAAAGAATCGCTGGTAAATGACAGTATTTTACAGATTAGGAAGGAAATGGATCGATGAAACGACAGATTTCAGTCTTGGATCAGAGTACAATTGATAAAATAGCAGCGGGAGAAGTGGTCGAGCGCCCTTCTTCGGTTGTCAAAGAACTGGTGGAAAATGCCATTGATGCAGGGGCAAGTGCGATTACCGTCGAGATCAAGGAAGGCGGTACGACATTTATCCGCATCACCGATAACGGTGCAGGAATCGACAAAGAACAGGTTCCGCTGGCATTTCTTCGCCATGCGACCAGCAAGATCCGCAAAGTGGAAGATCTTTCACTGATCTCTTCTCTGGGTTTCCGTGGTGAGGCTCTTTCGAGTATCGCTGCAGTGTCCCGCGTGGAACTGATCACGAAACCGCATGAACAGCTGATCGGCGTCCGCTATCAGATAGAGGGCGGTATGGAAAAAGGCATGGAAGAGATCGGGGCGCCGGATGGAACGACCTTTCTGATCCGTGATCTGTTTTATAATACACCGGCGAGGGCAAAATTCTTAAAGACACCGACCACGGAAGCCGGATATATCAGCAGTTTTATCGAGCAGCTGGCGCTGTCGCATCCCCATATTTCTTTCAAATACATGCAGAACGGACAGACAAAGCTGCACACTTCCGGGAATAACAATCTGAAAGAAGCGATTTATCAGATTTACGGAAGGGATATTACCCGGGAACTGATCGAGATCCACACGAAAGACCGGGATGAGACGATCCGGATCGATGGATTTATCGGAAAACCGGTGATCTCGAGAGGAAACCGTAATTTTGAAAATTATTACGTCAATGGACGGTATGTGAAAAGTAAGATTGTGACAAAAGCGGTGGAAGATGCCTATCATACGTTTATGATGCAGCACAAGTATCCGTTTACCTGTCTGCATATCCAGATCAAAGGTTCGGATGTGGATGTCAATGTGCATCCGACCAAGATGGAAGTACGTTTTTCCAATCAGGAGCTGGTCTACCGGCAGATCTATCAGGCAATTTTACAGGGATTGCAGCACAAGGAACTGATCCCGCAGGTGACGATCGGAAAAGAGCGTCCTGCCGGTCGTCCCAGTCAGGGGGCTGCGCCGGAGCCTTTTGAGGTGCAGCGCCGACAGATCGAACAACCGAGAGGATACCAGATGCAGCGGAAGGTGCAGCCTGGAGAGTTGAAAAGTCGTGTGGTTGAAACTAACACAGGTTCTGCATCGGCGACTGTTGCGCCTGCATCCTCTTTCACAAAAGCACCATCGGCGGCAGCCGGTAATGGTTCGATGGTAAGGGAGCAGGGAACCGGATTTTACGGAGAAAAACGGGAGACTGGAAGCGGTAATGAGAATCTGGTGCGCCCGAATCTGAACTTACAGGTGGAACAACCTGTCTCAAAGGAAAAAGACAAGAAAACAGACTCCCCGGTTGCCATCAAGCAGACTGAGAATAAAGTGTTTCTTAATTCAACAGATACAGGAAAAGAAAATCGTTCGGTCACAGAGGAAGAGACAGAAGGGAACAGAACGGCAAAACAGCCAGGTGTGTCCGGGCAGATGCCAGAACAAAAGATTTCCGCGGAATCAGATAATAGTAATCGTGCACAGAACTTACAGAATGTTTCCGTACAGCCGAAAACCCAGGAAACTTCCCCGGCTCCGGTTGTCCAGAAAGCCGAACAGATGGATCTTTTCGACGGAAAACTGCTAAGCCCGGAAGCAAAAAAACATCATAAGATCATCGGGCAGGTCTTTGACACTTACTGGCTGGTACAAATGGAAGATAAACTGTATATCATCGACCAGCATGCAGCGCACGAAAAAGTGCTGTATGAGCGGATCGTAAAAGAAATGAAAGCGCGAAACGTGACGTCCCAGATCGTCAGCCCGCCGATCATCATTTCTCTGAATCTCGAAGAACAGGAGAAAATGAAAAAGTATCAGAAGATTTTTGAAACGCTTGGATTCGAGATTGAATCCTTTGGCGGACGGGATTACAGTATTCGGGCGGTGCCACAGAATTTGTTTGGCATGACGGAACAGGGATTTTTCATCGAGGTGCTGGATCATCTGGAGGAAGATCCGTCTTCGAAAACACTGGAGGTACTCTCAGACCGTATGGCGACCATGGCGTGTAAGGCAGCAGTAAAAGGAAACCAGAGATTATCTTTCCGGGAGACAGAAGCGCTGATCGATGAACTGCTGCAGCTGGAGAACCCGTATAACTGTCCGCATGGACGCCCGACGATCATTTCCATGACAAAATACGAACTGGAAAAGAAATTTAAGCGAATTGTGTAGGTGAACAGAGTGAAAAAACCTTTGATTATATTAACAGGTCCTACTGCAGTAGGAAAAACAAGTCTCTCGATCGCGCTTGCCAAAGCAGTAAACGGGGAGATCATTTCCGCGGACTCCATGCAGGTCTATCGCCATATGGACATCGGTTCTGCGAAAATCCGCCCGGAGGAGATGCATGGAGTTCCCCATCATCTGGTGGACTGTCTGGAGCCGGATGAGGAGTTTAATGTGGTACGGTTTCAGCAGATGGCAAAAGAAGCCATGGAAGGGATCTATGCGCGTGGGCGGATTCCCGTGCTGGTGGGCGGTACCGGATTCTATATCCAGGCAGTGACCGGGGATATCGATTTTACTGTACACGGAGAGGATACGACTTATCGGCGGATGCTGGAAGAAAAGGCAAAGACCGAGGGTGCGCAGATGCTTCATGAGATGCTTGCCGCTGTGGATCCCGCATCCGCGGAAGCGATTCATGCGAACAATGTCAAACGGGTGATCCGCGCTCTGGAATATTATCAGCAGACCGGGAAGCCGATCTCTCAGCATAACGAAGAACAGCGGCAGAAAGAATCACCATATAATCTGGCATATTTTGTGTTGAATGATGATCGAAGCCGTCTGTATGAGCGCATCGACGCCCGCATCGACCAGATGCTTGATGAGGGACTGATCGATGAGGTGAAAGCGCTGAAAGAGATGGGGTATCATAAAGGAATGGTGTCCATGCAGGGGCTTGGCTATAAAGAGATTCTTTCCTATCTGGATGGTACCTGGTCACTGGAAGAGGCGGTCTATATATTGAAACGTGATACAAGACATTTCGCCAAACGGCAGATTACCTGGTTTAAGAGAGAACGGCAGGTGGAGTGGTTTGACAAACAGGAATTTGGCTATGATTCACAGGCGATTCTGGATGCCATGCTTGCGTCGTTAAGAGAGAAAAAAATAATCGAGTGAACGTGAAAAGCCGATAGGTATGAAATATATATGTAAAATGAATCATAAGATTTACGAAAGGACAGAACAGAAAATTATGGATACAGCAATAACAAAAGAAATGTACAAAGAAATGGGAATCGACGAGAAAGTCTTTTCTTTCGGACAGGAGATCGCGGAGAGCCTGAAAGAGCGTTTTGAAGAGATTGACCGTGTAGCGGAGTACAATCAGCTGAAAGTGGTTCATGCCATGCAGCAGTGCCGTGCCAGCGAAGCATGTCTGTATGCTTCCAGCGGTTACGGCTATAACGATGTGGGAAGAGATATCCTCGAAGAGATCTACGCAGCTACCTTCCATACGGAATCTGCGCTGGTACGTCCACAGATTGCCTGCGGAACCCATGCACTTGCTGTTGCACTTGCCGGAAATCTGCGCCCGGGAGACGAACTGCTCTCTCCGGTAGGAAAACCGTATGATACGCTGGAAGAAGTGATCGGGATCCGTCCGTCCAACGGTTCTCTGGCAGAATATGGTGTTTCTTATCGTCAGGTGGATCTGTTAGAAGACGGAGCCTTTGACTTTGAAAATATCCAAAAAGCCATCAATGAGAAAACAAAACTGGTAACCATCCAGCGTTCCAAAGGATATCAGACCAGACCGACGCTTTCCGTAGCAAGAATCGGACAGCTGATCAGCTTTATCAAAGAGATCAAACCGGATGTGATCTGCATGGTAGATAACTGTTACGGCGAGTTTGTAGAAACGATCGAACCTACCGATGTGGGTGCAGATCTGATCGTTGGCTCTCTGATCAAGAATCCGGGCGGCGGACTGGCTCCGATCGGTGGTTATATTGCAGGTAAGAAAGAATATGTAGATAATGCTGCATATCGTCTGACTTCCCCGGGACTGGGAAAAGAAGTCGGTGCAACGCTTGGTGTCAACCAGTCTTTCTATCAGGGATTTTTCCTTGCACCGACGGTCACTGCTTCTGCACTGAAAGGTGCGATCTTTGCGGCAAATGTCTATGAGCGTCTTGGATTTGCCGTGGTTCCGAACAGTACGGAGAGCCGCCACGATATCATTCAGGCGGTAACGTTCGGAGCACCGGAAAAAGTGATTGCGTTCTGTAAGGGTATTCAGGCAGCGGCACCGATCGACAGTTATGTAGATCCAGAACCGTGGGCAATGCCGGGATACGACAGCGATGTCATCATGGCAGCAGGGGCCTTTGTGCAGGGATCTTCGATTGAACTGAGTGCCGACGGACCGATCAAACCGCCATATGCGGTATATTTCCAGGGTGGACTGACCTGGCAGCATGCGAAACTTGGTATTATGATGAGTTTACAGAAATTATATGAAAAAGGACTGGTAGAACTTTCATGAAAAAAGTTGTGATCATAGGCGGCGGGGCTTCCGGAATGATGGCAGCGATCCAGGCCGCCCGGACGGGAGCAGCGGTTACGCTTTTAGAGCACAATGAAAAACCGGGGAAAAAGATTCTTGCGACAGGAAACGGACGGTGTAATCTGACCAATCTCGTACAGGAACCTTCTCGTTATCGAAGCAGTCAGCCGGATTTTCCATGGAAAATTATCACACAGTACCCATTAGAAGATACACTGGCATTTTTCTCAGAACTTGGGATCTATACGAAGGACCGGAATGGCTGGGTCTACCCGTACAGTGATCAGGCGGCAGGTGTCGCTCAGGTTCTGGAGCTGGAAGCCCGGCATCAGAAAGTAAAGATCAAAACAACGGAAGAAGTGACCGATATTCTCCGGGAAGACGGACAGTATCTGGTCAAGACGGCAACCTGGCAGTATCCGTGCGACAGCGTGATTATCTCCTGCGGAAGCTCGGCATCAAACGTGGAAGGAAGCAGCACAACAGGGTACGAACTGGCAGAAAAACTGGGACATATGGTGGTAAAACCGCTTCCGTCTCTGTGCGGCATCCGTGGAAAAGACAATTATTATGCCAAATGGGCAGGAAGCCGGATGGACGGACGCATCACGTTAGAGATAGATGGAGAAACGGTCGGAGAAGAACAGGGTGAAATTTTATTTACAGAATATGGAATCTCCGGAATCGGTGTCTTTCAGCTGAGCCGTTATGCGGTGCGCGGAACAGACGAGGGAAAAATAGCCACTTATCATCTGGATCTGATGCCGCAGCTGACAAAAGAAGAACTGGTAAAGCTTTTGCTGGACAGACAGCAGGCGGGATCTTATAAAAATCCGCAGGAATTGCTGATCGGACTGCTTCCGCGGAAAATGATAGATGTCCTGGTGAAAAAAACGTATGAACCGGAGAAAATTGCCGAACGATTAAAGGACTGGCAGGTTCCGGTGAAAGGCGCTTATGCGCTTCAGCAGGCACAGATCTGTTCCGGCGGTGTGGATCCGCGGGAACTGACAGAGCAGCTGGAATCGCGGCTGCATCCGGGCATTTATTTTACGGGAGAAGTGATCGACGTGGATGGTCCGTGCGGAGGATATAATCTGCAATGGGCATGGTCGAGCGGAGCGGTTGCCGGAAGAGCGGCAGCAGAAGAAGGGAGAGCGTTATGATTCGTATTTCACAGTTAAAACTGCCGGTGGGACATACCACAGAGGCACTGGAAAAAAAGATCTGTCAGCAGTTAAAGATCAAAAAAGAAGAACTCTCTTCCTGGCAGATCGTGCGCCGGTCTCTGGATGCCCGGAAGAAACCGGATCTGAAATTTGTCTATGTAATCGATGTGGATACACCGAAAGAGCGAAAAATTCTCCACCGTGTGCAAAAGGTTAACGATAAAGATATTATGTTAACAAAAAGGACGGAGTATCAGTTCCCGACGGGAGGAAGCGAGAAATTACAGCAGCCGCCGGTTGTGATCGGAAGCGGTCCGGCAGGACTGTTCTGTGCATGGATGCTTGCAAAAGCAGGACTTCGCCCGGTGGTCTATGAGCGTGGAGAAAAGGCGGCGGAACGAAAGAAAACCGTCGATCAGTACTGGAAAGATGGCATCCTTGATCCGAACAGTAATGTACAGTTCGGAGAAGGCGGTGCGGGTACATTTTCCGACGGAAAGTTAAACACGCTGGTAAAAGATCCTGTGGGACGCCACAGAAAAGTTCTGGAGATTTTTGTACAGGGCGGTGCGCCGGAACATATTTTATATGAACAGAAACCGCATCTCGGTACAGATCAGCTGATCGGGATCGTGATATCTCTGCGGGAACAGATCGAACAGATGGGTGGAAGCTTCTGTTTTACAAAAAAAGTAACGGATCTTGACATCCGCGATGGAAAGATCTGCCGGATCCAGCTCAATGACAGTGAGTGGGTGGAAACACAGGTTTGTATCGCCGCGATCGGTCACAGTGCCAGAGATACTTTCCGGATGCTGAAAAAACATGGAATCGCGATGGAAGCAAAATCATTTGCCGTAGGTGTGCGTATCGAACATCCGCAGGAGATGATCAATCGGAGTCAGTATGGACGACCGGAAGTAAAAGAACTTGGCGCGGCAAATTATAAACTGACACATCAGCTGGAAAATGGCAGAGGAATCTATTCGTTCTGCATGTGTCCGGGCGGTTATGTGGTAGATGCCTCTTCGGAAAAAGGGTATCTGGCAGTCAACGGTATGAGCTACCAGGCGAGGGACAGCCGGAATGCGAACAGTGCCATGATCGTAACGGTTTCACCGCAGGATTATGTGACCTACGGTATGGATTATCTGCAGCGGATGGGCGAAGACGCTCTTGCAGCCACATTGGATCAGAATCCACTGGCAGGAATGTATTTTCAGCGGTATCTGGAACAGAAAGCATATCAGATGCATAAAGGAAAGATTCCGGTGCAGACATACGGGGATTTTCATGATAAAAAAGAAACCAAAGCGTTCGGCGATGTAGAACCGTGTATCCGGGGACGGTATGCGATGAGCAATCTGCGGGAGATTTTCCCGGATTTTCTGGCGGAATCGCTGGATCTTGGAATTGCTGCCTGTGGAAGAAAGATTCACGGATTTGACCGCCCGGACGCAGTGCTTTCCGGTGTGGAGAGCAGAACATCTTCTCCGGTACGGATCCCGCGAAATGAACAGATGGAAGGCAATATCGAAGGCTTTTATCCATGTGGCGAGGGCGCCGGTTATGCGGGTGGAATCACATCGGCTGCCATGGACGGGCTGCGGGTTGCGGAGGCGGTCTGCAAAAAGTATTGTATATAGCAGCGCTTATAGCGCTCTTGAATTCACAGAAAATCTATGATAAGATAAATCAAAGTCTGGCAAACAGACTTTCGCTCTCCGCCTGAAGAGATCCTGGCAAGGAGAGATATATATGAAGTATTCACAACGTATTCAGGAACTGCCACCGGACGAACGACCATATGAAAAGTGTCTTAGCACCGGACCGGAGAATCTGACAGACAGCGAACTGCTGGCGGTGATTCTGCGGTCCGGGACCCGTGGGCGTTCCTCTGTGCAGCTGGCTGACCAGATCCTGCATCTGGGGAGAAAGGAACAGGGTCTTCTTGGAATCTATCATCTTTCCATGGAAGAGCTGATGCAGATTCATGGTATCGGTCAGGTAAAAGCCGTACAGATCAAATGTATCGGGGAACTTTCCAAAAGGATTGCCACCCGGGAAGCCAGAAAACTTCTGGATTTTCACAGCCCTGACACAATTGCGGCGTATTATATGGAACGGATGCGTCACGAAGAACAGGAACAGATGATCTGTGCGATGTTAAATACAAAAAATCAGTTTTTAGGGGACGAAGTGATCTCGAGAGGAACCGTGAATGCTTCTCTGGTATCGCCAAGAGACCTGATCCTTGCAGCATTTCGACACCGGGCGGTCTATATGATCCTGGTGCACAATCATCCGAGCGGTAATCCGGAACCGAGCAAAGACGATCTTCTTTTTACAAAGAGGGTATGGGAAGCCGGAGCACTGGTGGATATTCCGCTGCTGGATCATATTGTGATAGGGGATCAGCAGTATTTCAGTTTTCGACAGGAAGGGTTACTCTCGTAACAGGGAGGGTACTGAACAGCTACTGCTGGGATGATATGCAAAACAGAAGGGATATGCATTTATGTTTAACAACCATGTATATGGAATTGACCTGGGAAGTAATATGATCAAAATTTACTCTCAGAACAGTAATGAAATCTTAAAAGAGAAAAATATGATTGCCATTCGCAACAAAGATACCGTACTTGCCGTTGGAGATGAAGCATATGAAATATACGAAAAGAATCCGACAAATGTAAAGGTATCTTCTCCGATGCTGAATGGTATGATCGCAAACATCAGTCACCTGGAGATCATGCTTCAACTGCTGCTGGATAAGACCGAGCGCAGCGTGGGGCGGCACCCGGTGATTTATTTTGCTGTTCCGGTGGATATGACGGAGATTGAGAAGCGTGCGTATTACAGTATCGCACAGACCGGGCGGCTGCGGAAAAGCAAAGTCCTTCTGGTGGAACGACCGATTGCAGATGCACTGGCTCTTGGTATCCCGATCATGCGGACCAAAGGATCGATGATCGTAAACATTGGTGCAGCTACGACGGAGATTTCTGTCATCGCAGATTCCCGTGTGATCATCAGTAAGGTGATCCCGGTAGGCGGTGACCGTCTGACACAGGATATCCAGAACACGATCCGCAGAAAACTTAATTTTTCTATCAGTGAACGGACGGCGGGCAGATTAAAACTTTCCCTCGCAAATCTGGAAAAAGATACGAAAGATGCCAGAAAAATTATCGGCATTGACTGTGTGAGCGGTCTTCCGCGCGAGCGGGTGATCACATCCGCAGCGGTGAACGAAGCGATTGTTCCGGCTGTCCGTGAGATCATCACAGAGATTCGGGCTTTTCTGGAACGTATTCCACCCCAGATACATAGAGTGATTCTTTCGGAAGGTATCTATCTTACCGGAGGCAGTACACATCTGCCGTACATAGACCGGATAGTATCCAGACAAATCGGCTGTCCGATCCTGCTGTCACATTATTACGAACTCTGCACAGTCTACGGACTGAAAGAGATCATCACCCACGATGCGCTTCATCACTGGGCGTTCACTCCAAAAAAACAGAAGTAAGGAGCTGTCATGAAAAAAAAGAAACAATACAAAATGAAAACAAAACATCTGATCACTATGATGACAATCCTGTGTCTCGGACTGATCGTCCTTTCTCTGTCCACCAGTTTTTCTTTTGCACCGGTGCGAAATGTTCTGGGCTATGTGATCGTTCCTTTCCAGAATGGTATTAATGAAGTCGGAACCTGGATGACAGATCAGAAAAAAGGATTCCAGAGCATGAAAAAACTGGCTGCGGAAAATGAAGAACTGCAAAAACAGGTGGATGAACTTCAGGCGAAAAATACGACACTGTCTCAGGATCAGGAAGAACTGGACCGCCTGAGAGCATTGTACAGTCTGGATACCGATTATTCCGAGTATGACAAGGTTGCCGCTCAGGTTATCGGAAAAGATACCGGTAACTGGTACAGTACCTTTCTGATCAATCGGGGAAGTTCTGATGGCATTGAGGTGGATATGAATGTGATCGCGGATGGCGGTCTTGTTGGAATCGTTACCGAGACCGGTGCACACTGGGCTACGGTTCGTTCCATCATTGATGACAGCAGTAATGTAAGTGCTACGGTTACATCAATTTCCCAGAACTGTATGGTGACAGGAGACCTGCAGATGATGGATGACGGGAAGATCCGTTTTATCCAGCTGACTGATAAAGAGGATCAGGTACAGGAAGGAGATAAGATAGTAACTTCTTCTGTAAGTAACAAGTTTTTAAAGGGAATTCTGATCGGTTATATCAGCGAGGTCTCAACCGATGCCAACAAACTGACAAAGAGTGGTACGATTATTCCGGCGGTTGATTTTAATGACATTCAGGAAGTTCTGGTGATCAAAGAACTGAAACAGCAAAAGACCGATGATGTGACTTCAGAGGAATCGCAGACTCCGGATGACAGTACAACTCCGACACCGGATCCTGCACAGGATACACAGGAGGATACGAAAGAATGAGAAGAAAGCTGATTCTGGCAGTATTGATTCTGCTGGCTTTTGTCTTACAGGGAACCGTGTTTCAGACACTGTCCATTGCTTCGATCGTTCCGAATCTGCTGCTGATTCTCACAGTATCCTTTGGATTTATGCGGGGAAAGAAGGAAGGGCTGTTCGTAGGATTTTTCTGCGGACTGCTGATCGATATTTTCTATGGAAATATGATTGGATTTTATGCCCTGATCTATATGTATATCGGTTTTGGAAACGGTTTTCTGTATAAGATTTTTTTTGACGAGGATGTCAAAGTCCCCATGGTGCTGGTTGCAGTCAGCGATATCGCATATGGGGTGATCGTATACGGATTGCAGTTTATGATGCGCGGACGACTGGATTTTCTCAGCTATCTGCAACATATCATTCTGCCGGAGATGGTGTACACAGTACTGCTCACCGCGGTACTTTACCGTTCACTGTACCGGCTGAATCACTGGCTTACGGAAAATGAATGGGAGGGACCCAAGTTACCTTGATGAGACGACCAAGAAAAAAACGTAAAAAATTTGTAATTCCAAGAACCACTGTGCTGATTTTTATCTTTGCGGCACTGAGTCTGGTGCTGATCCATCGGCTGTTTTCTCTGCAGATTATTCACGGGCAGGAATATGCGGATAACTTCAGCATTATGACGACAAAGACGAGGACACTGAAAAGTACCCGAGGCAATATCTATGATCGAAACGGTCAGGTTCTTGCTTCTAACGAACTGTCTTATTCGATCACACTGGAGGACAGTGGTGACTATGCAAATAATACAGAAAAAAACCGTAGTCTGAATGGAGAAATCTACAAGATTATTCAGATTATTGAAAGCAACGGAGACACGATCAACAGCGATTTCCGTATCAGCGTCGACAGTTCCGGAAACTACAGCTATGATGTGGAAGGCACGACACTGTCACGTTTCAAAGCGGATGTATATGGACACAGCTATATCGAAGATCTGACAGCTGACGAGACCAATGCTTCCGCGCAGCAGATGGTGGAAGCCATGCTGGAACGATATGAGATCCCGTACGACCACAGCGGGTACAAAGATACGGAACTCAAAGCGGCACAGGAGGCGGGACTTCCGGAGCAGCTGACAAAAGAAGAAGCACTCAAGATTATTTCCGTACGGTATGCACTTTCGACTACAAGTTTCCGAAAATATATCCCGGTAACGATTGCAACAGATGTTTCGGAAGATACCGTAGCTGCTATTCAGGAAAATAAGAGCCTGCTCGAGGGTGTGGATGTGCAGGAAGATTCCGTACGTGTCTATACGGACAGCATTTATTTTGCCCCGCTTCTCGGTTATACCGGAAAAGTTTCTTCTGATGAACTTGCGGATCTTCGTACGGAGAATCCGGATGCAGGTTACAGTACGACTTCTATCGTAGGAAAATCCGGTCTGGAGAAAGTCCTGGAGTCAACGCTTCAGGGAAAAGACGGATCGGAGAAAGTATATGTAGATTATTATGGAAAAGTTTTACAGATTGATGACGATTCCCAAGAAGATCCGGTACAGGGAAATAATGTATATCTTACCATCGATAAGGATCTGCAGATCGCCTGCTATAAAGTGCTTGAGCAGAAGATTGCAGGTGTGCTGGTGGCAAATATTCAGAATATCAAATCCTTCAAGGCGGATGAAAATACCGATGCATCTACCATCCCGATTCCGATTTATGATGTGTATTATGCACTGATCAATAACTCCGTGCTTGATATCGATCATTTTACAGCTTCAGATGCGTCCGAGACCGAACAGAAGATTGCAGCGGCACTGGAACGGAAGCAGGAAGAAATCTTCCAGAAAGTGGATGAACAGCTGACCGGAAGTGATACTAAGCCGTATAAGGATCTTAGCGAAGAGATGCAGGGATATGTCAGCTATATTGTCAACGATCTTCTGATGGACAAAACAGGAATCCTTTCAGAGACATCCATTGATAAGAACGATGAGATGTATAAAGCGTGGACAAAAGATGAGACGATCTCCCTGCAGGAATACCTGACCTATGCGGCAAGTCAGAACTGGATCGATATTTCCAAGTTCTCAGATAAAAATACCTATCTGGATTCCACAGAGGTATATCAGGAACTGTCGGCGTATATTTCAGATTATCTGTCTACCGATCAGGATTTCAGTAAGATGTTATATAAATATCTGCTGCTGGATGATGAGATCACAGGAAAACAGCTTTGCACGGTTCTGTATGAACAGGGAATCCTGTCTACCGATGATGAGGACTATCAGAATTTTAAATCAGGAAATCTTTCCTCGATGGATCTGATGCTTCGAAAGATCAGTTCTCTGGAGATCACACCGGCACAGCTGGCACTGGATCCGTGTTCCGGTTCGGTCGTGATTACCAACCCGTCTACCGGAGAGACCCTGGCATGTGTATCCTATCCGGGATATGACAATAACCGTCTTGCCAATAATATGGATACGGATTATTACAGAAAACTGAACAAGGATCTGTCCACACCGTTTTATAACAAGGCGACGCAGGAACGTACGGCACCGGGTTCTACATTTAAACCGGTAACTGCGATTGCCGGTCTGTCGGAAGGTGTGATCACAGATAATGATTATATCTACTGTGGCGGAAGATTTGACAAGCTGCCGGGTGCTCCGTTGAACTGCTGGTTACTGAGCGGACATGGCGCACTTTCCATCCGGGATGGTATTGCTAATTCCTGCAACGTATTCTTCAGTGAGACAGCTTACCGTCTGGGACAGAATGAGGAAGGAACTTTTAACGATAATACCGCCATGCAGAAGCTGATCCAGTATGCCAACCTTATGGGACTGGATAAGAAGTCCGGTCTGGAGATCTCTGAAGCATCTCCGCAGGTTTCCAATGAACTGCCGATCCCGTCCGCTATCGGACAGGGTACTCACAGTTATACCACATCTCAGCTTGCCCGCTATGCAACAGTTCTGGCAAGCAGTGGTAATGTATATAATCTCTCACTGTTAGATAAATCAACAGATTCCGATGGCAATCTGATTGAGGATTATACACCGGAAATGATCGATCATGCGGATCTGAGCCAGAGTATCTGGGATGATGTCCATGCCGGTATGGAAGGCGTTATCACCAAATCCAACTGGGGCATTTTCCAGGATCTGAACGTTACACTTGCAGGTAAAACAGGTACGGCACAGCAGAGTAAAAACCGTGCAAACCACAGTTTGTTCATCGGTTATGCACCGGCGGATAACCCGCAGATCGCGTGGGCGATCCGTATCGCAAACGGTTATGCGTCAACAAACTCCGAACTGGTAGCAAAAGATATTCTGAACTACTACTTCGGACTGAAAGATGAAACAGAGATTCTTACCGGACAGGCAAGTTCAGCCAGCAATTCCAACGCAGGTACGGACTGATCAAGATGCGAAAGACAGACAATATGAACAAATCTCAGGAGGATTGGATATGAGTGAAGTAATTGTTGTTACATCCGGGAAAGGCGGCGTCGGTAAGACAACGACAGCTGCAAATATCGGTACCGGACTTGCGGCACTGGATAAGAAAGTAGTGCTGGTAGACACAGATATCGGTCTTCGGAACCTGGATGTAGTGCTTGGTCTGGAGAACCGGATCGTGTACAATCTGGTCGATGTGATTGAAGGAAACTGTCGGTTAAAACAGGCACTGATCAAAGACAAACGGTATGCGAATCTGTTCCTGCTCCCGTCAGCACAGACCAGAGACAAGACTTCCGTCACACCGGAACAGATGAAAAAGCTGTGTGAAGAACTGAAAAAGCAGTTTGACTATATCCTGCTGGATTGTCCGGCAGGAATCGAGCAGGGCTTTCGAAATGCGATTGCCGGGGCTTCCAAAGCACTGGTGGTGACAACGCCGGAGGTTTCTGCGATTCGCGATGCAGACCGAATCATCGGACTTCTGGAGGCGGAGGATCTGAGAGATATCCATCTGATCATCAACCGTCTCCGTATGGATATGGTAAAACGTGGGGACATGATGTCTGTGGAAGATGTCTCAGACATCCTGGCGGTTCCTCTGATCGGAATTCTTCCTGATGATGAGCAGGTTGTGATCGCGACGAATCAGGGAGAACCACTTGCCGGAAAGCCCGGTTTGTGCGGACAGGCGTATACCAATATCTGTCGGCGGATCCTGGGGGAGGAAGTTCCTTTCCTGGATCTCGATGTAAAAAAAGGATTTTTGGGACGGTTGTTTGGCAGATAGGAGGGAAGCAATGGGAATCTTCAGCAAAAAACGGAAAGCCTCTGGCACCATTGCAAAAGACAGACTCAAACTGCTTCTCATATCGGATCGGGTGAGCTGTTCACCCCAGACGATGCAGATGTTAAAAAACGATATGATAAAAGCTGCGGGAAAATACATACCTGTTGATGCAGGAAAGGTGACGATCTGTTTTCATCAGTCACCGCCCGTTCTCACAGCAGATATACCGTTAAAATCCAGAAAGGATACAGGATCTTAACATGTTTAAACTTTACAGATTGAAAAACTATAATTTCCGGCTGATCATCTGGCTTCTGATGATCAGCGGGATCGGAGTACTGCTGGTGGGAAGCGCGAAGGCTTCCCTGCAGTCGAGACAGCTGATCGGTGTGATCCTCGGTCTTGTGGTGATGGTTGCTGTTTCTTTGATGGACTACAGCTGGCTCCTGAATTTTTACTGGATCATCTATGTGTTCAACATTGTGATGCTGTTGATCGTCCGTTTCTTCGGCGATTCGGCGGGTGGTGCTACCCGATGGCTGGATCTTGGATTTATCCGTTTCCAGCCGACGGAGCTTTCAAAGATCCTGCTGATCATGTTTTTTGCCCGGTTTTTAATGGATCACGAAGACACGCTGAATACCTGGAAGACGATTCTGGCTTCCGTGGCTCTCCTTGCGGTACCGTTGGTACTAATCAAGATCCAGCCGGACCTGAAAAATACGATTACCGTAACGGTTGTATTCTGTCTGTTGATGTATGTGGCAGGACTCAGTTATAAGATCATCGGAGTGGTTCTCGGAATTGCCATTCCACTGGTGATTGCAGCGTTTGTCCTGATCACACAGACAGATATCAAAATTATTGATTCCTATCAGAAAGCCCGAATTATGTCCTGGTTGTATCCGGAAGACGAGACTTACAAGGATGATGTTATCCAGCAGCAAAATTCTATCACAGCCATCGGTTCCGGTGAACTTACCGGAAAGGGATATAACAACAACAAAGTTTCTTCTGCAAACAAGGGAAATTTTGTTACTCAGATCCAGACGGACTTTATCTTTGCAGTTGCAGGGGAAGAACTTGGATTTGTCGGGAGTACTTTTATCGTAATACTCTTGTTTCTTATCGTAGTTGAATGTATACTGACAAGCAGAAAGGCCAAAGATTTATCGGGTAAGATCTTATGCTGCGGAGTAGCAGGCGTTGTCGGTTTCCAGAGTTTTCTGAACATCTGTGTAGCCACCGGCGTCCTGCCAAACACAGGAACACCGCTTCCGTTCGTAAGTTATGGTCTGACATCTCTGGTCAGTCTGTACATCGGTATGGGACTGGTATTAAATGTAGGTCTGCAAAACAGAAGATATTTGGGAGGAGAAAAAAATGAACATCGGCTTCATCGCACACGAATCTAAGAAAAAACTGCTTCAGAATTTTTGTATTGCATACAGAGGAATCCTCAGCAAGCATCAGCTCTATGCGACCGGAACATCCGGGCGTCTGATTGAGGAGGCTACGAACCTGGACGTCCATAAACTGCTCGCAGGTCATGTGGGCGGCGAACAGCAGATGGCATCTATGATCGAACAGAACCAGATGGATCTGGTGATTTTCCTTTGCGGACCGTATCAGGAGAAAAAACACGAACCGGATGCACATAAGATTTTCCGGCTGTGTGATACCCATATTATCCCGCTGGCAACCAATCTTGCCACAGCAGAACTTTTGATCAAATCCCTGGACAGAGGAGAACTTGACTGGCGTGAAATCTATAAATAAAAAGCGTTTTTTTAAATCTATCAGGAAAAAATGGCGAAGTACGCTGATCCTTATCGGGATTCTTGTACTGGTCTTTGGTGTAGGAATTACAGCACTGGTACTCCTCCGCCGTTCTTCTGAATTGGATATGACCTCGGCATATTCGGTGAAGGATGAGATGTACGGCACACACGGTGCCGAGAGCAGTGCAGAGAAAGCATCTTCTTTTGCTTCGAGCTATGCGGTATCTTCCGGAAATAAGAGCCTGGAAGGCGTGGCAATCAGTGACACAACGAAAGCCGGTCTGTTTGATCTGGATCATGGAACTGTGATGTTCGCACAGGACATTCATGAGAAATCCTATCCGGCAAGTATCACAAAGATCATGACAGCAATCCTGGCATTCAAGTATGGAAATATGGATGATGTTGTGACCATTCCGGCAGAGGCGCTGAATCAGGAATCCGGTTCTACAGAAATCGGTTTCCAGGAAGGTGATCAGGTAACACTTGATGAACTTCTGCATGGTCTGTTGATCTATTCCGGTAACGATGCAGCCGTAGCGATCGCACAGCATATCGGCGGAAGCGTCGACCAGTTTGTGGAGATGATGAATCAGGAAGCACTGGAACTCGGTGCAACCAATACCCATTTTGCAAATCCTTCCGGGCTGCAGGATGAGAATCATTATACAACGGTATATGATATTTATCTGATGTTACAGGAAGCGATGACTTATCCGCATTTTCTGGAAATTGCACAACTCAGTTCCTACAATCTGACTGCGACCAGAGGAGATCAGGAGGTTACGTTCCATCTGGATTCCACAGACCAGTATCTGACCCGGCAGGTAACAGCACCGAAGAATGTGACGGTACTTGGCGGCAAGACGGGTACGACATCTGATGCGGGTTCCTGTCTGGCACTGTTAAGCCAGAATGCCTATGGAGAGCCGTATATTTCGATTGTTCTTCATGCGGCGAATAAAACGAATCTGTACACGTATATGAATCAGCTGCTGTCAGCGATCAATCAATAAACAAAAGCAGGAATTTTCCTGCTTTTTTTGAAAGTTTTTCAGACTTTTTTCGAATTTACCATTGTATTTCTTGGTGAAATATTCTATAATTACAACAACAAGACAGAACTTTTTGGTGATATATACCAGAAATCAAAGGAGGAAACTGCTATGGTTCAATTAATTGTAGGCAAAAAAGGTAAAGGAAAGACTAAGCAGCTTTTAGATAAAGTGAACGGAGCCATTAAAGCTGCTGAAGGTAACATCGTGTATCTGGATAAGAGTTCCAAACATATGTATGAGCTGAACAACAAAGTTCGTCTGATCGACGTATCCGGATATCCGATCAAAAATGCGGATGAATTCATCGGTTTTGTATGTGGTATCGTATCTCAGGATCATGATCTTCAGGAGATGTATCTGGACAGCTTCCTGAAAAACGCAAAACTGGAAGGAAAAGATATTACCGATGCACTGCATCAGTTAAAAGAAATTTCCGAAGCATACAAGATTAATTTTGTATTGAGCGTTTCTATGGATAAAGAAGAAATCCCTGCAGAATTTCAGAATGATATCATCATTGCCTTGTAAAACTGTAGCAGATCAAAAGAGGGTTGCCATGACGGTGACCCTCTTTTGCTGTCTGTCTGCATGTTACGCGTTGTTGTCGGCGAGACGGCTGAAAAAGGTACAAAGATACAGACCGCTTAAGCCGACCAGAATATATACAAGTCGGGAAAACCAGGACAGATTGCCGAAGAGGAAGGCAACCAGGTCGAATTTGAACAGTCCTACCAGTCCCCAGTTAATCGCTCCTATAATTGTCAGTACCAGTGCAGTATAATCCAAACCTTTCATATCGTTTGTTCAACCTCCTGCTTTTATCGTTATTTCATAACTGTTCAATATCTTCACAGTTACGTTATTTCCATTATTCCCATGATTTCACAGAATATGTATACTTTTTTCCTTGTGTATTCAGCAGATGAATGATAAAATAATTTTATATGAGTTTCGGTCAGAAAAACGAAGGGGAGTGTTTTCATGACTATAAAAAAGAAAAATGTAATATCCGAATGGTTTCATAAAATTCCGCTGAATATAGGAACGTTTATTTTCGGGGCGCTGTTTGTGTATATGCTCATCACCGTGATTCTGTATCTTACTGCGGATCATATTCAGTCGTATCAGGTGACGGCAGGACCGTTATCAAGCAACAAGACATACACGGCACTGGCGATCCGGGAAGAATCGGTGGTAAATACGAATACTTCCGGCTATATTACCTACTATGCGAGAGAAAACAGCAAGATCGGCAAATCAGGAGCGGTTTATACGTTGGGTGACAGTCCGTCTCAGGCGGCAGTCAATGACCTGACAGAACAGGATTATGCCGGTATCCGTTCTTCCATGGCAGGTTTTGCCTCCACCTATGACAGTGATAATTTTTATGATGTTTATAATTACAAATATCAGCTGGAAGGATCCATCCTTCAGTACAGCGGACTTCAGACCGATGATTCCACGGATGCCACACAGACTGCCAACGGACAGGCGATCTACCGGGCATCACAGGACGGTATAGTTGTGTATTCGGTAGACGGATATGAAGATGTTACCGCAGATCAGCTGACCGCGGACCTGTTCAGTAAAAAGAATTATCAGATTACCAATCTTCAGAAAGAACGAAAAGTGACTTCCGGAGATCCGGTATATAAACTGATCACGAGCGAGACCTGGTCGGTGATTATTCCGCTGAGCAGTGAACAGATTGTTTCACTGGCAGAAAAAAAGACGATTCGTGTAAAATTTTTAAAAGATGATGCCACACAGACCGGTTCTCTGGCAATTGTTATCGGTGAGGATGGCAATTATTATGGCAAGATCACATTCAGCCGTGGAATGATCCGTTATAGTGGTGACCGCTTCCTGAATATCGAACTGGTAACCAATATCAAAACCGGTTTGAAGATCCCTCTCAGTTCGATTGTGAAGAAGAACTTTTATGTCATTCCGAAAGAATATATGGCGAAGGATGAGGATAATGGGGATGCAGGATTTTATCGAAAAGTCACCAGACGGGGGAAAGACGATTCCTCCGAATTTGTCAGTGCAACCGTTTACCAGGAAGATGATGATTACTACTATGTGGATACAGATACTTTCAAGGACGGAGATGTGATCCTGAAGCCGGACAGCCAGTCTACCTATGAGATCAAAGAAAAGAAAGCCTTAGAAGGTGTCTACTGTATCAACAAAGGATATGCAGTTTTCCGGAAAATCGTCATGATTGAGCAAAATGATGAATATTGTATAGTTGAGACAGGGACAACCTATGGACTTTCCCAGTTTGATTATATTGTCAGAAACGGAAATACCGTAAATGAAGACGATATTCTGTTTAAATAAAAAAATAACGTACCTAAACAAAGGAGAATGATGTATGGTAGCAGAACAGTTACAGAACGTACGCGATGAGATCAGAAAAGCCTGCGAAAAAAGCGGACGGGATCCCAAAGAAGTGACTCTGATCGCAGTCAGCAAGACCAAACCGATTTCCATGATTGAGGAGGCGATGGAGGCAGGACAGACGATATTCGGAGAGAACAAAGTACAGGAACTTTGCACCAAATACGAAGAACTTCCGAAAAATCTCGAATGGCATCTGATCGGACATCTGCAAAGAAACAAAGTAAAGTACATTGCAGACAAGGCAGCACTGATTCACTCCGTGGATTCCCTTCGGCTCGCAGAAACCATCAATCACGAAGGTGAGAAGATTCAGCGGGTGATTCCCGTTCTGATCGAGGTAAACGTTGCAGAAGAAGAAACGAAATTTGGTGTTTCTGTGGAGGAAACACTTCCGTTGATTGAAGAGATCAGCAAATTGCCGTATGTACAGATCCGGGGACTGATGACAATCGCGCCATATGTAGCAGATCCGGAAGAAAATCGACCTGTTTTCCGAAAATTGAAACAATTAAGTGTTGACATAAGCAGTAAAAACATGAATAATGTACATATGGATACTCTGAGTATGGGTATGACGAACGATTATCAGGTAGCTGTTGAAGAAGGTGCCACTATGGTTCGTGTTGGTACCGGTATTTTTGGTGAAAGAGATTATTCCAAAACAAATTAGATAGGAGATAAAAAATGAGTGTTTTAGATAAGTTTTTAGATGCCATCCGTTTAAATGATGATTTTGACGATGATGATGAATTCTTCGATGATGAAGATTTGGAAGCATTAGATGAGGAAAAACCGAAACATCGTTTCTTCAAGAAACTTGATGATGATTATGACGACGATGATGACGAAGAAGAATATGTAAAACCGGAGAGAAAAGCTGCTGCTCCAAAGCAGACAAAAGCTCCGAAGCAGACTGCAAAACAGGCAGCTCCTTCTACTTCCAACAAGATCACTCCGATGAGAAAGAGAAACAGCGGAAATGGCACCATGGAAGTCTGTGTCATCAAACCTTCTTCTATGGAAGATACCAGAGAGATCGCAGATACCCTGATCGATCGTTGTACGGTTGTACTGAATCTGGAAGGTATTGATGTAGATGTTGCTCAGAGAATTATCGACTTCTCTTCCGGAGCATGTTATTCTATCGCAGGAAGTCTGCAGAAGATTTCCAGTTATATCTTCATCCTGACACCAGCCAACGTGGAAATTTCCGGTGATTTCCAGGAGATTTTAAGCGGAGCTTTTGACGTTCCTTCTGTTCGGACAAACTTCTAAGATGAAAGAACAGGAAGTACAGTTCAGAAAGCGGTTGCAGGATCTGGCAAGAACAGCCTATTATCGGGAAATTCCCGTGTTTACGGATTTCCTGGATTTGAATGAACTTCATATGGTACATAGCTTTCGACCGGAGGAGACGGGTGTTACGATCCGTACCTTCGGCGGCTATGAAGAAGCAGAGCGTCAGATAGCAGCATTTCTTCCTGATGCTCTTTCTTATGATTACGAAGAAAATGAAGAAATGCTTCTTTCGATGTATCCGATCCGATGCATTCGTATCTCTCCCCTCTCTAAAAAGTTCAGTGAGACGCTTACGCACCGGGATTATCTTGGGGCGCTGATTCATCTTGGAATTGAGAGATCCCGTCTGGGAGACATTGTGATCAAAGACCAGGATGCGTATGTGTTCTGCCATGCACAGATGGAAGAATTTCTTTTACAGAACATTACCAGGATTCGTCATACGACGGTGAAAGTATCGGTTGTTACGGATTCGGCAGATCTTCCCAAACCACGGTTTCAGGAAATTCACGGAACCGTCAGCTCCGTGCGGCTCGACGCAATGATCGCGCTGGCATTTTCTTCATCCAGGAGCAGCATGCTCGGACTGATTGAAGGCGGAAAAGTTTTTGTCAATGGGAAAATGGTTGTATCCAACGGACATCCTTTAAAACCGGAAGATATTGTGTCTGTCCGTGGATATGGAAAGTTCCGCTATGATGGCATGGCGGGAACGACGAAAAAAGGACGGTGCAGTGTTACCGTACAGAAATATATATAAGCATTTGGAGGAAAGTTTCATGAGTAAACAATTACGCGTATACAGAGAAGGCGCAAAGACAGAATTTGACTATCAGATCCTCTGGGAAGAAGACTTTACAAAACTGGCAGACGCGGTAAAGCCGCTGAATCTGACCTGCGGAAAGATCTGTATTGTTGCAGATGATACCGTTGCCGGACTGTACGGAGAAGAAGTACAGAAAGCCCTGGAAAGCCTGAACGTGACGGTGGATCTTTATACTTTCCCGGCAGGAGAATCTTCCAAGAACCTGGATACGGTAAAGAATCTGTATGCGTTTCTGATTGAGCATCACTATACGAGAAAAGATATCCTGGCAGCTCTTGGCGGCGGTGTAACCGGAGATCTTACCGGATATGCGGCAGCTACCTATCTGCGCGGTATTGATTTTATTCAGATTCCGACAACGCTTCTGGCACAGGTAGACAGCAGTGTGGGTGGAAAAACCGGTGTGGATTTTGAACAGTATAAAAATATGGTGGGTGCATTCCATCAGCCGCGCCTGGTCTACATGAACCTGAATACGCTGAAATCTCTTCCGGATGATCAGTTTGCGAGTGGCATGGGGGAAGTGCTGAAATCAGGTCTGATCCGTGATGCCAGGTTTTACGAGTGGACGATCAACCATATGTCTGAGATTCAGGAACGGATCTATCCGGTTCTGGTAAAGATGGTTCGCAAGTGCTGTGAAATCAAAGCAGCTGTTGTGGAGAGCGATCCGACGGAACAGGGAGAACGTGCCCTGCTGAATCTGGGGCATACCGTAGGCCATGCGGTAGAAAAACTGAAAAACTTTGAACTTCTCCACGGTCAGTGCGTGGCACTGGGAACGATCGCTGCTGCCTATATTTCTTTCAAACGTGGATACCTGTCCACAGAGGAATTTTATGAGATTCGGGATATGAATGTAGGATTTGATCTTCCGATCTTCTTTAATGGTCTGGAAAATGAAGCGGTATTACAGACGACAAAATCAGATAAAAAGATGGATAACGGAACGATTAAGTTTATTCTCCTGAAAAAGCTCGGACAGGCTTACATCGATAAAACAGTTACGGATGAGGAGATTCTGGAAGCGATTCAGTTTATCAATAGCGATATGATCGAAGGAGAATAAAGCATGGAAAAAAATAATAAAATCATGCAGTTTATCGGGTTGGATTGTATTCTTATGATCCTCCTGACGATGGTGGATCAGTGGACCAAAAGTCTGGTTGTCCATCATCTCAAAGGAAAAAGCGATGTAATACTGATTCCTGGCGTCTTCCAGCTGCATTATCTGGAAAACCGGGGGGCTGCTTTTGGAATTCTGCAGAATCAGCGTGCGGTCTTTGTGGTACTGACCGTAATTTATCTGGCAGCTGTCTTCTGGTTCCTGCGCCGGTGTCCGAAAACCGGACGATATACTCTGCTGCATATCATTGCATCGGTACTGACTGCGGGAGCTCTTGGGAACTTTATCGACCGGCTTCGTCTGGGATATGTCGTAGACTTTTTCTATTTTTCACTGATCAATTTTCCGATATTTAACGTGGCGGATATTTTTGTCGTCGTGTCGTTTATCGGTATCGCAATCAGTGTTTTATTCGTATACAAGGATGAAGAGTTTGACTTCTTAAGTATAAAGAAAAAGGAGCATAAAGCATAGTGGAAATCTATACATTTACGCCAGATGACGAACAGAAAAATGTCCGTATCGACAAATTCCTTTCCGAACAGCTGCCGGATCAGTCCCGTTCTTATTTGCAGAAGCTTTTAAAAGAGGGAAATGTAACGGTCAATGAAAAACCGGTGAAAGCCAATTATAAAGTCCAGCTTTCGGATACGGTAAGACTGGAACTTCCGGAACCGGAGAACTTTGATATTCTGCCGGAGGATATTCCACTGGATATTCTGTATGAGGATGAAGATGTACTGATCATCAACAAACCAAAGGGAATGGTCGTTCATCCAAGTGTCGGTCATTACACCCATACGGTGGTAAATGCGGTGATGTTCCACTGCAAGGATCATCTTTCTGGGATCAACGGTGTGATGCGTCCGGGAATTGTACATCGGATTGATATGGACACGACCGGTGCGATTGTTATCTGTAAAAATGATATGTCGCATCAGAGCCTGGCGGATCAGTTAAAAGAACACTCGATCACCAGAAAATACCGTGCCCTGGTGCATGGCAATCTGAAAGAGAATGAGGGGACGGTAGAAGGTCCGATCGGACGTCATCCCACAGACAGGAAAAAGATGGCAATCAATCATAAAAACGGAAAACCGGCGGTGACACACTATAAAGTGCTCGAACGTTTCGGTTCGTATACCTTTATCGAGTGTCAGTTAGAGACCGGAAGGACTCATCAGATCCGTGTGCATATGGCAAGCATCGGACATCCGCTGGTGGGTGATGTCACATACGGTCCGGCAAAATGTCCGTTCAAACATCTGCAGGGACAGTGCCTGCATGCCATGGTTCTTGGCTTTATTCATCCGAGAACGGGTGAATATATTGAATTTTCAGCCCCATTACCAGAATATTTTACGGATTTGTTAGAAAATTTAAGAAAATAGGTACTGTACAATTGATTTGTTTTATTTTATAATAAATATAACAAATTAAAAGAACGGGAGGGGTTGCTATGAAGACCAATACCATTATTACAATAGGCCGTCAGTACGGAAGTGCCGGACGCCAGATTGGAAGAACCCTTGCAGAAGAGTTAGGTATCAAGTGTTACGATAAAGAGTTACTGGAACGTGCCGCAAAGGAAAGTGGACTTTGTGAAGAACTTTTTGAGAACCATGATGAGAAACCAACCAACAGTTTTCTGTATTCTCTGGTGATGGATACATACTCTTTTGGTTATACTTCATCTGCATTCTCTGATATGCCAATCAATCAGAAAGTTTTCTTGGCTCAGTTTGAAACCATCAAGAAGATCGCATCAGAAGGACCGTGTATCATGATCGGTCGTTGCGCAGATTATGCACTGGCAGATTTTGATAACTGTCTCAGCGTATTCTTCCATGCAGATTTACAGACGCGTATTCGCAGAATTGCAAAGATTTACGATCTGACGGATGCGAAAGCAAAAGACCGTATCATCAAGACAGATAAGAAACGTTCCAGCTACTATAACTACTATACCAGCAAACGCTGGGGAGATGCAGATTCCTATGATCTGTGTATCGACAGTGGCAAGTTTGGTGTGGACGGTTCCGTAGAACTGATGTTGAACGCGATTCAGCTGAAAGAAAAAGGATATAAGAAAGCAATTTATTAAATTGTCTGAAAGCGAATAATATCGTATAGTATAATAAACAGCCCGTATGGCAGGTGAAAATGCCTGCTGTACGGGCTTGTTTTTTGAGAAACTTTGTCAGCGGATTTTAGGTGTCCAGTCGGGAATATTGCCGTTGATAATGGCGGAGAACATCCGCTCTTTTACACCAGGAGTTTCCTGGTTCAGTTTTCGGAGCATATCTTTTACATATTGCCGTTTGGTATAGCCGTCTGCGGGACAGGGACTCTTTACGACAGGGAGCTGATATTTATTACAGAAGCCTTTGACATCCGCCTCATATACATACATCAGAGGACGGATCACCGTCAGATCAGTACGATCCAGGTGAGTGATCGGAGGAAAGGAGTAGAAGTGTCCCTCGTAGATCAGAGACATCATCATGGTTTCCACGATATCATCTTTGTGGTGGGCGTAAGCGATCTTATTGCATCCCAGTTTTTTTATCGCATCATTTAAGGCACCTTTTCGCATCTTCGCACACAGGGAGCAGGGATTCTTTTCTTTCCGTTCGTCGAACACGATCTGAGCAATCTCCGTTTTTACGACTGTGTAGGGAACACCCATGCTTTCACACAACTGGCGGATACCGGAGACGTCAAAATCAGGATGCCCCAGATCGACCGTAATTGCCTCCAGATCGAATTTTTCCGGATAGAAGCGTTGCAGTCCGTGAAGTGCGTATAAAAGCGTTAAACTGTCCTTTCCACCCGACAGACCGATAGCAATCTTATCACCGGACTGGATCATACCGTAATCGTCGATAGCACGTCTTGTATAACTCATTAACTGTTGCAGTTTCATTGTATTTCTCCTTTGCATATAAAAGATGTTGGGGGCAAAAGGTGTTTTGACCCCTTTGATACCGGATTGTTCCGTACTTCGTACTCTCACAATCCTCAAAAACATTCGCAATCCGCTCATTTTTCTTCGGAAAATGGCTACTTACTCATGTTTTTGGCGGGTCCCAAGTTCAGAAATCTTCCTGGAAGCAAGCTTGCGTCAGATTTCAGACCTTTTGACCCTGGTATCATAAAAAAATCAGAATAGTTGAATAAATCGGAACAAATCCGTAAATTCTTCGAATAACAAAAATTCACAGTAATTTAAGTATAGCAAATAAAGACTTTACAGAAAAGTCATAAATAGTTAATACATAGAATTTAATCTGTGCTATAATAATTGATATATGTTTATTTGCAGAAAATTCGTGGAGGCGTTCAGATGAAAAATTTTTTGGAAAAGAAATATGTGCAGATTGGAGTGACAGCGTTTTGCGTCATTGCCGCCAGTCTGTTGTTTTACTTTGGCATCTTTCATACGGCATCGATTGCCAAAGGCTTTAATAAACTTTATACTATTTTAACACCAATTGTGTATGCAGCTGCCATGTCCTATGTGCTGTGGCCAATTGTTCGTTTTATGGAACGCAGTGTGATTTACCGGATCTGTGAAAAGAAGAACTGGAATCCATCGGAAAAAATCCGACATGTGATCCGTATGATCTGTGTCATCATCACATTGTTACTGTTCTTGCTGGGTATTTATGGATTGCTGTCCATGCTGATTCCGGAACTGATCAACAGTATCACGAACATCATCGATAACCTGCCGCGATATATCAACAATATTGAAAAATGGCTGACGAATCTTCTGAAAAATTATCCGGAGCTGGAAACAAATTCTAGTATGATTTTTTCAGCGGTAACCACCAAGGCAGAAAGCTGGCTGACGGACGATCTGCTTCCGAAGATTAATCTTCTGGTAGCAAGTTTCTCTACCGGATTTGTGGGTGTTCTGGTTTTCCTGAAAAACTTTCTGATCGGAGCGATGATCTCTATTTATCTGTTGTACGGAAAAGAATCTTATGTAGCGCAGGGAAAGCGCCTGCTGTATTGTCTGTTCAGTACCAGAACTACAAACAATATCATTCGTGATTTGCAGTATGTAGACAAGACTTTTGGTGGATTTATCATCGGTAAAGTACTGGATTCTCTGATTATCGGTATCCTGTGTTATATCGGTACAATGATCCTGAATCTGCCATATGCACTGCTGGTCAGCGTTATCGTAGGAGTGACGAATGTGATTCCGTTCTTCGGTCCATATATCGGAGCAATACCGAGTGCATTGCTGATTCTGTTAGTCAATCCGATTCAGTGTGTTTATTTTGTTATTTTTATTCTGTTACTGCAGCAGTTTGACGGAAACTTCCTCGGACCGAAGATCCTTGGCGGATCGACCGGACTTTCGAGTTTTATGGTTATCGTTGCCATCCTTGTGGGTGGAGGGCTGTTCGGTATTTTCGGTATGTTTGTCGGTGTTCCTGCCTGTGCAGTCATCTGTACAGCGATTCGAAACGGTATTCAGAGCCGTCTGGCAAAAAAACGTATGCCGATCGATTTGGACAGCTATGAGAACATTGACCATCTGGATGCAGAAACCTTACAGCCGGTAGCACCGTCTGCGGAGAAACCTGGAAGTGACAGTGCATTTAAGAGTTACCGTAAGATCCGTCCGAAAACAGAAGTTGCGCCGGAAGGGTCCGAAGAAAATCCGGAACTTCCGAATGATAGTTCCACACAGTCCGTCAAAAAGGCAGATGCGGACAAAACAACAAAATAAGTTAAAAAACATAATTGGTGAGGAAACAGTTACTTAGAATAGGAGAAAATATCCAATGAAGTTTGTAATACAAAGATGCCAGGAAGCCAGTGTTTCCGTGGATGAAAAAACAGTAGGAGCGATTGGAAAGGGACTGATGGTTCTGATCGGTGTTGGACAGGAGGATACAAAAGAAGTTGCTGATAAGTATCTGAAAAAATTGTTGCAGCTGAGGATCTTTGAGGACGAGAATGGAAAAACAAACCGTTCTCTGATGGATATCGGTGGATCGTTGCTGCTGATATCTCAGTTTACTTTATATGCTAACTGCAGACACGGAAATCGTCCAAGCTTTACCGATGCAGGAAATCCGAGAAAAGCAGAAGAGTTGTATGAGTACCTGATAGCAAAAGCAAAGGAGCAGGTAGCGGTTGTTGAACAGGGAGTTTTTGGAGCGGATATGAAGGTGGCTCTTGTAAATGACGGACCGTTTACGATTGTTTTAGATGATACAGCGTTCGCGTGATATGCGAGCGCTGTATTTTTTGAGTTAGAGGAAATTGCTTTTATGTGATTCAACAGGTGAGGTTTTCAATTGCGTTGTAAATTAGCAGTTATTTTGATGCCACTGTATTATGTATGTGTTTCAAAAATATTTTGCATACATGGCAGCAGTCAGTAAAGAGTATACCTTATTATAGCTAAATGGTAGACATAATATTATACAAGTAAACCAAATGACGTATGTATGAGCCAGAAGGAATCAGATATATTTACTCATCAGGATTCTCGCGTAGACGAAGTGCAGATGCAGCTTTCCTTCTGCGTTCATCTCCAATCGCTGCATAATGCTTTCTGGTCGTATTGACGTCTTTATGTCCCAGTACATCGGCTACCAGGTAAATATCGCCGGTTTCGCGATATAACGCCGTACCGTAGGTACTTCGGAGTTTATGCGGTGTGATTTTCTTTGTTGAGGTGATGTGTTTAGCATATTTTTTCACCAGATTTTCGACAGCCTGAACCCCCATTCGTTTCCTCTGGATAGAATAGAAGAGAGCGTGTTCATGTCCGGCTACCGGAGTGATGGTTTCGCGCACCTCGAGATAATCCAGCAGCGCCTTTTCTACCTCTTCACCAAAATATACAAACATTTCATTTCCACCTTTTCGGGTGACTTTTACCGCATCGTTTTTAAAATCCAGATCTTCCACGTCAAGACCGACACATTCGGATACACGGATTCCGGTTCCGAGCAGAAGAGTGATCAGGGCAAGATCACGGGTTTTCGTTTTCTCGTAGTAAGCTTTTTTCTGACCGGACAGCTGATCACCGGCGTGCTCAATATAGTCCAGGAGCATAGCAACTTCATCCACATCCAGACGGACAATGGCCTTTTCGTGGATCTTTGGCATTGTGATCAGTGCCGGAGGATTGGTTTTGATCATTTCATGTTTAAAATAATAATTATAGAAGCTGCGTAACGTCGAAATTTTACGTTTTAAGCCGGTTTCTCCGTTAGTAATGAAAGTATCCTGGCTGTCTTTATAAACCTTCAAATATTCCATAAATTCCTCGATATCGAGAGCCTGTACCTGGTCAAGAATATCGATGGTAAGGTCGGTAATTTTTTTATCCTTAAACAGTGGATTTTCCTGAACCAGGAACTGAAAGAAAATCCGGATATCGTAGGCATAAGAAATTCTGGTTTTTGTTGTAGTTGTTGCATCGATTGCCCGGAAATAATCCCTGGCAAACTCCGGGAGAGTACGAAGGACTTCGCGAAGCTTTAAAACATTTTGCATGTCAGTCTGATCATGATAAGTAATTCGATCCATAACAAAATTCCTTTCTAAATAAGGTTGATATATGGATTTTACCATGAGAAGTAAGACCCGTCAATCTATACGACAAACAACAGTTTTTCAAATAGATTGACAGGAAAACCACCAGAAGTGCCTATAAATGTACTTCCGTCATGGTATGATCCACTGCCTTCAGAAACGTTTCAAATACATCTTCTGTTTTTAAACGTAAACTGGATGTGTTGATACATGGATGACATCCGAAGTATTCTTCTCTCAGTACATCACTGTCGACTAACAGGCGAACCAGGTGTTCGGTGTCATTCATCAGTGCCAGGATGCTCACGGAACCGGGTGTTACATCAAGGAATTCCTCCATGTAATCCGCAGTTCCAAAGGATAAACGTGCGCTGCCAATCTGTGCGGACAAATCTTTGGTTTTAAATACTTTATCTCCCGGGATTAACAATAAATAAAAGTCCGTTTTCTGTCGGTTACATAAAAACAGATTTTTACAGATCATTGCTCCCAGTGTTTTGTCTATTTCTTCACAGACATCCATATGCATAGCCGGTTCGTGATCGATCCGGTCATATTCGATATGCAGCTGATCCAGTAATTTATATACTTTTTGTTCTTTTTCCAGACGATCCGCCATGTTTTCCGGACGTCCATGCTGTAATATCAGATTCATAAGTTTTAGCCATCTCCTTAATGTTTTTTTGTAAGTCCGAGGTCAAAAATCTTTTTGCAGGAAAACTTGTGCCAGCCATCCGATCCTGTAACCCTGATATGATATATAATGCGCATTTGATTTTACATAAAAATACCATACACATATATTATAAAATAACAGTCACAGAAATTCCAGAGATTTACTCCAATGTATAGGAAAAACTCTGTTTCTGTAAAAAAAGAACATATAGAAAAAAATAATCATGGATCTTCTTTTCTATATGCCCTCTTAATCATCAATAAATGTAAATCATATTATCGTGTTACAACGAATTTATTTTGCTTTCACATCCATCTGTTTCGGAAGAACCAGATTCAGGATGATGGCGGAAATGGTAGCCAGCACAACCGGAGATTTTCCGAAAATTGTGGTTACCCAGTCCGGGAACTGCGCCAGGGATGCGCTTGCCTGTGTAACACCCATACCCACTGCGATTGCAAGACCTACGATGGAGGTATTACGGAAGTTCAGTTCTTCAGAGGCAATCAGCTTCATACCTGTCATGGCAATGGATGCAAATACAGAAATGGTTGCACCACCCAGTACACAATAAGGAATGGTAGTCAGTAAAGAGGAAAACTTCGGGATCAGTCCGGCTGCAAGCAGGATCACTGCAGATAATCCCATTACTCTTCTGCTGGTTACTTTGGTTGTGGCAACGATTCCTACGTTCTGGCTGTAGGTTGCGGTAGGCAGACCACCGAAGAATGCGCAGATAATATTGCTGATACCGTATCCTACGATTCCGCCGGTTAATTCCTTATCGGTCGGCATACGATTCATAGCACCGGTTGTCGTTGCGGAAAAGTCACCGATTGCCTGTACGGCATTGATCGCGAATAAAATGCCAATTGCTACACAGGATGATGGCTCAAAGGTAATTCCGAAGTGCATCGGTTTTGGTAACTGGAAGAAAGATGCACTTGCAACGGATGAAAAATCAATCATACCAAAAAACAGTGCCACAATATATCCGACAATAATTCCGATGAGAATAGATGCCAGTTTCCAGATTCCTTTTCCATAGTGATTCAGGAATGTTACAACAATCAGGGTAATAATTGCTACCAGCCAGTTCTGCCAGGAACCATAGTTTTCGCTGCTGGCACCACCTGCCATATAATTGATAGCTGTCGGATATAAGGATAATCCAATAGCGAATACAACCGTTCCGGTGATCAATGGCGGGAAAAATTTACGGATTCGTTTGATATTTAATCCGACCAGTAACGCAATGATACCGCCGACAATCTGTGCACCGAGGATGGTGGCAATATCATATTCTACTGCAATTGCCTGCATACTTGGTACATAAGCAAAACTGATACCCATCATAACCGGAAGTCCGGAGCCGATGGCGAACCATTTGGTTTTTATAAACGGGAATAACTGTAATAATGTGGTAAGTGCTGACATGACCAGGGCAGCCTGGATCAGAATGACGGAATCCTGCTGGGAAAGTCCGGCTACTCCGGCAACAATGATGGATGGGGTTACACATCCTACAATCATGGCCAGTACGTGCTGGATCGCCAGCGGCATAGCCTGTCCGAACGATGGTTTTCCATAAAAATCAAACAATGCTTTGTCCATCTGTCTGGAATGACCTGTTTCTTTGGTACTCATACTATCTTTTCCTCCTTGATGTTACACTTCGCAGGATGAACGAACAGAATGTTCGAATATAGTTCGCGAAGTAAAATTCCTGCGCAGCTGCTTTTCTGCAACTGCACATTTTTTCTCATTTATTATATATGGAGAAAAGTTATTTGAACACCCCTTTTTGTAATAAATAACGATTCGTTTATTAATTTTTCTAATTAATAATTATTTCAAAACTTTCACAGATTAAAAAAATAAGATATGTTTACTTCCGATATTCGTCTGAATAATAAGGAACACAGATCGTGGTTCCGTAAATCAGCTGATCATCCGGAAGATGGTTGATACTTTTTACTTCTTCCATGTAGGCACGGGCGCTTGCATACTCATCGCTGATGTATTCCTGGGCAACACCCCATAAAGTGGTATCACGATCTACATACACGTTGGTATAGTATTTGTAACGTTCCGGTACATCTGCACTTGCATCAACGCTGGTGAAACGGAGCACTGCGATTACAGCCAGGCAGAGCAGAAGCAGACTGGCGAAAGGAAAATGTCTGCGCTGTGCTTTCCGGGTATGCTTTTTTGTGGATGGCACATTTCTGCGAGTGTTTCCAGTAACAGTTGTTTGTCCTTTGTATTCCTTCATCATAGTAAATTCCTCCCATACTTCCAAAACATACGTTTGCGAACATTTGTTCTTTAACTGTGAGATTATTATAATTCTCGAACATCCGTTTGTCAATATGGTTTTGGGAAAAATCCGAACAAATTTTCGGAATATGTGTTTGCATTTTAATCCTGTATATGTTATCATTATAATTAAATAATTATACAATTTGTATGTAACTATTTTTTGAAGAAAACAAGTAGATTATGAATTTTTGAGAAATCATAGAGATACAATTACGGATACATAAAAAAGAACGATAAAGAAAAAGAATCAGATGTTCGGGAGGATTCAGTTATGGCATACGGAAAAATTACAGATAAACAGCGTGAAATTCTGGAATATATTAAGAGTGAGATCTTAAACAGAGGATTTCCACCGGCAGTACGTGAGATCTGCGAAGCGGTGAATCTGAAATCTACTTCTTCTGTCCACGCGCATCTGGAGAGTCTGGAAAAGAACGGTTATATCCGGAGAGACCCTACCAAACCGCGAGCAATTGAGATTGTGGATGACAACTTCAATCTGGTACGCAGAGAGATGGTGAATGTTCCGGTACTTGGTCGTGTGGCGGCCGGTGAACCACTGTTGGCAATCGAGAACGTGGAAAGCTATTTCCCGATTCCGGCGGAATTTATGCCGAACGCACAGACGTTTATTCTGAATGTTGTCGGGGAAAGTATGATCAACGCGGGAATTCTTGATGGCGATAAGGTTATCGTAGAACAGACCGCGGATGCACAGAATGGTGATATCGTGGTGGCTCTGGTAGATGATTCTGCCACAGTCAAGAGATTCTATAAAGAAAAAGATTACTACCGTCTCCAGCCGGAGAACGATTACATGGATCCGATCATTGTACATGATCAGTTACAGATTCTTGGTAAAGTGATTGGTGTATATCGATTTATGGAGTAAGCTGTCTGAAGAGACGTAAAATCGAAATGAAATGAATAGAAAGAGGGTACAGAAATCAAAATCAATTTGACGGTGTGAAATTTTTTCTGTAAATTCAGATCTTCTATGATAATTGATGCGGC
>ERZ838483.765-NODE-765-length-36975-cov-3.594204_pt1 | contig 36975 bp, 26 predicted proteins | sample MGYA00519939_ERZ838483 | MGnify/ENA primary metagenome ERZ838483 (study PRJEB31850, sample SAMEA3708836) | human gut metagenome | biome: human gut; feature: human-associated habitat; material: faeces | place: China | collected 2014 ... | reverse complement strand
CTATCAACAGGATGCGCAGCAACCCTGCCCAATACAAGCCTAATGAAAGCTCCATCGATTCGTACACGAAGCGCTACGCCCCATGTACGTCAGCCTCCCGCCCGAAGCAAACCCCAAGGGAACCGAGCAAACCGGACACATAAGCCTACGTCCCCGAAGTGTCCCCGAAGTGTCAGCAAACGTTTGGGCTAGCGGTTCTCGATGCTGCCGATGTTCTTGAGCTCGATTTGGATGAGGCCGTTTGGGGCGCTTTTGAACTCGATGAGCTCGGTGTTGTGGCTGTACTCGGCAGGGAACGTCAACACGATGCCCGTGTCGGTGACGATCTTGTGATTGCGGCTGACGCGTTTGGCAACATCCCGCTCCATGTGCACGCGGTCACCAAGCTGCTCGTCGGCAGCAGCTTGCTCGAAACGGCGGCGCGGACCTTCATCGTCGAACACCTCGTCCACGAACTCGTCGAACGGCACCTCGTCGGAATCGTCAGCGTTCTCGGCCAGGTAAGCCTTGGCGCGTCCCATGGCAACGGCGGAGTTCACCCCGAACTCCTCGGCAACTTCCTCGACCAAGCCCATAGTGGTATCGAACAGCTCCTTGCTGGAAGCCTCGTTGGAGCATTGCAGCAGGCCGTCGGGGATGAGCCAGCGCTCCTCACCCGAGATTTGGCGGGGCTTGTCAACGAACTGCACCGCCATGGTGCGGGCATTCACCAACGCAAACGATGCGATCTTCTGCGAAGGGTTCGGCAAAATGGCGTGATGACGCTCGATGTTGTTGCGGGTGGCGCCATCTTCGCCGCGCCCGACCTCATGCATGAAGGCGGGCTTGCTCTCAAGCAGCAACAAACCGAAGTAATGCTCGCTGCGCGCATTGTAAGCGGCGGCCTCCGCGGCTGCGGTTGCCGCAGCGATCTCCTCCTCGGTGGCATCATCGGCCAACGGGGGCATAGCGGGCGGCTTCTCCTGGTCCTCGAAATCAACCACGAGCAAGTCGCAGGAAGAGGGGTTCTCCATACGGCCGAGCTCCTCGGACATGAACTGGGCCACCTGCACGGAAAGGTCTACGAAGTCGCGCTCGCCCTTGAAATACGCGCTCAACTCCGCCGCAAACCCGCTGTCAGGGAAGAACTCCCCACGGCGGTTATCCATACCGCCCAACGCATGCCTGGCAATGCGCATGACATACGATTTAACGTTCTTGTTCGTCAAATCCAGCTCGTCTTCGGAAAACACGTTCACGCATGACACGAAATCGAACACGTGCAGCACCGCGTGGTTGATCTTGAACATCCAGCCTCTCCCCTGCCTACCTCGAACTTGCACCTCAAAACACCCTGGCGACGCCCAACCTAGCGAACGCAACGGCGGCGATCCGCCTTGCGAACGCACGCCTTTTGATCGCCTTCGAAACTAGCGCAACGCTATTCTTCGCCTTCGAAACCCCACATGCGCACCTCGGGGTACATGCGCACGCCTTCCATCTCGTACACGCGGCGCTGCACCTCGGCAATCAAATCGCGGACATCGCGAGCCGTCGCACCGCCGGCGTTCACCACAAAACCCGTATGCTTCTCGGAAACCTGCGCGCCGCCCACACGGAAACCGCGCAAACCGGCATCCTGAATCAGCTTGCCAGCGAAATAGCCAGCGGGACGCTTGAAGGTGCTGCCGGCGCTCGGCATTTCCAGGGGCTGCTTCTCAGCACGACGCTGAGCCAGATCATCCATGCGCGCACGAATCTCACTAGGAGAATCAGGGCGCAGCTGCAAGGTTGCCGAGAGCACGGCCCAACCGGCATCGCCCATCATGGAGTGGCGATATCCCCAACATGCCTGCCAAGCATGAAGGTTCACGATACGCCCCTGCGGCGTGGCGCACACGAGCGAGCAGCACACGTCTCGGAACTCGCCTCCATAGGCGCCGGCGTTCATGATGGAGGCGCCGCCGATGGTACCCGGGATTCCGCTGGCGAACTCATAGCCCGCCAAACCGGCAGCGCATGCGGCCTCGGCCACCTGGGCGTTCGACGCACCGGCCTGCACCGTCATGCGGGAGCCTTCCACAACGATGCCCGAAAAGCGCTCGGCGAAGCGCACGACCACTTCAGGCAACCCCGAATCGGCCACAAGCAGGTCGCTGCCCAGACCCAGCAAGCGCACAGGCTGGCCAGCGCCATGGCACGCGGCAAGAACATCGGCTGCCTCCTGATCGCTGGTCGGCTCGACCACCACGGCAGCAGGGCCGCCGATCTGAAACGTGGTCAGCCCGCTCATGGGCACATCCCTGCGCACCGCCTGAGCCCCAACGATTTCCCGCAGCGTTTCCAACAAAATCTCGTTCACCATATGGATCACGACTCCTTACCGGATAACAATGCCTGGGATTCGCGTTCGCCCAGGTCGATCAACTCTTGTCGGCTATGTACGCCGCATTTCCCGTAAATGCGGCGCAAATGCGTATCAACGGTGCTTTTCGCGATGAACAGCTCCGCCGCCATACGCTCGCCCGTACGGCCGCGAAGCGCCAACGGCAAGATCTCGGATTCACGCTTGGAAAGCTTGAACTTGGAAGCCATGACACGGCACGCATCCTCGAACCGATCGGCCTGCTTGGCGATGCGGGACAGCGCCAAGAAGTCCCCCTCGGTGAAAAGGAACAGGAACGCGAACAACGTGGCGAAACCCGCGCAAGAGGCAACGGCGAAGGGGATGTCGCCCGAAGGAGAGGCGATCTGCAAAACATTGCCAAGCGCCAATCCTCCCGCTTCGCCAAGGTAGAGCGCGGCAAAACCTCTGGAGAAGGAAAGTGCGGCGTCCATGCCGGTCAGCTTCGCCATCAACACGAACAGCGAAACGAGCACGGCGGAAAGGCCTAGGTAGCCCGCAAGCACGATGGAATCGCCCGGAACGCCGAAGGGCTCCAAGACGGGCATGAACAGGTATCCGGCCATCATCAGCAGCAGCGCGAGACGATATACGCCCACCAAAAGCCTGCTCACTTCGCCATCGGACCCGCTACGGCGGGCGCTCATGCCCACAACCTGCAACGACCCGGCGCAGAACAGCGCCAACAGCAGCAACGTCGCAGCAAACGTAGGTGTGGCGACGCTACCCGGATCCGAAGCATAGGTTTCCATGAGCCCGCCTGCCAAGCCGAACACGACGGAGCCGCCCACAACCTTACGCGAAATGCGATGCGTCTCTGCCCGCTGCTTTTTTGAAGCGAGCAGCGTCGCGATAGTGAGGGCAGGTTTTTTTTGCGAGTCCGCGTTCTCCTCGACGCGCTCGCTCGAAAGCAACGGCTCGATGCCGACAAGCGCCCAGGCGCTGCCGAAGGGAAGCAGGTTAGCCACCGCAGCAGCGAGCGGAGCCTGCGAACAGACGACGGCGAACAGGAACGTAAAAACGGCAGCAACGGCAGTTGCAAGCAACACGCCGCGGGAGCTTTCCCCATGCGATCGGGCGCCGAGCGCCCTTCCCCACGCCGCAAGCATGCAGGCGAAGGGAACGCCCACCAAAACGCCTTCCATAACCATTGAGGCAAGGCCGTATTCGGCGGGAAGGGAAACGGAGGAACCGATGGCCAGCAACACCGCATAGCACCACATAAGCGAGCGGTTCAGCAGCACATCGCGCACGCGCAGGGCAACGGCGCGCAGCACGATGAGGGTGACGGCCGCGGCAAGCAAGGTGATCAGCAAATCGATGCGTTCAAAAGTGAAGCCGCCAACTGTGAGCGCGCTGTTCCATCCCATGTAGAAGAGCGCGAACATGAACGCCTGATGGCACGCGTACCCAAGCAGCGTACGCACAAGAGTGGGATCGAAGCGCGTCTCAGGTGCGCCGGTATGATGGGTTGAAGAATTCTGCATACTCTGAAGTGTACCAGCAAGCACCGTTCAGACCTCGACTGCACGCAAGGGACCACAAGATTACCCGGGCAAATCCGAGCTCCCGGGCATTCGCGCCCCGCAGGCCATAACGCCATCGCCTCTACCCACCATAAGCGAAACCGAGGACGCCATCACCACGCAAATCCCGTTCCCATCAAAACTGCGGACCAGGATAGAGCGAAATGCCCGTGCAAAACCTTGCGCGGGCATTTCGCTGTTTGCTGTATTTCCGGTAACGGAGGCTTGACGCCCCCAAGGAAATCCTATTCCTCGCTTGCGGCGGGAGCCTTCTTGGCGGCCTTCACAGCCTTCGTCTTCGGCTCCTCCTCCACTTCCTCGTCCTCATCGAGGTCGATCTCAGGCTTACCCTGGTCGGAGGTCATGCCCTCGCGCAGGCTTTTAACGGACTTGCCGATGGCGCTGCCGAGCTTGGGAAGATTCTTCGGGCCGAAGATAAGCAGAACGACGACCAGGATGATAAGCAGCTCGGGAACGCCCATGCCCAAAAACTTCATTGATGACTCCTCCTTTTAGGATGTTGCAAAGCGGGATCGACGTTGCCCGCATCGCTTGTAACGTGACAGGCGATCGCACCTGTCAGCTCGTTTCAACGCAACCGATGATGCCTCTGCCGAAATGGCTCGTCTATCATGCAAACCCGTGATTTCGTACTTAAAGCCCCCAGAATACTTGTCATGCAAATTGAGTACTGAATGCGTTTTCACTGATGGGAGCCACCTTGATTATAATCGTCCCCATAACGTCCAGGAATCATGATGCTGCTGAGCCGACACGACCGCACACTCATGCCACCCATGCGGGAGGCAGCATAGCGCACGGCCCTTTCATGCCTTAAGGGAGGGCCTGGAGCACCTTCACCACGAAGCTGCTGTGACGCTCGACATTCAGCCTGAGCCGCAAACGCAAAAAGGCAGAGGTCGAAACCCCTGCCTTCAAACGGATACCGGAAGATGATGCTTAACGGCTAATCCTGCTGCGCTTCCTGTGCTACAAGCTGACGGTATGTGATCAAGTCCAGCTTCGCCATGACCACGTCCTCGACCTCGTAGCTGAACGGGTACAGCTGCACCATAGGGCCATCCTCTTCGTAGACGGTGCGCACATAGCCGCCGCACTCGTCGCACGTTGCGATGCGGTGATCGTCGTCGCCCTCGACGTTGAAGAAATGCAAATGGCCCTGATTCTGCGTGCCACAGTGAGCGCAACGCACGCGCTCGATATCCCAGACGCAACCGCACTGCGCACACCACAGCGCACGGCCGCGGCCCTTGGTCTTCGTGCCCGCCTGGCCGACGTGCGCCATGGACGCCTCGCACCCGCAGACCGGACAGTGAACCGGATACGGCTGATCGGCATTCCCGTCAACGCGCGCCCGACCTTACCGGCATGTTCCTTCTGCACCTCAGCCTGCACACCCCACAAGGTGCGGAAGAAGCGCAAGCGTTCCTGCTCGGACTCGGAGAGCTTAGGCAGATACGCCTTCATGGCCATATCGATGTGATCAAGATCCATAGTTGATTACCGCTTTCGTCTCATTGAAACGATCGAGCCGAACATGAGCCGCAAAACACCTGCGGAACACGCCGACGCGACCGAAGCCTGTTGGCAAACAGCTGCATGCACGTCATGCCATCCAGCTGCGCGCCAGCCACCCACAGCATGCCGTCGGCGAAACGCTGACCGGACTTCACCTCGTCCTGGTCGGGCATGTGGATCCACTTCGCCATAAACAGGTACGGGAAGAACAGCAGCATCCACTTCTTGTCGTCACTGTTCCATTTCGCGAACAGGTTCTTGAAGATGTGGGCCACGCCCTTCGGAGCCATGATCGCGCTGATAAGGGGCACCAGCACGAAGATGAAGCCGAGCACGCGATGCGACATGCGGATGACGAAGACCGTATCGGCGCCAACCGCCTGCGCAAGCTGCGGAACGAACACGAACAGGCCCGAGATGGCAAGCAGGATGCACGCGATGACCGTGATGCCATGCGTCAGGCGCGCCTGCTTCGAATGACGGACTATGTACTTCTCCTTGCCGGATGCCGCGCGCTCCTGGAGGAACGCCGCGTCCTTGGCGCGGGCTTCCGGGGAAACGTTAACGGAGTGGCTCATTATTTGTCCCCCTTCTTACCGATCGGAAGGTTCTCGGTGATGTGTTCCATCGCCGTCTTATCATCCTGCGGGTCGCCGTGCTGCACCACGTCGCCGGTGATGACCGACAATGTATCCTCTCTCGGGGTTGTACGCCAGCTTGTAGCGCTTGTAGCCGATGGCCAGGCCGAACATGGCTGCCAAACCGGCAACGGTCAGACCGGAGATAGCACCGGTGACCGGCTTCATGATCTGGGTGAGCTGGGCCGTGGCGGGAGCCTTCGGGTCCCGCACCTGGTCATAAGCATCGATGCCGTACTTGAGCACCTGGATGACATGCAAGCCGCCCATCTCATGCTCGCCGTACAGGCAGGCATCGGGATAGCCGTTCTCATGCAGCCGGGCGACCTTCTCCTTGCCCTTGGCGATCATCTCGTCGCGGTCGCCGAACTGCAGGGCGTTGGGCTGGCAAGCGGAAACGCAAGCCGGCGCTATGCCATGGGCCACGCGGTCGGCGCAACCCGTGCACTTGTCGATGACGGTCTTGTCGAGAAGCCCGTTGGACTCGTAGCGCGGGATATCGAACGGGCAGGCGCTGTGGCAGTACTGGCAGCCGACGCACTTGTCCTGGTAGACCTCCACGAAACCGGTCTCCTCGTTGCGCACGAGCGCGCCGCCGGGGCACACCGAAGCGCACGGGGCGTCGGTGCAATGCTGGCATGCGCGACGGCCGAACGCCCACTTCACCGGCTTGATCTTGCTATCGCCCTCAAGCTCGTTGAAGGTGATGATCAAACGCGTGTCACCGTTAAGGTCGACCGGGTTCTGATGCGTGCCGGACCACTTAGCCTCGTTCGTGCCCAGAGGGCTCGGCAGGTTGTTCCACGTTTTGCAGGCAACCTGGCAGCCCTTGCAGGCGGTGCACTTGGAGGAATCGAAATATACAGCCTTTTCAGTCATGTCAATCCCCCTTATGCCTTCTCGATATCAACGAGGAACGCCTTGTATTCGGGCGTGAACGAGTTCGGGTCGCCGACGTTGGGCGTCAGGTCGTTGACCACGTCGCCCGTGCCGTACAGGTCTGCCCAGCCGAAATGATGGGTCAAGCCGACCTGATGCTGCACCTTGCCGTTGACGTTCATCGGCTGCAGGCGCTTAGTGACCAGAGCGGGCACGACGACAGAGCCGCGGTTGTTGAACACGCGCACGTCATCGCCGTTCTTGATGCCCTTCTCGGCGGCGAACCCCTCGCTCATCTCGACGAACTGAGCCGGCATGGACTCCACCAACGCCGGGCACAGACGCGTCTGGCCGCCGGTCTGCCAATGCTCGGTAACGGAGTACGTGGTGGCAACGATCGGGTACTGCTCCTTGGTGCCCTGCTTCGTGGACGCGTACTGCGTGCCGAATGCGCACGGGTTGTGGAACGCGCCGTTGAGCGGGTTGTCGTCGCACGGCGACTCGAACGGCTCGAAATGCTCGGGCAGCGGGCCGTCGACCATGCCGTAGCTCTCCAGGCGGGCGTTCTGCTCCCACAGCATGAAGAAGGTCTTGTTGTTCGGCGGGACTGGCTTGCCGTCCTTGGCGGCAACGAAGTCGGCCTGGTCGACCAGGATCCACTTCTCGCCGTTCCACTCCATGAGCTTCTTGTCCTCGTTCCAAGGCTTGCCCTGCATGTCGCAGCTGTTGCGGTTGTACGGGATACGGCGGTTGCTCGGCCAGCTGAACGCCCACTCGGAATTCAGGCCGATGCCGGACTTGTCCTCGGTGTTGCGGCAGCACAGCGGCTGCTCGGCCGGATCGAGCGGAGCATCGTTGTTGTTCCACATACCGGAGTAGATTCACATCGCGCACGCGGTGGAACCGTCGGCGCCCAGCTCGGCGTAGCCCTTGAGCAGGTCGGTCTTCGGGTTGGCGGAATCGGTGTTGCACTCGGTGCCGGCGATGCGGTAGCCGTTGAGGGCCCACGCCACGGGGCGCGGGTCGATCTTGCCGTCCACGTAGTAGTCCCACTTAGTCTTGAGGATCGGGTCGGGGTTGGCGCCGCCCTCCTTCTTGTACAGGTCGCAAATAGCGGTCCAAAGCAGATCGCACATCTCGTGGTCGGGCTTGGCCTGATCCCACGGCTCGACGGCCTGGTAGCGATACTGGATCCAACGGCCGGAGTTCAAGATGATGCCCGGCTTCTCGTAAATCAGCGCGCACGGCAGATAGTACACCGTGGTATCGATTTCAGACGGATTCATATCCGGTGCGCTCCAGAAGCTGGCGGACTCGGTGATGACCTGGTCGGCCACGACCAGCCAATCGAGGTTGGCCATGGAACGGCGCACGTTGCCGGCGTTGGGGGCCGAATGGCAGAGGTTCATGCCCCAGTTGAAGTAGCCCTTGATAACGCCCTGCTGCATGAGCTCGAACGTGGAGATATGCGTGTAGTCGACGGCACCCGTCTCGGGTGGGACCTTCGGCCACCAGTCGTAACCGTAGTCGTTGTCCACGGTGGCGTTCTCGCCGAACCACTCCTTCAGGGAGGAGACGATGAACTTCGGCTTATTGGTGTAGTAGCCGTCGGAATAGGTCTGAGACTCCAGCCACTTGCGCAGGCTTGCGCGATCGGTGGTGTTCGCCCACTTCAAGTAGGCGGGATGCTCGTTGACCATCATGCCCATGTCCGTTGCACCCTGGACGTTGGGCTCGCCGCGCAGCGCGTTCACGCCGCCGCCGGGGATGCCGATGTTGCCAAGCAGCAGCTGCATCACGGACATGGCGCGCGTGTTCTGGGCGCCATAGGTGTGCTGGGTCTGGCCGAGCGCGTAGAGCACGGTGCCGGCCTTACCGGGCTTGGCGGTAGAGGTATAGGTTTTGTAGACGAGTTCGAGAACATCCTTGTCCATACCGCAGATACCGCAAACGGTGTCGAGCGTGTAACGGGAATAGTGCTTCTTGAACTGCTGGTAGACGCACATGGGGTCTTGCAGCGTCATGTCCTTCTTGGGGTTGATGAGCGTCGGCGTGGTGAACTCAGGGGCGCCGGGCTTCTTAACCCAGGCGTATGCGCCGTTCTCGCTGGTGTCCCAGTCCTGCGTGGACTCGGTCTCGTAATGCCAGCTGTGGGCGTTGTACGTCCTGGTCTTCTCGTTCCAACCGCTGAACAGACCCGTCTCGGGATCGAACTTGTAGTCGGGATCAAGGATGTAGGAAGCGTTGGTGTAGTTGAGCAGGTACTCGAAGTTGTACTCGCTCATGTCGTCGGTTTCCTGGTACTTAGCCAGGTTCGGCTCGATGAGGTGCTCGATGATGTAGTTGTACATGCCGCCATAGAACGCGATATCGGTGCCGGAACGGATGGGGCACCAGATATCGGCCTGCTCGGCCGTACGGGTGTAGCGCGGATCGACGACGATCCACTTAGCGCCCTGCTCATGGGCCTTCTCAAGCCACAGCGCGCTTACGGGGTGGTTCTCAACGGAGTTGGAACCGCAATTCAAGATGACGTCGGTGTTTTGGAAGTCGCACCAATGGCTCGTCATGGAGCCGCGACCGAATGAAGCTGCCAGACCGGCAACAGTGGGGCCGTGTTAAACACGAGCCTGATTGTCGATGGCGATGACGCCCAGGGAGCGCATCATCTTGAGGATCAGGTATTCCTCCTCGGAGTTTTCCTGGGAACCGCCCAGGCTTGCGATGGCCGGGGTGTAGTTCACCGTCAGGCCATTGTCGTTCTTCTCGATGAACGAGGCGTCGCGCGTGTCCTTGACCTTGCGGGCGATCTCGGCGATGGCGTCCTCCCAGGAGATATCCTCCCAGTCGCTTGCGCCGGGACGGCGCACCAGCGGGCGCGTCGAGCGCTTCGGATTCTTGATAACTTCGCGCGTCTCGGGGTCGACAACGTTGCGCAGCTGGAACATGGTAGCGCCCTTCGGGCACAGGCCGCCCTCGTTGATGGGATGGTCGGGGTCGCCTTCCAGGTTGACCAGCTCGCCGTCGCGCACCGACAGCAGAGAACCGCAACCACCTGCGCAATAGCAGCAGATGCTGGTGTACTCTTCGGTGTTCACCAGCTTCCAGTCTTGCTTGGACTCAGACGCGAACGCCTGGGTCTGCGAGGAAAGCTCGAACGCCATCGTGGTTGCCAGCGCAGCGCCGGTTGCTTTGAAAAAGCCCCTGCGTGACAGGTTCATGCCCCTCACTCCTTTCCTACTCGTCTTGCACTCGTCTAAAAACCGATGCGAAACCGCCCACCGTGCCCTCTTGCCGATTGGAGGCTGCGGGGAGAAGGCGCCGGAGCGTCGCATCGCATATCCGCATCGTGCGCATACGGATGCCCATTCATGCTAATGCATAATTTGATACGAAACTGACACCATTCCGCCAAGTGGTGCACAAATATACTCATTTGGAACAAATCGCCCCAAACGGGTTGCGAGATATTGGACTATTCCGCTGGTTTGTCTATTTCTCTCTATGCGAATGCTTGCAATTACTTGGCTATTCCTAAAGCAGTAATCGGGTTATAGATTGAGAATTGGACAGTCTTTAAGATGTGTTTACCTGTTTTACGATCCACTCGGATCGCTTTTGCAGCGGTTCAAAGAGATATCGGACTGTAAACGCATCATCATTGGACGAAATACCCGCATCGTGGCGTTCCAAAACTGCATAATCTGAGTCGAGAATGCGTTTGATGGCATACGGAAGGAAAGGAAAAAAAACGCAAGGAAGAGGTCCATGATCGCAGTTGACGCAACACCTTCAGCGGCACGATACATCACTTGAGCAATACTGAAAACTTACCTGCTAAGCCCGAGGCAGCAACAGTGCGGGATTCGATGGACTGTTAAGGTTAATACCGCCAATCAGTCCGGAATGTTAAAGATAACACAACGAAGCGACACGACGGATTCTAGCCGCAACACTGTCAGTTAGCGAGAAGCGCAAAGCGAGACAGCGGCGAATGATGCCGGGGCACGAAAAACGACGCTCAACGAAGAAGACGACGCAGAAGCAGAGATTCCGACTGCTACAGGCTTTCGATAACCTTTGCGGACACAACATTGCTCGGAGACACCAGAATGGCCCCGACGCTATCCATGTGAGGCGCGTTCACGAAAAAGGACCCGTTGGAGTTGCCGCCCATCGTGGACACTTCCTCATCCTGCAGCGTGATCACGATGTCGGCGCCCTGGAGGTTGCGCACATAGGTGCGAACCGAAGAGATGCATACGACAAGATCGACCTTGCAATCGCGGAAGTATTTGACACGCGCTTCGGCAGCCTTTTCGGAAAGCGGAACATCAACGTAGAACACGCCGATGCGCTTCGAGCCGCGCTTGAGGATAACGCCATCGCTGTATTCGGACGGGTCGGCTGTATCGAGCACCAGCACCGTGGCGCCCTTCTCCTCATAGTTGGTCTGAACCTCCTCAGGCGAGACCGGCTGGCTCTTGGCAACATCCATGCCGCCGCGGACGGTAGCGGCTTTCAGCACCGTCGCGTTATCGGAAGTTCGATCAGATTCGCCATCGTCCCGTTCGCCGGTATCGGGGACAGGCGCCGCAACGCTGCCGACATCGGACGTCAAGCCGGACGCCTCATCATTATGCGTTTGACCAGCAAGGCCATCGGAAGACTTCGTCTGCCCCAAAGCACCCTTCGAAGAGCTTGATGTATTCGAGCCGTTGCTAGAACCCGTACTCGATGAAGCACCGTTCACAGATGCATTCTCGTCTGCAGACGATGAAGCTGCGCTGCCACCGGAGGAGGACGCCGATGCAGCCGTATCAGAAGAGGTGGACGACGCAGCCGTATCCGGGCAAGCGGAGGAAGCGGAGCCGCTCCCGGATCCCGAAGCACCCTCGTCGGCCTTTCCGGCCGTGTCCGCAGAACCCGCTCCCTCCTCAAGCTGTGCATCGGGGCTGTTTTGAGAATCAAGCGTCTTCGCGTCCGCCTGCACGGGAAGCGTGCCGGCATACACGATGGAGGTGTACCCCTCCATCTGGCCCACCTTTTCATCGATGGAAGATGCAGCGACGTTCCATGAATGCCCTGCAACCATATACCAGGCGATCCCAAACGTGCTGAGCACGATCAGGATGAGGAATACGCCGAGCGCTTGTTTTTCACGAGTTCCGTTAGACATAGGTTCAAGTATAGTGAATGGCCCGCAAACCGCCCGTACCCCACGGGCACACGCGCAGAGTTTACAGAAAAGCCTGCGTTAAAGTAACTTCTCGAACGCGACGCGGTCGGTGGAAGCACCTTCCGCATGGCTGATATGCACGATGCCGCAGCGGCTGAAGCCGCATCGCTCTATAAGCTTGAGCATAGGGATGTTACCGGGATGCGTTTCAATGCGCAGGCTCTCGCACCCGTGCTGGCGGGCAATCGGCTCAGCGGATTGCAGCAGATTGCGGCCAAGGCCCTTCCCGCCATGACCTTGCGCGACCGCAACACGATGCAGAACGGCATATCGCGGGTCGCGCGAGTCTGACGCCGTCAACCATGCGCCCTCGATGGAATCGTAAACCGGTTCGCCGGTGAAGCCGATGACGGTGGTGGCGACTACTTCGCCGTCTTCCTCAAGCACATAGGAGTGACCGGCTTCGATATCATCTCGCACGATTTGCTGCGTAGGATAAGCACCCTGCCATTGATCGATGCCAAGATGACCTAGCGCGGCCTTGCCATCCATGAGCACGGCCCAGATGCCATCGAAGTCGCCATGGTCGGCAATGCGGAACTGCAATGTCATGGTTATCCTCACTTCCAGCCGTCGATGCGGCTCTGCCCTTTCCTGCATGGATGATGCGAAACACCCTCAGCCATGGTAAACGTCTGCAAGTAGTTGGCAACCCAGAATCCACAACGGAACCCGTGTCACCAACAAAACAGCGGCTACGCAACAGCGCCAAGCGCCGTCATGCCGCCCTATCTCAAGCGCAGCTCATACGCGGAACGCGGCTTTTCGCGCCCGAACGTGTCGCGTACCTGGATGGTCCCGCAAAACTTGAAGCCGCGTGTTTCAAGCAGCCAACGCATCGGTTCGTTCTCCGGGTAGATATCGGCACGCACGCTGACGCGACCACCCTCACGGGCGATACGGCAGGCGCTGTCGACGATGAACGACCCGACGCCGCGTCTGCGGACCGGCTTGTCGACGACTACCCAATGCAGCTCGGCGTACTGTTGCGGAGATGCACCGGTGTCGGTGACCCATTCGCCCTTGATGCCGCGCTCGTAATTCTTATCCGCCGCGAAGGACACGGCAAACACGGCGATCATCTGGCCTTGGGCATTCTCCACCACATACGTGGAACCGTCTTTGACGCTGCGGGTCAAACGCCGCGAGGACGGGTACTTCTTGTACTTGCCCTCATCGATGCCCAATTCGGCAAAGGCACGATGCCCCTCGTCGAGCAACGCCTTCACGCGTTCGATATCGGCCATGGTTGCAGGTCGGCTATTGTAATACCCGAGCACCGACGCACGACCGGCGAACACCGGCGGATCTTGCGGAAGCGGCGCCGTCTCCACGCCCGCAAGCTCGGCATCCGACCCCACGCCTTCCCGCTTGGGCTCGAGCTCGGTGACCATGACGATCATGACGAGGATGCACGCGCATCCCGCCACATCCCAGGTGCTCACCGAGCTATGCAGCCATAGCACGGAAAGCACCATGGCCGAGACCGGCTCGGCAGCGCACAGAAGCCCGGCTTTCACAGGTCCGCAGTCATTGATTCCCTGCAGATACAGCATATAAGCCGCGCAGGTGCCGACGACGATGACCGCCGCAAGGATAAGGAGGAACCCGGGCGTGAGCTCGACGGGGACGGCCCAAGGCTGCACAACGGGCGCGAGAACCGCTCCTCCGAACAACATGGCGAACCCCGTGACCATCATCGAGCCCCATTTGGCAAGCACCTTAACTGGCATCAGCGTATACAAGGCCAACGCGACAGCCGACACCATGCCCCAGAAGCATCCCTGCTGGGACAGCGCCAATCGGGAAAGATCACCTTGCGTGGCGATCAGAACGAGCCCCGCCATGGCGAACACGAGCCCCAGCACCTCGCGGGGATTGGGAAGTCGGCGTTTGCGCAAGCACGTCCACAGCATGATGAGCACCAAACCCAACTGCTCGATGGTGGTGCCCACGCCAGCGCTCGTGTGATGGATGACGCTGAAATAGCTTACCTGGCATAGAGCGATTCCGAAAATGGAAAACGCCGCGATGCTGATCATGGAACGCCAATCACGAAAGAGCGCCCCCACCGACCGCCAGTCCTTCACGAACACGACGCCGAGGAAGAATACCGCGGAGATGAGCATGCGCACGCACGTGATCCAATAAGCCGGCGCGCCGTAATCGCCCATGAGCAGCTGGGCGCACGTGCCGGAAAAGCCCCAGCAAACGGAACCAGCCAATGTGCAGACGATACCGCGCATCATATGCCCGCCCCGCAAAGCCGCTCCTTGATGCACCCCTACAACTCCTTCCCGAATAAGAAACCCGCCTCTTGCGCGGAGACGGGTTTTGCTTCTTTAGCGTCAAAGACGCCCACCGAAATCGGCAGGCGTCGCACTGTAACAAAGCTATTTTACAACATGCGGGCGAGGAATCGACCCGTGTAGCTTTCCTTCACAGTAGCTACGTGCTCAGGCGTTCCCTCGGCCACCACGGTGCCGCCGCGCGCACCGCCCTCCGGACCCAAATCGACGATATGGTCGGCGCATTTGATAACGTCAAGGTTGTGCTCGATGACGAGCACCGTGTTTCCCGCATCCACAAGACGCTGAAGCACCACGAGTAACTGCCGCACATCCTCGAAATGCAACCCGGTAGTGGGCTCGTCCAATATATAGAACGTTTTGCCCGTCTGACGACGATGCAGCTCGCTTGCCAGTTTCACGCGCTGAGCCTCGCCGCCGGAAAGCGTGGTAGCCGGCTGCCCTAAACGGATATAGCCGAGCCCCACATCGAAAAGCGTTTGAAGCTTGCGCTTGATCCCGGGGATGTTCTCAAAGAACAGCAAGGCATCCTCGACCGTCATGTCGAGCACCTCGGAGATGTTCTTACCCCTATAGGTGACCTGCAGGGTTTCGCGATTGTACCGTTTGCCCTCGCACACCTCGCATGGCACATAGATATCCGGAAGGAAGTGCATCTCGATCTTGATCTGGCCGTCGCCCTTGCAAGCCTCACAGCGGCCTCCGCTGACATTGAAGCTGAATCGACCTGGGCCGTACCCGTGTGCCTTGCTCTCCTGCGTGCTGGCGAATAACGCACGGATGTCATCCCAGAGGCCGATATAGGTGGCGGGGTTGCTGCGAGGCGTCCTGCCGATAGGGCTTTGATCGATGTTGATCACCTTGTCGATATTCTCGACGCCGGTGATTTTGCGATACGCGCCCGTACGCCGATGAGCATGGTTGACGCGATTCGCCAGCGCAGGAGCCAGCGTATCGGTGATCAACGAGCTTTTACCGCTACCGGAAACGCCCGTGATGACGGTGAGGGTGCCGAAAGGAACCGACAACGTCACATTGTTCAGGTTGTTCTCGGATGCGCCGGTAAGTTTAAGGGAACCGCGCTTGGGCTTACGACGCTGCTGCGGCACGGCGATCGCACGACGGCCGGAAAGATAATCAGCAGTCAGCGAACCTTCTGTAGCGGCCACCTCCTCCGGCGTTCCGGAGGCTACCACCATACCGCCGCGCTCGCCCGCGCCCGGACCCATGTCAACCACATAATCAGCGGCGCGGATGGTATCTTCGTCGTGCTCGACGACGATAACGGTGTTGCCGAGATCGCGAAGGTGCTCGAGCGTGCCGATAAGGCGCTCATTGTCACGCTGGTGCAAGCCGATGGAAGGTTCATCGAGAATGTAAAGAACGCCCATCAGGCCCGCGCCAATTTGCGTAGCCAGACGGATACGCTGCGCTTCTCCGCCGGAAAGGGTTGCAGTAGCACGTTCAAGGGTCAAGTAATCCAGGCCTACATCGACCAGGAACTTCAGACGCGCGACGATTTCCTTCGCGATAGGGTTCGCAATCGCACCCTGCTGCCCCTCGAAACGCAAATCGCCGAAGAAGTGGTAGCAATCAAGAGCGCTCATCTCGCAGACCTCGTGAATGGACTTGCCGCCCACGGTGACCGCGAGGATCTCGGGCTTCAAGCGTTTCCCCCCGCACGTGGGGCACGGAACAACGGCGAAGTAGCTTTGCAGCTTCTCGCGTTGCGTATCGCTTTGAGCCTCCTGGTATTTGCGCATTACCGCGGCAAGGGCGCCCTCCCACTCGATGAACCAGTAGGTGTTACGTCCATCGACCGTGGTGTAATCCACCCTGACCTTTTCCTCGCCCAAGCCTTCGAGCAAAGCCTTCTGGACTTTTTTGGGCATGTCCTCCCACGGGGTGTTCTCGTCGCAGCCCATATGCAATGCAACGGCTTTAAGCACCTGAGGGTAGTAGTTGCCGCTCTTAAAAGGCGCGATAGCACCCTCCGACAACGTCAACGAGGAATCGGGAACCACCAAACTGGCATCGACCTCTTCCCTGCTGCCGATGCCCGAGCAGTCGGGGCAGGCTCCGTATGGCGCGTTGAAGCTGAAGTCGCGCGGCTGAAGCTCGTCCATCGAGTGTCCGTGCTCGGGACACGCCAATGCCAGGGAGAACAGATGCTCGCCTTCGCCAAGACCGCCTTTTGCGCCGCTTGAGGAACCGCCCGCCTCGCCCTGAGGCTTGCCATCGGGACCGAGCACCTGCACAAGGACGCGGCCTTCCGCCAACTTCGTTGCAAGCTCCACCGCTTCGGCGATGCGACCGGTTGCGGCCTCTTTGAGTTGCACGCGATCGACCACCACATCGATGAAGTGCTTAATCTTCTTATTGAGCGTACGAGGCTGGCCATCCAACTTCACTATCTCGCCATCGATACGGACACGGCTGAAGCCCTCATGGGCCAAGTCTGCGAACAGCTTGGTGAATTCTCCCTTACGACCAGCAACCACCGGCGCCATGATGATGGCCTTCGCATCGGGATCCAAGGCCAATATGTCGTCGGTCACCTGATCGGTGGTTTGCTTCTTGATAACGCGACCGCATTCCGGGCAATGAGGGATGCCGACGCGAGCATACAGCAAACGAAGATAATCATATATCTCGGTAGTGGTGCCCACCGTTGAGCGGGGGTTGCGAGAGGTGGTTTTCTGATCGATCGATACCGCCGGGGAAAGCCCATCGATGCTATCAAGGTCAGGCTTGCTCATCTGCCCCAAAAACATGCGTGCATAGCTGGACAGACTTTCAACGTACCGTCGCTGCCCCTCGGCATACATGGTATCGAACGCTAGGCTTGATTTGCCGCTACCTGACAAACCGGTGATCACAACCAGCTTGTCACGAGGGATGGTGATGTCGACGTTTTTCAGATTGTGCTCGTGAGCGCCCTTGATGACAATGGAATCCTGACCCATACTACCTAGCCTTTGATAATCACTTAGTGTTTTGCGTATCCTATCACACGAACAGGTGTTTGTGGCTTGAAATTCCAAAGCAACAAAAAAGCGACCGAGTAAAATCGGTCGCTATATATTCATGGAGCGGACAACGGGATTCGAACCCGCGACCCTCACCTTGGCAAGGTGATGCTCTACCAGCTGAGCCATGTCCGCATTACTAAAATCAGTTTAAACGAAAAACGAATCGCTGCAAGAAGAAATTCAATATTGTGAATTAAATCTCACAATGACTCATTGAACCGAATCAAACTGAAATGGTGGGCGTTACAAGATTTGAACTTGTGACCTCTTCCGTGTCAGGGAAGCGCTCTCCCCCTGAGCTAAACGCCCACTTGAGTGATTTGCTTCAGCGCTTTCGGCGCGTCGGCAAGAAGATATAATACCTGAACCAGAATTCTTGGCAACCCCCTTTTTTGAAAAAGTTTGAACTTTTTTCGACACGCCATGTTCAAAGCAGCCGTTTTCCCTGATGAAAGACCAGATTCAAGATACTCCAATATCTTGTCTTTAGTTTTGATACCCATGACGCATATGCAATTCGGCGTCTTACCACGCCTTGGCAACGCTCACTTTTTGCCGTGGTGCCCAAAGCGCATTTGGAATTGCAACGAAGGAAGGTTCGAGGAGCGGGTTTCCGCAGGCGACGATGGTTTGATGACCATTGGCAACTGACAACAAGCAACTACCTCGATTACAGCCGGTAACAAACAAACTATCTAGATCGACTACAGGCAACAAAAAAGCGGCCCGAAGGCCGCTTTCTGAATTCTGGTGTCGGAGGCGGGATTTGAACCCGCACACCCGTTACGGGCACAAGCACCTCAAGCTTGCGTGTCTGCCGTTCCACCACTCCGACGAGTTGTTGCCGAAAAGCAACGATGATCAATATACCCGAACCTTACGTACTTGCCAAGACCCAATTTCAAAAAATTTTATCGGGTGGCGATAGTGCCGGACGGATACACGATCATAAGCGCGATCAGCGACAGCAAGAAGACGACCGCGAAGATGATGGTGATGCGATCAAGATTCTTCTCAACGATGCTGGTACCGGTTTGCGAAGAGTAGACGGAGCTGGCGATCATATCGGAGATGCCCGTGCCCTTGCCGGAATGCAGGAGGATGAAGATGATGAGACCCAAGCCGGAGATGACCAGCAGGGCGATAAGGATGATCAAAAGCGGATTCACGTGATGCTCTTTCACTCGAAATAACTACGTACGCAAGAAACCAAGTATAACGAAACGCGCCCGCGCAGGCAAGAAACCGGCAACGGGCGCGATCAGGGTCATGAAAATCACGTATTACGCGAACAGGCTGCGTCCCGTCATCTCAGCGGGAGCGGGAAGCCCCATGGCATCGAGCAACGTAGGGGCGATATCGCAAAGCGCGCCTTCCTTATCGCCGAGCACCCGCCCGGTGTCGGCACCGTCCACGAAGATGAACGGCACCTTCGCGGTGGTATGCGCCGTATGGGGCGTCCCATCGTCCGCGATCATCTTGTCGCAGTTTCCGTGATCGGCCGTTATGAAGGCGAACCCGCCCTTGCGGCGGATAGCGTCGACGACCTTGCCCACGCCGGAATCCACCGCTTCGACGGCGGCGACGGCGGCGGGAATGACGCCCGTGTGGCCGACCATATCGGGATTCGCGAAGTTCACGATATACACATCGGCCTCATCGGCATCGATCGCCGCAGCCAACGTGTCCGCGACTTCAGGTTCGCTCATCTGAGGCTGCAGATCATACGTGGCGACCTTGGGGCTGGGGATGAGGCTTCGCTGCTCCCCCGCCTTAGGCTCCTCGCGCCCGCCGTTGAGGAAGAACGTGACGTGCGCATACTTCTCGGTTTCGGCGATATGGTATTGACGCAGGCCGGCGGCGGAAAGCACGTCGGCAAGCACGTTTTCCGGGAACGTCTTGGGGAACGCGATCGGTGCAGGGATATCCGGGTCGTACTCGGTCAGGCACACAAACGAGACCCGGGGCCGACGAGTGCGATCGAATCCATCGAAGGCATCATCGACGATCGTGCGCGTGATCTCACGGGCGCGATCGGGGCGGAAGTTGAAGAACACGACGGCATCCCCATCTTCGACACCGCGGCCATCAAGCGCCACGGGCTCGACGAACTCATCGGTGACATCGGTATCGTACGATGCCTGCATGGCGGCGATGGGATCGCCCGACGAAGCGAGCGGCTTCGCGCATACAACGGCTTCGAACGCCTTGGCGACACGGTCCCAACGCTTGTCGCGGTCCATCGCATAATAGCGGCCCGAGACGCTTGCCACGCGCACGGCGTCTTGGAATCCGTTCTCGGCGATGAAGTCCTGCAACTGCTGCATGTAGCCCTTGCCGCTAGACGGCGGGACGTCGCGGCCGTCCATGAACGCATGCACGCGCACATCGCCGACGCCGCTTTGCACGGCATGCTTGATGAGCGCATACAGGTGCTCGTTGCTGGAGTGCACGCCGCCATCGGAGAGCAGGCCCATGAGGTGCAACGCGGCACCCGGCGCCTTTGCCGCCTCGATAGCATCGTTGATCACGGCGTTATCGCAGATGGAGCCGGTGCGGCAAGCCATATTGATACGCGAGAGCTCCTGATGCACCACGCGGCCGGCGCCGATGTTGAGATGCCCCACCTCGGAGTTGCCCATCTGACCCTCAGGCAGGCCCACGGCCTCTCCCGAGGCTTCGAGCTTTGTGTGCGAACAGGTTTCGAACAGCTGATCGAGCACCGGCGTGGATGCCAGCGACACGGCATTGCCCGGACCCGCAGGCGCCAAGCCCAGGCCGTCCATGATGATCAAGCATGCCGGAAGGGAAAGCTTCCTGCAAGCGTTTTCCGACGCGCTCATTACAGGCACGCTTTCACCAGCTGAACGAACTGATCGGCCTTCAGGCTGGCACCGCCGACCAGGCCGCCGTCGATATCGGGCTGCGCGAGAAGCTGCTCGACATTGCCGACGTTCATGGAGCCGCCGTACAGGATACGCATCTGATCGGCGGTCTCGGCGCCGAACATGTCGGCGAGCGTGGCGCGGATGGCGGCGCACATGTCCTGCGCCTGCTCGGGCGTTGCCGTACGGCCCGTGCCGATGGCCCAGATGGGCTCATATGCCACCACGCACTTGCCGGCCTCCTCGGGTTCCAGGCCCGCGAACGCGGCGCGCACCTGGGCGCAGACGAACTCCTCTGCGCCGCCCTCGTCGCGCACGGACAGCGATTCGCCGACGCATGCGACGGCATACAGGCCGCCATCGAGCAGCGCGCGGACCTTGCGGTTGACGTCCTCGTTGGTTTCACCGAAGTAGCCGCGACGCTCGGAGTGGCCGACGATGGAGCACGTGCAATGGACGTCCTTGAGCATGGGAACCGATACCTCGCCCGTGAAGGCGCCCTTCGGCTCCCAGTACACGTTCTGCGCGCCGATCTGAATGGGCTGATGGTCGAACTCGAACACCGTGTTCACCGGCTTCAGGTCGATGGACGGCGGGCACACGAGCACGTCCACGGAGTCGGTCCAGTGCTTGTCGAAGTTGTTGGAGATGGTTTGCGCCAACACCACGGCCTCGGCATAGGTGTTGTTCATCTTCCAGTTTCCTGCCATAAGCGGTTTGCGGGCCATGTGGCACGCTCCTTTCAAAACGATAAGGGGGACGCATGCGCCCCCCTTGGATTACCTTAGCGCTTCAGAGCTTCCACGCCGGGAAGGGCTTCGCCCTGCACCAGCTCCATGCTGGCGCCGCCGCCCGTGGAGATGAACGTCATACGGTCGGCAAGGTCGAACTTGTTGACCGCCGCCACGGAGTCGCCACCACCGATGATGGTGTCGCCCTGCTGGTTTTCAGCCACGGCCTCGGCAACGGCCTTCGTGCCTGCAGCGAACGCATCCATCTCGAACACGCCCATGGGGCCGTTCCAGAACACGGTGGCAGCCTGCGAGATGGCCTGAGCATACAGCTTGGCCGTTTCAGGTCCGACGTCGAGGCCCATCATGTCGGCCGGGATTTCGTCGACGGATACGGTCTTGGTGTTGGCATCCTCGGCGAACTTATCGGCGCATACGACATCGACGGGAAGCAGCAGCTTCACGCCGCGCTCCTCGGCCTTGCGCAGCATAGCCGCCGCGCGCTCGACCCAGTCTTCCTCTTTGAGCGAGGTGCCCACCTGCTTGCCCTGCGCCAACAGGAACGTGAAGCACATGCCACCGCCGATGATAAGGGTGTCGCACTTCTCCATGAGGGCGTCGATCACCTTGATCTTATCGGAGACCTTCGATCCGCCCAGGATGGCGACGAAAGGACGACGAGGCTCATCGAGCATGCCGGTGAGGGTTGCGACCTCGTTTTGCATGAGGTAGCCGGCATAGGCGGGCAGAAGCGCAGCGACGCCGGCAGTGGAGGCATGGGCGCGGTGCGCCGTGCCGAAGGCATCGTTGACGTATGCCTCGCCCAGCTTGGCGAGCTCCTGGCAGAACTCGGGATCGTTTTTCTTCTCGCGCTTGTCGAAGCGGAGGTTCTCCAGCACGAGCACCTGACCATCCTGAAGGGCAGCGGCCTTGGCCTGGGCGTCGGGGCCGACGGTGTCGGAAGCGAACGAAACAGGGCGACCGAGCAGTTCGGAGAGGCGCAGAGCGGCCGGGCGAAGCGTGAACTTCTCCTCGAAGCCCTCGCCCGACGGACGGCCGAGATGGCTCATGAGGATGACGCGGGCGCCTTCGTCGATGAGCTTCTCTATGGTAGGCAGCGCAGCGCGGATGCGGGTATCGTCAGCGCAAACGCCGTCTGCCACGGGAACGTTGAAGTCGACACGGACGAGCACGCGCTTGCCGCGCGCGTCGAGCTGGTCGACGGTGGCGATATCAGCCATGATGACTTCCTTTCGAATCACCGCGAGTGCGGCGATGGCCAGCTAAAAGGCCCTGGTCCCGATGCCGCCTTGCAATGCAGCCGGCCGCACAGCGGGCACGGTCGTCGCAGCTTGCAAGGGGCGTGGTTCGGTTCCAGGGCCCTTCATAGCGTTAAGCGGTTAGCCGATTAGAGCAGGATCTTGACAAGGTCCTTCACGCGGCTGGAGTAACCCCACTCGTTGTCGTACCAGGAAACGACCTTGACCATGTTGGACTTGCCGCCCATGACCATGGTGAGCTTGCTGTCGAAGATGGAGGAGTGGTTGTTGCCCACGATGTCGATGGACACGATGGGATCCTCGGTGTACTCGAGCACACCGGCCAGCTGGCCTTCGGCTGCTTCCTTCATTGCGGCGTTGATCTCCTCGATGGTGACCTCGCGCTCGAGCTCGACCGTCAGGTCGACCATGGAGCCGTCGGGCGTGGGAACGCGCGTGGCGAAGCCGTCAAGCTTGCCAGCCAGCTCGGGGAGGACCAGGGACACGGCACGAGCGGCGCCCGTGGTGGTGGGGATCATAGACATAGCTGCGGCGCGGGCGCGGCGCAGGTCCTTATGCGGCAGGTCCAAGATCTTCTGATCATTGGTGTAGGAGTGGATGGTGTTCATGTAGCCGCGCTTGATACCGAACTTCTCGAGCAGCACCTTGGCGACGGGGGCCAGGCAGTTGGTGGTGCAGGAGGCGTTGGAGATGATGTTGTGCTTATCCTTGTCGTACTGCTCGTCGTTGACGCCCATGACGACGGTGATGTCCTCGCCCTTTGCCGGGCAGGTGATGACGACCTTCTTGGCGCCGGCCTTGATGTGCTTGCTGGCAAGCTCGCCGGTCTTGAAGATGCCGGTGGACTCGACGACGACGTCGACGCCCAGCTCGCCCCAAGGCAGGTTCTCGGGGTCGCGCTCGCAGAGCACCTTCACGGCATGGCCGTCGGCCACGAAGCCGTCCTCGGTGACCTCGACCGTATCGAAGGCGCGGCCATGGACCGAGTCATACTTCAGCAGGTGAGCCATCGTCGGGATGTCGCCGAGGTCGTTGACGGCCACGACCTGGATCTCCGGGTCCTTGACCATGGCGCGGTACGCCAGACGTCCGATGCGGCCGAAACCGTTGATGCCTACTTTGATTGCCATTGCGTATCTCCTTTTCATTCAGATACTCAAGTTATGGGCCATACGAAACGTAAGTGTAGCGGAAAGTCAAACGCTTGCGATGCGAATTTGGCAGACGGTCGACAAGCCGAGTCCAGCGCGTTGCAGCCAATGACGATATATCGGTTACAATCGGTTACCGATTCTGATTGTCCAGCTCAGAGGCCAGTTGCTCGATACGGCGCACCCGATGATATACCGCCGATTTCGACAGCGGAGGATTGGCAAGCTCGCCAAGCTCCTTAAGCGTCGCCTCAGGATGACGCACGCGAAGCTTGATGAAATCTTGCAGCGCCGGCGGAAGGTTCTCCATGCCGTGAGCTTCCACCACTTGCCTGATGGCCCGGATCTGATCGATCGCGGCACGCGAAGTCTTCGCCTGGTTGGCGATTTCGGCGTTGGTCTGACGATTGACGTCATTGCGCACGCTTTTGATGACGCGAGCGTTTTCCATTGCCAACGCGCTTTGATGAGCGCCTGCGAGAGCCAAGAACTCAAGAATGGCGCTGCCGCTTTTCAAATAGACCATATAGGAATTGCGGCGCTGCATGATGCGGGCCTTGATGTTCTTGCGAACTAGCAGCTCCACGAGCCCATCGGCCAGCTCCTCGGTTTCGACGATCACCTCGAAATGGAAATCGCCGCGGGGATCCGACACGAAACCGCTGCCCAAGAAGGCGCCGCGAAGATACGCAGCCGCGCAGCAATCCTTGGCAACCAACTGCTCGGACACGCCGAGCACCAGGCCGCCTTCGGCGGAAAGCACCCCCATATCCACCAAAGCCGCCGCTAGCTGAGGCTGGGCGGGAACCTCGATGAGATAATTCGGCGTTTTGTGCAGAACGCTTCGACGAACCGTAAGATTCGTTTTCAGCCGATATATCTCATGAAGCAGCTTGATGACCAAACGCGCGACCGATGGGGCGTCCGTGGCGATCTCCACGCGGTAGCGGTTCTTCCCCGATACGAACAACGTGCCTTCTATGCGCACGAGCGCCGCCAAAACGGCCTTGTCGCAATGACTGCACGTTGCCGGCACACGGGAAAGCTCGTCTTTTACCTCTGCCGTGAACGACATAAACGCAACACCCCCGTGAACGCTTCGCGCAGCAACATTGGATCGTGCCAGGTGGGATGCTGCGGATCGACCATATTGCGCACGAGCACGACAGGGCCCTTGCTTTGAATGGAGCGCAAATCCGGATAATCTATGCGCACGGGGCGCACGCGACGGCCTTCCTCTTCGCCGGGGGCGACGGTGAATCGGCTATCGCCGACGTTGACCCCCGTGAGCGCACGGAAGATACCCGTCTCGGAAGAATCGGGGCGAACGGGATATACGCTATGTATGAGCACGTAGTCAAGCAGCCCGCGCATGCCGTGAGCCAACAGCGCCTCGACGTGCTCGCGCGCCGTAAGGCCCCATGTCTCACCCTGCATGTCGGCCAAGGAGCATACGAAAAGAGTTGCGCCCCTTGACTGGCGGATGGCATCCACCACGCCCGGAACCAACAGGTTCGGGATGATGGACGTGAACAGGCTTCCCGGACCGAGCACGATCAGATCTGCATTTCGGATGGCGTCGAGCGCTGGCCTATATGACTGGATCCTGCCTTGACCCCGTAGCTGAACGTGCGCAAGCGCCGTTCGCGAATGGCAGGCCACGGCCTGCCCTTCGATATAGCGCCCATCGCGCGTTCGAGCAACCAACGACACGCGATCAAGCGTGGACGGGTACACGTGACCGCGCGCATTAAGCAGGCGCTCGCAGATCTGGACGGCTTGGGGAAACTCCCCCGTTGCATCCTCGAGCGCGGAAAGCATGAGATTGCCAAGCGTATGATTGTCGGCAAACGGGAACCGATATTTGAATGCACGGGTGAGCGGATCGTCGGGATCGGCCGCCATAGCGCAGATGCACTTGCGGATATCACCTGGCGGAGTGACGCCCGCCCTTTCACGCAGGATGCCCGTGGACCCACCGTCATCGGCCATGGCGACCACCGCAGAGGTTTCCAAGCCCATGGAAAGCAACGTGCGGATGGAAACGGGCGCACCCGTTCCGCCGCCGATGACCACGGCTTTCAAGCTGCTGGTTTCCGGCACCACAGGATCGGCCGCATACAATGGCGCAAAGGCCTCGGTCATGGACGGGTCATGGGGGAAATGACAGCCCTCCATATGGGTTTCGTTATGCATCTCGCTCATCCTATCGGCCTTCAACCGGCTTCGCGGACGCGTTGATGAGCTGGCCGTCAGCACCTTCGGCCAATTTCAGATCGCGATGCGCGACGCTGACGCGATAGCCCTTCTGCTTAAGGTACTCCCCTGTGGACTCGGCAAGAGCCACGCTTCGATGCTGACCGCCCGTGCACCCTACGGCGATGGCGAGCTGCTGCTTGCCTTCCGCCACATAGCCGGGCATGACGCAATCGAGCAACGAGCGCCAGCACTTCTGGAACTCCTCGGTTTCCGATCGGCATAGCACGTAATCGCGCACGGGTTTGTCAAGGCCGGTGAGCGGGCGCAGCTCGGGGTCGTAGTACGGGTTGGGAAGGAAGCGAACGTCCATGACCAGGTCGGCATCCACGGGCGCACCGTGCTTGAAGCCGAACGAGTACACCGTGACCTGTAAGCCCTGGCGCTCCTCGCCGGGGGCGAACAGCGCTCGGATGGTGCTGCGCAGCTGAGCGGGCATCATATCGGTGGTGTTGATGACGTGGTGCGCCTGTTTGCGCACGTCGTAGAGCATCTCACGCTCGCGTTCGATGCCGTTAGCGATGGAACTGCCGTCGGTGCAGAGGGGATGACGGCGGCGGCTGGATTTATAGCGCGCGATGAGCTTCTCGTCGTCGGCGTCGAGGAACAACACCCGATAATCGACGCCGGCGCTTTTGAGCTTCGAAAGCTCTTCCATCAGGCTTTTGAAGAAGCCGCCGCTGCGCGCATCGCACACCACGGCGATGCGCCGATGGTTGTCGGGTTGACCGGGCATGCCGGTTAGGGCCAGCAGGTTGCCGATAAGGGCGCTGGGCAGGTTGTCCACGCAGAAATACCCAAGATCTTCGAACGCATGCATAGCCTCGGTACGTCCCGCTCCGCTCATGCCGCTCACGATGACCAGCTCGGGCATGTTCTCAAGCTCGCTTGCAATCTCGGTCATGTCACGAATCTCCTTCCCCGCCGACGACCACTTCGTTTCTTGCTTGCTCATTATACTGCTGCAGCACTGTATACAGCTCGTTGGCGACCTGGACGGGCACTACCTTGGCGTCAAGGATGTCCTGCAAGCTTGCCGCCTTAAGCCGTTTGAAGCTTTTGAAGTGCTTGAGGAGCGCCTTCTTTCGCACGGGCCCCAAACCTTCGACCTCATCCAAGATGCTTGCCGTCATGCCCTTGCCACGCAATTGACGGTGGAACTCGATGGCGAATCGGTGCGCCTCGTCTCGTACCTGCTTGACCAGGTACAAGCTGGCGCTGCCACCCGGCAGCACCACCGGGCCCGTATCCTGCCACGGGACGAACAGCTCCTCGTCGCGTTTCGCAAGGCCGCACAGGGCGATATCATGGATCCCCATGCTGTCGAACTGCTGTATGACCGCATTGAGCTGCGGAAGACCGCCATCCAAGATGATGAGATCGGGCTTTTTACCGAACCGTTCATCGGCCATGCGTTCGGCGCAATACCTGCGGCTCATGACCTCCTGCATGGACAGGAAATCGTTCGCCTCGTCAAGCTGAGCTTTGATCTTGAAACGTCGGTACTGCCCCTTATCGGGCCTTCCGTTGGTGAACACCACCATGGACGCGACGGTATAGGTGCCATGGTTTGTGGAAATGTCGAAGCATTCGATGCGCATCGGCGGCGCATCGAGCGCCAAGGCGCTTTCCAGCTGCAGCAAGGCGTCGTTAATGCGTTTGTCCTCGTAGTTCGTGCGCACTTTGTAGCGCATGAGCGTGTGCTTGGCGTTTTGCTCTGCCATGGAGACCAAGTCCGCTTTCTCCCCGCGCTCGGGAACCGAGAAACGAACCTTAGCGCCATGCGCACTTGCAAGCTTGTCGGTAAGCCACTGCCCCATAGCATCGGCATCTTCGGGCATGAAGCGCACGATGACCTCGTGCGGGATGGACGTGGTGGCATCGTAGTAGCGCAGCAGGAACATGTGCAGCAAATCCTGATCGGGAACGTCGTTTCCGCGGTTGAGCACGAATTCGTTACTGTTGATGATGCGCCCCTCGCGTACCATGAGCACATGCACGCCGGCGATGGTCTCCTCCCGGAAGAACCCGATGACATCGGCATTAAGGTTACGCGAGCTTACCGCATGCTGCTTATCGCATAATCCGTTGATGGTGTCGATGCGCGCCTTGATGCGGCCGGCCCGCTCGAAATCGAGCTCGGCTGCGGCTTCTTGCATTTCCTGGGAAAGCTCTTCGATGAATTCCCGATGGTTGCCTGAGAGAAAACGCTCGATACGGGCGACGTTGGCGGCATATTGCTCGGGCGTGACGCGACCGCAGCACGCCCCAGGGCCCAATCCCACATGCGCATCGAAGCACGGTCGTGCGCTAGAGGCCAGACAAGCAAGCGGGTCTTTCTCGAGCTTGCGCTTCAAGGAACGCCAATCAGCGCAGCTTGACGAGCACAACGGCACCACGCGACGCGCGATGTCGACCATGCGGCGAGCGGCGCGGCTATCGGTATAGGGGCCGAAATAGCGCGTGTCGGCGCGATGCTTCTCGCGCGTGTACTTGATGGCAGGGAACACATCGCCTTTCGTGATGGCGATAAACGGGTAGGATTTATCGTCCTTGAAGTCGGCGTTGAACCAGGGGGCGTGCTGGTTGATGAGGTTCTTCTCGAGCACCAAGGACTCGTGCTCGTTGCCGACCACGATGTACTCGAACGTGCAGATCTGCTCGACGAGTAGCGGGATCTTCGCACGCTCATCCTGGAAGTTGACATATTGGCGCATGCGCGCACGCAGCTGTTTCGCCTTGCCGACGTAGATGACCTGCCCATGCTTGTCTTTCCATAGATACACGCCAGGAAGGGTTGGCACCGCATCAAGCTCACGCTTGATGCGCGCGAGCTTCTGCTCGAACGTCTCCCCTTCCGGGACGCGAACGCCTTCATCCCCGGCGATACCCTGCGCCTTTCCCGAACCGCCTTCGGTGAAACCCGAGGTTCGGCTATATCGTTGGAATTCCTCCGGCTTGCTCACACTACCTCCAGCTTGACGCGAAACGAAATGCAACGCGGCGTGTCCAAATCGTCGAATGCGATGATATAGGCCCGCTTCTGCTCGTCGATGCCCTGCACCACGCCCTGTCCGAACGCTTTATGGGCAACGCGCGTGCCCGGTTCGATGGACGCCTGCCCGGCCATATCGGAGATCCAGCGATCAGTCGCCTGATAAGCGCTACGGGCGTCATCGAGCTGGGAGTCAGCGAGCCTATTTGAAAACTCCAAGGCCGCAGGGTCGATATCGAGGAGGAACCGCGAAGGATACCGCGGCGCTCCCTGATGGCCGAAACCCTCGGCCTCGGTAAGGTACAGCCCATCCTTGGCGCGCGTGAACGCCACGAACGCGAGGCGGCGCTCCTCCTCCATGGCCTCAACCGTACGCGTTTTGCGCGACGGCAGCACGCCTTCGGACAGCGAGCAAACGAAGACGTGGTTGAATTCCAGGCCCTTGGCAGCATGGATGGTCATAAGACGCACATTATCCTTCGACGCATCCGCGATATCGGCATTGGAGAGCAAGGCTACGTGGTGCAGATAGTGGTCAATGGTAACCTCCTCGCCGCATGTTGCCTCGAACTCGTATACCGATTGCTTCAGCTCGGCAAGGTTATCGAGCCGCTCCTGGCTTCCCTCGGTGCGCAACATCTGCTCGTAGCCGCTTTCGTCGAGCAGCGCCGAAAGCACCTCCGACACCGGGCGGCCCTCAACGGACCTGCGAAAACCATGCACAAGCGCTATAAGCTGCTTCGCCTTCGTGCGTTTGAAGATATCATCCTCGCATGTTGCCTCAAGAGCCTGCAGCATGGTGCATCCGTGCTCGTCGCAATACTGCTGCAGATACGCCATGCGACGTTGGCCGAGATTGCGCTTGGGCACGTTAGCCACGCGCAAAAATGCCAAGTCATCCCCTACCGCGATAAGGCGCAGGTAGCACAGCGCATCCTTGATCTCGCTTCTGCCGAAAAAAGGCACACCGCTGAACAGCGAATATGGAATATCCGCATCGAGAAACGCCTCCTCGACCGAACGCGATGCGTAATGCGCGCGATACAGCACCGCCATATCGCGATAAGCAATCCCCTTGCTATGCAATGCAGCCACGCCTTCGGCGATCCACGCCGCTTCGGCCTGGGGCGATACGGCATGATGCCAGACCGTCGGACCGAACGAGCGCCGCGCGGCGACAAGGTCCTTTGGGATACGCATATGGTTTTTCGCGATAAGCGAGTTCGCCACCGCAAGCACCTGAGGCACCGACCGATGGTTCTCAAGCATCATGATGGTGCGCGCGCCGGGGAAGCGCTTATCGAAGTCAAGCAGCAGGTTCACGTCCGCGCCACGCCACGTGTAGATAGTTTGGTCGGGGTCGCCGACCACGAACAGGTTCTTGTGATACCCCTGTAGCACCTCCATAAGCCGGTATTGCAACGCATCGATATCCTGGAACTCGTCGATCATGATGTATTCCAATCGCTGCTGCCATTTGAGACAGATTTCAGGGAACCGCTCGAACACGTAGAGCGTGAATACGATCAGGTCGTTGTAATCGAGCCCAAAGCACTTCCGCTCCTGGTAAAGATACCCATAGAAGATGATGTCGCGCACGTTATCAGCCTGCAGATACCTGTCATGCAACTCGGCGATAGACCATTCGAGCATGTCCAGATAATAGCTGGGATGCTCCTTGAGCTTCTGCATCTCGATCATGTCGCGCGCATTCGAAAACGTCATATCGCGCAACGTAAGGCCTCGTTCTTCATAGATGGTCTGCAACATGGCATCGATGTCGGCGTTGTCGAGCACCAGAAAGCTTTTCGGATACCGTACGGCATGGGAATCTTCCTGAAGAACCGAAACGCAAAAGCCATGGAACGTGTTGATGTAACCAGTGTCATGATCGCCGGTAAGACGACGGATACGCCCGCGCATCTCGCTGGCAGCCTTGTTCGTGAACGTGACGCACAAGATGTTGCCGGGCAAAATGCCCAGCTCGTTGACCAAGTATGCGAACCGCTGCGTCAGCGCGGCCGTTTTCCCCGTACCGGCACCCGCGATGACGCGTACGTAGCCTTCCGTTGCCGTGACGGCCTGCTGTTGGGCCGCATTGAGCTGCGGCTCTTCATCGATCCTGCCCATTGCACGATATGTCGTCATAGAATCCATAACGAGGAGTATATCAAACAGGGAACGCCTGTTCTATATCGATATGATATATTTCGAACAATTGTTCTCAGGTCCTACTTTGAGCTCTGAGCTTTCATATGCTTGATCAGCACGAATGCGCAGTACAGCAAGGCGAGAAACGCGATGAAGGCCCCCACGAAACCCACATCGGCAATGGTGCCGAACGTGCACACTCCGCCGCCGATGAAGCTCCCCGTGCCGATGCCGAGGTTGAAGATACCGGAGAAGATGGCCATGGCGACCGTCTGCTCACCATCGCTTGCGAACTCGATGATCTCGGCCTGATAGACGATAGAGTACCCCGAACCGGCGATGCCCCACAGCATGCAGACGGCGAACACGCCGACGATGCCGAGGGCGGCAGGCCGCAGGAGCAGCAACGCCAACGCCACACCCGCGACGACCCACACAGCGAAGGCCCAGCGATGGCTGCGATAAAACCGCGAGCATATCGCGCTTCCGATGAGCCCTGCGATGCCGAAGGCCACCAACGCCATGGTGACGACTTGCTCGTCCATACCGCCAACCTGCAGCAAGAACGGCTCGATATAGCTATAACCCGTGTAGTACCCCATGGCGTACAAAGCAGTCACGATGAAGATGCCCATGAGCACCTTGTTCCGCAAAATGCTGGGAAGCTGTTTGAGCGTGAAGGGCTTGCTGGCCGGGATCTTCGGGAACACCACCGCCAAGTACGCCAGCACCAGCGCGCTTACAACGCACACGCAGCCGAAGGTCTGGCGCCAGCCCAACCAAAGCCCCACCATGCGACCAAGCGGCAACCCAACCACCATGGCAAGCGCCGAGCCGGTGACCACGGCGCTAACGGCCATAGGCGCGTGCCTCTCGTCGACGACTTTCACCGCCACGGGAGCTGCAATGGCCCAGAACACCGAATGGGCGCAGGCGACCACCAAACGCGCTGCCATGAGCAGACCATAGCTGGGCGCCAGGGCCGAAAGCGCCTGCCCGGCACAGAACACGCCGATGACCAAGAGCATAAGCGGCCGAAACGCCAAACGGGAACCCAATATCATAAGGGGAAGCGACAGCAGCATGACCGCCCAGGCGTACACCGAGATGATCAGCCCCGTCACGCCCTCGCTCGTCCCGAACGAGGCGCCGATGCCGGTCAGGAGGCCGACGGGCATGAACTCAGAAGTATTGAATATGAACGCGGAAACGGTGATGCCGATCAGGGGCAACCATTCCCGCAGCGTAAGCTTGCTATCCACAAACCTTGTCATGAAACCGAGCGCTTCCTTCCCTTTTCCCTTTGCGCGGATATGGGATTGTAGCCTCATGACGAGCTGCAGCGGATGCGGAAGCGCGCCTTCAGATAACCCTCATGAACCGCCCATCGCGCGCACATCTGGATAACGCGAAAGCGGGAACCGAAGCATCATGAGGAAAGCCGCCCGCGCCGGGCAAACGCCCGTCCGCCGCAGGTCTCCGCCCATTGTTTCGGCTTCGTTAATATACCGTTTCGAGGGAATTCCGAAACCTATAATGCAACCCGTTAACACAACACCGCATCCGCTAGGAGGTTCACGCAATGACTTACGCTGAGCGCATCATCGAGCAGGTCAAGGCGAAAAACGCCGAGCAGCCCGAGTTCATCCAGGCAGCCACCGAGATCCTTGGCACCCTGCAGCCGGCACTCGACGCGCATCCGGAGTTCGAGGAGGCCGCCCTGCTTGAGCGCATCATCGAACCCGAGCGCATCATCCAGTTCCGCGTCCCGTGGGTCGACGATTCCGGCAAGGTCCAAGTCAACCGCGGCTTCCGCGTGGAGTACAACTCCGCCATCGGCCCCTACAAGGGCGGCCTGCGCTTTAACCCCACCGTCACGCTCGGCATGCTGAAGTTCCTGGGCTTCGAGCAGATCTTCAAGAACGCCCTGACTACCCTTCCCATGGGCGGCGGCAAGGGCGGCTCCGACTTCGACCCGAAGGGCAAGTCCAACAACGAGATCATGCGCTTCTGCCAGTCCTTCATGAACGAGCTCTCCCGCCACATCGGCCCGAACACCGACGTGCCGGCTGGCGACCTGGGTGTCGGCGGCCGTGAGGTCGGCTACATGTTCGGCCAGTACAAGCGCCTACGCAACGAGTGGACCGGCGTGCTCACCGGCAAGGGCCTGTCCTTCGGCGGCTCGCTTGCCCGCACCGAGGCCACCGGCTACGGCCTGGTGTACTTCGTCGACGAGTACCTGAAGTCCAATGGCGACTCCTTCGAGGGCAAGAACGTCGTCGTGCACGGTTCCGGCAACGTTGCCATCTACGCCGTCCAGAAGGTTTCCCAGCTTGGCGGCAAGGTTCTGGCCTGCTCCGACACCAAGGGTTGGGTCGAGGACCCCAACGGCATCGACTACCAGGTGCTCGAGCATGTCTACAACAAGAAGCGTTCCGGCCATGACAAGGGTGTTTCCCTGGCCATGTACGTTGACGAGCGCCCGAACGCCACCTGGCACGAGGGCGACGGCCGCGGCGTGTGGCAGCTTCCCTGCGACATCGCCCTGCCCTGCGCACGTGAGAACACGCTGCACCTCGATGACGCCACGGCGCTGGTGGCCAACGGCTGCAAGGTAGTCGGCGAGGGCGCGAACATGCCCACCACGCTCGACGCCACCGAGTACCTGCAGGAAAACGGCGTGGCCTTCATGCCCGGCAAGGCGGCCAACGCCGGCGGTGTGCTGGTTTCCGGCCTGGAGATGAGCCAGAACGCCGAGCACCTGAGCTGGACCTTCGAAGAGGTCGACGGCAAGCTGGAGCAGCTCATGCGCGGCATGTTCCACAACGTGGACGACACCGCAAAGAAGTACGGCCACGAGGGCAACTTCGTCATGGGCGCCAACATCGCCGGCTTCCTGAAGGTCGCCGACGCCATGATGACCCAGGGCATCGTGTAAGGGTCACAACCCATATCACCGCAAAAAAAGAAGCGACCCGATCGGGTCGCTTCTTTTTTGGTTTTCACGAAGAGAAGGATGCGTGAGCCGGGATGAAAGCGCCGTGAAGGCAATTCCGCGAATCACGCGAACGCAGGCAACGAACACCCTACCGGATTCAGCGCACTATGGCTCGAAAGGGATAGTCGAACAGCGATAGCCGTTCGACCACAGTCCCTCCCTGCAGATTTGCAACACCGAGCCGACGTTACCCCGCCTATAAGGCATGCATCCTCTTGGGGCGAACGCTACAGGTTTTCGCGCACCCAATCGATGTTCGCCTGCACGGCAGAGATGAGCTCGGAGATATCGTCGAAGGCGCGCATCGGGCGAAGCCACTTCATGAACTCGACTTTCATATACTGGCCATAGATGTCGCCATCGAAGTCGAGGATATGGACCTCGCAGGTTGCCGTGGCGCGATCGGCAAACGTTGCCGCAACGCCCACGTTCACTGCGGCCTTATAGCGCTTGCCATCAACGTGCGCATATGCCCCGTACACGCCATCGGAAAGCGGGCGCATCTGATCGGGAACCTCGAGATTCGCAGTGCGGATGCCCATATCGGCACCCTCTCCGCGACCGGGGCGCACGATGCCCGTCATGAAATACGGACGCCCGAGCAGATGATTCGCCTCGTCGAGCTTCCCGTCCGCCAACAGCAAACGGATGCGCGTGGCGGTGATGGGGGCGCCGTCCTCGCTTTTCAAGTCGTGCGCATGCACCTGCATGCCGTGACCATCGGCCCACGTGCGCAGCTCCGGCACCGCGCCGACGGCTTTCGCGCCGAAATGGAAATCGAAACCCACGTGCAAATGTGCGGGAACGCCGGTACCGAACGTGCGGACCAGGAATTCCTCGGGCGAGCTGGCCGCGAACTCGCGCGTGAACGGAAGGACGACCACCGCATCGACGCCGGTTTGCGCGAGCATCTCCAAGCGCTCCTCGTTCGACATGAGCTTGCGAAGACGCTGGGCATGGAACATCTCGTCAGGATCGATGTCGAACGTGAGCGCGATGGACTTCCCGCCGTTTTCGCGCGCGGTATCCTGCGCACACGATAAGAGGAACCGATGGCCCCGATGCACGCCATCGAACACGCCGAACGCGCACGACGCGCCTTGGAAATACCCGCGATCGAACGTTTCGTCGGCCTTAAAGATCTGCGCCACGAAGCACCCCCGTTTGGAACACGCAGCATGCCTTGAACGATGCATGCCTGCTGTCGTACTGATACAAGGCCACAACCTTGTTCTGGCTGATGACCGCGATAACCTCGCCCTCTTGCGGGGCTTGCGCGCTTTCACGCACGCCGGCGGTGCAGGCGCACATCTCCGCCTGGGCCGTGGTGCGCCTGCGCTCGAACAGCTGGCAATCGGCCGCACGGAGCGCATTGCCGTTGCCCACGGCCTGAGCGGCGGCGCCCTCCACGTAAGCGAAGCGGACGCCTAGCAAACGCACCGGGTCCAAGGCGGCACGCAACCTGAGCTCCTCAAGCGCCTCGAGCGGCACGCACTCGTCAAGCGTGAGGTCGCCGACCTCCAGGCGCCTGAGTGCAGCCAGATGAGCAGGGCACCCGATCTTGTGGCCAAGATCGCGCGCCAACGCGCGGATATAGGTGCCCTTCGACACGCGGAACTCGACATCCCACTCAGGAAGCTGCTCTCCCACGCCCGGACGAACGGCGATGAGCTTCGCCGAATACACCTCGATATCACGTGGGGAAAGCTCGATGATATGGCCTTCGCGGGCGGCCTCGTAGGACTTCTTCCCGTTCACCTTGATGGCGGAATACGCCGGCGGCATCTGCTTCTGCGGCCCGAGCATCTGCTCGACCGCTTGCTCCGCAAAGCTACGGTCACCGGCTTCCACCGGCGCTTCACCGGTCCGTGTGACCGTTCCCTCGCAATCGTCGGTATCGGTCCCCACGCCGAACGCGATAGTAGCCCGATACGCTTTGTCGTGCCCGGTCAGATACGCGCCCAACCTGGTGGCGGGGCCGATGCAGATAGGCAGCACACCGCTTGCCAGCGGATCGAGCGTGCCCGTATGGCCGACGCGCTTCTCGCCGAAGATACGGCGGCAGCGGTTGACCGCGTCATGGGACGTCATGCCGCTGGGCTTGTCGACGCCGACTACCAGAGACAGCCCCGATTCTCCTCGCTTCACCTGGAGCACACCGCCTCTTGCAGCGCCGCGCGCACCTGATCCACAGCTTCCTGCATGCTGCCATGCATGGTGAAACCCGCTGCAGCAACGTGCCCGCCGCCACCGAACGCCCGGGCGATAGCGGACACATCGGTATCGTCTTTCGCGCGAAGGCTGCCTCGGATGCAGTCCTCGTGCTGGCGAAGCATGCAGGCGACGTTGACGCCGGCGATGGAACGCAGCGCGTTGATGACCGGCTCGGCATCCGATTTCACGGCTTTGAAACGGGCGAAGTCCGCAAGCGTGAGGTAGCTGATAGCGAACCCTTCCCGCTCATGGAACTCCGCGCGCGAGATCGCCTGAGCTTCAAGCTGCATTGAGGCAAGCGTGCGGTTCTGGAACACCGCACGCGAAATGGATGCCGGATCGGCGCCCTCCTCGACCATCTGGGATGCGAGGCGCATGCAGCGGGCATCAGTGTTCTGATACTGGAAGCGACCAGTATCGGTGACCAGGCCCGTATAGCAGCACGTGACCAGATCGCCGGAACGCGAGACGCCGAGCATTCCCGAAAGCTCCCAGATGAGCAAGGTAGTGGAAGCGGCATCGGGGTCCACATAGGCCATTTCGCACATACGCTCGTCAACCGCATGGTGGTCGATGGTGAACGAGGTCAGCGCACGATCGAGAATGCCGCACGCCGCCTGTCCGATGCGCTCGCGCGTGGGAACGTCCACGCCGACGAAAGCTCCGACAGGGCCGTCGTACTCGCACGCCGGCACCATATCGGCGGCTCCCGGCAGCAGCTGCAACAGGTTCTCCTCGATGGGCTCGTCCTTAACCAGCACGCAGGTCA
>ERZ838483.760-NODE-760-length-37064-cov-11.840525_pt1 | contig 37064 bp, 35 predicted proteins | sample MGYA00519939_ERZ838483 | MGnify/ENA primary metagenome ERZ838483 (study PRJEB31850, sample SAMEA3708836) | human gut metagenome | biome: human gut; feature: human-associated habitat; material: faeces | place: China | collected 2014 ... | reverse complement strand
TATGTCTCGGGATTTTGGCATATTCATGCCAAAACACCTCGCGGTACAGTGACTACTGAATAGTTACATATAAAGTATCCGCAAGCCTCAGAAAAAATACTCCTCCGAATAAATCCTCAGATCCTCTTTTTCCCAGACTCCGCTTTCCACATGAAAACTGTTCAACACCGGATACTCCGCTATCAACGACAAAATCAGATAACTGGCCTTCGAATCAAACGCCAGCCGGATATCCTCCACCGACGGCCGTGACGGAGAAGACGGATGAGAATGCCAGTTTCCCAGCGGTTTTAACCCATTGGCGCGCATATCCTTGATTGCATTCATCTGATCTCTCGGATCCAGCGTAAAGTGATCTTCCGCATAATCCTTATTTTCCAGAAAATACACCTTCTGGATCTCTCTTCCCTCTTCTGTTTCCACCCCGGCGAGAAGCCCGCAGGCTTCCTCCGGAAGATGTTCCTTTGCATAATTTACAATCTCATCATAGAGATGATCTCTCATTCTTATAATCGCCATAACTGTCTCCTCTTCCCACTCTGTCTTTTCTGTTTCCTCTGCTTCTGCCCGGAAACATCAGGCACTCCGGGAAGCTGATATTGATATTCTTCATTACTGCTCGTCTCTCGTCGCAAACCGCCCTGCTGTCTCCTCGCAGACTTCCTGTTCGTAATCAATCGGCTCCAGGATCGTCGGATTGTCTCCGCATACCGGGCACTTATGTGTGTCTTTCGGCAGTTTGATCTTGTGGAATTCCATCGTCAGTGCATCATAAGTCAGAAGATATCCGGTCAGAAGATCACCGACACCGATCAGATACTTGATCGCTTCCATCGCCTGTAAGGATCCGATCACACCACCCATCGCTCCGATGACACCTGCCTGTTTACAGGTCGGAACGGCATCTTTTGGCGGCGGATTCTTGAAGACACAACGGTAACACGGTCCCTGTCCCGGTACATAAGTCATCAGCTGACCTTTGAAACGGATGATTCCTGCATGAGAAAATGGTTTTTTCTCCAGAACACAGGCATCGTTGATCAGGAATTTTGCCGGGAAATTATTGGTTCCGTCGATGATAAAATCATACTCCCGGATCAGTTCCCGGATATTGGATGCATCCACGAACATCCGGTAAGTTTTTACCTCTACATCCGGGTTCATGGCATTCATGGTCTCTTTCGCTGATTTTACCTTTGCTTTTCCGATATCTGCTGTACTGTGGATGATCTGTCTTTGCAGGTTGGAAAGATCCACTTCATCCGCATCCACGATACCGATGGTTCCCACGCCGGCTGCTGCCAGATACATGGCTGCCGGTGCACCAAGACCACCGGCTCCGATGATCAGCACTTTGCCTTTCAGGAGCTTTTTCTGTCCCTTGGCACCAACTTCTTTTAAGATGATGTGGCGGGAATAACGTTCGATCTGTTCATCTGTCATTGCCATTTAGCATCCACCTCCCATGAAGTACAGGAACTCTACATTTTCCCCCTCTTTTAACACGGTAGACTCTTTATCCTCGGTTGCAACAAATTCTTCATTGATAGAAACGGTTACATATTCCGGCATCTCCACATTTTCCTGCTCGATCAGCTCCGGCAGTGTCAGTCCGTCTTTTACTTCTTTTTTCTCTCCTGCTACTGTGATAACCATGTCTTTTCTCCTTTATGTTTCTCTATACTCTCTTCAGATCTGTTCTTCGATCCAGCTGTTTAAATCTGCCTGTTTCAGTGCACCCACTTTCCGGTCTTTTTCCTGTCCGTCTTTAAAGAGGATCAGGGTCGGATTGGACTGCACTTCATACTGCTCTGCCAGTTCCACATCAAAGTTCGTATTTACCTTATATACTTTGATCTTATCTTCATAATCATCTTCCGCGTTTCCTAACACCGGCGCCAGTTTTTTGCACGCCACACAAGAATCGGAATAAAAATCCACCAGAACCGAAAGCGCTTCTTTCAATACTTTTTCTTCAAAATCCGCTTTGCTTACCCGTACTGCCATTACTCTTCCACCTTTCTTACATACATGGTGTAAGTGCCGTCTTCGTTATCGGTTAATTTCAGGACTTTGTGTCCTTCCTCTTTCATACTTCGCGGAACATTCTGTACCGGTTCTCCGTCGTTCATGCGGACAGCCAGGACTTCTCCATCCTCCAGCTCTTCGATGGCAACTTTTGCCTTTACGAATGTCAGGGGGCATACTTTATCGGTAATATCAACCTCATCGGTTACTTCAAAATCTAATTCAGCCATGATTTTTCTCCTTTCACTGTCCCTCGTACGCTTCTTTCAACTGCTTGCGGAAATCTTCCTCTCCCACACGCTGCAACGTCTTACGAAAACGTTCGCTTGGATTTGCATGTTTCTCAAAGAAGGTGATCGCCGCATCGGTCACACGAAACAGGGTTTCCTTGTCCGGGATCAGCGGAAGCAGTTCTTCTCCTTTGTAGATGTTATTTCCGAAAGTTCCGCCAAAAGATACAATATATCCCGGAGTTCCCTCCCATGCATCCACCGGGCAGCTCTTGACACAGCGACCGCAGTGATTACATTTCTCTGCATCCAGCTCTACTTTACCGTCCACCATTTTCAGTGCTTCCTGTCGGCAGGCTTTCACACACACACCGCAGGAAATACAGTCGTCTTCTTTGTATGTGATGTTCATGCCACCTTTGATTCCGACATCATTTTCTTCGGCTTTCAGACAGTTATTCTGACATCCGGTAACACCGAATTTGAACTTATGCGGAAGCTCCCGTCCGAAATATCTGGCATCCAGTTCTTTCGCCAGTGTGTAGGTGTCGATACATCCGCTGGGACAGACCTCCGATCCCTGACAGGCTGTGATGGTACGGACACGCGGTCCGCACACGCCGGTTCCCACACCGCCTTTTGCCAGTTCTTCTTTTACTTCGGCAAGTTCTTCCACTTTGATAAATGGAATCTCAATCCCCTGACGGGATGTCATATGTACATAGCCGCGGCCGTATTTTTCTGCTACTTCCGCCACTTTTTTGATATTTTCTGCAGTCAGGTTACCACCGATCACTGCCAGTCGCAGGGAACCGTAACCTTTCTGTTTCTGTCTCATATAGCCGCCTTTTTTTAAGGCTGCGTAATCTACTTTCTGTACCATCGCTCTCTCCTCCTACAACGCTCCGATTTTTTCGATCGCCTGTGCAAAATCTGCTTTCAGATCTTCAATATCCTCGATTCCCACGCTCACCCGGATCAGATCCTCGAAAACGCCTGCGTCTTCTTTTTCCTGTTCCGAACTGTGAAGACTGATCGTAGATCCCGGATGAATCACCAGTGTCTTCGTATCTCCGATATTGGAAAGTGTGTATGGAATCTTCAGTGCATCGATCAGTGCAAATGCATTTTCTTTGCTTCCCACCCGCAGAGTCAGGATCGCTCCGTATCCTCTGGAAAACTGTTTTTTAGCAATCTCATACCAGTTGCTGCTTTTCATTCCCGGATAGTTGACGGTAACAGACGGGTACGTCTCTTCCAGCCACTGTGCAAGTTCCAGTGCATTGCTGCACTGCCGCTCCATCCGCAGTCCAAGCGTCTCCATACCGATCAGATTCAGATACGCATTCATCGGTGCCAGACACGCGCCGGTGTCACGGAAAAGGCTGTTTCGGAGTCTTGCGCTATACGCCATCGGTCCGAACTTTTTATAGGCTGCGATCTGCGGATACATCTGGGGATCCCATTGGAATCTTCCGCTGTAAGTAAGGATACCGCTGATGGAATTGCTGCTTCCGTTGATGTATTTGGAAGAAGAATTGACCACGATATCGGCACCGTGTTTCAAGCCCTGGAACAGATACGCCGTTGCTGTTGTATTATCCAGGATCAGCGGAATCTTATGTGCATGTGCAATCTCTGCCAGCCGTTCCACATCAGTCACATCCAGACAGGGATTGCCGATCGTCTCTGCAAAAAGCAGACGGGTATGTTCGTTGATGGCTCCCTCGATCGCTTCCCAGTCATTATTTTTTATATACCTGGTTTTGATATCGAATTCCTCAATATCGCGGAACAGATCGATCGATCCTCCGTAAAGACTTGCGGAAGATACGATCTCGTCCCCGCTTCGCACAATATTTAAAATGGCGTTCATGATCGCCGCCATACCGGAAGCACAGGCGATCGAAGCCATGCCGCCTTCCAGTTTTGTGATTCTGTTTTCAAATGCGGTTACTGTTGGGTTCCCTACACGGGTGTAACAGTATCCGGGAGCTTTATTTTCAAATATTTTTTCCAGATCTGCGGCTGTGTCCTGTTCGAACGCACTGCTTTGATAGACCGGGGGAAGGGTTGCTCCATTTGCCTCCCGAACCACTCCTGCATGGAGAAGGTCTGTATTAAAACTCATACGCTTATTCCTCTCTCACAGTAACGCGTCCTCTAGAGCGTGTCTGAAAAAGGCTTTTCGTGAGCTGCGAGTCTCAGTTTGTGGGAGATTTTATCCGAATGAGGGCGGCGTAGCGGGCTACGGCAACCGAATGAGGGTAAAATATACTGCAAAGTGGGGCTTGCAGATTGCGGAAATGATTTTTCAGACACGCTCTAGGATCATCCTGCGGAACGTTACTTTTTATTTCAAATATTCAGCCACCGCTGTTGCTGCATTGGCTCCGTCGGAAACCGCTGTCACTACCTGGCGCAGTTTCTTTGTTCTGACATCTCCGGCCACATACAGTCCTGCCAGACTGGTTTCTCCGGTTTCATTCGCTTTCACATAGCCTGCCGGATCCAGTTCCACCAGATCCTTTACCAGTGCTGTCTGCGGAACCGATCCGTAAGCCACGAACACGCCGTCCACAGCGATCGCTGTTCCGTCTTCCAAAGCAACACCTGTTACTTTCGCTTCTCCGGTGATTTCTTTCACCTGGTGTTCCAGTACAAATGTGACATTCTCTTTTTCTCTCAGCTTTTCTACCGTGGCAGCTGCACCGCGAAACTCTTTTCTTCTGTGGATCACATACACCTGCTCTGCCAGACCTGCCAGATAACCGGCATCATCCAGTGCGGTATCTCCGCCGCCGAGCACGGCGACTTTTTTACCCCGGTAAAAAGATCCGTCGCAGATCGCACAGTAGGAAACACCTTTTCCCGCATATTCCTTCTCTCCCGGAATATCAGCCCTCCGTGGGGATGCTCCCGCTGCATAGATCACGGTTTTTGATTCGATCTCAGAATCGTCTGCGAAGGTGATCTGAAACTGTCCGGACGCTTCTTCCTGGATTTTAGTCACTTCCTGTTCCAGAAACGCAACCCCGAGTTTTACGGCATGTTCCCGAAAAGTTTCTCCCAGGTCGTATCCGCTGATCCCCGGCAGTCCCAGGTAGTTGTCTACCTGGCCGCTCTCTGCGATCTGTCCGGTTCCCTCATATTCTTTTTCTATCACTATAGCTGACAGGTTCGCCCGCTTTGCATAGATCGCTGCGCTTAAACCTGCCGGACCGCTGCCGATAATACTTACGTCATATGCCATATCTTTCGTTTCCTTATTATTCTTCTTTCAGGTCGCCCTTCTTTACAGAAGCCACGCAGAAGTCCAGTCTCTCTTCATCACTGTCTTCATCGTCCCCATTCATGCCTGTTACGCTGGATCGGTTCGGATCCACACCTGCGACTACAGTTACCTTTCCGGTTCCTGCTCCTTTGGATGCTCCCGGTACACGGAAGGTTTCCACATCCAGCGGCTCGATAGATACTTCTTCTGCGTGTGTTGCCTGCGGTACCCATTCGTATGGTGCGCGGTATGCACGGTAAACCATGTTCATCTTAAAGTTTCCCCCGATATTTTTAAAGTAAGGGTTCACATATTCCCATACGATCTCATGTTCCGGTGTCACTTCGATCAGATGTCCGTCTGATCCTTCAGTGATCAGTGTGTTGCCGTTTGGCAGTCGCTGTGCGGAACTGATGTAGGAGCTGTAGAACTTGGAAGCATCAGTGAATAACAGGTTTCCTGCTTCCAGTGGGGTGTACTGCCAGATGATCTCCAGTGTGATCGGATCAAATTCCAGAACACGGGAGTAATCTCTGTGTGCGTTGTTGTTACCGGTCGGTGCGGATGGGTTCGGGTTACCGTAACCACCTTCACCACCGTTATCGAATACCAGCAGATTGCCTTCTCCCGGCAGACCCTTCGGAATCATGTGGAAATGATGCTGGCCGATGATCCATCCCAGTTTGCGAAGCTCTTTCGTTTTAGAAAAATCAGGTCCGATCTGCCATACGATTTCTCCGGTTTTCTTGCTGATGATCGCCAGAATATTTGCATTTCTCGCATCAAAGATCAGGTTGTCCGGATGGAATCTCTCATCTCCCGCATCGTACCATTTGTTCTCTCCGAGAACAGATACGCAGTTAATGTGCATCCAGTCACCGCCGGCTTCTCCGTGAAGTCCCGGATTACGGAACAGAACATTTTTTGCAGCTTCATCAAAATCAAATTCTTCAAAATGATCAGAAGCACGCCAGCTCCACAGAATATTCCCTTCCCAGTCTACTTCGATGATCTTGTCATCGATCAGTTTTTTATCGGAAATCTCATGATTATATACATTTTCATGGGTCAGGATGATGGTATTTCCACTGTCGGTTTTCGTTTCGCCGCTCGGATAATAATATCCGACGGTATTTCCTTCTCTCTGGTAATCGTGATGCTGTCTTGCCTGCCAGGTCGGTTCTTTTCCCGGATCTGCGATCAGCTCCGTGTGATCGAATTTCCAGACGATATTTCCGTCATAATCCACCTGCACCAGATCCAGCTGATCCTGATATGCATATTTTCCACCACGTTCTCCGGTAGTTCCCATGACATACCCACCCGGAAGAATCTTATTCGGGAATCCGCCAAGACCTGCCCACAGATTCACTTCGTTTCCGTTCATATCGATCAGAAGTGCTCCTTTTGCGGATGGATAGATGGTGTAGCCGTTATACGCTTTCTCTTTGTTATATACTAAAACTCCTGTTGGAAATACAGTTGGATAACCCATATTCTTTTACCTCCTGTGATCTGTTTTTTCTCTATGCCAGTTTTTTAATCTCTTCCTGAATGATCAGCGGATGAACCTCACCCACCAGTCTGTTTTTTATCTCTCCGTTTTTGATAAACAGCAATGTCGGTACCGCCGAGATATCAAATCTGCTCTGTAACAGTGCTTCCTGATCAATGTTGCATTTTCCGAAGAATACATCGTCTCCTTTTTCTTCGGAAAGTTTATTTAATGCACCCGCCAGCTTCTTACAGTGGCTGCATGCGGTGGTGTAGAACTCTACAACCACCGGTTTGTCTTTATTGATTTCCTGGTCAAAATTATTTACGTTCAGTTCCTGTATCATAACTGCGGTTCTCCTTTGTCTCTTATTCGATGGTCACATTATCCGGAAATGCGATTTTGGCCACATCGGTGTTGATAAAATCGCGGATATTGTAGTCTTTCGGGAAACTTCCGTGTTCAAATCCCCATTTTTCGATATCTTCCAGATGTGTCGTTGCTTCCTCGGAAAATCCAGGCTCAAAGCTGTAGTTTTTCCAGTTTTCTTTAAAGTCTTCTGCTTTCAGACCAAGTTTGTCTGCCAGGTATTCTGCAGATTCATCCAGATGATCGTTGATATACTGCGTACTTTCATCGACAGCCTGCAGGAACTTTGCAAGAGTGTCTGTATTTTCTGAAATATATTTGTCGGTTGACAGGAAGTAGGATCCGGTCTGAATACCGATTTCCTGGGAAGTTGCCACCTGTACCCAGCCGGCTTCTTCGATATACTTTGCTTCGGAACCGTTAGCATACACAGCGGATGCACCACCCTTCTGGATCAGTGCCAGTCTGGTCTGGGAAGAATCAGTGTTGATCAGGTTCTGTTTGCTCTCATCCAGGTCCAGATATTCGATGCACTTACTTGCATAGTAGTATGTTACCGTTCCTTCCTGATACATAAATCCTGCGGAACCGTCCAGGCTCTTCGGATCATCTGCGTATTTCGGATCTACATACAGACCACCGGACAGGGCAGACTGACCACCGGAGATCTGAGAAAAGATCTGCAGGTTTGTGGCATCCAGGGTATTTCCCAGACGATTGACTGCTGCATAATCTGCCATCATTCCGATGTCTGCGGTTCCGTTGACTACCGCATCAATGGTATTGATACCGGCTACAAACTCTGTCGTCTGTAAGTCAATGCCGTATTTTTCAAAAATCCCCTGCCAGAGACCGATTTCTGTCGCATACTGATCAAGCTGACCGGTCATCACTGCATCTCTCACGGTCACCAGATCTCCACCGGATGAAGATGCATCGGAGGATGCTGTCTTGTCTGTTGTCTGTGTGCTGCTATTTCCGCATCCGGCAAGTGTTCCAAGAACAAAAACTGCTGCAGCTGCCAAACTGATGATTCTTTTTTTCATAATAATGTTTCCTCCTCTTTCTAAAGCTGTTTTATGGTTTCCGCGAAACTGCTTTCTCCTCATATCGCAGTCTCGCAGGTATTTTCCTTTTCCAGATTCTTACGCTTTTCTCACTCCGAAGTGCTTTAAGAATGTACAACCAAAAAGCTGAAGCAGACGGTCCGCAACGAATCCGATCAATGCCAGAGTAACGATTCCTGCGAATGCCCAGGCTGTTTTGTAGTACATCTTGGAACTCTGGATCAGATATCCAAGACCGTCATTGCCAACCAGCATCTCTGCTGCGATCACACAGATGATACTGCTGCTGAGTCCCAGCCGGATACCGGTGAAGATATTCGGAACTGCGGAAGGCAGTACCACGGTGAAAAACACTCTCAGCCGGCTGGCGCCCATACAGGATGCAGCCTCCATCAGAGAATGATCGGTAGCAACCACTCCTGCGATCGTGTTGACCAGCACCTGAAAAAATGCCGCATACAGGATCAGTGCTACTTTGGAAGTGTCATCCACACCAAACCACATCAGAAACAGTGATGTCAGTGCGATAGCCGGGATAAAGCGAAACAGGCTCAGAATCGGCTCTATGATCCAGCGGAACGGTTTGAAATGTCCGACCACCAGTCCGATCGGTACCGCAATAACTACCGCCAGTCCCCAGCCTTTCAGTACACGGCTTACGGATGCTGCAATGTCCGCCCACAGTGTACCGTTGCTTACCAGTTCCCTGATCGCTGCCCAGGTCTCTGCCGGACTTGGGAGGAAGATCTCATCATACTGTAAGGATCCCAGTCCCCAGAACAGAAAAACGATCAGCCAGGAGACGATTCCTGTTTTGATAACCTTCAAAGGCAGATCCCAACTTCCTGTCTTTTTTGTATTTGCTTTCTGTGCTGCCATGGCTTTCTGCCTCCTTCCTAGATATAATACATACTGGATATATCCAGTCCTTTGTTTGTCAGTGTTGTTGTTGTCTTATCATCAAAGACATACATCTGATTGATGACTACCCATACTTTGTCGCCGCTCTTTAACGGTCCGTTGACCAGCGGTGAATTCGTTCTCAGTGTGATGCCCCGGATATTTAACAGTACCTCAAAGTAATTACCCCGGAAAATACTCTGTTCTACGGTAGCATGTTCATAGATCGAACTTTCTTCGGTTATATCTTTCGGATTCTTGATCTCTACGAATTCCGGTCGGATGATCGCTTTCGTATCCGGTCCGATCGAATCAAATCCTTTTAATTTTCCATAATCTTCAATGATCGAAGATTTTCCGATAAACTGTGCCACAAACGGTGTCTTCGGATGCAGGTAAATCTCCACCGGATCTCCCATCTGCTCTACACGGCCCTCATTAGTGATGATGATCTCATCCGCCACCTCGATCGCCTCGTCCTGATCATGTGTTACGAAAATACTGGTGATTCCGATCTTATCGATCGTCTCTCTTAACCAGGTACGAAGCTCCTGTCGAACTTTCGCGTCGATCGCTGCAAACGGTTCATCCAGAAGCAGCAGTTCCGGATTCGGTGCCAGTGCTCTCGCCAGCGCGATTCGCTGTCTCTGACCACCGGAGAGCTGATCCGGATATCTCTTTTCCAGCCCCGGAAGCCCTACCAGATCCAGCAGCTCGGTTACTCTCTGTTTGATAAATTTCTTATCTTTCTTCTGGATCTTTAACCCATAAGCGATGTTGTCATATACCGTAAGATAAGGAAATAATGCGTAATTCTGAAATACGAATCCGATTCCTCTCTGACTCGAAGGAAGGTCGTTCACCACATTTCCGTTAATACAGATATCACCGGAATCCTGATGCTCCAGCCCGGCAAGCATTCGGAGGATCGTTGTCTTTCCACTTCCTGACGGTCCGAGAAGACCAACCAGTTTTCCTTTTTCGATTGCAAAGTTCACATCTTTCGATGCCTGAAAATCACCGAAGGATTTATTGATATTTTTTAATTCAATATACATAGCTTGTCGTCCTTTTCTCTCTCCTGTGCCTGTTTTTGTCTTACCTATTATTCCTATCGAATTAGTATGTTGTATTCGTTGTAGAGATAATATCACTTATACATTTTTATGTCAATAAATGTAGTTATAGGAATTTTTTAGGATTGGCTATAGGTTTTCCCTATAACAAAAAAGATCCCGTACAGTTTTATCCTCACCTGTACGGGATCTTTTCCATATGTTTTCTTTATTTTGCTCTCGCCATAGCCTCCTGATAATCTTTCGTATCCACGAAGATCTCTTCTTTCCATGGGTTCTTCTTCTGTGCTTTTGCTCTCTTTAATATATAAGCAAATACGAATACGTTCACAGCAAAGGATACTACCGAGATCAGTCCCTGTGCCGTCGGACTGGCAACGGTCGGCATGGTGCTTCCCATCGCTGCTGCGATACCACCCTCTCCATAGACAGAGGTTACAGTTGTAAAGTGACTCGCATCCTGAAACAGCGGGAACACCTGCGCAAACATGCACCACAGTGCCAGGGTATTTGCACGGTTCTGGATCCAGCCGCCTTTGTTCCACAGTGCTGCGGCAAAGGTCGGTGCCAGAAGCAGTGCCAGACCACAGTACCAGGAATGGGTCGGCAGGTTCAGGTAAGTATACTGGAAGTTCCAGACATCATAGGCCAGAACATATACCCAAATCATATCCGGCCACAGCATATCCTGTTTGTTTTTGGAAGAATAGATACCCCACCATCCGGTCATACAAACAATATTGAAAAGCCCTGCCAGACCGTTCAGCACATTCCACCAGCCACCATACAGCCATACGCCTTCCGATGACATCCACCAGCCACCTGCCAGAGAACCTGCACGGATCGCAGATTCAAAGTCAGATACCACTGCGATCAGGATGTTGATTGCTACGATCACAAACGGAAATGCTTTAAACCAGTGTGCTTTTCCAAGTTTTCCCCAGTGATATTTCAGGATCATGAATCCGATACATCCTGCGGTTGCCGCATACAGTTTCGCATAATGGAACCAGCTGTTCATATGTACGTAAGTATCATTGTTCAGCGCCCATTCCGCACCGGATGCTGCTCCGATATAGATCGCGATAAAGTACACAGACAATACCGCCGGGAGTACCAGGAAACATGCGATTCCTCCCCATTTCGACCGCCTTGCGATCTCATTCATAATTACCAGTCCTGCAAAGACTAACAGCCAGCCAAGCAGCTGCCATCCTGCTGTTTCTCCATAAATCTGAAAAAACATACACTCACTCTCCTTTTTCTTACGCGGAATCTTTATTCCACTTCTATTTCCTTAATGTTGAATTCACTTCCCTGCAAAAGATACGTGTGTTCACTGCCACAGTGCGGACAGATCTTTCCGTATTCTATGGTCGGATAGGTCTTCGCACATTCCTCACAGTATGTAATCGCAGGAAGTGTCTCCACAATAAGTTCCGCTTCCTCAAACAGCGGCCGTTTCTTCGCCGCCCACGTCCAGCAGTTTAGCAGGTAGGATTCGATCACCGTTGAGACCTCCCCAAGTTCCAGCACTACCTTCCGTATTTTTTCCACTTCATTCTCCTTTGCCACCTTTTCCAGATGATCCATGATATGAAATGTCACGCCAAGTTCATGCATATCTGCATTCTCCTATTTCTTCTTCGCAAACTTTACTTTGATGGACTGTTTCACCATATTCGGAAGAATATACTTCAGTTTATCCTCAGATGCCCGCATCACAGATGCTCCCGGAATCTCTCTGTGCAGATGAATAGCATCAAAGACACATTTTGTGGTACATACTCCACAGCCGATACATTTATTCGGATCCACCACAGAAGCTCCACAGGACAGACAACGGGAAGTTTCTGCTTTCACCTGTTCTTCCGTCAGGCTGTGAGACAGATCACGGAAGGTCGCTGCCTGCGCTTTTTCATCTGCTTTCGCCGGGATCTGGCGTTTGGATGTATCGTAACTGTCCACGGAAATATTGTTTTTATCCAGCTCCACAAAATCACGACGGTTTCTTCCGATGGTCAGGGTACAGTTTTCATGTACATAACGGTGCAGGGAAATCGCACCCTCCCGTCCTGCTGCGATCGCATCGATGGCAAATCTCGGTCCTGTATACACATCTCCGCCGACGAAAATATCCGGTTCCGAGGTCTGATAGGTCAGTTTGTTTGCCAGTGCGCCGCCGTTCGGCCGTCTCTTCAGATCCAGATTATCCAGCATATTGCCCCATTCGATCGCCTGTCCTACGGAGAAGATCACATGCTTACACGGTATGGTCATGGTCTGTTCTTCATCGTATTCCGGTGAAAATCTTCCCTGTTCATCCAGTACACGGATACATTTTTTAAATACCACACCGGCCACTTTTCCGTCTTCTTCCAGCACTTCTTTCGGTCCCCAGCCGCAGTTCAGCTCGATACCTTCTTCCAGTGCTTCCGCAATCTCTTCCTTACTTGCCGGCATATTTTCCCGCTGTTCCAGACAGAACATGGAGATCTTCGCATCCACACAGCGACTGCTGATTCTTGCCGCATCGATGGCTACATTACCACCGCCGACAACCACAACATCACCTTCAAGCGCAAAGCTTTCTTTCGCTCCCGCTTCCCGCAGGAAATCAACGGCTGCATAAGTACCTTTTGCATTTTCTCCTGTGATACCCGGTTTTCTTCCACGCTGGCATCCGATCGCCACGTAGAAACCTTTGTATCCCTGTTCACGCAGTTCTTCGATCGTAATATCTTTTCCGATCTCCACGCCACAGCGGATCTCCACGCCAAGCTCCCGAATCACATCGATCTCTGCTGCCAGAAGATCTTTTTCTAATTTATAGGAAGGAATTCCGTAACGAAGCATACCGCCCGGTTCCTCATTTTTCTCGAAAATAGTCGGTTTGTATCCGGTCAGCGCCAGATAATATGCACAGGAAAGTCCCGCCGGACCGGCACCGATGATGGCGATCTTCTCATCAAATCCACCTTTCAGGGACGGAATCGTCTTTTTCGGGATATATCTCGTCTCCGCATTCAGGTCACGTTCTGCCAGGAATCGTTTTACTTCATCGATGGCTACCGCCTCATCGATGGTTCCTCTGGTACATGCATCCTCACATCTGCGGTTACATACATGTCCACAGACTGCCGGTAACGGATTATCTTTTTTGATCAACGCCAGTGCGTCATCGTAACGTCCCTCTTTTGCCAGTTTCAGATACCCCTGTACAGCGATATGTGCCGGACAGGCAGTTTTACATGGTGCAGTACCGGTATCGTAGCAGTTGATCCGGTTCACATCTCGATAGTTATGTGACCACATGTGTTCGCCCCAAGGCTGTTCCGACGGGAGTGGGATCCGCGGATAGGTTACTTCGCAGCCCTCTTTATCACACAGTTTCTGACCCAGTTTTACCGCCCCTGCCGGACAGAATTCCACGCATTTTCCGCAGGCTACACAGTTGGATTTTTCTACCTTCGCCACGTAAGCGGAACGGGACATATTCGGGGTGTTAAAGAGCTGGGAGGTACGCAGTGCATAACAGACATTCACGTTACAGTTGCAGATTGCAAAGATCTTGTTCGCACCGTCGATGTTTGTGATCTGATGTACGAATCCGTTGTCCTCTGCTGCCTTCAGAATCTCCAGTGCCTCCGCTTTATCGATATAACGACCGTCTTTCTGTGTTTCCACCACATAATCTGCCATATCACCAACGGCGATACACCAGCCTTCCGGATCGTCCGCACAGCCCTCTCCGTGGGTCAGGCGAGAACGACGGCAGGAACACGGGCTTGCCGCATATTTTCCCTCATATTTGTTCAGCCAGTGGGAAATATGTTCCAGATCTACGGATTCATTTTCCATCTCGATCGCTTTTTCCACCGGGATAACATGCATACCGATACCGGCTCCGCCTTCCGGCACGAACGGCGTGATCTTCTCCAGCGGCAGACGGGACATATGTTCAAAAAAGGTTCCCATCTCCGGGTTTGAATCCAGGATGTTTGCGTTCATGTTAAAAAATTCCGCACATCCCGGCACATACATCGGTAACACATACTGTTTTTCGTGCTTCGGATTCTCCCAGTTGTATTCCAGAAGACCTTTTCTTGACATTTCTTCCAGCAGCGCTTCACATTTTTTCTCTTCCAGACCGGAGAGTTTCACGATCTCTGCCAGTGTTTTCGGTTTTCTCACACCAAGTTTTACTGCCAGTTCTGCTTCCTCATCGGTCAGCACACCGGCAAGTCCCCAGTACTCCGGATCATTTCTGGTGATCTTCTTCAGTCCCAGTTTCTGCGGAATCCGGTCTGTGATCTTTTTGCCCAGTTTCGCGATCGGCTCCCGGAACGGTTCGTTCGGATCCGGGGTGAACTCCGGGTAGACATAATCCGGATACAGCTCTTTGTCCAGTTCTTTCTTCATTCTCATCCTCCTACACATTGCCTGCTTCTTATCTCTTTCCGGGCAGACTGCCCGATACATTGCGTTTGAACCGCAGACACTTCCCTTTCTATTTGCGGTAGTTACTCCCTGTAAGCTACTTCACCTGTATATTCTGCAGGTTTTCCTTCCCATCAGTTTTTCCATGCAGTTACCTGTGCTGCCAGCCACTCGGCCCACGCATCCATGCCTTCCCCTGTCTTCGCACTGATTGGAAATACTTTCGCCTGTGGATTTCTCTGATGGATATACTCTTTCACCTGTTCCATGTCAAAATCAAAATAAGGCAGTACATCGATCTTGTTGATCAGCACCGCATCACAGATCCGGAACATCAGCGGATATTTCAGCGGTTTGTCATGTCCCTCCGGTACGGAAAGGATCATCACATTCTTCGATGCGCCCGTATCAAATTCTGCCGGACAGACCAGATTTCCCACATTTTCCAGGATCGCCAGATCCACATCGTCCACGCCAAGGCCCTCCACACCCTGTCGGGTCATCTCCGCATCCAGGTGGCACATACCCCCGGTATGCAGCTGGATCGATTTGGCCCCTGTTTCTGCAATCGCCTTTGCATCCACATCCGAATCGATATCTGCCTCCATCACACCGATCCGGAACCGATCCTTTAACCGCTCGATTGTTCCTTTCAGTGTTGTAGTCTTTCCGGATCCCGGTGAAGACATCAGATTCATCAGAAATACTCCCTGTTCTTTTAACTCCCGGCGAAGGTTATCCGCCTGCCGGTCATTATCTGCAAATACGCTCTCCTTGATCTCAAGGACTCTTACCTCTTTCACGCTTCTCTTATCCCTTTCATGATAATCTGTACCATCTCTTCTTTTCCCTGTTCGTAGGTCAACCCGTTCTTGTAGAGAATATCACTCTCCAGAAAGCAGGTTACCGTTCCCCGGATCATCGCCATAACGACCGGTTTCGAGATATCCTTCCGGATCTTTCCTTCCCGGATCCCTTTCTCCAGATACTGCTCGGCAAGTGCCCACCCCTGACTGACTGCTTCCATCAGGTACTTATACTGCTTCGGATACTTCTGTGCCAGTTCGAAGATCCTGCTAAGTCCGATGTTATAATACTTGGTCGGAATTGCGCAAAACAGCCGTTCCAGCTTTTCCATCGTATCCAGTTCGGTATCCGCCTCGATTTCCTGCCGCATATCCGTAAAATCACGGGCATATCGGTCTGCAATCGCCATCAGCACATCCTGTTTACTCTCGAACACTGTATAGATGGTTTTTTTACTGATCCCCAACGCTTTCGCTACATCATTCATCGTAAATTTCAAACCATTCCTGGTAAATTCTTCAATTGCTGTATCAATGATTTTTTCTCTCATTTCTCTCTCCTGTTCTCATTTACGGTTCAGCGAAAAAGGAAACCGGGAAACTGAGAACAGTTTCCCGGTTTCCTTCATTGTAACATTACACTGACTACCGGTCAATTCACTATATTTGACAAAAAATTCACATTGTTTTTATGCAGAACCTCTTATTTCCTTTCAGATCTCGATCTGTAAACCGTCATAAGCCAGTTCCAGTCCTTCTGACGCCACAATCGATTCGTACCAGTCATGCGGCGGGCACCAGTGTGGGGACAGATGCGTCAAAAGAAATCTACTATTCTCACGCAGACACTTATTTTCCTTCAATCGGTCCCTTATCCGGATATTGTTCATCAGACACATATGTCCGCCATACTGTTCATTCAGTCCTGTAGTTCCTTCCATAATAACTGCATCGTACTGATATTCCTGTATCAATGCAAACTGATCCTCGTCATAACTTCCGGAATCCAGCGCATACAATAACGTTTTTCCATCTTTCTGAATGATATAACTGTGGGAAAATCCCCGTTGCGACCCATGATTTCCGCGAACCGGCAAGATTCTGTACCCATCCGTTTTCTCTTCCTTTCCCTCTCTGATCTCATGCAGATTTATTTTCAGTTCTTCCATGTCATCCAGACTTTTTCTGAGCGTTTCCATCACGAAAGAATTCCCGTAAATATTCAGCTGCGGGATATCGGTAAACCGTGGACCTCCATGTCTCATTTTTTCGACATAAGTAAGCGGCAGCAAGCTTTCGTCTGTATTTCTCCAGCGCAGATGCTGCGGATACAGATGATCTTCATGAGGATGTGTGACCAAAAGTGTCTTGAGCTTTGATAAATTCACTCCGAACCGGGCTGCATTATCAAAACACGATGGTCCCATATCGATCAGCAGCTCTTCGTCAATCACCATGCTGCTGTTTGTTCTCAGGTTTTTTCCTCTGTGTTTTCTTGCATAAGTACAATGAGGACATTCACACCAGTATCCCGGATATGTTTCCCCTGCTCCTGTTCCTAAAAATGTCAGTTTCATACACGTACCTCTTTTCCTTATTTTTTTTAATTATAAATCTCTTTTCTATCGTTTTACAACAAAATCCGTATATTCTTCCCTTCCCGGAACAAAACTCCTTCTTCCGACAGATTTTTAAATTCCCGCATCATGGCACTCCGGTCCACACACAGATATTCTGCTAATGTAGTATAAGATACCGGCAGTGTAAATACCTGCTTCTTTTTCTCTCCTCCCACTTCATTCAGATACGCCATAATTTTTTTCCGGATGCTGTTTCTGGATAAAACATAGATCCGGTTTGCCTGCTGACTGGATCTCATGGCGATCAGCTGTAACAGATTACTGACCATCTGGCTGTGAAAGCTGCAGGCATTTTCACAGCGTTTGATCACGTGCTCATAATCGATAAACATCACCCTGGTTCTTGTCTTTGCACATACATAATAATGTTGGGACGGTTCCGGTAAAAGCAAGGGTTCCCCGAACACATCATCCTTTTTCAGTTCATCCATCAGATACTGACTGCCTTCTACATCATTTCCATAAAGAGATGCCTGCCCTTCCAGAATCAGACCGATTTTTTTCATCGTACTGGTATACTCCATGATAATCTCATTGTTCTGATATACTGCTTCCCGCATCTGAAAGCAGACACGCATCCGTTCCTGCTCTTCCGGTAAAATATGGGAAAACAATGTCACTTTTTCCATACCGATTCCTCCCTTATATTTCTCTGATCGCTTCCTTTGCTTTTCTCTTCTTTTTTATCTATACACTTGTTTTGTTGCTTTTGCAACAGATTTTTCTGTTTTTTTCGGTTATACTATCTACAACAGGACATAGAAACTCTGGCACTCAGAGTTCGATAATTTTTTATCAAACTATAGTTTTACAGGAGGATTTTTATGAGAATCACAGATACTATCAAATACGTAGGCGTCAACGATCACAAAGTGGATTTATTTGAAGGCCAGTACCCGGTAGCCAACGGTATGGCTTACAACTCTTACGTGATCCTCGATGAAAAGATCGCTGTCATGGATACCGTAGATGCAAACTTCACCCACGAATGGCTGGATAACCTGGAGCGGGTACTTGATGGCCGCAAACCAGACTACCTGATCGTGCAGCATATGGAACCGGATCATGCAGCCAACGTGGCTAATTTCCTGAAAGTTTACCCGGACACCACCGTTGTCGCCAACGTGAAGACCTTCCAGATGATCTACAACTTTTTCGGACTTACTCTGGAGGGACAGAAGCTCGAAGTTACCAACGGTGGCACGTTAAGCCTTGGAAACCATCAGCTGACCTTTGTATTTGCTCCGATGGTACACTGGCCGGAAGTTATGGTAACTTACGACAGCACTGATAAAGTACTCTTCTCCGCCGACGGCTTCGGCAAATTCGGTGCCCTGGATGTGGAAGAAGACTGGGATGACGAAGCCCGCAGATACTTCATCGGTATCGTAGGAAAATACGGCACACAGGTTCAGTCCCTCTTAAAAGTGGCAGCAACCCTCGATATCCGGATCATCTGCCCACTCCACGGACCGGTACTTTCAGAAGATCTCGGACATTATATCGGTCTGTATGACACCTGGTCCTCCTACACACCGGAAGAAGAAGGCATCGTGATCGCCTACACTTCTGTCTATGGTCATACGAAAAAAGCAGTTGATCTGCTGGCTGACAAATTAAGAAGCAAAGGATGTCCGAAGGTTGTCGTATACGATCTGGCAAGAGACGATATGTCTCTGGCTCTCTCCGACGCCTTCCGCTACAGCAAACTGATCCTTGCCACCACAACCTACAACGCAAGCATCTATCCGTTCATGCACGACTACATCTCCCGTCTGGTGGAACACAACTTCCAGAACCGCACGGTAGGTCTGATCGAGAACGGTTCCTGGGCGCCTCTCGCTGCCAAAGTGATGCGCGAGATGATGGCAAAATGTAAAAAGATCAACTGGCTCGATACCACCGTAAAGATCCTCTCCGCCATCAATCAGGACAATCAGGATCAGCTGGAAGCCATGGCAGATGAACTGTGCAAAGAGTACATTGCCCAGAACGATACCCTTGCCAATAAAAATGACCTGACCGCACTGTTCCGGATCGGTTACGGCCTGTATGTGGTAACTTCCAACGACGGTAAGAAAGATAACGGTCTGATCGTAAATACTGTCATCCAGCTGACCGATACCCCGAACCGTGTAGCAGTTAATATCAACAAAGCAAACTATTCACACCATGTCATCAAACAGACCGGTATGTTAAATGTCAACTGTCTGTCCACGGAAGCACCGTTCTCCGTCTTCCAGCAGTTTGGCTTCCAGACCGGACGAAGCGTGGATAAATTTGCCGGTCAGACCGTACACCGTTCCGACAACGGACTGGTCTTCCTGGATAAATACATCAATGCCTTTATGTCTCTCAAAGTAGAAGACTATGTGGATCTCGGTACACACGGCATGTTTATCTGCAGCGTGACCGAAGCCCGCGTGATGAGCAACCAGGACACCATGACCTACACCTACTACCAGAACAATGTGAAACCGAAACCGGAAACCGAAGGAAAGAAAGGATTTGTCTGCAAAGTCTGCGGCTATATCTACGAGGGTGATGAACTTCCGGCAGACTACATCTGCCCGCTTTGCAAACACGGAGCTGCTGATTTTGAGCCGATCGAATAAATAACAAAAATAAGAAGTTTATAGAGTTTTTACCCCGAATATGATACACTCAAGGAAATAGAATTTTACCCGTATTTTACATTAGATAAGAAAGGCATACTATGAAAAAGACCGTAAAGAAAATTTTTAAAGTACTTGGTATCGTACTCGGGGTAATTTTACTGGCTCTGATTGCTTATATCATCTATCTCTACGCCAGCTACCATCGCATCGAAGACAATCTGGTTCTGGAAGTGGAACCTGCCCCTGACGCCGGAGAGGATCTGGAGGGACTGACTTCCGGAGCGCGTTCGGCATCTGCTTCCGCGTTGTATAATTCGTCCCTGACTACCGGACAGGAATATTCCGCACTGACCTACAACCTCGGTTTCGGTGCGTACACACCGGATTTCAGCTTCTTCATGGACGGCGGCAAATCCTCCTGGGCAAAGAGCAAAGAAAGCGTACAGGATACGATCCAGGGTGCCGGTGAACTGATCGCCTCTTACGATCCGGATTTTGCTCTTCTTCAGGAAGTGGATCTTGATTCCACCAGAAGTTATCACGTAAACGAATATTCGATCTTAAAAGACTGTCTGAATTCCTATAATTCTGTCTTCGCACAGAACTATGACTCCGCATTTCTTTTCTATCCGTTTACACAGCCACACGGAAGCAGCAAATCAGGGCTTGCCCTGTTTTCCAGATATCAGGTGACCGATTCTCTTCGGAGAAGTTTCCCGGTGTCTACATCCTTCAGTAAGTTCTTTGATCTGGACCGCTGCTACAGCATCTCCAGAGTTCCGGTGGATAACGGAAAAGAACTGGTGATTTTTGAACTCCACATGTCCGCTTATGGCAACAGCGACGCAATCCGTGAGGGTCAGATCCGTATGCTTGCCGATGACATGCAGAAAGAATACGAGGCCGGCAATTACGTCCTGTGCGGCGGTGATTTCAACCATGATCTGAAAGCCTCCGAGGACGATTCCGAAAATCGCGAGTCCTGGGCATACCCCTTCCCGAGAGCCATCCTTCCTGACCACTTTTCTTTCTGCATCGATCAGCTGACGGACGAGGAACGGGATTCCCTGTGGGACAGCGCCAGAAACGCTGACATGGAATATGTGCCGGGTGAAACGTATACCGTAACACTGGATGGATTTATTATCTCAGACAATATCGAATGCGTCTCCTACGACAACATCAACACCGGATACATCTATTCGGATCATGACCCGGTATATCTCGAATTCACATTAAAATAATATAAGGCAAAAATATAAGGGAACAGACCTGTACAACGATCTGTTCCCTTATATTTTTACTCAGAAATCTCTCCGGCAATCGTATCCTCGATCACCCACAGGCTTCTTATCCTTCAAAAACTATCCTTTATTCGCTGACACATCCTAGAGCGTGTCTGAAAAATCATTTCCGCAATCTGCAAGCCCCACTTTGCGGTATATTTTACCCTCATTCGGTTGCCGTAGCCCGCTACGCCGCCCTCATTCGGATAAAATCTCCCACAAACTGGGACTCGCAGCTCACGAAAAGCCTTTTTCAAACACGCTCTAGCCCTTTTTCTTTTTCATATAAAGCCAGACGCAAATCACCACGAAAGCCACCGTAACAGCTGCCAGAAGCGGCCATACGGTGATCGGACAGACGCTTTCACTGATCAGGTTCAGTGCCTGATAGGCTGTGTAGATACCGAAAATTGCAAAGATCACAAATGCCAGCGTATTTAACAGTCCATCCGGAGTCTTGCTCTTTAACAGATATCCCACCAGCATACCAAGAATGTCCGCTAAAAAAAGTCCCAGAGAGCATCCGATCCATACGATAAACGCAGCCCCCATCCCTTCATTGGCACCAAAGGTAATGGCTGTCAGCTGTGTTTTATCTCCCAGCTCTGCTACAAAGAACGTACAGAACACTGCCAGAGGAGCAAATTTGATCTTGCTCTTTCCGCCCTCTTCTTCCTCTTCATCCTCGTCTCCTGCAAGCGTCGATGCCGCAAAATAAAGGAAGGCAAAAGCTGCAACAATCTTAATCAGCCATTCCGGGATAAATTCGCTGACCAGTCCGCCCGCCAATACCGCAAGACCATTCAGCACCAGGATCGCTGCCGCCGTTCCCAGGATAATATCTTTTAACTTGTACTTGGAAGTGAGCGCGATCAGCATCAACTGCGTCTTATCACCCATCTCTGCGATAAATTCCGTGAAAAATACCTTTAAAAATAATAACATGCTTTTTCTCCCTGTTTATCTGATAATGATATAGACTGCATACGCCGCATAAAGTGCGATCATACAGAATCCTTCCACTTTTCCGATCCGTTTCTTCGTCGCCGCAAAGATCCATACACACACGGTAAATACCATCAGCACACACAGATCAATGATATTTTCTCTGATGATCGTGATCGGGCTGATCGCGGACGCGATACCGAGAACCATCAGGATGTTAAATACATTGGATCCCACTGCGTTGCCAAGTGCCATATCCACTTCGTTCTTTTTCGCTGCAACAATCGAAGTTACCAGTTCCGGGAGAGAGGTTCCGATGGAAACGATCGTCAGTCCGATCAGTGTCTGGCTCATGCCAAGATCCCCTGCAATCCTTGCAGCCGCATCTACGGTAATATCTCCGCCGATTGCGATTGCAGCCGCACCGCCAACGATAAATACAATACTTAACGGCATCGAGATCAGTTTGATCTCCTCGTCTGAACCACCTTCGATCTCCACTTTCTTTCCTTCTCTGCTTGCCTTCTGTGCAGTACGGATCATATAGAAAATATATCCCGCAAAACATACCAGAAAGATCACGCCGTCCAGATGCCCCAGTGTCATCGAGGATTTGTCTCCGATTCCTGCGATTCCAAAGATCAGCAGCATTCCTGCACAGATCAGGGAAAACGGGATGTCTCTTCGAATCGTTTCCTTTGCTACATTGACCGTAGCCAGCACGCCACAGACTCCGATAACCACCATCAGGTTAAAGATATTGGAACCTACGACGTTGCTCACCGCAAGTTCATTATTTCCCGCAAGGGACGCTGATACACTGACCGCCGTCTCCGGAAGTGAGGTTCCCATCGCCACGATCGTAAGACCGATGATGATTGCCGGCACGTGGAAGCGTTTTGCCACACTCGAACTTCCCTCTACGAAATAATCCGCACCCTTGATCAGCAGCACAAAGCCGATCACAAGAGCAGCCAGAACCAGTGCAAATGGGGCGTTGTTAATAAATTTCTCCATAGTTTCCTCCTTTTTCTCTCTCCATGATTTCTCCGGCAGCCGTCACCCGCGTAAAAAAAGACTCATGTATATCTTCACCCCGGACAAAACTTCTTATTCCGAAGCAAAGATATACATGAGTCTCATTATTTAAGATTTGCCAGATTGTACTCTGTACTACAATCAGAATGTTGACAAACCACACTTTCGCGCTAACTACTCCCTCATGGAATATTTAATTACTTGATAAATAATATCAAATACGGTGGTGTGTGTCAACGAAAAAAGCACAAAAACTCTCCGTCCTGTATATTTCCTCTTTTCATCCATCCGTTGCACAATATATGTTAATGTTTCGTATATTTTTTCTAAATACCATTTATATTTTTTACACTTTTTCGTGCATTTTCCCCGTTTTTCTGCTATAATAATACTTACTGCTTATTAACGCTACTTATATTTGGAGGCTTTTACACATGAAAAAAAACAACGCTGTTCAAACAGCACCGAAGCATTCCATGCTCGCCAATCAGGCTCCTGTCCCCCAGAAAAGTAAAGTCTCCTCACAGATGACTCTGTCTGACTCTATTTTATCCGGAGCAGTTGTAGAATTCCGAAAAGCCGGTTACCGATTTATGCGGCACCTGCATACGAATATTGAGATTTACCGGATTCTTTCCGGTGAATGTTATATGGATATTCAGTCAGAGACTCTTCATTGCACAGAGGGAGATTTTATTATGATTCTCCCGGATGTGGTACATTCCTTTTATCTGAATGATACCTCCGACTGTGAATTTCAGCACATTCATTTCAATCCGGATATGTTCTCAACGATTATCCTTGAAAATGACGGGATCTTTCCGATCACGCTTCTTCATGCTGTGTTGTTTTCTTCCCATTTTTATTACCGGCTCAACTCTGATGAACGAATTGATGAACAGATTCGGAAACTGATCGATCTGCACACTTCTTCTGACAGTCTGTTTGCGGCTGCCAATATTAATGTGTCTCTGATGAACCTGATGCTTTATATTCTCGATCATACAGAACCCGTGCACGAGTATGCAAAACCACAGCTGCAAAACAGTTATGTGGCTTACGCGCTGAATTATATTCAGGAGCATTACACAACAAAGATCCTGCAAGAAGACATTGCACAGCAGTTACAGATTTCTGTACGATATCTGAGCAAGATTTTTAAGAGCTATATGGGTGTCACACTCTCCAACTACATTACGATCTACCGTGTCAACCGCTCCATCGCACTGATGCAGAGTACCGATCTGACACTGACGGAGATCGCTTTGCAGGTTGGATTCCGGGACTCTCAGCAGTATTCCAAGGTTTTTATGAGTGTCATCAATGCAACACCATCGCAATACAGAAAAGCTATTTTAAAATAAACGAAAAAGGGGCATCGCACTTCGTGCGATGCCCTGTTTTTATTTCCGACTAAATCTTAGTCTTCTTTTTTCCGTTTTCCTGCAACACCGGCTGCCGCTGCAATTGCGGATGCTGCCAGTGCAAATCCCCAACCTGCTACATTTGTTGCATCTCCTGTTTTCACAGCTGTTGTGGAAGTGCCTGTCTTTGTGCTGCCCACACCTGTACTGCCTGTATTTGTACGGCCTGTACCTGTGCTGTTTCCTTTTGTTGTCGTGCTATTATTGTTCTTGGATGTATCGGAAGGAGTCGTAGTCTGATTGTTATCTTTCTTTGTATCATCCTTCTTTTCATCATCTTTCTTGCTGTCGTCTGCTTTCTTTTCTTCAAGAGCACTCAGAGCTTCTTTGATGGCTTTATTTGCCTCATTTACCTGCTCCTGTGTAGCATCTTCCGCATTCAGCACACCTGCATACTGTTTATAAACATCCTGCAGTTTCTTCAGAGAATCCTCTGTGTACTTGTCTGTTGCTGCCAGTGCGGTATCTGCTTTTGCTACGTTCTCTTTCAGTGCTGTCTTATCTACAACAATTGGTTCCGGATTCGGATCCGGATCTACGGTTTCTTTTTCTGTTGTAAAGGTAACGGCTTCTGATGGTTCAGACTCATTTCCGGCTGCATCTACTGCTGTCACGGTTACGGTGTATTCGGTTCCTTCGGTAAGTCCGGTCAGATCATAGGTAGGATCTGCTACCAGGGATGCATTTACTTTTGTACCTTTTACATATACATTATATCCGGCTACTTCTACATTGTCGGTAGATGCTTCCCAGGCGATCGTTGCTTTTGTATAAGTAATTTCAGATGCTTTTACATTGGCTGGTACGGTCGGTGCTTCGGTGTCCGCCGGTTCCTCTGTTTTCAGTGTTGTAAATGTCACTGCTTCGGATCTTACGGATTCATTTTTCTCTGCATCTACTGCTGTTACGGTCACCGTATATTCGGTTTCCTCAGTAAGTCCGGTCAGATCATACTCGGTTCCGGTTACCAGTTCTTCATTTACCTTTGTTTCGTTTACATATACGTTGTATCCAACAACGCCTACATTGTCACTTGCTTCATCCCATGCAACTTTTGCTGTTGTCTCGGTAACATCAGAAGTTCTTACATTTGCAGGTACTGTCGGTGCCTCGGTATCCTTCGGATCTTCCGTTTTCAATGTTGTAAAGGTTGCTGCCTCGGATCTTACAGATTCATTTTCCGATGTATCTACAGCTGTTACCATTACGGTGTACTCTGTTTCTTCGGTAAGTCCGGTCAGATCATAGGTTGTTCCGGTTACAGGTACTGCATTTACTTTTGTATCGTTTACATATACATTGTATCCGGCCACTTCTACATTATCGGTAGATGCTTCCCAGCTAACGGTTGCTCTTGTCTCGGTAATGTCTGTTACGGTTACACCAGACGGTACGGTCGGTGCTTCCATATCTTTTGCTTTTTCTGTTGTAAAGGTTGCTGCCTCGGATCTTGCAGATTCATTTCCGGCTGCATCCACTGCTGTTACCGTTACGGTATACTCAGTTTCTTCAGCAAGTCCGGTCAGATCATACTCGGTTCCGGTTACCAGTTCGTCATTTACTTTGTTTTCATTTACATATACGTTGTATCCAACAACACCTACATTGTCACTTGCTTCATCCCATGTAACTTTTGCTGTTGTCTCGGTAACATCTGTAGCTGTTACTGCTGCCGGAGCTGTCGGTGCTTCGGTGTCTGCTGCAGCTTTATCTACATAACTGATGATCGGAGTTACATGAACAGATGGTTTGGTTGGATTGCTGTTGCTCTTTGTTGTCACGCGGATCACATCACCCTGGCTAACTTCGATTTCATCAAAGCTCTTCCAGTCTGTTGCCTGTACCCGGCTGTTTGTAAGTGTTACACTCTGTAATTCGGTATCGTTTAACAGAAGACTTAAGGTAACCGTTCCACCTGAGTTTCCATTCTGACGAAGATATGGCTCATCATCTTTTATATTGAAAGATACGGTTCCGCTCTTCGGTACTCTGTATGCCATTGCGGTTGTGATACTTGTATTCGGCGGTGCGGAAAGTAATCCGTGTACAGTTGTGTCAGTCGTTGACACAGTACCCTGTTGTCCATCAATACCAGGACCATAATAGGTATTTACACACCAGTTTGGCCATCCGTCTCTGTCGACCTCTGTCATATTTGCCCAGCTGCCGGTTCCGTTCTTCATCTGACCAAACCACACATTTCCCTGCTGTCCGTTCACATAGTCCAGAGTCCAGTTATATGTATTTTTCTGTCCGATGGTATAATCGTTGGTTGTTCCGTCTTCCGCAGTGATGCGAAGTGTCATTCCGGCTGCTACTGCATCCTTATCTGCCAGTTCTGTTCCACCATTGAGTACAGAAACGGTTGCGGTATCCGCTACTGTGATATTGTTTTTCATTTCCTTTACAGTTGTCGGATTTTTATCGGTATAAGGAACGTTCATGGTTGTTCCCTTTACTTCATAGTAACTGTCTTTCAGTTCTTTGTCAGAGCTTGCAATTACTGTATAAATAACATCTTCCATACCTTCATAAGAAAGAACAATCGTTGCTCCTCCTTTTACAATATCGGAATCACCAAGAACAGTCTCGCCATTCTTAATGGTAACCTTAACTCCTGCATCAACAACAACATTCTTCAGGAATTCTGCTACGGTTGTATTTTTCGGAAGGTCACTTACTTTTGTTCCGGAGATTGTATATACATTGGATCTCAGCACAAGTGCTGTCACTGCATCGCTTTCTGCTGCTCCGATTTCCGGTACTGCTGTGATGGCATGACCAAAGAAGTCATGATCGATCGTATAACCGTTCTTGTCAACGATCACTTTACCTGCATTGATAGCCGGAGAATTCTCCGCCAGTTTGTATCCGTCAAATACGGTAGAAGCGGTTGGGTCTTCGTGACGTCTTGCCTGTTTGTCGGCAGCTGCTGCGCTTGGACCTGATCCTGCATCCACAAGTACATCCGTTCCTGCATCTACTTTCACTGCTGCCTCATCGTTCGGATAAGAGCTTACATTGTAGTATAAGTTATTGCTGTAAGTCTTGTTTCCACTGATATTCCAGTTGCTTACAGTAGCCGGTGTGCTGCCCTCAAAATAGAAAATATTATTTTCAATGGTAACCGGACCGCCATTGCCGTGTGTGTAGTGCCAGATGGTATTGATACCTTCTTTGATATAGAATGTATTGTTGTAAACCTGGCAGTTTCCGGAGTTGCCCGCCGGATCCAGAGGTCCCATATCTTCATTCTGGCTGATATTGTAACGGAATGTGTTGTTAATGGACTCCCAGCCACAGAACATAATGGTACTTGCTGTATTTCCATGGCTGTAGTTGTACTGATAGTTTGTTCCATCACCATAATCCGCATCCCACGGCTGTCCGTCTCCATTACCATTGGAAGCATTCAGTGTTGCAAAACATTCGTTGTACTGGAAAATTGCATTTTTACATTTCCATGGCCAGATACCTGCTGCTACTCGTCCTGCCCCAACACCCTGTTTGCCGGTTTCGTTGCCGTTTGCATCCAGTCTCGGCTGCTGCTGGGAGTAATCTGTGGTATTGATCTGCTCCGCTGCATTCTCTGATACATTATACTGAACCAGCGGTCTGTCAAGGTACATCGTTGTGATCGCATCTCCACCCACATGGTTCAGATAGTTGTTCTCGATAACCACGTTGGAGGAACCGTATTTTGCCATGACATCATCTGACAGGGAAGCGGTTGTAAATTTGCTCCACTGATAGGTGTATCCAACGGCAATTCCCCAACGGTTTACCGTATCAAGGGAACAGTTCTTGATCTGCACATCATTGTATTTTGCAATTCCGGTTGCACTCTCATCGGTTGGTTTTTCAACGATGAAGTAAATACCTCCGTTTGTCATATGTTTGTTATAAACGTTACCTGTCACATCATGGATATACAAATCATTCAACACGATGTGATCTACCGTTCCGTTGTCTTTCGCAACGCCGGCAACACCGGTTCTGTCCATCGCATACGCATCGTTATATGCTTTGTCTTTTTCGGTATCGGTGGTACTCTTTCTGTCATTGGTCAGTTCCAGACCGTCGATCTCGATATACTCGGTATCTTCAATTAAAATACTGGAAGATACGGTACCTTTCCATTTGTGGTTCTGGTTATCCAGCGGGTTTCCGTAGTTCAGTTCCCACTGACCATGACCATTGGTGTTGATCTGTGGTCTGTTTCCTTCTCCATATGTGGATACTTTTACCGGTGCTTCTGCACTACCACTGTCCTCTTTTGTAAAGACAAGTGCCTGATCTTCAAATACCGATCCCTTTTTCAGGAGTACCGTATCACCCGGTTTCAGATCCAGTTCATTCACTTTATCCAGTGTCTGAAACGCCTTGCTCTCTGATGTTCCGTCATTGTTGTCATTTCCTCCTTTGGAATCAACGTAATACGTTGTTCCTGTACCGTCTGTTCCCGCTGCCTGAACAGGAACTGCCGGCATCATTGATGCAACTGTTGTTCCTGCAAGCAGAAGAGCCAGCGTTCCGCTCATCCATTTTTTCTTCATACCTTTTCTCCTTCTGTTATTGCAGATTCTCTAGGGTGAAATGATTTACATCCTTCATGTTTCCTTCCACCTGAGAATCTTCTTCCCGCTGCGCGATCATATCATCATATTTCTGCTCACGCAGTTCTCGTTCTACTGCAACTCTCGCTGTTTCCAGATCTGCATTTTCTTCACTATCTCCAAAAATCCAGTCCCGGCTTTTGTAGTGTTCAACGATCTCATCTTCTGTCAGTTCCATACCTTCGCGATCCGTATCACTGCAGTATTTTTCCTTCAAAGTGCTGATTTCATAATCCAGATAAAGTGGAAACGTATACTCTTTCAGTCCATAGATTACTTCCCCTTTTTCCACTTTTTCTTTTCGTTCCGCATTCTCATCTTTCCAGCGCTTTTCCAGAGCCTCATAACTACTGTCTGATATATCGCCGTTTTCTTTTGCGAGATCATACACTGTATGAATGTATTTCAGCTGCTCGACTGTATTTTCCGCCAGAATTTCATACCCGTATTTTTCCTTATACTTTTTCTTCCAGAAATCGTCTCCATAAACGGCGTCGTAATCCTGCTGAATCTGCATTTTGGTATCATATTCTACAGATTCCATGCAGTTTACATACTCTTCTTTGCTGATGGTATGTTCCGCAACAGTCAGATCAAATCGATGATCCTTTTTATATTGCATGACGCCGGCAACAATTCCCACAACCGCAAACACTGCTACGATGCCTCCGATCTTCAGGAACTGTTTTTTCCGATTCTTCATGATGTACCTCCTTCCCGTCTGAAATCCTGTTCTTCCTGCACACAGATTTTCTCAGTCAAGTTTGATTTTATTATAACAATCCGTTCTTTTCACATCTCGTTCTTTTTGTTTGATTCTGCCATGGATTTTGTCAAATTCGGAACTATAAGTAAATTTCCCGTAAATACCAAAAAAATATTAAGATTTCTCACAGGGCGTTCTTAACCTTTCCATGCAGCAAAAAAGGAGCTGTCGGTAAATAACGTTTTTTAGAGCTGACAGCACCAAACAAAAATATCCTGACAGTTACAGAGCTTTCTGGCTCTGCAACTTGTTCAGGATATTTTTATTTTGATAAATACTTTCTGTTTTTGGCCGCAAAAAATCCTTGTTTGGATTTTTTTAGCCGCAATTTTTTCTAGGCAGTTTTTCCTTCAAATTTTCTCAGTTTTTCGTATAAAAAACGATGATATTTATTTATATTTCTTCCAATAGCAAACCTTCAGATTGAATATCGAACCCTTCTCTTTGATAAAAAGAGAGGGCTCTGGCATTCTTCTGGTATACGTTTAATCGTAATCTAACTTTTTTATTCTTGATATAGTCTAATAAAAGTTTACCTATACCACATGACTGCATCTCATTAGAAACAAAAATCCCTTCCATGTATTCGTTACTTAGTCCTACAAATCCCTGAATCATTTTATCATCTTCATACACATAGACTTCCGCTTGTGACATCATTTCTTTCACTAATTCATAATTACTTGTCCAATATTGCTCAGAAATAAAATCATGTGCTTTCAAATTAGTCTTTAACCATATATCAGCAACTCTATTAATATCTATGTTCTGCATCTTTCTGATCGTAACGATTACCCTCCATCTGCTCCGATTTCAGAGCTTCATTTCTAATACCGATTTTACCGTACTTTTTAGGCTCAGTCCATCTTTTATCCCCAAGCAATATCGCTTTCGTTTCCTTTCTGCCTAGCTATTAGTCCTTTTTCTTAAAGAAAGCATAAAAATTAGAAAAAACAAAAACGCCAGTGGAATACTCCACTGACGCCCTTACAGATACTATTGATTTTTTCTTTTATTATTTGTCGATAACTTTACTTATAATGTCGGACATATGGTCAAGACCGTATTGTCTATCAGCTAATGCATCCTCAAAACTACTGTCACCATACACATCATTTACCTGCTCTTCCGTCCAAACATCACCTACTTCTTCCATTTTTTCAATAAATTCATTGATTTCCTGTCTGTTCATACTGTTCTTTCTCCTTTATTAAAATTTAAAAATATCAATTTTACCACTATGCACATCGTTGTGATGTTTGCGACACAAAGCAACTATATTATCAATACTTGATACAATTAGACTCGATGCAATTGGTATAGCAACTACAGCAGCTGCACTACCCGCATATTGAATCATCTTTGGAATACTGGGAGACGGTGTTTTTGGCTTTTTTACTGTCCCTGGTGGTAATCCATTCTTCTTTTCAAATTTTCCTACGCTACAATCACTTCTTGCTTTTCTCATTCTGTACCCTCTCTTTCCTCTTTCACTCTTTTTGACTTCATGTTCATTATTGAGCTTGTTGTTAATTGATAATTCAAGTATAATAAACTCTATACGAGAAATATACGTCTTGCATGAGGACTTAACTATTGATACTCCTCATGTTTGGCGATATACGGGGAGGAAATTCTCATGGGTAAGCAATCCACCAGGGAAAACAAAACAATTTACCAGCTTTGCCGAGAAGCGGCAGGACTTACAAGAGCAGAGGCCAGTGAAAAGATGGATGCTGTCTCTGATTCAAAAATTGAAAAATTTGAATATGAAACACAAGAACCTACGCCTTATGATATCCTCCAGATGGCAGATGCCTATAAAAGGCCGGATCTTTGCAATTATTATTGCTCTCACAAATGCGAGATCGGCCATCGTTATGTTCCGGAAGTTGAAGTGACAGATCTGTCCAATATCATTTTGGAGACAATTGCCAGTCTAAATGAAATCAATCCTCTTACCGGTCGTCTGATCCAGATTGCCCGTGACGGTAAGATCAGCGATGATGAAATGAAAGATTTTGCTTATATCAGTAAAAAACTTGATGAAGTCTCTTTAGCCATAGACTCTTTGAATCTTTGGGTAGATAAGACAGCCGGAGAACAGGGGCTTAATCTTGATCTCTTAAATGCCGAGAAAGAAAAATTTAAATAATCCATAACCCCAAGAAAGGCAATGAACCATTTCTGACTCATTGCCTTTTCCTTTACATACGCTGTAATTGATTGACGATACTTTCTGTTCTTCGAATTGCTTCTTCTACCTGTCTTTTTGCATTATTGATTCGATCCTGGACCACCCAGTCCACAACAAATCCATCAAAGAAATAATCCGCAAAAGAAAGAAAATCTCCAGTATCGATATTCAAGTTACATACCATATTTACATCATTTAATTCTCTGCTGAAATTACGAAGATCATACTTTGCCTGTTCCATATTCCGTTTGGCCTGATCCATTTTAGAATGTTTTAACATCGTAGTGAAAAAGCCGCCGCCAAACATATCTACCAGTCCCCAGTTCTTTGCACTGTTTAAATTTTCTTTTGCTGCCTGAAGACTGTTCAAAGCTCTGCGCCCAGCTTCAATTGCTTCTCTTTTTTCTTTTTCAATATCATATCCCATTCGTTTTCTCCTCCCGATCGATTATGAATGTGACGCCACCAATGCTATAATACCACCGATGATCAACAATGGAAATGCAATGTACATCAGTCCACCTACAACCATACCGATCAATATCACCGGGAAGAAAATAACTGTGCAAAGTAGTTTCATAATTCCCCAGGATGCTTTTAATCCAAATATAAAAAACTTTCCAACAAACCAAATCATACAAATTGTAAATAATAACGATAACATTTTTTTACTCCTTCTGAAACTCATTCTGATATGTGTCTTTCATTTTTTCTGTTCTTTTTCTGATAAATATTCAGATGTGTTCTTTATACCAAGCTTATTACTGAATGCCGGATTTTTCTCCATCTTTTCTAATATCCGGATCAATCGAATTCTCTGTGCCGCTTCCATCTGATCACCCCATTTATATTCTGCTTTTTTGTTGATATCGTCACTATAACAAATTTATTTTTCATAATACACATCCACCATGAGGAATTGCACCTTTATATTTCTCGAATTTTGAGAAATCTCTCTTTATAATTCTCTATACAAAGTATATACCTGTCTATGTTATCTCTATTATAATAAACATATCTGAATAACACTATGAATTATTATGAAAGGCAAAGGAGTCAGTAGTACTATGAGAATTGAAAACTTACAAAATGAAAACAGAAAATTTGCGAAAAGTATCGGAAACTTCCATGTACTTGAATATGTACAGGATGCCAGTGTATCACCAATGAACGCAATGAACGAATATTTCATGAGCAAAATGGGGGTCAGAAGAAGACAAGTTGTTATTGATATTGATAAAGACCATTCTGCTATTATCCAGGCCGGTGCCATGCAATGGATGGGCGGAAATGTACGAGCTACATCTGGTGTAAAAGGCATCGGAGATTTCCTTGGAAAAGCAATCAAAGGTGCCGTTACAAAAGAAACCGCAGTTAAACCGGAATATGTTGGTGAAGGCTGCCTGGTATTAGAACCGACATACAAGTATATTATCCTTGCAGACATCGGCAAATGGGGCCCGGCCGGAATGACAATTGAAGATGGCATGTTCCTGGCTTGTGATGCAAATGTAAAAAGTAAAGTTGTAGCCAGAAAGAACCTTTCATCAGCCGTACTAGGTGGAGAAGGTCTGTTTAATCTGAGTTTGCAGGGAAATGGTGTAGCTGCACTGGAGTCTAATGTTCCTGAAGATGAATTGATTGAAGTCCTCTTGGAAAATGATGAACTGAAAATTGATGGAAATCTTGCTGTATGTTGGTCATCCAATCTTGAATTCACCGTAGAAAGATCTACCAAAACACTTGTAGGATCTGCAGTTAGCGGAGAGGGTCTGGTAAATGTTTATCGGGGAACAGGACGAGTACTGATGTGTCCGGTCGCACCGACAACTTCCTTGTTTGAGTCCACCAACACCATGGCTGCAAAAGCTGCCGCTAAATCCAGCAATACATTTGGAAAATAAGCGGAAAACACATTCTCTTGTAACCAACAGACGCCGGTATAGGAGTATAAAACTCCTATATCGGCGTTGCAGCCTGCTGTCATTTTACAGACCCTATAGCTTTTCGTCTCAGCCTTTCGACTGATTTACCGGCGAATCTTTTATTTGTATGATATTGTAATTTTGTAACTATTCAGCACACCGTTATTCCGCGAGGTGTTTTGGCATGAATATGCCAAAATCCCGAGACATGCAAGTCAAAATCCCATCGCCGAAGGCGATTTTTCATGGATTTTGACTCGTAACTGTGAGGGTACTGAACAGTTACGTAACTTTTTCATTAAACCTGTCTGTTATAGATATTTCATCATTGTTGAGACAAGAATATTCATATCTACAGGCTTTGCAACATGATCATTCATTCCAACAGAAAGAACATTTTGTATATCTTCTGCAAAGGCATTGGCAGTCATCGCAACAATTGGGATCCTGGCTTTTTTCGTATCCTTCATTTTTCGGATGGCTAATGTAGCATCATATCCATTCATAACAGGCATCTGAATATCCATAAGGATCATCTTGTAATAATCAGCCTCCGCCTTTTCAACCATGTCAATACATGCAACACCATCATTTGCAGTCTCAACAATACATCCTTCTTCCGTCAATAGTTCTCTTGCAATTTCTGTATTAATTTCATTGTCTTCCACTAATAGGATTCGAACACCGTTCAAACAATTTTTATTGTGCAGATTAGTATTTTTCTTCTCCAGAATATCTTCTTTTAACGCTTTTCTGCAAGGAACAGTCACTGTAAATGAAGAACCCTCGCCCTGCTTACTTTTCACTTCTATAGTGCCATTCATGAGTTCAACAAGTTTTTTCGTAATCCCCATTCCTATACCGCTGCCCTCAATATGACTGGCGGTAGAATTACGTTCTCTTTCAAAAGCTTCAAAAATATGCTTTTGAAATTCTTCAGACATACCAATTCCATTATCGGTAATGGTAATGATCATATTGCACCAGTCTTCTTTTTCACAGGGTTTCTGTACCACTCTACAGGATATTGCACCTCCTGTATTTGTATACTTTATCGCATTACTTATAATATTGAAACAGACTTCTGACAGGTGCGGTGCATCCATATATACATACGGATACATAATCTGTTCCGTCAGAGAGAGCGTCTGATTTTTACTTTCTGCCTGTTGTTGGAACATAGTGACACAATTTTCAAAGTTCTCATGGACATCTGAAACAACATATTCCATTTCGACCTTATTATTTTCAATCCTTGCAAGATCCAGAACATTACTAAGCATCGACAAAAGTTCTTTTCCGCATATTTGAATTTTTTCAAGGTATCTGCTAAGTTTTTCTGTTTCTATCAAATGTCTGGACGCCAGCTCTGCATATCCAATGATTGCATTCATAGGAGTTCTGATGTCATGAGACATATTGAACAGGAATGACGATTTTGCTTTATTTGCACATTCTGCTTTTAATTTAGCTTCCCGCAATTCCTCTTCTTGTTTTAATTCCCGCATTTTTTCATCTGTCACATCTCGATTTGCAATCAGCACGGATGTAACATTTCCATTTTTGTCATAACTCTGAGGAACAACCATGGAAAGAAACCATGATCCATTCTTCTTTTTGAATTCGGAAGACATAGATTCTTTATTATGAAGCCGTGCCGCCATGGTTTGTATATCAAAAAAATCTATATACTTCTGTACAAACGGTTCTGCTATAATACTTTCGATACCCTCGAACTGAAGATCCCAATCTGCAGTATTATCTTTAATATCCCAATCCATCTTTCGGGATCTTTTGACAAGTTCGACCTTCTTTGTTTTCAGATTCAACCTTGAGATATAATAATAGGCAGTACCTAATGCATGAAATGCCTGTCGAGTTTTCTTCACCTGCTTTCCCAATGTAACAGGGAACTCTTCACCATCTCTCTGTTCCAAATCCGGTGTTGACTGATGCAGATGCTGAACCAGCCATTTTCCATTTATCCACCTATAGATAATCGTAAATCTTGTCTCCATTTTAAAACAAATCGAACCGTCCTTAAACAGACCAATAAAATCTACTGTTCCATGAGCAAGAACATGATCATCATCAAGCTGTTCTTCTTCCTGATGTAAATTTTGTACTTCAATTCTGATTTTGCCTCTTTGTTTTACATCAAATTCAAATGATTCTAAAAACTCATGCAGGTTCCTGAAAATCTCGTGTTTCCCAGTTCCAATCAGACTGATATTTTCATCAAAATAATTCTCTATACCTAAATCATTTACTGATTCAGCATTACTATATATTTTCATAAGTTGCTCTGTGAGTTTTTTGAAATCATCCATACGGTTCCCTCATGCTTAAAAAGTCTTAAATGACTTTACGTTTTTTGTTTTATTTTAAAGTTTATCCACTTTTCATTCTCTTCCCAAAAATCCGAATATACCAATCAAATTATTTACTTCATCATATCACAGCAGGATATTATTCCACAATCATTTTTTCAACGCTTATCGCTTGTAAATCAAGAATAAAATCCTTAAATATCTCTCGATTAACTTCTTCTCGAAAAAAGAAGCTACCATTGCATTTTCATTATTTAGAATGTTTTATCTATCTTCCACGCTTTCCAGACATCCGGCTGATATCCAAGAGTGGATTGTTTTCCGTTACGGACCACCGGTGTCTTAATCACCTGCGGGTTTTCCAGTCCACCATTTGCCTGGGCAACCGAATTGAATTCACCCTTGCTCAGTCTCGCCTTCCGGCTCGGTCGGTTCGTAGCACGTCGTCCACTGGACGACACTCACCCTTTTTCTTTCATATCATGGAATTGAATCCATACATTCTATGATTACTGGAACTTTATTTCATTTTTAATTCAACAAACTTGAATTTTCAAATTAGTCTTTGCAAATAACCTTTGAACCTTCACCATC